>JAEAME010000050.1_pt1 | contig 173470 bp, 133 predicted proteins | sample 8958731 | NCBI WGS metagenome assembly JAEAME01 (sample SAMN16933194, study PRJNA681113) | bioreactor sludge metagenome | isolation source: anerobic bioreactor sludge (Control) | place: India:Bengaluru | collected 2018-10-24
CACGCCCTCGCCCTCGCCGACCGCGACCAAGACGCCCACCCCCTCCCCCACGCCGTCCACCCCGCCCACCCCCTCCCCCACCATCTCCCCCAGCCCCTCGACCTCGCCGACCCCCACCAAGACTCCGACCCCGTCCCCGACCGCCACCCCGGCGAAGACGCCCACCCCCTCGCCCAGCCCCACGGCCTCCACCACGCCCTCTCCCCGCGTCCCGACCCCCACGCCATCGCCATCCCCGACGCCGAACTGCATCGACGATCTGTTCAATGACTTCAGCGCGGATTGGGGCTGGCCCGAGAACATCGCCTACGGGAACTGGATCTTTATCGACACCTACCAGGCGCAGTCCTGGTCCTGCCACAGCGGCTCGGTGGCCCCGGGCTGGTGGGGTCTCTTCGGACCCCGGGTCCTGAGAATGAACCGGGTGGGTTCCTGGTTCGAGTTCCCCCCGGTCAACAACCCCGGCCTCCTCACCTTCGTCTACTACCTCGACTGGCTCGGGACCGTCCCCCAGAACCGGCTCCAGGTCCAAAAGATGGTGGGGGGATCCTGGACGGTCCTGACCGAGATTCGGGCCCCCGGCGGCCTCTCCAGCCTGGCCCGGAGAAGCTACTACCTCCCGATCGATCAGTGCGACGACGGCTGCGTCCAGATCCGTCTCTACGTCTCCGCGGCCCAGCGGACCGCGAACGTCGACTACATCAGCCTGGACAGCCAGCTCTGCCCCACGCCGACCGCCAGCCCCACGGTCACGCCGGTGAAGACGTGCACACCCTCCCCCACGCCGACCCCCAGCCCGACCGCCAGCCCGTCGCCTTCGCCCAGCCCCACCAAAACGCCCACGCCTTCCCCGTCGCCGACGCCGACCGCCTCGCCTTCCGCTTCTCCCACGCCGACCCCCAGCCCGACCGCCAGCCCGTCGCCTTCGCCCACGGCCACCCCCTCCCCCTCGCCCACGCCGAGCCCGGTGTCGCCGACGCCCAGCCCGACACCGGTGGTGCCCACTCCCTCCCCGAGCCCGACGGCCTCGCCCACGCCCAGTCCGATCACTCCCACGCCGTCCCCGACCGCGACACCGTCGCCGACGCCGACCCCTTCCCCGTCCTCGTCGCCGACCGCCACCCCCTCGCCCAGCCCGACGCCATCGCCGACGCCGACGCCCAGCGCCACCCCGATCACGCCCACGCCCACCCCGCTCTCGCCCACGCCCACCCCGCTCTCGCCCACGCCCACCCCGATCACGCCCACGCCCACCCCGATCACGCCGACCCCATCTCCGATCACGCCGACGCCGACCCCGGGGTACACGCCCAGCGCCACCCCGATCACACCCACTCCGACGCCGCCCGCCATCGACCAGCTGGTCATCGACCAGGTCTACACCAGCGGCGACTACCATTACGTCTCGATCTACAACCCGATGGACGAGGACATCAACCTGGGTCACGAGGACATTTTTCTCCACAGCCAGGAAGTCTCCGACTATGGCCAGAGCTACCAGTTCACCGAGTGCGACATCATCCCCGCGGGGGGCTACTTCCTGGTCGCGAGCGCGCGCTACCCCGGGGGCGAGTTCAGCGCGGACACCGAGGTAACCTTTAACACGGACACCGCCGACGCCGTGGTCTGGCTCCGAATCGTCGCTAACAGCACCGCCGGTCGTTCCTGGGTCGAGACGATCAATATCGACGGCGAAGGGGACGCCCTGGGCTGGGGCACCAATCCGCTCTATTACGAGGGGACGCCGGCCGCCGGCGGCCTGGCCGTTCCCTATGCCTGGTTCCGCGCGGCCTACGGCACGGTCCACGTCGACACCGAAAACAACTCGGCCGACTTCACCCGCCAGACTCACGCCCCGGTCGGCTCCGGACAGATCGACCAGTGGTACTGCCAGACGCTCTGGCCGATCGAGGACCTGCCCACTCAGGACTGGGTCAAGTCCACCGACGCCGGGGCCACCCATTATTACCAGGCCGTAGGGTCGCTCTACGACCCGCTCGAGGGCGTCCATTTCCTGCGGAGCAGCTACGCGACCGGGGCCGGCGGCTACGACACCGGCGCCGAGACCTGGTTCAAGCTCTCCCGCTTCTGCGAGACCTCCGCCCCCGACTTCGTCTCCTGCTGGGGGAAGGTCCACGTCCAGGTGGTGGCCTGGGGCGTCCAGTCGGGGACGGCCGGATCCAACGTCTGGCTGAAATCCGGCATCACGGCCTCCAAGCGGGATTACAAGTTCGGCGCCACCATAGACAAGGTGGACGACATCCCGACCTGGCACATCGACCCCGACACCGGCTATACCTGGAACATCGGCTACGATGGGAACCACGGCCTGAACGACCTCGAGATCGGGATCGAGAACGACGACAACGCCACCAAGATCCTCACCCAGTTCTATGCCCTGGTCTGGTACATGGGCGTTCCGCCGCCGCCGACACCGGTGCCCCCGACCCCGACCCCGACCATGTCGCCGACGCCCTCGCCGACGCCCTCGCCGTCTCCAACGGCTTCTCCGACCCCTTCACCCTCCCCGACCGCGTCCCCCTCCCCGACCCCGACCATCCCGCCGACTCCGACGCCCAAGGGCAAGAGTTTCTACTCGATCTGGTGAAAATGCCATCAAGACGCTAAGGCACGAAGGAATGCTTGAACGATAGATAAACGGTTTTAGGTTATTGGTTACTGGTCGATTCTTCATCGGATACTGGTTTGTGTGGGAGGGCCGTCCCGGCCCGATCCGGGATAGCCGGGATCGGGGCCGGCGGAGACGCCCCTCCCACGGGGACCGGAGAGAGGAGTGTATGGCTGATCACGTATAAGTGATCGCCGATTGCTTGTCGCCGAAGGCAGCCATGAACTTCTGGTGCTATCTTAATAAAAGGAAACAACCGAGAGAGGCATATGCCCCCCTCGTTGACATGAGACTATTCACGGCCAACATCCTAAAAATCGTCATTCCAACTCCACGGAGGTTCCCCATGAAATTCGCTTCCCTGGCTCTCTGCCTCTCCATCATCTTCCTCGGCGGCCCGGCCCTCGCCGCCTCGCCCCCTCCTCTCGACCCCATAATCATCAACTTCCAGGGCCGGATCGAGGTCAATGACGTCGGCTATACCGGCGCTTCCTGGTTCGCGTTCACGATCGGGAACGCGGGGATAACCGAGTCCTACTGGCACGGCCGGGCCTCGACCACCTGCTCTTACGGCATCTACAACATCCTCCTCGGCAAGGACACGGACGAGGCGCTCACCTCGGATATCTTCAACCAGAACACCGATCTCTACATGCGGGTGGCCTTCACCAACGACACCGACGGCGTGGCCAACTGGGAGCAGCTCACGCCCGACCAGCAGATCACCGGCGTCGCCTTCGCCGTCAACGCCGACCTGCTGGACGGCCGCGAGAGCCCGGACAGCGACATCGTCGGCGAGGATGACGCGCAGACTCTCACCAACAAGATCCTGGGCAGCGGCACCTCCGCCACCTACTTCTTGGTCCAGCCTGCCGCCGACCCCGGGGGGGTGCCGGAGGGCTACATCTGGTATGACAGCGCCAACCACGCCTTGAAGGTCCGCGTCGCGGACTCCAAGTGGGTCGTCCTCACCGGCGACAGCGGAGGAACGGCCAGCGGCGACTGGGCGAGCGGGACGGGCGTCGCCACCGGCGTGACCTACTGGACAAGCGAGACCGCCGTCTCCGGTGAGCTCGATTTCACCTACGACCCCGCCACCGACAAGATCTCACTCATGAACAACGGGACCGCGGGCGCCCTCTGGATCACCCAGAGCGGCCTCCTCACCACCACCGGCGTGGACGCGGACGCGGGGGGAGCTCTCCACGTCTACAACTCGAACAGCCTGGGCTCGGCCATAACCGCCTACAGCAACCAGACATCCACCTCCTCGCTCGTCTGGTTCCGCGCCTCCTACCAGCCGGTCCTCCGCGTGGAGGGGAACAGCGGATGGGCCAACCCCTTCTGGATCGTCCCCCAGCAGCACTGGGCGGGCGCCAATGGCTACACCGTCCAGACCGGCGAGATGTATATGGGCGTCGATGGTACGCTCAACTACTACCGGGGCGACGGCTGGGAGAGGCTGGTCGGCCGCTGGACCGTGGAGACCGGCACCTGGGCGGACAACGACGCCTTCGCAGTCACCGCCCAGAGAAACTTCAACGAAGGCCGGCCCCTCCGCTACCGCGGGGACGCCGGGGACCCCTGGCTCTACGGGATGGTCGCCGCCTACGCGGGAGGAACGGTGACGGTCGCCGGGGCGGCCCTCCCCAACCCCCTGGCCGAGATCGAGGTCGGGAAACCCGAGCTCATCCGCCAGATCAACTTCTTCGAGCCCGGGAACCTGGTCCAGGGAGACGATTTCATGTCCCCCAACTCCTGGGAGATGCAGGACGGCTACATCGTCCGGGCCACGGCCAAGGTGGAGACCGCCGACGACGCCGACGCCCACATCGCCATCGGCATCGGCGCGGCGGGCGCGGACCTTATCTCCGGCCCCGGCTACCTGAACCTAGCCCAGAGCACCGCGAAGGTGGCGACCGGCGTCGACATCGACACCGCGAACTACGGCCTCACCTTCGGCGACAAGATCTTCGTCAACGTGGATCAGGGCGGCGAGCCGGGGAACAACCTGTCCGTCACCCTGCAGGTGGTCACCCCCTGATCGGGGAACCATATTGAGTGATGCTCCAAGACTGAACGTCGGATGAACCGCCGCTTCCTCATGCCGATTTTCGCCGTCGCCGCGCTGGCTCTCGCCACCGCGATAGCGGCCGCTCCTTCCCTGGTCGATCAGGGCTTCGACGGCTTCGAGGGAGGGACCCGTCCGGCCGGTTGGACCTTCAACAACTGCAACGCCGATTTCGATTGCTACACCTCCGCCGGGAACTTCGGATCGGCATCGCCCTCGATCAAGCTCGACGCCACCGGCGACCAGATCGTCACCGAGACCATCGCCGACCCGCCGAGCGGGATCTCCTTCTGGATCAGGGGCCAGGGGACTACCCCGACCAGCGGGACCAGCTCCCTCCTGATCGAGGAATACTACAGCGATTCCTGGAACGCGCTCACGAACGTCGTCCCCCTCGCCGAGTCCGGCCACACAGTCGGCCCGATCCCGCCGAACGGCACGGCGACCCAGTTCCGCTTCACCTACGATCGAGACATCGGCAACCTGGCCTTCGACGACGTTCGGGTGTTCGGCGTCCCCACCCCCACGCCGCCGCCCACCCCTTCCCCCGAGCCCTCGTTGACGCCCAGCCCCTCCCCCGTCCCGACCGCGCCCCACATCGTCATCGACCAGGTCCACGGGGGCGCCAGCTCCGAGTACGATTACGTCGTCCTCTGGAACCCGACCGACGCCGACTTCAACCTCGGAACCAGCGGCTACCTCCTGCCCAAGAACAGCAACCCCACGGCCTCCGAATCCGGCGAGGACTACATCTTCACCGAATGCGACATCGTCCCCGCCCACGGCTACTTCCTGGTCTCCAACACCCGCGAGGTCCTGGGCAAGATGGCCGACGTCGTCACCAACATCAACGTCATCGCCGACAGCAACGCCGGACATTCCTGGGTGATCCTCACCGACTCGAGCGGTCTGGTTGACGCCGTCGGCTGGTCCAGCAACACCGTTGTTCCGCCCCGGTTCTACGAGAGCACATCCATTCATTACGGCCTCTCCGGCGGGCTGGCCTGGTTCCGGATGACCAACCCCGGCGGGACCTGGAAGTTCCATGGCGACACCGACAACAACGCGGCCGACTTCTACCGCCAGACCCGGATGCCGGAGTCCTCGGGCAATATCCCCTCCTACAGCGAAGGGACGGGGACTTGGTTCTGCCAGACCCTCTGGCCGATCGCCGATCTGGAAACCCAGGAGTGGACGATGGTCTGCCCCTCGGGCTGCAGCTACTACTACCAGGCGGTCAACGAGCAGGGACCGGCGGAGGGGCCTCCCTTCCTGCAGCTGACGGGGGTGGACGACAACGAGCAGGCATGGTTCCGGCTCGCCGACATGCCGATCTCCCTGACCGGGGGGGCCCTGGCGGATTGCTGGGGAAGGGTCAACGTCCAGATCGTAGCCTGGGGTCAGCAGTCCCGCGCCCGCCAGTACCCCGTCTTCCTCCAGTCGGGGGGGGTGTCCTCCCAGCGCTACGTCGTTCTCCCCGGCTTCGGGGCGCAGACCGGATCCTCCTACAGCAACCCCTGGAACCTAGATCCAAACGGGAACGTCCCCTGGACCGATGACGCGCTGGACGACCTCTCGATCGGCATCCAGTACCAGGCCTTGGAAGTAACCGAATACGGCCATCTGTCGCGGTTCTACGCCCTGGTCTGGTACACCGGCGAGCCGCCCCCCCCGACCAAGACACCGACCCCATCGCCGCTCACCCCCACCCCGACCCCGTCCCCGTCGCCGTCGCCCTCTCCCTCCCCTTCCCCCTCCCCCTCGCCGACCGCCACTCCTACCGCCGAACCGACCAAGACGCCTTCGCCCACCCCGGAGCCTTCGGCCACTCCGACCGCTATGCCCACGCCAACTGCCGCGCCCTCCCCCTCGCCGACCGCGGTGGTCTGCGTTCGCATCAACGAACACTTCAACGGTTATGACGAGGGAGAACGCCCGGCCGACTGGACGTTCGTGGGATGCAACGACGACACCGACACATACACCGGCGATGGCTACTATGGGATCGCGCCCCCCGCCCTCAAGCTCGACAACACCGACGACAGCGCCACCACGGCCGCCTTCGCCAACGGGAGCACTCTCTCCTTCTGGCTCCGCGGGGCCTCCGCCAGTCCCACCAGCTCCCTCCTGATAGAGGCATACAGCGACCCCGACTGGACGGTGCTGACCACGATGTATTCGATCTACAACGGCGGCGGCTTCGTCCCCCCCATCGCCCTCGATCAGTCGACAACGCGGCTCCGCTTCACCTACACCAAGGTCTCCGGGAACATCGGCCTCGATGACGTCTTCGTCTACTGTCTCCTCACGCCGACCCCGACACCGGAGTCGACGCTCACGCCCGCCAAGACTGCCACGCCGACGCCGGAGCCGACGCTCACGCCCGCCAAGACCGCCACGCCGACGCCTGCTCCGACGCTCACGCCCGCCAAGACCGCCACGCCGACACCCGTGCCAACTCTCACCCCCGCCAAGAGCGCCACGCCGACACCGGAGCCGACGCTCACACCCGCCAAGAGCGCCACGCCGACGCCGGAGCCCACGCTCACGCCCGTCAAGACCGCCCCCCCGACACCCGCACCAACTCTCACCCCCGCCAAGACCGCCACACCGACGCCGACTCTGACTCCGGTCAAGACCGCCACGCCTTCGCCCTCGCCGACCGCGACGCCGACGCCGGAGCCGACACTCACCCCCGTCAAGACCGCCACGCCTTCGCCCTCGCCAACCGCTACGCCGAGCCCGGTTCCGCCCAGCCCGACCCCGGCGGGCTACCACACGCCGGGCCCTCCGGGACATTTCAACATCACCAGCTCCGAGTTGTCCATGTTCGGAAAATACAAATCCTCGGAGAGCTACGACACCTGGGACAGCGGCGGGCAGCCCTCAGCCATCGGGGCCTGGCCGAAGGGCGCCACCTTGGGAGGCATGAACAGCGGCGTCGGCTGGGCCTATACCATCAACCTCCCGATCTTCTGGGACAAGGACCACGACCACGACGGGATGCCTCTAACCTTCGAGGAAGAGTCCGGTTTCACTAGCATGAGCGACTACAACTCCGCCGACGCCTACGATGACCCCGATAACGACGGCTTCACCAACATCCAGGAGTACCTGGCCAGGACTAACCCGAATGACGACTCCTCGTTCTTCCAGTTCTCGGACGTCCGGATCGTAACCAACGCGGGAGAGCCCGCCCTCTGCTGGGTCTCCCCGACCGTCCTGATCACCGGCTTCGAGGCGGAGTATCCCCAGTACGCGCGTTCGCTCCGCTTCGACATCCTATACGCCGACTGGACGACCGCCCAGCAAGCGGTGGGGCAGTTCCCCAACGAAGACTGGTTCAACCAGACCGGGACCTGGAACGTCCTGAGCACGGGGACCAGTCTCTACCGCGATCCCGTCCACAACTTCACCTCCTTCACCGCCGCCGCGGGGACGATGGCCGCCCTTGAAGACGGCGACATCCGCTTCTTCCGCCTCGCCGTGAGCGGGACCGCCTTCGAGGGCGAGCCGGTGCCCGGCGTGTTCTCCTACCAGTCGATCGGCGACCCCCGGATCGCCTCCACCATCGCCAAGGAAGTAATGATGGTCCAGAAGCAGGGCCTCAACCTGACCGAGTATCCCGCCTTCGGCCTGGCCGGGGACGCGCCCGGAGGCGACGGGATGTTCAAGTTCGCCCTGGGCACCGCCTTCCTCCCCCAGGGCCTCACCGCCGGGGACGCGACCAACATCAACCTCTGGGTCTCCCAGACCGAGGGCAACCCCAATTACTCGACCGTGGACTTCCTCCAGACCGGCGGGAACTGGATGAAGCAGTCCGACGGGATGACCTATCCCTCCACCGAACGGATCGTCGCCGAGGAGGGCTTCCGCCTCGACTACAAGAAGGGCCTCCCCTCTCCCGCCTTCCTCTACCTCGGCGCCGAGCTCAAGATGACCGGCTACCAGCATTACGTTTACCGCCGCGACTACGACGCCTTCACCTGGCAGACGGTCAACGCCGGAGAGGCCGCCTGGTCCAACTGCTCGGACGCCGAGCCCGACTGTCCCATCGACGACACCATCTACTACCAGGCCTCCTTCCTCTCCTACAACTACCCCGTCGCCGTCCCCTTCCTGGACTCGGGCTTCCCCAACCTGGCCGGGACGACCCATCCTTCCTTCGCCGATCCGGTAGGCGCGGCGCTGGAGAGCGACTGGGTGGTCCTCTATGGGACCGACCCCGTGAACCTGGCCGAGGGGGGGATCTCCGAGCGGGTCATCATCTACTGCGACCACTCCAAGGGCGGGCAATGGACATACTTCTCTCCTCTCCTGAGCATGGGTAATCCTGTGGGACCGGAACTCCTCCTCTCGCCCGGCTCGCCGGTTATCGTCTATCAGTACTGGAACCCGCGCGATCCCGAGGGGACCGACTTCTTCCTCTGGGAGTCCGACGTCCCCTACCAGTCCCAGGGGAATAACGATATCAAGAGCTATCTCAAGTACTGATGTCTAGACTGCAGATGAAGCGAAAACTGACAAGACTGTTCCTGCTGGCTCTGGCGAGTGGCAGTTTCCTCGCCGCCGCCGGAGAGGCCCGCGCTTACACCGTCAACCTGATCTACTACACCTCCCGGGCGCTGGCCGATCAGTTCGGCATCTCCCTGCAAAACGGCGACATCGTCCAGCTCATCTACAGCCAAGACAACGTCCGCGATCCACCCAATATCTACAACGGCATGCCGACCGGTGACGACATGCTCTGGGAGTCCACGGTGATCGGCCAAAACATGGGCGGCGATCCCGGCAAGTTCCTCGAGCTCTTCCAATACGACAGCAGCTTGAGCGGGGGAAAGGTCTACATCCGCTTCTTCAACGCCCCGGTCATGGGCCAGGTCACCTACTACGGGATGTCCCCGCTCCACGTCCTGAGCGACATGTTCGGCATCGACGTCTGGGACGTCACGGCCGGCGGGCTTTACCTCTGGACCGAGTATCCCTTCATCGTCATCCCCGAGCCCGAAACCTGGCTGACCTTGCTCCCGGCCGTTCTGTTGGGTATGTATATGTATAGGAGAAACCGGAAGAAAACCGCCCGGACCGGATGAAAAAGACCCTCCTCATAGCCGCGATCCTCTCCCTGTTCCCGGGCGCCGCCCTCCGGGCGCAGATCTACGATCCCTTCTTGATCTGGGTCCAGGAAGGGTTCTCCATCCGGGACGAGACCGGCGCTCTCCTGGTCGGCTGGAACCAGACCTCGCACGAGGAGAACGCCTGCTGCACCGGCGAGAGCGGCGACCTCCTTCAGGTCATTTTCGTCGGGGCCAACGGCCAGATCGACCCCCCGGAGAACGGGATCAGCCCCGCCGGGGACGACCAGCTCGCTCGCGAGATGCAGATCGGGATGGGGATGCCGTACTGCTGGAAGTCCACCGGGCAGTTCTGCTACAACTACAACGTCGCCCCTAACGCCCCCATCTACGTCCGGGCCTTCAACGCGCCCTCCCTGGAGGAGGCCACCCGCTACGGGGAATCCACGATCTGCACGTCCTGGACGGCGATGTCTATGCCGGTTAATCGCTACGGCCTCTCCCAGACCGACCGCTGGCTCCAGCCCACGCCAATCGCCACCCCATCCGCCATCGCCACCCCCACACCCGAGCCCACCCCCGAGCCCTCGGCCACGCCGGTGCCGCCTACGCCCGCCCCCTCCCCCACGGCCGAGCTGACGCCCACCCCCACCCCGACCCCCATCCTCACCCCCTCGCCCTCGCCGATGCCGACGGCCTTCTTCGTGGCCGACGGAACGGCCGATTTCCAGGGCGACGGGACGAGCCAGGCGGTCCTCTACCGCCCGGCCCTGAGCGGCTGGTTCGTCCGGGGTTTCTCCTCCTTCACCTTCGGCCTCTCCGGCGACCTCCCCGCCGTCGGCGACTACTCCGGCGACGGGGTGAGCGAGGCCGCGGTCTACCGCTCCGCCTCCGGCCTCTGGGCGGTCCGCGGCTTCACCCGCCTCTTCCTCGGCACGGCCGGCGACCGCTCCGCCCCCGCCGACTTCAGCGGCGACGGGGTCCTCGACGCCGCCGTCTTCAGCGGCGCCCAGGGGTCCTGGAGCGCGCCCGGGGTCACCCGCTTCTTCTTCGGACTGGCCGGCGACGCCCCGGTCCCGGAGGACTTCGACGGCGACGGCTCCGCCGACGGGGCGATCTTCCGCCCGGCGAGCGGCCTCTGGGCGATCCGCGGCCTCACCCGATTCTACTTCGGGCGGAGAGGCGACTACGCCCTCCCGCGCGACTTTGACGGCGACGGAACGGCCGACGCCGGCATCTTCCGCCAGGACGACGGGCAATGGGTGGTCCGCGGCCTGACCCGCGCCTTCCTGGGCCGGGTTTACGACCAGCCGGTCGCCTCCGACCTCGACGGCGACGGTCTCCCCGACCTCGGCGTTTTCCGCCCCTCCCTCTCCTTCTGGGCGATCCGGGGTTCCGACGGCGGGATCGACCGCTTCTACTACGGCGCCTCCGGCGATCTGCCGGTCGGCCGCTAGCCGCCCTCTTCGCCTCCCGCCGTCCGTAAGCGCGAAGATTCATCTCCGCGCGCCGGCTTTACCCTATGCCTTGTCAAAGGCGTTCCCCTCCGCTATATTTATAATGTGAGAAGGCTCCCGCCAGCCCTGCTTTCACTAGCCCTCCTGGCCCTGTCCCCGGTGGCAGAGGCCGACGATCCCGGTTTCACCGTCTTTGTCCAGACCACCGATCCCGTCAGCGGCCTGGCCGTGCCGCCGCTCCGGGATGAGAATGGTGATCCCCTGTTCGGCTGGAACCAGACATCCGATCCCGGCAACGCCTGCTACACCGGGGAGACCGGCGACCTGGTCCAGATTATCTACGTTGGAACGGACGGCGAGATCGATCCTCCGGAGAACGGGATGAGCCCCTTCGGGGACGACACGCTCATCGCCTCGTCCTACATCGGGGCCGGGAGGCCCTGGTGCCAGTACACCGCGGGCAAGTTCTCCTTCCTGGTTTATCCCACGCCGAATGATTATGTCTTCGTCCGCGTCTTCAACGCGGACGATTTAATCGGGGCGACCTACTACGGCGAATCCACGCGCTGCGCCGCCTGGACGGCAAAAAGCATGCCGGTCAACCGCTACGCCCTCTCCAGCACCAACCTCCGCTTCCAGTGGACGCCCACCCCCGTCTCCACCGCCACCCCGCCGACCACGCCTCCCCTCCCCACCCCCCCTCCCACGCCGGAGACGACCGCGTCACCTCCTCCGCCGACGCCGCTGAAGACACCCTCTCCGACGCCGGAGAAAACGCCCGAGCCGACGAAGACCCCCGCACCCACCCCTTCCCCCTCCCCCCTCCCGACCGCCTGCCACCTGGCCGAGGGGCGGGCCGATTTCGACGGGGACGGGACAAGCGAGCCGACGATCTTCCGCCCGTCCAACGGCCGCTGGTACATCCGCAACCTCTCCTCCTACGCCCTGGGCCAGGACGGGGACCTCCCCGCCGTCGGCGATTACACCGGAGAGGGCCTCTCCGAGGCGGCCGTCTTCCGTCCCGCGACCGGCCTCTGGTCGGTCCGAAACCTCACCCGATTCTTCTTCGGCGCGACCGGCGACCGCTCCGCCCCCGCCGACTACGACGGGGACGGTCGGGACGACATCGCCATCTTCCGGCCGGGCGGCTCCCTCTGGTCGGTGCGCGATCTCACCCGCCTCTACTTCGGGGGCGCGGGCGACGCCCTGGTCCCGGACGACTACGACGGCGACGGGACGGCGGAGGCCGCGGTCTTCCGCCCCGCCACCGGCCTCTGGGTCTCCCGGGCCGTGAGCCGCTTCTACTTCGGCCGCTCCGGAGACTACGCCTTCTCCGGCGACTTGAACGGCGACGGGACGGCGGAATCCGGCGTCTTCCGCCAAGACGACGGCTCCTGGACCATCCGCAACCTGACCCGGGTCTTCCAGGGGCAGCCCCTCGATTTCCCGGTCACGGCCGACCTCGACGGCGACGGGCGAGAGGACCTCGGCGTCTTCCGCCCCTCCTCCGGCCTCTGGGCGGTCCGCCGCTCCGCCGGCGGGACCGAGCGGTTCTACTACGGGATCTCCGGAGATATCCCGATCGGCCGGTGACCATTCCGTGACCGTAGGCGCGGACCCTTCAGGCCCGCGCGCGGTTGATTTATGCCGCCCCCCGCCTCCTCGCGCTCTCTCCCCTCCCCGCCTCTCCTCCCCCTGGCGATTCTTCTGCTCATCGCGGTCGCCGCAAGCCTTTACCTCCCCGCCCTGAAGAACGGCTTCGTCTTCGACGACCGCCCCCTCCTCCTCGGCGGCGAAGGTGGGGGAGAGCCCAGCCCCTGGCACCGGGACTTCACCCGGGCGACCTTCGGCTTCTACCGGCCGCTGCGCTCGGTCTCCTTCCGCCTGGACCGCGCCTTCTGGGGGTTCAACCCTTTCGGCTTCCATCTCGGCGGCCTCCTCCTCCACGCGCTCGTCGGCCTCGCTTTCTTCGCCCTCCTCTTCTCGCTCCGGGTCGGTCCGCGCGCGGCCCTCGCGGCCGCCCTCTTCTTCCTCGCCCATCCGGCCAACACGGAGGCGGTGGAATACACCAGCTCCCGGGCGGAACTCCTGGGAACGCTCTTCGCCCTCCTCTTCCTGCTCGCCTCCCTGCGCTGCCTGCGGCGCGGAGGAAAAACCGCCGGCGCCCTCGCCCTCGTCTTTCTTCTCGCCGCCCTCCTCTCCAAGGAGACCTTCGTCATCCTCTCTTTGTTCCCGCTCTTCCTCCCCGGAAGAGCGGGAATAAAGAAAGGAATAACGGCTCTCGCCGGAGCGATCTCCGCCACCTTTATCCTCGCCCGGCTCTTCCTCCTCCCCGGGGGGACGGACGCCGGTCGTTTCGGAACCCTCCTCGGCTATCCCCAGATCCTGATCAAAACGCCGGCCGTCCTCCTCTCCTACCTCCGCCTCCTCCTCTTTCCGGCCGGCCTCAACCCGGACCACCCGCTCGCGATCCTCCCCCTTCCCGGCCCCTTCCGGTGGGCGGGGCAGGTTCTCCTTCTCCTTTCCCTCCTCGTCTTCGCCGCCGCCCGGGGGCGCGCCAACCGCGCCGGGAAGCCGGGAGCGGCTTGGTTCCTCTTATCGTTGATCCCCCTCGCCAACCTCTATCCCGCGCCCCGCCTCTTCGCCGAAAAATACCTCTACTTCCCCTCCCTCTGGTTCTGCCTCCTCCTTGCCTCTTGGCTGGACGCTCTCCGTTCGCCAGGTGGGAGGGGCATTCCTGCCCCGACCCCGGCCGCCCCGGATCGTCCCGATCGAATCGAAGATTCGATCGGGGCTCCCGCACTATCGCGGCGAGACGCCGCTCCCACAAGCTCGGCTGGGGCTCCCACGGGCATTTCCAGGATCGCCCGCGGCGCGGCCGCCGTGATCTTCGCCGCCTTTGCCATACTGACCCTCGCCCGCCACGCGGCCTGGCAATCCGACCTCGCCCTCTGGGCCTCGGCCGCGAAGAGGCGCCCCGCCTCGCCCCTCGTCCTTTTCAACCGCGGGACGAGTCTCCTCGAGAGCGGCTCCCCCCGGGGGGGGCTCGTCTTCCTGATGGAGGCGGACGGCCTCCTCCCCGGCCAGCCGCTGATCCGGGAGAGGATCGGCGATGCCTGGTCGATGCTGGACCTCCCCGCCCTGGCCCGGTCGGCCTACGCGGAGGCGTTGGCTCACGCCTCCGAGCCGGGGATCCTCCACCTCAAGCTCGCGGCGGCCTACGACAAGCTCGGCGACCCGGATCGGGCGGCCGAGTCGTTCCAGCTCGCCCTCGCCCATCCTCCCTCCGCCCCCGGCCTGTACCGCCTCCTCGACCTCGCCGGCGACTACCGCCGCCTCGCCGCCTATTACCGGGGCCGGGGCGAGGAGGAGAAGGGGCGCCTCCTCCTCCGCCAGGCGCTCGCCGTCTTCCCCCGCGACCCCGAGGTCCTGCGGGAGGCCGGTTACGACCTCCTCCTCGAAGGGAAGGCGGCCGCGGCGGGGGAATGCCTGGAGCGGGCGCGGCAGGCGGCGGGCGACCGGCCCGACCTCCTCTACCTCCTCGGCGAATGCCGGAGGGCCCAAGGACGGCTCGGGGAGGCGGAGTCCCTCTACCGGGAGGCCGCGGCGGCCGATCCCGGCCTCGCCGGCGCCCGCCTTGCCCTGGGAAGCGTCCTCATCGAACGGGGTGAAGATGCGGGGGCGGAAGCGGCCTTCCGGGAGGGGCTCGCGCTCGCGCCCGATGATTGGCAGTCCTGGACCAACCTCGGCAACCTCTACCAGGGCCGGGGAGACTTCCGGAGGGCGGAAGAGTCCTACCTCGCCTCCCTCTCCCGCCGGGACAGCTTCAAGGCCCGCTACAACCTGGGCTTCCTCTACCTGAAGCGGCTGGGCGAGCCGGGGAAGGCCCTCCCGCAGCTCATGCGCGCCCGTGACCTCTGCGAGGATTTCCACCTGGCGGGAAGGATCGAGGCGGCGATCCAGGCGGCCGAATCCGCGGCCCGGCAAAAATAATTAACCGCGAATCTCGCGAATCTTCGCGAGATTCGTGGTTTAAAACGCCGGGCCGAGCCAGGCCCCATTCGCGCTCATTCGTGTCAATTCGTGGAGATCATTCCCCGGGCCAGTCTGGCTTTTTCGCGGTTTATTTTCGGCCCTTTTCGGCTAAACTAGATCCATGACGCTCGGCGCCATCGTTTACCTCTGGCTCGTCACCACCCTCCTCGGCCTCGTCGCCTTCCCCCTGGTCTTCACGGCGGCGGGACGGCTCCGGGACCGGGGCTGGGCCATCTCCAAGGTGATCGCGCTCGTCCTCGTCACCTACGTCTCCTGGCTCCTCTCCTCCTTGAAGGTGATGCCCTTCGGCCCCGCCTCGGTCGGGCTGGGAGCGGGCCTCGTCGCCCTGGCCTCCGCTTTCTTCGCCTGGCGCAACCGCGCCGAGCTCTTCGCCTTTCTCCGGGGCAACCGCCGTCTCCTCTTCGGCCTGGAGGGCTTCTTCCTCGCCGCCTTCGCCGTCTTCCTCCTGATCGTCGCCTTGAACCCCGACATCAACCCCGACAGCGAGCGCTTCATGGACTACGCCCTCCTGAACGGGATCGACCGGACCGACTACTTCCCCCCGACCGACCCCTGGCTCTCCGGGCGGACGATGAACTACTACTACTACGGCTACATCATGATGGCCGCCCTGCATAAGCTCGCGGTCATCCCGCTCCCCCTCTTCTTCAACCTGGCCCTGGCCCTGGTCTACGCCCTCTTCACGCTCACCTGCTTCGGGATGGGGCTCAACCTCACCGGCCGGGCCGCCTACGGCTGGCTCGCCGCCTTCGCCCTGATGTTCATCGGGAACCTCGACGGCTTCCTCCAGATCGTCCGGGGCAAGTTTTACGCCTTCGACTTTTTCCACGGCGCCCGCGTCCTGGTCCAGGAGGCGGCCGACGGGAAGATCCTGGACTACCCGATCAACGAGTTCCCCTTCTTCAGCCTGATGTGGGGCGACCTCCACGCCTACGTCATCGCCTACCCCGTCAACCTCGCCATCCTGAACCTGATCCTCAACCTCTCCCTCGCCGCGGCGCGGGGGGCTCGGGCGCTGGGAGAGAGGCTCCCCGAGCGGATCGGGGCGGGGGCGGTCCTCGTTCTTGCGCTGGGGGCCCTCTTCGGGACCAACACCTGGGACTTCCCCATCTACCTCGCCGTGGCCGTGGTCGCCCTCGCCCTTCTCCACTGGAAAACAGAGGGGCCGCTGGCCCTGAAGCTTCTCGACTTCCTGCCCCTGGCCGCCCTCCTCGCCGCCCTCTCCTTTTTCCTCTACGCCCCCTTCAACCTCCCCTTCCTCAAGGAGCAGGCCGCCCAGGGGCGGGGCGGGATCGGGATCGTCTCGCTGCGCTCGCCGATCGGCCTCTTCCTCTCCGCCTTCGGCGTTTACCTCGTCTTCCCGGCCGCCTTCCTCCTCGCCCGGCTCCGGGGGCCGGAGGCGGGACGGAAGACCCTCCCCTGGCCCTTCCTCCTCTTCCTCGCCGTTACGGTCGCCGTGGTGGCGGCGAGCGGCCCGGCGGCCCTGATCGGGGAGACCTACATCTTCCTCGTCCTCTTCTTCCTCCTCCTCGCCCTCGTCCTCCTCTCGCCCGGGCGCGAGCCGGCGGAGATCTTCTCCCTCGTCCTCGCCCTCTCCGCCCTCTTCCTCGCCGTCGTCTGCGAGTTCTTCTTCCTCCGCGACCACTACCAGGGCTCGGGCTACGAGCGGATGAACACGGTCTTCAAGATCTACATCCACGTCTGGCTCTTCCTGGGCGTGGCCGCGGTCTACTTCATCTTCCACCTGAACCGCCGGCTCGAGGACTCAATCGGCCTCCGGCGCCTCTTCCGGGCCGTCGCCGCCGCCTTCCTGATCGCGGGTTTCTTCTACACCTTCGGCGCCCTCTCCTCCCGGATCCGGGGGAAGTCCGGGCCGCTCACCCTCGACGGCACCGCCTTCATCCAGAAGCCCGTCCCCTCCTACCAGAAGGAGGAGTGGCGCTGGGACCTCGACGACTGGGAGGCGGCCAACTGGATGATCGCCAACATCCCCGGGCGGCCGGTCGTCCTGGAGGCGACCGAGAACGCCTACCACTGGGCCTCCCGGGTCGCCACCTTCACCGGCTTCCCCACCCTGGTCGGCTGGGTCAACCACGAGTCGGGCTGGCGGAATTCCTGGCGGGAGCCCCAGGAGCGCGACAAGGACGCCAAGACCCTCTACACCACCACCGACCAGAACCTCGCGCTCTACCTGATCCGGAAATACGGAATCGAGTACGTCTACATCGGCGCCCTGGAGCGGGCCCGCTTCCCGGAGGAGGGGCTCGACAAGTTCGCAGGGATGGGCCGGACGGTCTACCGCCGGGGCCCGGTGGAGATTGTCCGCGTCGGGCAATAGGAGGCGGCAACACGATGCCGCGGTTATTGTGAAGCGGCGTTCTTTCCGAGGCATGGCGTCCGCTGGCAATTTGCCCTTGACGCCGAAAGAGCGCTGGGGTATAGTTGTTTAAACGATGAATCGTTCCGTGTCCATCGACCGCGAGTTCTCCTTCTGGGCCTGGCCCTGGCGATAGCCGGGGTCTGCCCGAATGAGCCGGCGATAGCTTAAGCATGCCGCGGGCGCACCCCAAAGGCGCCCGCGGTTTTCTTTTTGCCCGCGGGCTGGGTGCGGCCCGCGGTTTTTTTCTGGTCAGTCTGGCATGATGAATGCCACAGTCGCAAATGTAGGCCGGTTCTGTGAACCGGCGGGCAGCCACCTAGCGCCCGATCGCAGATCGGGCCTACAGCGGCGATCATGTAGGCCGGTTCTGTGAACCGGCGAGCAGCCATCTAGCGCCCGATCGCAGATCGGGCCTACAAACATTCATCCGAGGAGAACGCCGTGTACTACCCCGATCTCGAGACCTTCAAGAAGAAGGCGGCCCAGGGGAACCTGGTCCCGGTCTACACCGAGCTCATGGCCGACTTGGAGACCCCCGTCACCGCCTTTCTCAAGCTCAATGACCAGCCCTTTTCCTATCTCCTGGAGAGCGCGGAGACCGGGCGGGGGATCGGCCGCTACTCCTTCCTCGGCGGCGACCCGATCCTCGTCTTCCGCTCCCGGGGCGAGGAGGTGGAGATAGTGGAAAGGGGCGGGGTCCGGCAGCTCAAGGCGGCCAACCCCCTGATGCTCCTGAAGGGCCTCCTCCAGAACTACCGCCCCGTCCCCGACGAGACCCTCCCCCCCTTCAACGCCGGCGCGGTCGGCTACGTCGGATACGACTACGTCCGCCGCCTGGAGCGGCTTCCCGAGCTCAAGCTCGACGAGCTCAACCTTCCCGAGACCTGCTTCATGCTCACCGACTCGGTGGTCATCTTCGACCGCCTCCTGAACAAGCTCATCCTGGTCGCCAACGCCCGGGTCGACGGCGCCCCGGAGAAGGCCTACCGGGAGGCCGTCGACCGCCTGGAGACCCTCCTCGGCCGCCTCTCCGTCGGGTCCGCCGGCCACTACTTCCAGCCCCCGCCCCCCCGTCCCCGGCGCGAGCTCGCCTCCAACTTCCCGCCCGGCGCCTTCCCGGCCGCGGTGGAGAAGGCCAAGGAATACATCCGGGCGGGGGACATCCTCCAGGTCGTCCTCTCGCAGCGCTTCACGACCCGGCTCTCCTGCCCCCCCTTCGACGTCTACCGGGCGCTGAGGACCGTCAACCCCTCCCCCTACATGTTCTACCTCCGCTTCGAGGACCTCCACCTCGTCGGCTCCTCGCCCGAGATCATGGTCCAGGTGACCGGGGACAAGGTCCGGGTGCGCCCGATCGCCGGGACCCGCCCGCGGGGGATCTCGCTGGCGGAGGATAAGCGGCTGGAGGCCGATCTCCTCAACGACGCCAAGGAGCGCGCCGAGCACGTCATGCTGGTCGACCTGGGGAGGAACGACGTGGGCCGGGTCGCGGTCCCCGGGTCGGTCGCGGTGACCGACCTGATGGCGGTGGAGCGCTATTCCCACGTCATGCACCTCGTCTCCGACGTGGAGGGGAGGCTCGATCCCGCTTCCGACGCCTTCGCGGCGCTCGCCGCCACCTTCCCCGCCGGGACGGTCTCCGGCGCCCCCAAGATCCGGGCGATGGAGATCATCGAGGAGCTGGAGCCGGTCCGCCGGGGCCCCTACGCGGGGGCGGTCGGCTATTTCTCCTGCTCCGGCCACCTCGACACCTGCATCGCCATCCGCACCGTGATCGTCCAGGGCAAGACCGCGGTCGTCCAGGCCGGGGCGGGGATCGTGGCCGACTCCGACCCCGAGCGGGAGGACCGGGAATGCCGCAACAAGGCCCAGGCGCTCTTCCAGGCGATCGAGATGGCCGAAGGAGGGCTGAAGTGATCCTGCTCATCGACAACTACGATTCCTTCGTCTACAACCTGAAGCAGTATCTCGCCGAACTCGGCGAGGAGGTGGTCGTCCGCCGCAACGACGGGATCACCCCGGAGGAGGCCCTCTCCCTCGCCCCTTCCCGGATCGTGATCTCGCCGGGTCCCAAGACGCCCGCCGAGGCCGGGGCCTCGGTCGGGATCATCCGCCGCTGCGCCGGATCGATCCCCATCCTCGGAGTTTGCCTCGGCCACCAGGCGATCGCCGCCGCCTTCGGGGGCCGGGTCGTTCGGGCCGGCCGCTTGATGCACGGCAAGACCTCCCCCATCCACCACGACGGGAAGACGCTCTTCGCCGGGCTCGACAACCCCTTCGAGGCCGCCCGCTACCACTCCCTGATCGTCGAGGAGAAGTCGCTACCCCCCGAGCTCGAGGTCAGCGCCCGCACCCCGGAAGGGGAGGTCATGGGGATCCGCCACCGCCGCTTCCCCGTCGAGGGCGTCCAGTTCCACCCCGAGTCGATCCTCACCCGCTCCGGCAAGCGCCTCCTCTACAACTTCGTCTCGGGCAAGGTCGCCCATATCCCGATCAAGGAGGCGATCGACCAGGTCATCTCCGGGCGCGACCTCAGCCGGGCGGAGGCGGCCGCGGTCATGGAGACGATCATGAACGGGGACGCCACTCCGGCCCAGATCTCGGCCTTCGTCACCGGGCTGCGCCTCAAGGGGGAGACGGTGGAGGAGATCGCGGGCTGCGCCGAGACCATGCGGGCGAAGGCGGTGAAGATCCGCGTCCCGGCCGGGGCGACCGTGATCGACACCTGCGGGACGGGAGGGGACAAGTCCAACACCTTCAACATCTCCACCGCCGCCGCCCTGATCGCCGCGGGGGCCGGCGTCGCCGTCGCCAAGCACGGCAACCGCTCGGTCTCCTCCCGTTGCGGGTCGGCCGACGTCCTCCAGGGCCTCGGCGTGAACATCCTGGCCCGTCCGGAGACGATGGAAAAGTGCCTTGCGGAGGCGGGGATCGCCTTCCTCTTCGCCCCCGCCCTTCACGCCGCCATGAAACACGCCCTCGCCCCCCGCCGGGAGATCGGGATCCGCACGGTCTTCAACATCCTGGGCCCCCTCTCCAACCCGGCGGGGGCGAAGATCCAGCTCCTGGGCGTCTACTCGGAGGAACTCACGGAGACGCTCGCCCGCTCCCTCCTGGCCCTGGGGAGCGAGCGGGCCTGGGTCGTCCACGGCGGCGACGGCCTCGACGAGATCACCCTCGCCGGCCCCACTGTCGTCTCCGAGCTAAAGGGGGGCACGGTCCGCACCTTCCACCTCGACCCCGCCGAGCACGGGCTGAAGATCTGCCGGCCGGAAGAGCTCAAGGGGGGGGACGCGGGAGAGAACGGGCGGATCATACTCGACGTCCTCACGGGGAAGCGAGGCCCCCGCTCCGACGTAGCCTGCCTGAACGCGGCCGCGGCGATCCTCCTCGCCGGATTGGCCGCCGACCTCGGCGAGGGGATCGCCCGGGCCCGCGAATCGGTCTCGTCCGGGCGGGCGATGAAGAAGCTCCAGGACCTGCGGAGGCTGACGAACTAGCCCGGCTCATTCATGGAAACCGACCGTTTCCATGAATGAGCCGGGCTAGGATTGCCGTGGGCAACGATTCATGGATAGGCTGGGCATTTCGGTGGAGAGCTTTTGTTTGCATACTGTCGCTCGCCCCGTTGGCTGATCACAGGGGTGAATTACGATAAAACTCGCTGGCTTAAAACAATGAACGACTTCCTGGGAAAAATCGTCGACGTCAAACGCGAGGAGGTGAGGGCCGCCCGCGCCGCCGCTCCCCTCCCCGCCCTCCGCTCCCGCTGCCGCGACCTCCCCCCTCCCCGCCCTTTCGCCGCCGCCCTCCGGCGGGAAGGGCTCTCCGTCATCGCCGAGGCGAAGCGCGCCTCCCCCTCGGCCGGGATCATCCGCGACCCCTTCGATCCCGCCGGGATCGCCCGCGCCTGCGAGCGGGGCGGCGCCGCCGCCCTCTCCGTCCTCACCGAGGGGAGCTGCTTCCTCGGCTCGCTCGACCACCTCCGACGGGCTCGGGAGGCGGTCCGCCTCCCCGTCCTGCGCAAGGACTTCATCGTCGACGAATACCAGGTCTACGAGTCGGCCGCGGCGGGGGCCGACGCGATCCTCCTGATCGCCGAGCTCCTCGACTTCCGCCGCCTCCGCGATTACCTCGCCCTCGCGAAAAACCTCGGCCTTGCCTGCCTGGTCGAAACCCACGGGAAGAAGGAGCTCGAGAAGGCCCTCGAGGCCGGAGCGGAGATCGTCGGCGTGAACAACCGGGATCTGAAAACCCTCCGGGTCGACCTGGGGGTCAGCCTGGAGCTCCTCCCCCTTATCCCCGACGGCCGCGTCAAGGTGAGCGAGAGCGGCATCCGATCCGCCGAAGACGCCGCCCGTCTGAGGGCGGCCGGCGCGGACGCGCTCCTGGTCGGGGAGGCCATCCTGCGCAGCGGCGACATCGCCGATACAATACGAATACTGTCTGCGACGACCCAGACAAAAAGCAATGAACGCGATCAGGCCCCGATCTTGCCGAGACGAAACACGAGCCCGTGCCGGCAAGGGCCTCAGCCCGATGCGGCAAGGCGTTATATGAAAATTAAAATCTGCGGCCTGACCCGCCCCAAAGACGTCCTCTCCCTGAACGGCCTCCCGGTCGACTACGCCGGCTTCATCTTCGTCCCCTCCTCTCCGCGCTGCCTTGACCTCCCCTCGGCCCAGGAGATCGTCCCCCTGTTGAAACCTGCGATCAAGAAGGTCGGCGTCTTCATGGACGACGATCCCAGCCGGGTCCTCATGATCGCCCGGGCCCTGCGCCTCGACCTCCTCCAGTTCCACGGATCGGAAACTCCGGCCTACTGCGACCGCTTCGACATCCCATATTTCAAGACCGTCCGCGTCCGGGGGAGGATAGACGCCGCCTCGCTGCGCGCCTATCGCCCGGAGGCGTTCCTCCTCGACACCTTTGCCCCCCGGAGGCATGGGGGGACGGGGAAGACCTTCGACTGGTCGATCGCCCGCGCCTTGAGCGACCAGGGGCTGCGCGTCCTCCTCGCCGGGGGGCTCAACCCCGACAACGTCGCCCGGGCGATCGCCGAAGCCGCTCCCTGGGGCGTCGACGTCTCCTCCGGCGTGGAATCCTCTCCCGGAACCAAGGACCACAGCAAGCTCCAACGCTTCATCTCCGCCGCCCGGGGAGGAGGGACGGTGTCAACTTGTCAACTTTCAAGTTGACAAGTTGACACCGTCCCCTCCCCATGAGAAACAGGCGATAATGCGTATCCGTGGGCACGGTCCTTTGATTCACCTTATTATGCTTCTACCATAATCATCCCGACGGATATGTCGGGGCAGGCCCGCGCGCAATTCCGCAGCGCGCCAGGGAAAGGGATAAGCCATGAGACTTCACAAAGATCATCGCGACGGTTACTACGGCGCCTACGGCGGCCGTTTCGTCCCGGAAACCCTGATGGCTCCACTCGATGAGTTGGCCGCCGCCTACCGCCGATTCCGGAAGGACGCCGCCTTCCGCCGGGAACTTTCCGCCCTCCTCCGGGACTACGCCGGCCGGCCGACGCCTCTCTACTTCGCCCGCCGTCTGACCGAACGCGCGGGCGGGGCGAGGATCTACCTCAAGCGCGAGGACCTCTGCCACACGGGGGCCCACAAGATCAACAACTGCCTTGGCCAGGCCCTCCTTGCCCTTCGCATGGGCAAGCCGCGGGTGATCGCGGAGACCGGGGCCGGACAGCACGGCGTCGCCTCGGCTACCGTTTGCGCCCTCCTCGGCCTCGACTGCGAGATCTACATGGGCGAAGTGGACATGGCCCGCCAGTCGCACAACGTCTTCCGCATGGAGCTTCTGGGGGCGCGGGTCGTCCCCGTGAAAACCGGGACGCGGACGCTCAAGGACGCCTGCAACGAGGCCCTCCGCGATTGGGTGACCAACGTCTCCACCACCTACTACCTCCTCGGCTCCACCGTCGGCCCGCACCCCTATCCGCTGATGGTGCGCGACTTCCAATCGGTGATCGGGAGGGAGACCCGGCGCCAGTTCCGGGCAGCGGAGGGAAGGCTCCCCGACCACCTGGTGGCCTGCGTCGGAGGGGGCTCCAACTCGCTCGGCTTCTTCCATCCCTTCTACCGGGACCGGGTCAAGTTCACCGGCGTCGAAGCGGGTGGAAAGGGCCGACGGCTCGGTGAGAACGCGGCCACCCTCGTCCACGGGAGGCCCGGGGTCCTGCACGGCTCCTACAGCTACCTCCTCCAGGACAGGCGGGGCCAGGTGGCCGAGACCCACTCCGTCTCCGCGGGACTCGACTACCCCGGCGTCGGCCCCGAGCACAGCTTCTACAAGGAGAGCGCGCGGGCGGCGTACGTCGCCGTCGGCGACGAGGAAGCCCTGGCCGCGGCCCGCCTCCTGAGCCGCCTGGAGGGGATCATCCCCGCGCTGGAGTCCGCCCACGCCGTAGCCTATGCTTGCCGACTCGCCAAAAGACTTCCGAAAGGGAAATCCATCATCGTTTGCCTCTCCGGACGGGGTGACAAGGACCTGGGAATCCTTCAAGAAAGGAGTGCTGGAGTATTGGAGTGATGGAGTACCGGGAGAGCGCGCGGAGGGCAGACTCATCACTCCAGCACTCCACTACTCCAATACTCCTCTTCTTCTCGCCATGAACCGAATCGATCTGATGTTCCGGAACAAGCGCGGCCGGGGCCGGCCGGTTTTCATCGCCTATCTCACCGTCGGCTTTCCCGACCTCGAGACCAACCTCCGCCTGATCCGGGAGATGGAGAAGCGCGGCGTCGACCTCGTGGAGCTCGGGGTCCCCTTCTCCGACCCGATCGCCGACGGGCCGACGATCCAGGCCTCCTCCCAGGCGGCGCTGGCGCGGGGGACGACCTTCGACGACGGACTCCGCCTCGCCCGGAGCGTCCGCGAGGCCTCCCAGCTCCCGCTCGTCCTGATGGGGTATCTCAACCCCTTCCTGAGCCGGGGCGCCGGGCTCGCCGGCGAGCTCGCGGCGGCCGGCGTGGACGGCGCGATCATCCCCGACCTCCCGCCGGAGGAAGGGCGGGAAATCGGGTCCTCGCTCCTCCGCCGCGGCGTCTACTCCATCTTCCTCCTCGCTCCGACCAGCCCGCCCGAGCGGATCCGGAGGGCGGCGCGGAACGGAAGGGGGTTCATCTACTACGTCTCCCGCGCCGGCGTGACCGGAGAGAGGAAGGAACTGACCGCGGGTCTGCGGGAGAAGGTGGCGGAGATCAAGCGGGCCGCCGCGCTCCCCGTCTGCGTCGGCTTCGGCGTCTCGAGCCGGCGGCAGGTCGAGGAGATCGGGGGGTTCGCCGACGGCGTAATCGTCGGAAGCGCCCTGATCCGCCCCTTCCTGGAGGCGCGCACCCGCCGGGCCGGCTGGCGCCAGGCCCTCTCCGTCCTCGACCGTCTCCTGGGCTGAGGGACGGTGTTTAATTGTTAAGTTGAACTTAACAATTAAACCCCGTCCCTCCTGCCGACCGCGGTGTAGGCGGTGAGGGAGCAGGCGAAACGGCCGCGGGCGGACCGGGCGAGCAGATCCGCTACCCACTCGCGGCCGGCGGCGGCTTCGATCAGCCCCCGCTCGGCGGCGCGGCGGGCCGTCTCCCGCAGGTTGTAGAGCCGGTCGGCCAGGCCGAAGTCGCGGATCACGCTCGTCGCCGAAACGACGCGGACGTCCCGCAAACCGGCGTCCCGGAAGTACCCCCCCAAGCTCGCCCCCACGCGCCCGCTCCGGAAGGAATCGCGCCAGAAGCGCCGGAGGGCCGCCGCTGTCTCCGGATCGCGTGAGTCGACCGAGAAGGTCTCCCAGTCGTTGTCGTAGGCGAGCATAACGCCCCCCGGCTTGAGAACCCGCGCCATCTCCCGCACCGCCCCGGCCGGGTCCGGGAGGTGCTGGAGGGTCCGCTCGGTCCGGCAGCGGTCGAAGGAGCCGTCGGCGAAGGGCATCCGCCGGGCGTCGGAGAGCACGAAGGCGCCCGGCTCCGCTCCCCGCGGACGGGCTTTCGAGAGCAGACCCCGGCTCGCGTCCAGGCCGACCGCCCGCCCCCCCGGCGCGACGAGCCGGGCCATCCGACGGACGTCGTCGCCCAGACCGCAGCCCACGTCGAGGACGGAGAGGCCCGGAGCCAGCTCCAGGAGCTCGCAGCTGCGCCGCTTGACCGCGCGGTAGTAGGGGAGGGAGTCGATGAGCCTAAGACAGTCGACCAAGGCCTTTCGGTCGCCCGTCCCGTCGAGATCGGAGAAACCCGTCGCTAGGTAGGATCCGGGCATCGGGATGGGTGGGCGACGCTACTAATAAGATTGCTTCGTCGCCTTCGCTCCGCTTCGGGGCCTCGCGATGACGGCTCCCCGGTGTTCCGCATCGACTTCGAGGGCCGTCGCTCTCCGACGGTGCACAAAGGCGAGCGCCTCGGGCAGAGTCGGCAGGGTGGCGCGGCCGCCCAGACCCCGGCAGACCAGGGCGCCCAGGGCGTTGGCGAAGACGAGCGTCCGGGCGAGCGGCCAGGAGCGGAAGACGCCGTAGGCGAATCCGGCGTGGAAGGCGTCGCCGGCGGCGGTGGAATCGACCACCTTGACCGGGAAGGCCGGGGCGGCCTGGAAACCCGCGGGAGAGAGGGCGATGCACCCCCTCCGTCCCAGCGTCACCACGGCGGCTAAAGGCCCGTGGGAATAGAGCTTGTTCAGAGCCTCCCGCGGAGTCTTCGCGCCGAGCGTCGAAGCCGCATCCCGCGACGCCACGAGATAATCCGCCCGGTCGAGCATCCGGGAGAAGCCCTCCGTCTCATGCTCGGCGTCATAGACGGTGACGATCCCGCGCTTCTTGATCTCCCCTCCGATCTCCACTCCCAGGCGGGTGCCGTAGGGATCGATCATCAGGAGGCGGGAGGAGAGAACGATATCGAGGTCGGCGGTCCGCCGGCGGAGGCGGCCCTCCATGCTGTCGAGGTAGGCGATGGTCCGCGTCCCCTTCTTCTCCTCGACCAGGATCAGGGCGACCGGCGTGGGAACCCTCGGTATCACCCGGACGCCGGTCGTGTCCACCCCTTCCGCCTTGAGCTCGGCGACCAGCATCTCCCCCAGGGCGTCGTCGCCGACCACGCCGACGAAGGCCGTCTTCAATCCGAGGCGGGAGAGGGCCACCATCGCGGTCGAGGACTGGCCGCCGCCCACCATCGCGTAGCGGGCCATGGGAACCTTGGTGTCCGCCCGGGGAAGGGATTTCAGCACCGCGATGTGGTCGAGGCAGCAGCGGCCGATGCCGACGACGTCAAACATAAAAATATCCTTCGGATATTTTTAGATAGATGGGCGCACGATCATACCATGAGAGAAAGATTCTCCGTCGGCCATAAGCTTATCCGCGCGGGATCCGAAAAAGTCGCGGACCCCCCAGGGTCCGCGACTATTAAACAAGCCTTACGGAAATCCGTAGACGCGGACCTTTCAGGTCCGCGTCCAACCGGGCGGATCAGAGGCCGGAAAAGACCAGGCTGATCTCGATCGTCTCCCCCTTCGGGTTCTCGAAGGAGACAAGGCCTTTTTCGAGATCCACGACGCCCGGGGGGGAGGCGCTCGCCACCGAACATCCCTCGGGGATGGCGACGGCGACATGGCCGAGGTTGGTCGACCGGACGAAGTGGAGCGCGCCCGCCGCGTCCTGAAAATAGGAGGCGGGGTCGGAGAAGACGGCCTCCATCACGTAGCGGCCGTCCTCCTCGACGTAGCTCTTCCCATTGAGCCCCCAGATATCCACGGCGGCGGGGGTCTCGCCGGTCAGGCGGTTGAGGAGGTCCTCGTCGCTCACCGAATCGAAGGAGCTGACCTGGTCGATCGCGGTGGCCTCCGCGGAGGAGGTGATCTTGAAAGCGGGGCGGGACGACTTCACCGTGACCAGGAAGGAGCCGACGCGGTCGGAGAGCTCGTAGACGATCGAGGAGGCTACAGCGCCCCTCTTGGCCCGGACCGTTTCCACCAGCGCCCGGGCGAGCGAAATCTCAACCTCGCGGGAGAGGTCGGCCCCGATCCCGGCGGTGACCTCGGCCGGGATCCCCTCCACCGGCGTCCCCAAAGCACGAAGCGGCGAGGATTCGGCCAAGCTGAAATCGCGCTGATCGATCCCCGCGAACAGGGGATTGTCGTAGACAGCCCGGCCTTCGACCGCCGAGGGGTCGAAGTCCCGGGTATTCGACCAGAAATCGTTGTTGTCGATCTCCGGAGTCGAGCTTTCCAGCAGGATCGCCGTCCCGTTCAGGGCCAGGATGTTGTTCGCGAGCTTGGCCGACGGGGTGTTCCAGAACATCACGCCCGCCGGGTTGCCGCAGATCGTGTTGTTGGCGGCGAGGATGTAGGAGCGGGCGGCCTCGATCCCGGCCTTGCCCTGGTTGTCCCGGACGATGTTGTTGACGAGGACCGCGTCGCCCCCGCCGGTGCAGATCCCCACGCCGGCGTTCCCGGCCACGATGCAGTTGAAGACGCCCATCAGGTGTCCGTTGGTCTTGATCCCCTCGATCCCCCGGGTGACGGTGAAGCCGGTGATGATCGCCCCTTCGGCGCCGTCGATCACGGGGCCGTTGAGGTTCCCGTCGAGGACGGTGGAGGCGGCGCCGGCGCCGGAGAGGACCACGCCGTCCTTCAGCTTGAAGTTGCCCCGGTACGCGCCCGCCGGGACCGCGACCACGTCGCCGGGATTGGCCCGGTCGATCGCGGCTTGCAGGTCGAAGGGCTCGCTCCGGGAGGGCGAAGCGGCGAGGGCGAGGGCGGCGATGATGAGGGCACTGACGATGATGTTTCTCACTGGCAACCTCCTTATTGCTGGTTAAGTGCCTTGTTTATAATAGCACAGACGGAGGCGGCGATCCAGGGTTGGAGTGAGCCCGGCCGAGATTTTCAACTGGGATCGAATGAAGATCGGGGCCCCGAGTGGATTCTTGGAATGGGGGGGCAAGCAGAAATACCCCTCCCACAAACGACCCATCGACTGCACGCTCCGCGTCCTTGTGGGAGCGACATTCATGCCTGCCCCGATTGCTGTTTGTCGGGGTCGCGATCCCAGCCGAGAGAATTCCCTTTGATCAAAACTCCATCTTCCGAATCATCTGGTCGTAATCCCACTCGGGTATGACGATCTCGACCTCATCGGTCTCCCCTCCGTCCCGATGCCGGACGGCGAGCTTGACCTTGGAACCCGGCTTCCCGTAGATCCCCCGGAGGAAACCCCCGGGGTCCTCCTGGATGCCCTTGCCGTTGACCTTGATGATGGCGTCGCCGGGGCGGATGCCGGCGGACTCGGCGGCGGAGCCGCCCTTCACCTCGCCCACCGAGAAACCACCGCTCTCGAAGATCGACATCTCCTTCCCCCAGGACAGGCCGAGAGAGGGGACGAGCAGCGCTTGGCCTTCCTCCTTCTCCCTCTCCTCCGGCGTCATCTCGTCCAGGACCGTCGGCGGCAGATCCTTCTCCGCTCCGGCGGCGAGTTCGATCCCCGGGATTTCCTGATGGCGATAGCCCGGGCAGTTAACGACCAAGGTGAACGTTCCGGCGGGCAGGTTCCGGATCGCGAAGCGGCCGGTGGCATCGTCCGCGCCGGCGAATCCGCCGACGAGCGACGCCCCCCTGATCGAAACCATTCCCCTCCCCAGCGGCTTCCCCGCCCGGTCGACGATGCGGCCGGAGACGACCGCCTCGGGTTCCAGGACGATCTCCCCGGCGTCGACCGTTTCCCCGGCTATGACTTCAACCTCCGCCGCCCTCCTCCGCGCCCATCCCTTGGCGTCGACATAGAGATCGTAGAGGCCGGGCTTCAAACCGGAGATCCGGAAACGCCCGCCACCCTGGTCCTCTTTGTCCCCGACCTGGAGATCTAAGTCGAAAGGATCCCGCTTCCTCCTCTGGGCCCGGACGGAGACCCTTTCCGGGGGTTTCCCTCCCGCGCTCACGGCCCGCCCGGCGATCGCTCCTCCCGCCCTCAGGACGACCTCGACCGCGTCCCGGTCAGGCGCGACCGGATTGCCGAGCGAGGAGACGAAACCCTCCCCCGAAACCGAGACCAGGAGGGGGCCGAAGGGAAGGTTCTCCACCCGGCAGACACCCGCCGCGTCGGTCGCGGGTAGATCCCGGGAATGCAAGGCGAAGGTGAACCCCCCCGCGGTGGCCGGGGCGGCATGGACCTTAGCCCCGGAGACCGGGTCGCCGGCGGAGTCCCGGACGGAGACCGTCACTGTCCTCCCCCTCTCCAGGACCGCCTGGACCTTCTTCTCCGTTTCGCCGGGAGAAAAGTCGACCGGCTCCTTGCGTTCGGCGAACCCCTTCTTCACCACGGTCAGCGCATAGGCCCGGGGGGCGAGATGATCGAAGCGGCAGAGGCCGCGCCCGTTGGACAGTTTCTTCTCCCGGAAAAAGGAAGCGAAATCGCCGTCCCGGTCGGCCGTTCGCTTATAGTCTTTCGACAGCTCGACCCGGGCCAGGGGGACGGGGTTCCCCTCCGCGTCCGCCACCTCGACCTCGAGGGCCAGGCCGGCGCCGAGGACCAGGACCACGCCGGAGGCGGAGGGAGAGGCGGAAGAGAGGAGGAGAGGGTCGCACCGGGCGGGCGCGAAGCCATCCCTCTCGGCATAAAGGACGCACTCCGTCTCTCCGGAGATGTAGGACTTGATCAGAAACTCACCGGACGAGTCCGACCTCGCCGATTCGCCCGTCGCCAGCATCCGGGAAGAGGACTCGCCGGCGCGGCGGCGGTAGAGGCGGACACTCGCTTCGGGGACGGGGGCGCCGCTCTCGTCCACGACCATCCCGATCAGGGACGCCGGCTCGCCCGGATCGATCCGGAAATCCACCCCCTTCAGCTCCTGGCCGGCCGCGAGCACGACCTCCCGGGCGGCCAGGGGGGGGCCGGAGGAGGAAAACAGATCCTTGAGCACCTGGACCTGGTAGGTTCCGGGGAGAAGGAGCGAGAAGGAATATTCCCCCGTCTCCTCGTCTTGGGTGGCGAAGTTCGTCAGGGACGAATCATCCTGGGCGAGCTTGAGGTGGGCGCCCCTGATCCTTTCGCCGTTCCGGGCATCGAACACCTGGCCCGCGATCTTCGCCCCCTTGACGACTTCGACGGTTACAGGCCGGGCGACGCTCGCCTCCTCGGCCCGGACCTGGCGCACCCACCCGGAGACGCGCTCTTGATCCTTGACCCTCAGGTCGTAGGAGCCGGGCTCCAGGTCGCCGACGATGAAAACCCCCTCCGCGTCGACCGGCGCCTTCTTGTAGAGAATCTCCCAATTCTTCTTCAGATCCACCTCCACCAGGGGGCCGAGACCCCGTGTGAAACCGGCCAGGCGGCCTTTGATCGCCAGGCCCTTCTTCATGACCACGGCGAGATCCTCGGTCCCGGTGCCGATGTCATCGAGCGAAACCTCCACCCGTCCGGGCATGGACACCTTCACTCGGTACAGTCCCTCCGCGAGCGTGGAGAGGCGGAAGCGGCCGTCGGCGTCAGCGGTCGCGCCGCCCTCCTCCGACCGGATCCAAACGCGCCTCTTTCCCCGGAAGGACGCGGAGACCGACGCGCCGCCGAGCGGGAGGCCGCCCTCGTCGGTCACCTGTCCGGCGATAACATAACCCGGCTCCAGGCGGAGACGGACTTTCTTCGTATCTCCGGGCGAAAGGTCCAGTTCCTCCTCCACCGCCCCCTGCCAGCCGTCGGCGACGATCTCCAGGCGATAGCGGCCGGAGGGGAGGCTCTGCGACAGCTTCCCCTCGGAGAAATCGACCGCCGGGAGCTCCTGGTAGCCCGCGCAGGGCGGGAGGTCCTCGCCGGTCTGGATCGAGAAGAGGACGGCACGGCCCCGGGGGATCGGCTTTCCCAGGGGAGAGAGGATCTCGACCTCGAGCGCGGCGCGGGCGGGGGAAGCGGAAGGAGCGGGCGGCGTTCCGGCATAAGCGAGATGGCTGAAGAGAAGAGCGGCCAGGGACACGGCGGGGATGGCGACGGCTTTCATATCGCACCTCCTCCTGACTGCGAACCTGGATCGGGGCCCCGAGTGGATTCCTGGAATGCGGAGCAAGCAGGAATGCCCCTCCCACGGATCGCTATCGCCCGCGACCCCGCCGATTTGTGGGAGCGGCGTCTCGCCTGCCCCGTATCCCCAGAATCAACTCGGGGCCGCGATCCTCGTGAAATGGATCGGGGCAGGAATGCCCCTCCCACAAAAACGCAGGGCGGGCGGACTATTTAGATCCGTCAGTCTTCCCCTTTGAAGCGGGAGGGGAGGCAGTCTTCTTCGCCTCTTCCGTGAGACGGCCCAGGAACTCGGGGAGGTCGAGGCCGACCTGCTTGGCGAGCTCGTGCATGGGGGGAAGCGCCCCCATCAGCTTCTTTCCGAGGTTGGACATCCCGCCCGCCTCTCCCCCGCCGTCCCAGACGACGATCTTCTGGAGGGGGAGGTCCTGGATCGCCTGGGCCTGGATGCGGGCGATCTCGACCAGCTTCTCGATCAGGAGAAGGGAGGCCGCCACCTGGGGCTCGCCCGCCGACTGGACGAGGTGGCGGTACCCCTCGGCCTTGCCGTCGAGGACGGCCTGCTGCCCCTTCCCCTCCGCGGTCATCCGGGCGAGCAAGGCGTCGGCCTGGCCCTTGGCGATCAGGACCGCCTGGTCGCGCGCCGCCTCCGACTCGATGATCAGGCGCTTCCGGGCCGCGTCGGCGGGGACGACCACCTCGGCGTTCAAGCGCGACTGCTCGCGCAGGGCTTTCGCGTCCTCGGCCTTCTTCTCCGCCGTCTCCTGGGCGACCCGGATCGCCCCGTTCGCTTCCCGGGCGGCGGACTCGCCGCGGTTGCGGGCCTCCTCCTCGGCCACCTTCTGGTTGGCGTGATAGGAGGCCTTGTTGGCGTTGGCCGCGGTCTCCGCCTGCACCGCCTCGGCGTCGAGCTTGGCCACCTGCTGGCGCTTCGAGCGGTCGGCGGTCGCCTCCCCGACCTGGGCGTCGGCCATCGCCGCCGCCACCAGCTGCCGCTTCTTCTTCTGGGCCGTGGCCTCCCCGATCTCGGCGTCGGCGGTCGCCGCGGCCACCGCCACCCGCTGGTCGCGCTGGCGCTCGGCCACCCCCATCTGGCCGAGCTTGTCCTGCTCGGCGACGTCGATGTTGGCCTGGTTGACCGCCTCGGCGGCGGCCTTGCGCCCGATCGCCTTGATGTAGCCCGACTCGTCGTCCAGGTCGCGGATATTGACGTTGATCACGGCCAAGCCGACCTTCTCCAGCTCCACCGCCACCGCCTCGTTGACCTTGGCCATGAAGGCCTGGCGGTCGCGGTTGATGTCCTCGATCTTCATCGTGGCGATGACCGCGCGCATCTGCCCGATGATGATGTCCTGGGCCAGGGTCTGGATCTGCTGGGAGGACAATCCGAGGAGGCGGATGGCGGCGTTCTGCATGATCCCGGGCTGATTGGAGACCGCCGCGGTGACCGTGGTCGGCACGCTGACCCGGATGTTCTCCTGGGAGAGGGCGTTGGAGAGGTCGATGGGGACGACGAAGGGCTCCAGGTCCAGGTAGTCGTAGGACTGGATCAGGGGCCAGATGAAGGCGGCCCCGCCGTGGATGCAGCGCGAGGCGCCGCCGGCGGTCTTCCCGTAGATGACCAGGATCTTGTTGGAGGGGCAGCGCTTGTAGCGCCTCAGGATCGTGGTGAGGATGACGATCACGATCAGCGCGAAAACGACGATCATGAACAGCCCGGCTGAATCCATGGCATTCTCCTTATGGCTGAGGGACGGTAAGGCGAATCAATCCGATCCGGGAATTCAGTCCCGAGCCGAAGGCCGGACGGATGGGCTACTCCGGCGCGACCTCGATGAGGTTGGGGGGGAGCGCCCGGACGACCCGGACCGCCGTCCCCGCCTTGAGCGCGGCCCCGGCGGCGGCGCGGGCGCGCAAGACCATCATCGCCCCCCCGCAGAGAACGCGGACCTCTCCCTGCCCCTCCCGGGGGATGTCGAGGTAGACGGTGCCGGAGGCGCCCACGCAGGATTCGATTCGGATGTTCCCGGTCTCGGCCAGGCGGGCGAGGAAGTGCATGAGGAGGGCGACGACCACGAGACCGGCGATCCCCCAGCCCAGCGCGCAGCCCAACGCCCGGGGGGTAGACCTCCCGTGCGAGAGGTAGAGCGCCCCCGCCCAGGAGAAGAGGGTGAAGAAGGCGAGCAGGGACCGGACGGAGAGGAGCTTGAAGGCGAGCATCGTCTGGTCGGCGTCCTCCGGGGCGTGGTGAACCCCGGAGTCGTCCACGCCGGAGTCCAGGTCATGGTCGGCGGCCAGCCCGATCAAGGACATGACGAGCTGCCAGAGGAAAAGGACGCTGAAGAAGACGGCGCCGCCGTAGAAGTACTGGGCGAGGGGGGCGAGACCGGACCACCATCCGTTCAAGGCTGCCACGAGTCACCTCCTCCCGCCGGGCGAGAGGGCTTAGGGAAACGATTGTCTTCCCGGCCAAGCGCCGACGGCTCCTTTAACTGTAAGAATATCAGATTAGCCGCCTCCGGGTCAAAATGTTTTGCGCCTTCGCTCCCCCGCGGCCCGGGCCGTTTACACCGTCTCCCTTTCCTGATAGCCTCCAGGCGTGAAAACGGTTTCGATCGAACGCTGCCCGGATTACTCTCGCCCCGCCCTGCGCGCGGCCCTGGAGAAAGCCCTGGGAAGGATCGGGGGGATCGAGAAGTTCGTCCGCCCCGGCCAGACCGTCCTCCTCAAGCCCAACCTCCTCCGCCGGGAGCCGCCGGAGACGGCGGTGGTCACCCATCCCGAGTTCGTGCGGGCGCTATCCGAGATGGTCAGGGCGGCGGGAGGCAAACCCCTGATCGGCGACAGCCCGGGGGCCGCGCTCCCCCACACCCGTGGCACGCTCCTCTCCCTCTACCGGGCCTGCGGGCTCCTGCAGGTGGCGGAGGAGACCGGCGCGGAGCTGCTGCTCGACACCGCCCACGAGATCGTCGCCTGCCCCACGGGGCGCATGGTGAAGAGGTTGGAGCTGCTGAGCCCCGCCGTCGCGGCCGACGTCATCCTGAACCTCCCCAAGCTCAAGACCCACGTCTACACCCGGATCACCGGGGCAGTGAAGAACCTCTTCGGCCTGGTCCCGGGACTCCTCAAGCCCGCCTACCACGCCAAGCTCGGAGACCTCGGCCGCTTCTCCGCCATGCTGGTCGACGTCATGGAAGCGGCCGACGCCGACCTCTCGATCGTGGACGGGATCTGGGCGATGGAGGGAGACGGGCCGGGGGCGGGGAGAAGGCGGGACTTGGGCCTGATCGCCGCCGGGGAGTCGCCGGCGGCGGTGGACGCGGTCCTCGGAAGGATCCTGGGGATCGATCCCCTCTCCGTCCCCACCACCGCCGAGTGCGCCGCCCGGGGTCTGATCCGGCGCGACCTTAAGGACGTCGAGACCGTCGGCCAAAACGAGGCGGACGCCCGGGCGGCGGGGTTCTCCGTCCCCGCCTGCGACGGGACCGCCGCCGCCTTCGCCCGCTTCCCCTTCTGGCTCAAGCCCGCCCTTCCCGCCGCCAAGTGGCTCCTCACCACGCGCCCGGCGGTGGCGGCTTCGTCCTGCGTCGGCTGCGGCGACTGCGCCCGGGCCTGCCCGGTGCAGGCGATCCGCCTCCGGCGGGGGAGGGCGCGGATCGCCCATCGCAGATGCCTCCGCTGCTACTGCTGCCACGAAACCTGCCCGCGGGGGGCGATCGCCCTGAAGCGGCCGCTTTTCCAGAGGATCGTCGTCTGAGCGGAGACGGCCCGGCCGGGACGGTACGAGAAAGCCGCGCGGGGGGAGGGCGCGCCCGTCAGCCGCCGCCTTCGGGAGACGATCCCGGCGCCAGAGCCCGCTCGATCAGGGGCATCAGCTCGGGCAGGTCGAACGGCTTCTCGACGCAGGCGAAGAACCCGACCTTCTGCGCCCGCTCCAGCAGGTGCCGGGTTTGGTCCCAGTATCCGGTCATCAGGATGAAACGGGCAGCGGGCTGGAGGACCTTCATCCTCTCCAGGGCTTCCACGCCGTCCATCTCCGGCATCCGGATGTCGAGAAAGATCAGGTCGTAGGCCGCTCCGGCGGCGAGCGCGAGCGCCTGGAAGGCGTTGGGGGAGACGGTGACCGCGTAGCCCTGCTCGGCCAGGTAGTCGGCGAAAACCTCTCCGATCAGGGGCTCGTCGTCGACCACTAGGATGTTGGCGCGGGCCATATTCTCCGGCGGAAGGCGCCTCAAACCGGAAGGAGCACGGTGAAGACGCTCCCCTTCCCCGGCTCGCTCGCGACCTCGATCCTTCCGCCGAGGTTGGAGACTATCCCCTGGCAGACCGCCAGACCCATCCCCGCCCCCTGTCCCGCCTCCTTGGTGGTGAAGAAGGGCTCGAAGATGCGGGGGAGGATCTCCGCCGGGATGCCCCGGCCGTTGTCGGAGACGGCGATGGTCACCATCTCGTCGCGGCGGGCGGTCGCGATCTCGATCGCGCCCCGCGGCCGCCCCATAATCCCCTCCAGGGCGTTGAGGAGGAGGTTGAGCAGGATCCGGTTGAGCTGGGCGGGGTTGGCCCGCACCGGAGGGAGACGGGCGGCCGGGCGCGCGGTCACCGTCACCCCCGCGCGCCGGAACTGGAAATCCATCAGGGGGAGCGTCTTCTCCAGGACCTCGTTGACGTCAACGGAGGAGATCTTGCCGGAGACCTCCCGGGTGAAGACGAGGAGGTCCTTGATGATCCGGGCGCAGCGGCGGACCTGCTCCTGGATCTTGACCAGGCGGGCCGCCCGCGCCGATCCCTTCGGCTCCCCCTCGAGGAGGAGGGTCACCATCCCCATGATCCCGGTGAGGGGGTTGTTCAGCTCGTGGGCGATCCCCCCGCCCAGCGTGGTCAGGGCCGCCTGTTTCTCGGAGGCGACCAGGCGGCAGGCCATCCCCTCCAGGTCCCGGCAGGTCCGCTCCAGCTCCGAGTTCTTGTCCCGGAGATCCCGGAGGAGGCGTCCGTTCTCCTCCTCCAGGGCCCGCTTGGCCAGGGCGCGCGCGGCGGCGTGCCGGACCTCGGAAGGCTGAAAGGGCTTGATGATGTAGCCCAAGGCCCCCTGGTGCAGCGCTTCGAGCGAGGACTCAAGGGAGGCGTAGGCGGTCTCCACGATCACCTCCGTCTTCCGGCCGCTCTTCTTCAGGGCGGCGAGAAGATCGAGGCCGCTGAGGTCGGGGAGACGGAGGTCGAAAAAGGCGAGCTGGTACTCGTTCGACCGGAGAAGGGCGAGCGCCTCCTTTCCGCTGCCGGCTTGGTCCGCGCGGTAGCCCTCGCCCTCCAGGATGCGGGCGAGGAGGCGGCGGGCGGCGGCGTCGTCGTCGACGACCAGAACGGCGGCGGCTGGAGGCTGCCCGGTCATCTATTTGTGGAAGCGGGCGGGATAGACGAAGACCGCGAGCTCGGCGGGGCGCTTGCCGAGCACGGTGTAGGAATGCTCCTCCCGGGTGGAGAAGTAGACGCTGTCGCCGGGGCGCAGGGCGTAGGTCTCCGAGCTCAAGACGAACTCGATCATCCCCCGGAGGACGAGGACGCAGGCCTGGCCCTTCTGGCGGGGGGGCTTGACCGTGACCCCGGGGCGGGAGACGGCCGAGAAGGCCTCGAAAGAGGGGTCGCGGTACTTGATGTTGGCGTAGGGGCGGCTTTGCACCCGGCCCTCGAAGAGGGAGCCGGCGGCGCGGTCGCGACCCTTGAGGACGCGGCTCTTCTCGTCGGTTATCTGGTCCTTCCGGAAGAAGAAGGAGATATCGAGGCCGAAGAAGGCGGCGAGCTCGTAGAGCGTCTCCAGGGCCGGGTAGCAGAGGTTCCGCTCCAGGCGGGAGATGTAGCTCGGGGTGAGCTTCATCCGGTCGGCCAGCTTCTGCAGGGTGAGCTTCCTCTCCTTCCGGAGCCGCTTGATCTTGCCGCCGAGGTCCACGGTGACGATGGTCATGAAGGCCTCCTTACTTGAAATAGACGGGCGGGTAGAGGACGGAGATGTAGGAGGCGTCCTTCCGGCCCAGGTTGGTGATCTTGCGGTGCTGCTCGGTGGTGTAGTAGATGCTGTCGCCCTTGTTCAGGCGGTAGCGCTCCTGGCCGAGGACCAGGGAGATCTTCCCCTCCTGCAGGATGAGCAGGCATTCGCCCGGGCGGGTGGGGAAGACCGCTTCGCCCCCCTTCTTCAGGGTGACCCGGGTCACTTCCAGGACCGGCCGCTTGAAGAGGGTGTGGGCCAGGGGTTTCATCCGGATGTTCCCCCCGTGGGTGATCACCTCGACCTGGTCGGCCGGGGTGAGGACCCGCTTCGGCCGCGACTCGACCACCCGCCGCTCGAAGAAGGTGGCGATGTCGACGTCGAAGATATTGGCGAAGGACTGCAGGGAGGGGAGCGAGGGGCGGCAGAGGTTCCGCTCCAGGCGGGAGATGTAGCTGGCCGTCATCTTGAGCTTCTTCGCCAGCCCTTGGAGAGTGAGCTGCCGCGTTTTTCTCAAGGCCCTTAGTTTTCCACCTATGTCATGCTCGAGCAGAACCATAGCCTCCTCCTGGTTGGTGATTAGTTAATTTTTATTATATCACGCTCCGGGGGCGCTGTCAATCGCCGATGCCGGATTTTGATTGATGGGCGATGAAGCAAAGGATAAATATATACAAATATACTGAAATATGTTAACTAATATTCAAAAGGCATCTTTCGGACGGATAGTAAAAAACGGAAAACGGGAGGGGGGTCAGGGGCGCAAACCCTTGCGCAGGGAGACCAGGGAGAGGTACTTTCCGGGGCACTTGGTGTGAGCCCCCTTGACCTCGCGGTGGCCGATCACCCGCGAGCGGGGAATCCGGTACTTGCCCTGGAGATAGCGGATGAGACCGGTGAGCGCCTGTTTCTGCCGGGCGCTGGGAGGCGCCAGGTCCAGGTTTCCCACCAGGCAGATCCCGATCCCGACCTCGTTCATCTGCTCGGACTGGACGTGGCCGCCGGGCTGCTGGAGGAGCCAGCGCGAGCCGGGCTGCACCGTCCCGTCGCCCGAACCGCGCCCGTTCCCGATCAGGAAGTGATAGGCCATCCCCCGCTCCATGTGGCGGACCTTGCGGTGGAAGTAATCGAAGCGGAAGGCGTTTCCGCTCGAGGTGGCGCTGTGGTGAACAACGATATACTTCCAAGTCCGCGCCTTCACCCCGCGCTTGATCGCGCAGAGGCGGGCGTAGTAGGCGGAATCCCCCGGGGGGAGGGAGAGCTCCTGGCCGACCCGGATCACCGCCGAGTCGGAGAGGTCGTTGGCTTGCTTCAGATCCTCCACGCTGACGCCGCAGGAGCGGGCGATCGACCAAAGGCTGTCCCCTTTCTTCACCCGGTAGGTCTCCGCCCCACCGGCGGCGGACGGGGGGGTGGCGGCCGGAGCGGGCCACGGAAGGCAGAGGAAACCAACGATCAGGATCCAGGTTTTTCTCGTCTCGATCGCCATCCTTCCGAACACGCCGGCGGGGGAAACGTTCCCGCGCCGGCGCCCTCCCCGGCGATCTCCCGGCACGAATCGGGGAAACCGCTGGCATCCGCAAATAATTCGGAATAGGATGCTTGGGTTGCCATTCCGTGTCAACCGTTTATTAATATAAATCGCCCGTGCGCACAGGCGCGAAAACGCCGAAGGTATTCGTCTCCCGGCCTATCCCGGAGGCGGCCATTTCGGCCTTGCGGCGGGCGGGGCTGGCGGTGGCGGTCAACCCCTCTGACCGCGTCCTCTCCCCGGCGGAGCTCGCCCGCTTCTGCCGAGAAAAGGACGGCCTCCTCGCCCTCCTGACCGACCGGATCGACCGCCGCTTCCTCGAAGCCGTCCCTACCCTCCGGGGGATCGCCCTGATGGCGGTCGGCCACGACAACGCTGACCTCGCGGCGGCGACCGCGCGGGGAATCCCGGTCAGCAACACGCCCGGCGTCCTGACCGACGCCGTGGCCGACCTCGCCTGGGCCCTCCTTCTCGCCGTCGTCCGCCGGCTCCCGGAGGCGGAGAGGTTTCTCCGCCGGGGGCGCTTCCGCTCCTGGGGGCCGCTCCTCTTCCTCGGTGGCGACCTGAAGGGGAAAACGCTGGGGATCGTGGGCGCGGGGCGGATCGGCGCGGCGGTGGGAAGGCGGGCGGGAGGGTTCGGCCTGAAGGTGATCTACGCCGACCGGCGCCCCAACCCCGCGTTGGAAAAAGAGACCGGGGCGAGGCGCGTCTCCCTCCCGGCCCTCCTGGCGGCGGCGGACTGCGTCACCCTCCACGTCCCGCTCACGAGCGGGACGCGCCATCTGATCGGCGAGCGCGAGATCCGCCGGATGAAGCGGACGGCCTACCTCGTCAACACCTCCCGCGGGCCGGTGCTGGACGAGGCGGCGCTGGCGAGGGCGCTCCGGGAAGGGCGGATCGCGGGAGCGGGACTGGACGTCTTCGAGAACGAGCCCCGCGTCCACCCGGCCCTCCGGAGACTCCCGAACGCCGTTCTCGTCCCCCATATCGGCTCCGCCACGGTGGGGACCCGGACGGGGATGGCGCTGACGGCGGCGGAGAACCTCATCGCCATGATGCGGGGGGAGAGGGCACCGAACTGTATCAACGCCCAGGTATACAACAAATCAAGGTTACGCGAGGTTACGCAAGGGAAAGGTTACGCAGGGGGAAGGTTACGCAGGGGGAAGGTTACGCAGGGGGAAGGTTACGTAAGGGTTACGTAGGGTTACGTAAGGGTTACGCCAAGTTACGGTCGACGCTCGGCGGTAACCTCACGTAACCCCACGTAACTTCACGTAACCTTGCGTAACTTTATTTTTCCCCTAGCGCCCCCCGGATCTCCGCGAGCAGCGTGGAGGGGGGAAAGGGTTTGGCGAATACCGCGCGGGCGCCGAGACGCAGCGCCCGCTGGCGGAGATGGGTGGAGTCGTGGGCGGTCAGGACGACCATGGGGAGTCCGGGGGCGAGCGATCTCGCTTTGCCCAGGACGAGCACCCCGTCGCCGGAGGGCATCTGGTAGTCAACGACCAGAAAATCCGGCCGGCGCTGGCGCAGGCAATCGAGCGTCTCCGCGCCGGAGCGGGCGGTCATGACCTCGTAGCCCGCCCGGGTGAACTCCAGGGAGAGGATGCGCAGGATCTCGGGATCATCGTCGGCGAGAAGGATGGTTTTGGCCATAGTCCCTCCTTAGTCCGGCGCGCGCGCAATCGCGCGCCGGACCAAGGATACCCGGGGTGGGAAAATTGCGCCAGAGATAAACCGGCCGACCCCCGAGCCTCTTCAGGAAACCCCTTTCCCCGACCCTAAGACCTCCCCCATGGTCCGCCCCAGGGCGTGGATGGTGAAGGGCTTGGCCAGGGCGGCGCGGAAGCCATAGCTCGCGTAGTCCGCCACGATCGGGTCGTTGGAATAGCCGCTGGAGACCACGGCCCGGACATCCGGATCAAGCCGGCGCAGGACGGTGATCGCCTCCTTCCCCCCCATCCCCCCGGGGATGGTCAGGTCGACGACCACGGCGTCGAACGGGCGGCCGGCCGAGAGTTCCCGCGAGTACATCTCCACCCCTTCCCGGCCATCCCTGGCCCAGGCGCTGGAATAGCCCAGACGCTCGAGCATCCGCCCGACCGCGGTCGCCACCAATTCCTCGTCGTCGATGAGGAGAACCCGGCCCCTCCCGGCGCGGGCCGCGGGGAGCGGCGCCTCCTCCGGAGGGGCGGCGTCCGGGGCGGCCGGAAGGTAAAAACTGAAGGTGGACCCCCGCCCGGGATGGGATTCGACGGTGAGGCGGCCGCTGTGGTTCTTGATGATCGAGTAGCAGACGGCCAGACCCAGCCCGGTCCCCCGGATCTTGGTGCTGAAGAAGGGGTCGAAGATGCTGCCCAGGATCTCGGGGGGAATGCCGACGCCTTGATCGGAGACGGCGACCCGGACATAACGGCCCGGGGCGAGGAGCGGTTCGGCTCGCCGGTCGGAGACCACGCGGTTCTCGGCCTTGACCCGGATCGCCCCCGCCCGGTCCATGGCCTGGACGGCGTTGAGGAGGAGGTTGTGGACGACCTGGGCGATCTGGCCGGAGTCGGCGGCGACCGGCCAGAGGTCGGGGGGCAACGCGAACTCGCAGGTCGCCGCCGAGCCCCGGAGGGCGAAGCGGGCGGTCTCCTCGAGAAGGGGGCCGAGATCGAAGGCCTTCTTGACCGGGGCGCCGCCCCGGGCGAAGGTGAGAAGCTGCCGGGTCAGATCCTGCGCCCGCAGGCATGCCTTCTCAGCCTGGGAGAGGACCGCATCGGCGTCCGCGGGCCCGAGCCGGGCCAACGAAATGTTGCCGAGGATGCCCATGAGCAGGTTGTTGAAATCGTGGGCGATCCCCCCAGCCAGCACGCCAAGCGACTCCAGCTTCTGGGCCTTGATCAGCTCCGCTTCCAGCCTCTTGTCGTAGGTGATGTCGCGGTTGATCCCGACCGAGCCGATCCGCGCGCCCGTCTGGTCGCGGAGGCAGGAAACGATGGCGGCGGCGGGCCGGACCTCCCCCCCGGCGGTGAGGAGGGGGACCTCCCCCCGCCACACCTTCCCCGCCTGGAGCGCCCGCGTGATCTCGGCGCTGATCTCATCCCCCCGCCCCGGGGGGTTCAGGGCGGAGGCGGGGAGGCCGACCAGCTCCACCCGGGCGCGGCCGAGGATCTTCTCCGCCGCGGGGTTCACGTCGATGATTCGGCCGACGCGGTCGAAGACGAAGACCGCCTCCTCCATGGCGGTGTAGACCAGGGAGTGGCGCTTCAGGATGTCTTCCACTCGCCGCTGCTCGGTGACGTCGGCGGCGACGATGAGGACGCCATAACTCCCGTCCGGAAAGCGGATCCGGGTCTCGTTGAGGTCGAGGAAGCACTCCTTCCCGTTCCGGCGCGCATTCTTCACCACGTGGCGGAGATTCTCCCCCGCGAGGATGCGTTGGATATGCTCCCGGATCCGGGTGGGCGTGTCCGAGAGGGCGATCCGGTCAATCGGGGAGCCGACCACCTCGTCCCGGGTATAGCCGAAGATGGAGCAAAAGGCGGGGTTGACGTCGAGCACGATCCCTTGCCGGCTGAGAAGCATGATCGAGGCGGGGGAGATCTCGAAGAGCGTCCGGTAGTCGCGGCTCCCGTCCGGCCGCTGGCGGCGGGAGCGGGAAGGCGGACGGGATTTCCCTGCCCGGCCCGCCGGGGGGCGGCGGGTTCTGGATTTGCGGGGAGGCATGACACGCATCCGAGGGCCGCAATTATTATAACCTTTTCCGGAGGTTTGCGATAGGAGCCAGGATCCTATAGGTCCAATAGGACCTATAGGACCAATAGGACCTATAAATCCGTCGGTTTTCGCGGAGAGCGGTGATATAGTGCCGCCATGAGAGAAAAACCGATCGAAAACGCGCCCGCCCCGACCGAGGGCGCGGACGCCTCCTTCGCCCGGCTGGGCTTGAGCCCGCGGGCGGTCGCGGCGGTGAACCGGATCGGCTTCTTACGGCCGACCGAGATCCAGGTCCAGTTCGTCCCGGCTGCCTTGACCGGGCGCGACTGCGTGGGGCGGGCCAAGACCGGCACCGGGAAAACCGCCGCCTTCCTCCTCCCCATCTTCGAGCACTTCTTCCGCGGCGAGAAGATCCGGGCCCTCATCCTCGCCCCCACCCGGGAGCTCACGGAGCAGATCGTCGCCGAGTCAGCGAAACTCGCCGGCGACGGCCCGCCTCGGGCGGTGGCGGTGGTGGGGGGCAAGTCCATCGAGGCCCAGACCGAAAAGCTCCGCCGGGAGCCGGAGATCGTGGCCGCCACGCCGGGAAGGCTCCTCGACCTCTCGGGGCGCCGGGTCTTGAGCCTCCCCTCCTTCTCCATCGTCGTCCTGGACGAGGTCGACCGGATGTTCGACATGGGCTTCCGCAAGGACATCCGGGAGATCCTGAACCGCTGCACCGGCCGGAAGCAGACCCTCTTCCTCTCCGCCACCCTCCCCGAGGAGATCATGCGCATGGCCAACCGCTTCCTCCACGACCCCATCGGGATCTCGGTGGTATCGGACGACGACCCCTCGGTGGGGACGCTCGACCAGCGCTACTTCGCCGTCGCCCCCAACCGGAAGCTCACCCTGCTCACGAAGCTCCTGGAGCGGGAGAAGCCGGAACTGGCCCTGATCTTCACCCGAACCAAGCGGGGGGCGGAGCGGCTGGGCCAGCACCTCCAGAAGCGGGGCTGGAAGGCCCTCTACATCCACGGGGACCTCCAGCAGAACCAGCGGGACCGGGCGGTGGCGGATTTCCGCAAGAAGAAGATCCCGATCCTGGTCGCCACCGACGTCATGGGGCGGGGAATCGACGTGGCGGGGATCTCCCACGTCATCAATTACGACGTCCCCGAGAATCCGGAGGACTACCTCCACCGGGTCGGGCGGTCCGCCCGAATGGACGCTCCCGGCAAGGCCTTCACCTTCGTCATCCCGGACCAGGCGGAGCTCCTCACCGCGATCGAGATCCTCCTCAACCGCGAGATCGCATCCGACTTCATCCCGGGGTGTGAGGATGACGGGAGCCCGGCGGAGCGGAGGCGATAACAACCAAAGGTTACGTAAGGTTACGCAAGGGTTACGTAGGGGTTACCTAAGGTTACAACCGCCGCTCGGCGGCAACCTCACGTAACCTTACGTAACTTCGCGCAACCTTACGTAACTTTTTAGTTGAGCGCCCTCAGCTCCGCGAGCTGAAACACCCCGCCTTTCTGGACGAGGACGCCGTCCAGGTAGACCTCGCCGTCGTTCATCAGCCGGATCATGTCCCAGTGGATGGCGGAGCGGTTGCCGTTGTCGCAGATCTGGTAGGCCGCCCCGGCCGCCAGGTGCACCGAGCCCGCGATCTTCTCGTCGAAGAGGATGGAGTGCATGGGGCGGGTGATGGCGCGGTTGAGGCCGAAGGAGAACTCCCCCAGATAGCGGGCGCCCCCGTCTACGTCGAGGATGTCGTTCAGGTACTCGCCCCCCCGCTCGGCGGAGGCGGCGGCGATCTTCCCCTTCCTGAACTCGAGGGCGATCCCGGCGAAGATCTTGCCCTGGTAGACGGTGGGGGCGTTGAAGCGGATCTTTCCCTCGGCCGAGTTCTTGACCGGGGCGGTGTAGACCTCGCCGTCCGGCATGTTGCGCTTTCCGTCGCACTTGACCGCGGGCATCCCGGCGATCGAGAAGGCAAGGTCGGTGTCGGGGGCGAGGAGGCGCACCTCCCGGGTGCGGGCCAGCAGGCGCTTCAGGGCCTCCTGGCGCTCCGACTCCTTGGCCCAGTCCACGTTGCAGGCCCGGAAGTAGAAGTCCTCGAAGTCCTCGAAGGACATCCCCGCGTCCTGGGCCTGGGACTGGGTGGGGTAGCGGGTGATCACCCAGCGGGTGCGGTTCACGCGCTCATCGAGGATGGGGCGGAGCAGGCGCTGGCGGGCGGAGAGGACCCGGGCCGGGACGGCGGCGAGGGCCTGGCTGTTGAGCGGCGAGCCGATCCCGATGTAGGCGTCGGCCGACTTCATAAAATCGAGCTCGTGCTGGGGGAAGTAGCCGAGCTGCTCGCGCCCGGCGCGGCGGAAGAAGTTGACGACGAGGTCGCTGTGGGAGTAGCTGAGGCGGACGTACTTCGCCCCCCGCTCCAGGCAGGCGGTCTGGACCTCCCGGACGAACTCGAGCGGCGTTCCGTCCGCCCAGTCCACCATCACCACGTCCCCCTTCTTCACCTCGGCCGAGTATCCGGCCAGGATCCGCGCCAGCTTTTCCTGTCGAGGGTCTCTCATTATTTTTCCTTCCTCTCGGGTGGGATAATTATTATGCTGATCCGGGAAGCATGAGCTGCACTCACGCGCCGCCCGATCATAGTAACGGAAGGAAAAATAATCTGAAGAGAAATGTTGGACCGCACTAAACGATGTCGATCCGGCAACGTGGCCGGGCGGTAATCATTGGAGGATCGACTATGACCGCAGCGCATATCGTCCCCCTCCTCGCCGCGGTATTCCTCTTCGTGGCCGTCCCGGCCACGTCCACCGGTTGTCCGGCGGGGCGATTTAATGCGCCCCGGTAGCGGCACGCCTCGCCGGCTCGGGCATCACCCTGTCGAGTGCGTTAAACGATTCCGCGACAGAGACGTTGTATAGATAAAATTGGAGAAGACTATCATGATCCGATGGCATCTGATCGCACTGCTCGCGGCGGCGGCTCTGACTGCCGCCGTCCCGGCTACCGGGAATGCCGCCCCCCCGGACCAGGTGTGGGTGGCCCCCCACACGCTCCCCAACGGCGTCGTCGTCCCCGGCTACTGGCGGACGACGGCCGCGCCCGGCTACGTCTGGGTGGAGGGGCGCACCGACGCCGAGGGGAGATGGATCCCCGGCCACTGGCGGCCGGAGGGCAACCCCGCCCGGGCCAGGGTCTGGGAGGCCGGCTACTGGATGGACGGGGTCTGGCACCCCGGGCGGTGGATGACGCCCCGGGTCGGGAGAACCTACATCCCGGCTCACTACAACAACCGCGGGCGCTTCGTGCCGGGACACTGGCGCTAAAATTCGCCGGAGGGCGGCGACTGGCCGCCCTCCGGCGAATTTTATAGGCGACCCCCAGGCTAGTCCTGGAAGGTGATCTCCAGGAGCGCGATCTCGGGGTCGGCACCCACCCGCGCCGCCGGCCCCCAGGTCCCCGCGCCGGAGGTCACGTAGACGAACGCCCCCCCCTCCCGGTAAAGCCCGTAGATCTTGCTGAAGAAGATCCGAACCACCCAGTTCCAGGGGAAGAGCTGCCCGCCGTGGGTGTGGCCGGAGAGGATCAGGTCGGCCCCGCCCGCCGCCGCCTCCGCCAGCGCCGGACTCGACGGCTGGTGGTCGACGACGATCAGGGGGGAGCGCTCGTCCCGCCCCGAGACGATCCCGGAGAGGGGCCGGCGCTCGCTCAGCCGCCAGCGGCGGGAGAGGTCGTCGCGGCCGGCCAGGTAGAGGCCGGGGACCGGCTGCGCCAACTCGTCCCGGAGGAGCGTCGCCCCCGCCCGGGCAAGGAGGGCGGCCGACCGCTCGGCGCCGCAGAGGTACTCGTGGTTGCCGAGCACGGCGTAGAGGCCGAGCGGCGGCTTGATCCCGGAGAGGTTGGCGACCAGGATCCGGGCGGTATCCTCCTCCAGTTCCACGTCCAGGACGTCCCCCCCGAGCACGACCAGGTCGGCGCGCAGCTCCTCCAGGCGCCGGAGTGTCCGGCGCAGGAAGGACTCCCCCCGCATCCCCCCCAGGTGCAGGTCGGAGAGAAAGGCGATCCGGAGCCGGGAGAGGCCGCCGACCGGTTTCGGGATCCGGAGCGGAACGGTGGTCACCCGGAGCCGGGAGGCGTTCCAGGCCCCGTAGCCGAGAAGGGCGGCGGCGAGGAGGGCGATCAGGGCGGCGACCTGCCGTCGGCGGAGAAGGCGGACCTCCTTCGTCCCCGGGGGGAGGAAGGCGAAGCGGCGGTTCAGCACCCTGACCAGGTCGGCGAGGAGCGTGAGGAGGAAGAGATAGAGGACGGCGCCGATCCACCAGGAGCCGATCCGGGCGAGGAGAGGGCCGGCGGCGGGGAAGACCCGGGCGAGCACGTAGGCGGACATCAGGAAGAGCCCGGCGAGGAAGTAGGCGGAACGGACGGAGGCTCTCCGGGGCAGGATCGTCCAGCCCCGGGCGAGGACGTAGAAGTTGACCAGGGCGTAGAGGGACAGAACAACGCCGAGGAAGAGCGGCATGTGTGTCTTCCGGGTGAGCGGGGATCGCGAACGTTCCGGATCTCTGAACCGGAATAAATAAATCCGAAACTCGAATTACGAAACCCGAAGCAATATCCGAATCCGAATGGCCCGCAAACCACCGGAGGCGGCGGGGCGCGGGTTTTCGGATTTCGGACTTAGGATTTGTCTCGGATTTCGATATTCGGATTTCGGATTTTAAGCCCCTACTTCTTATCGTCCCGGAGGACCGGGACCGAGCGGCAGGAGCCGGCGGGCGTTCGGGTGATCCAGTTGTCGATCGCGGGCTTCTTCTTCATCGCCCGCCAGACGTCCTCGAAGCGGATCGGCATGTGGGTGAGCTCGATCCCGAGCGCGTTCTTGAGGGCGTTGCCGAGCGCGGCGCAGACCGCGATCATCGAGTGCTCCCCCACCCCGCGCGCCCCGTAGGGGCCGTCGGTCTGGGGGGTCTCCACCACCATCGACTCCACCTCCTCTGGGAGGTCCATCGCGGTGGGGATCTTGTTGTCGGTGAAGGAGGGGTTGAGGAGGCGGCCCTGGCGGTCGTAGATGTAGCCCTCGCACATCGCGGTGCCGAGCCCCTGGAGCATCCCCCCGATCGCCTGGCCCCGGACCGCCGCGGGGTTGATCGCCCGGCCGACGTCGAAGGCGGAGGCGACCTTGATCACGTTGTACTCGCCGGTCTTCGGGTTGACCTCGACGATCAATCCATGGGCCCCGTAGGTCCAGTCGAGGGCGGGGAGCCCCTGGCCGGTCTCCTTGTTGAGATTGCTAAGCCCCTGGGCGATGTAGCGCCCGACCCCGACCAGGGGGCCGCCGATCGCGTTCCCGTCCGGGAAGGCGTAGCCGACGGCGATCTCCTTGAAGGAAACGCTCTTCTCGGGGTCGTGGCGGATGAAGATCTTCTCGTCGTCGTGGTCGAGGTCGCAGGGCGCCGCCCGCAAGACCGCCCCGGCCACCTCGTAGGCCCTCCCGATCAGGTCGTCGGCGGCGAGGATCCCCGCGTTCCCGGAGAGGAAGAGCCCCTTGGAGGCGACGGTCTGCCAGTCGTAGGGGTCGCGGTCGGTGTCGATCTCGAAGGCGATCTTGAGCTTGGAGAGGGGGAAGCGCAGCCGCTCGGCAATGATCTGGGCGACCGAGGTGTAGGTCCCGGCCCCGATCTCGGTGAGCGAGAAGTTCGCGATCACGGTCCCGTCCTCGTTCATCTTGAGGATGACCACCGTGCCGGTGTAAGGGGGCATGGCCGGGGCCTTCTGGAGGGCGGCCACCGCCTTGCCGATCTTCATCCCGGTCCGCTTCTCCCGGGCCTTCTCGGCCGGGGTGAGCTTTCCATAGCCGATCGCCGCCGCCGCGGCGTTCAGGCACTTGGTCACCGACCCGGTGTGGACCTTGATCTTCTCCCCGGTCAGGGTGATCGATCCGGGCTTCAGGGCGTTGAGCAGGCGGAACTTCAGGGGGTCCATCCCGACCGCCCGGGCGACCAGGTCCATCTGCCGCTCCGCCCCCCAGGAGAACTCGACGTGGCCGAAGCCCCGGTAGGCGGTCCCGTAGGCCTTGTTGGTGTACATGCTGTAGGCGTCCACCCAGGCGTTCGGGATCTCGTAGGGGCCGGAGGCGGAGTAGCCGGAGGCGCGGGTGACGTTGACCGCATAGTCCGCGTAGGCGCCGGAGTCCCAGAACATCGTCATCTTCTGGGCGAGGATCTTCCCGTCCCTGGCCACGCCGGTCTTGATCCGGTAGGTGAGGCCGCTGCGGCAGGGCAGCAGGCTGAACTCCTCCTCCCGGGTGGCCTGGAGCTTGACCGGCCGGCCGGAGGCCTTGCGGGAGAGGCAGGCGACCAGGGGCTCCAAGCCGACCCCGGCTTTGCCCCCGAAGCCGCCGCCGACGTAGGGGATGTGCACCCGCACGTGGTGGCGGGGGAGCTTGAAAGCGTGGCAGAAGAGGTTGCGGACCGTGAAGGCGGACTGAGCCGAGGTCCAGATCGTGACCCGGTCTCCCGCCTGCCAGGCGGCGATGGCGATATGGGTCTCCATCGGGACGTGCTGGACGGAAGGATTGGTGTACTCCCGCTCCACGATCCAGTGCGAGCGCCGGAAAGCCGCCTCCACGTCTCCCTTGCGGAGCTTGGTGTGGTTGGCGATGTTCGTCCCCGGGACAGGCGTAAAGACGGCCCGGACGAACTCGTAGTCGCCGAGATCCGGGTGGACCAGCGGGGCGTCCTTGCGGAAGGCCTCCACCGGGTCGAGGACGGGGGGGAGGACCTCGTATTCGACCGTGATCAGATCAACCGCTTGGCGGGCGATGAGGAGGGTGTCGGCCGCCACCGCCGCCACCGCCTCTCCGTAATGGCGGACCACGCCGCGGGCGAGGATGTACTTGTCGACGACGTAGAGGCCGATCCGGTAGGAGAGCTCGTCCCCGGTCAGGATGGCGCGCACACCGGGAAGCTTCGCCGCCCGCGAGGTGTCGATCTTGAGGATCCTAGCCCGGGCGTGGGGTGAGCGCTTCACCGCGGCGGAGAGCATCCCCGGGAGGCGGAGGTCGCCGGTGTAGAGGGCCTCCCCGGTCAGCTTCTCGCTGGCGTCGATCCGGGGGACGCCGTGGCCGACCACGGCGAGGTCGCGCGGGTCGAGGTTCTCAAACATGGCGGAGTTCCCCCGGTCGCTTGAGCTGTCCGGTGACGTCCTGGACGGCTTCGATGATCTGCTGGTACCCCGTGCAGCGGCAGAAGTTCCCCTCGATCGCCCGGCGAATCTCCTCCTCCGAGGGCTTGGGGTTTTTGCGAAGAAGCTGGCGGAGCGACATCAGCATCCCCGGGGTGCAGAAGCCGCACTGGACGGCGTGGTGGCGGTCGAAGGCCTTCTGGAGGGGGGAGAGCTTCCCGTCCTTCGCCTCGCCCTCCACCGTCTCCACCTCCGCCCCGTCCGCCTCGGCGGCGAGGACCAGGCAGGAGTTGACCGTGCGGCCGTTCAGGATGACGGTGCAGGCCCCGCACTCCCCCGCCCCGCAGCCCTCCTTGGTCCCGGTGAGACCGAGGTCGTCGCGGAGGAAGCGCAGGAGCGTCTTGTGCTCGTCCGTCTCCCGGACGTAGATCTGGCCGTTGACCTTGAGCTGGATGCGTATCATCAGATTCTTCCCCGTCAAAACACACGCTTGTACGCGCATTGTGGGAGCGACATTCATGTCGCGATCCGCGATCGGGGCAGGAATGCCCCTCCCACAGGATGCAAACTTTAACTATTTTTCCGCCAGCAGCCTCTTGATGAAGACCCCCACCATGAACTCCCGGTATTCCCTCGTGCAGCGGACGTCGTCGATCGGCTTGATCGCCCGCAGGGCCTCCCGGCAGACCTTCTCCGCCGGGGCGGAGGCGGCAAGCTCCGGGAGGAGGACGGGCGTGGGGGCGGACGATCCGATCGCGACCCTCAAGACCTTCCCCCGGCGAACCAGGGCCACCGAGACGATCCCGAGGTCGTGCCCCTTGATCCGCTTCAATTTCAGGAAGCCGCCTCGCCAGCCCGCCATCTCCGCCGGGATGAGGATCCGCTCCATCAGTTCGCCGGGCCTCAGGACCGTCTTCTTCACGCCGGTGAAGAACTCCGAGAGCTTGACCTCCCGGACGCCGGAGGTCGAGGCGAGGATGGCGCAAGCCTTGAGGCAGAGGAGCGGCGGGGCCATGTCGGCGCAGGGGGAGGCGTTGACGATATTGCCAATGACGGTGGCGCGGTTCCGGAGTTGGACCGAGGCGAGCTCGGAGGCGGCCGCGGCCAGGACGGGGTATTTGCGGACGACGAGCGGATCCTCCAGAAGGGCATTGATCGTCACCGCCGGGCCGATCGAGAGGCCGGACTTCTGGTCGAAGTCAAGGCGGTCGAAGCCGTTGACCTTCTTGATGTCGATGACGAGGGAGGGGCGGGAAGAGCCGTCCCGGATGCCGACCAGAAGGTCGGTCCCGCCGGCCATGATCCTCGACTCCCCGGCGGTTTCGGCGAGCAGGCGGAGTAGCTCTTCGCGCGCGCGGGGGGCCCGGTAGGAGAATTCGGCGAGCATGGCTTTTCGGGTTCCGGAGTGTCGGAGATTTTTCTACCATCCCGCCCGCGTCACTGTCAACCCCGAATCAACTCAGGCCACCATCAGCATTTTTATGACGGCGACGGTTTTCTGCCGCTTCCGTAAAGCGGCAGAAAAGGGGAAACGGAGCGGAGCGGTCAGAGGGACTCCAGCTTTTTCTCCGCCTCATGGGCTTCCCGCCCGGTCGGATGGGTGGAGAGGAACTTCCGGTACAGCTCCCGCGCCGTCTTCGTCTCGCCCAGGGCCTCGTAGTTCACCGCCAGGTAGTAATCGATCGGGAAGGTGGTCGCCGGGTAGCGCTCCCGGAGCGCCTGCAGGGCCTCGTTCGACTTCCGGGGCTGGTTCATCCGCTCCGGGCCGTAGAGCCGGCTGAGCTCGATCAGCGCCCCCGCCGCCTCGGGGGAGCGCGGGTAGTCGCGGACGAGCCGCTCCAGGGACGCGGCCGCCGCTCGGGCGGAGGCGGGATCGGAGGAGGAGAAGATCTTCTCAACGAAGCTGGCGTCGGGGTCCTTCTGGAGGAGGGCGAGCTGGAAAAGCGCTTTGGGGGCGAAGACGGACCGGGGATAGCCGTCGGCGACCTTCTGCAAGGAGGCGATCGCCTTCTCCCGGTCCCGCAGGCGGTGGAGGGAGATCATGGCCGCCTGGTAGGCGGCCTCGGGGGCGCGGTCGCCCTCCGGGCAGACCGAGAGGGCGCGGAGGTAATCCGTGACCGCCCGCTCGTGGTCCCCCATTCCCTCCCGGATCCGGGCCGAGCGGAAGAGCGCCTCGGCGGCCAGGGGCGTTTCCGGATTCTCCGCCGCGATCCGCTCCAGCTCCCCGAGCGCCGGCGCGGATTGGCCGTCCCGGGCCAGGCGCTCGGCGGCGGAGAGCTTCTTCTCGATCGCCGAGGACTTATCCCCCGTCGGGAGGAGGGGGAGCGGGCCCTTCCCGGGCGCGCGGAGGAGGAGCCAGAGAACGAGAGCGAGCGCGAGCGCGAGCGCCGGAAGCAGCCACCCGGGCCGGCGGCGGCGGGCGGAGGCGGAGTCGCGGGGGGAGCGGAGGCGGGAGAGGCGGGAGAAAGCGGAGCGGATCTCATCCTTGAGCGGTACCTCGCGGGGGCGCTCCGCGGCGAGATCCCGGAGGAGCTCTTGGGCCGTGGCATAGCGCTCCTCCGGCCGGGTCCGGAGGCATTTGACGACGATCCCGTCGATCCGGGGGGAGATCCGCCGGTCCCGGTGGCTGGGGAGGCGGAAGCTGCCAAGGGGGAGTTCCCCGGTCAGCATCTGGTAGAAGACGACCCCGAGGGCATAGATGTCGGAGCGGCGGTCCGCCGTCCCGGCGTCGCGGCGCTGCTCCGGGGACATGTAGTTCAGCGTCCCCAGCGACTGCTGGGACTCTGTGATCGTGCTGTCCCCTCCCCCGGAGGCGAGGCGGGCGATCCCGAAGTCGGCGAGCTTGGCGACCTGGCGGGCGCGGTCGAGGAGGATGTTCGACGGCTTGAGGTCGCGGTGGACCACGCCCCGGGCGTGGGCGTAGTCGAGCGCCCGGGCGATCTGGCAGACGATCTCCACCGCCTCGCCGGAGGGGAGCTTCCCCGTCTTCAGGAGATCCTCCAGGGAAGGCCCGTCCATGAACTCCATGACGAAGTAGTAGAGCCCCTTCTCCTCCCCCCGGTCGATGATCTGGATGATGTGGGGGTGGTTGAGGGTGGCGATGGCGGCCGACTCGCGGAGGAAGCGGGCGACCAGCTCGGGATCGGAGGAAAAGCCGCGGGGGAGGACCTTGATCGCGACCGTGCGGTTCAGCGAAGGCTGGAGGCCCTTGTAGACCGTCCCCATCCCGCCGCTCCCGATCTCGGCGAGGATCCGGTAGCGGCCGAGGGAGACGAGTTTTTCCGGGGGGGACATGGGCGGTCAATCGCGGACGGCTTAATTTATTTAACCGCGAATCTTCGCGAATGGCTCGGCGGGCCGGGCTGATGGCGTCCGCAAATTTTCACGACTGGACCGACTGATCACTGATAACTGATCACTATTTTTCTGTGGGAGCGACATTCCTGTCGCGATCCGAGCCGGCCGGGATCGGGTCCCCGATTTCTATCTGGATCCAATAGTTATCGGGGCAGGCGAGGACGCCCCTCCCACAATATATTCGATGTCTCTCTTCGTGTCTCGTGGGGCTAGACTTCGAAGAGGAAGACGGCCGAGCCGATCCGGATCTCGTCCCCGGCGGAGAGCTTCTGCCGGCGGACCGGGGAACCGTTGACCAGCGTCCCCGATTTGCTCCCGAGGTCCTCGATCCAGACCCCGTCCGCGGCGGCGAGGAGGCGGGCGTGGCGCTTGGAGACCGCGGGCTCGGCGACGACCACGGCGTTCCCCTCTTCCCGCCCCAGGGAGAGCTCGCCGACGAGGGCGACCGTCCTCCCCGCGGTGGGCCCCGCGAGCGCGGTCAGGCGGGGGACAGAGGGCGCGGCGGCCCCCTCCGTCCGGAGGAGGACCTCCCGGACCGGGAAGGGGATCCTGAGGCCGGCCTGCTTGAGGGCGTCGTAGACCTCGATCCGGACGCGGCTCGCGGCGTCGGGGACCTTATCGTAATCGGGGAGCCAGTAGCGGAGCTCGTAAACGACGCTGCAGTCGGCGAAGTCCGAGACCAGGGCCTCGGGGGGAGGGTTCTCCAGGACCGCCTCCACCCGCCGCGCCGCCGCCTCGAGGACGGAGACGACAACCCGGGGCGCATGGGGATAGGCCACCCCCACCCGGACCGACTTGCGATGGAGCCGGGAGGGATGGCTGAAGTTGAGGACGACCTCCTTGGCGAGGACGCTGTTGGGGATGACCAGGAGGTTGTTGTCCCGCATCCTAAGGCGGGTGGAGCGCCAGGTGATCTCCGTGACCAATCCCTCCTTCCCCCCGATCGTCACCCAGTCGCCGATCCGCAGGGGCTTTTCGACGGCGAGCGCGATCCCGGAAAAGAAGTTGGAGAGGATGTCCTGGAGGGAGAGGCCGAGGATGGCGGAGAAGACCGTGGAGCCGACCACCACGCCGGTCAGGGAGAGGGAAGGGTAGAAGATCTTTAAGACGACGAAGAAGGAGAAGGCGCAGACCACGACCATGATCAGGTGGCGCAGCAGCGGCGGGACCACCGCCTCCTCGCGCTCCCCCTTCAGGCGGCTGAAGAGGAAGAAGAAGAGGACCCGGATGGCCGCCCAGATCGCGACCGTCACCAGCATGAGCAGCAGGACCGTGGAAGAACCCTCGGGGAGGGGGACGGGGGTGCGGGGAGAGAGGAAAAGGAGCCCGGCGAGGAAGAGGAGGGTGAGCCCATAGGGGAGGAGGACCCGGAGGAGGCGGAGGGATCGGGAGAGGAAGGTGAGAACCGCGCCGGAGAGCGCCCAGAAACCCAGGGTGAGGAGGAAGGGAAGCCAGAACGAATTCACGGGAAAAAGATTACGCCGGACGGAGGGAGGAGGGCAAGGAACAAAACGAAGGACGATCGCGCCGCCCCCGCCGGGCGGGGGCGACGCATGGACGAATGACGAGGGAAGCGAGCGGCCTCAGCCGATGGTCTTGAAGCCGTCGAGCCAGAGCGGACCGGCCGCGGAGGCCGCCTTCTCCCGGAGGCTCTTCTCCAGCGCCGCGAGTAGGGAGCGGGCGATCTCGCCGGCGTCGGCGGAGGGGACGAGGTGGCCGTCGGCCCGCACGGTCTTCCCCCGCTCCGGCTCGTAAGGATGGGAGCGCGAGGAGAGGAGGAAGACGGGGATATGGCGGCAGCGGGCGTCGTACTTGAGGAGGAGGCAGAGGGTGTAGCCGTCCATCCCGGAGAGGGCGGTGTCGGCGATCACGCAGACCCGGTCTCCGGCCCGGGCGACGGGGAGGGCCGCCTCGGCGCGGGAGAAGCGGCGGACCTCGAAGCCGGCCGCCTTCAGGGCCCCCTCCAGGCGGCCGGGGATCTCCTCCTCCCCCCCGACGAGGAGGACGAGGGGGCGCGCGGAGGCCGGGCGGGGCGGGGGCGGGAGGCGCTGGGAATACTCCACGGAGAACTCGCTCCTCTCGGTTCGGGAGAGGAGACCGTCCACGACCTCGCGCAGGCGGAGAGGGTCGAAGGGCTTGGTGACGTAGGTCGCGGCGCCCACCTCCTCCGCCCTCAGGATGTCCTGGGCGAGGCGGCGGGCGCTGGCCATGACCACGGGGAGAGAGCGGAAACGGGGGTCGGACTTGAGGAGGCGGATGACCGTGAACCCGTCCATCCGGGGGAGGAGGGCCTCGACTACGACCAGGCCGGGGCGGCGGGAGCGGGCCAGGGCGAGCCCCTCCTCCCCGGTCGCGGCCCGGATGACCGTCCGGCCGCCCGGCAGGAGGGCGGCGGCGGTCGCGGCATCCGGGTCAATGACCAGGACGGTCTTGGGGGGCGGGGGGGCGGGGCTTTTATCCACGGGAGGGCGCTCCTTCTCCAGGCGAGGCAAAGACCGGCGGCAGCATCAGCTCCGAGTATACCCCCGGCGACCGGGCGAAACAAGCCCGGCCGCGCCGCCATACCGTAGGCCGCTTCTGGGAAGCGGCGGCCTGGCCCGCCCGATCACACCCGCCCCGACATCCCTTAGCGAAAATTCAGCAGCATGGTCGGGGGACCGGGCCTCCAGGCGGCGGCGGAGGTTGACAGGGGGCGGGAGAACGATGATGATGGCGAATTCCGTCCGGACCCGCCGGGGCGGGCGGACGGCAACAACCCCGGAGGATTCTGCGATGCGAGCGAAAACGAGCGTGGCGGCGGGACTAGTCGTCCTCGGCCTGGCGGCGGCGGGCGCGGCGGCGGCGGGTGTCGCCACGGTGAAGTTCGTCAACCGTTCCGGCTTCCCCGATGACCGGGTCCACCTCTACGTGATCGGGACCGGGCCGGGAGGGGCGGGCTACCTGGACTGGGCGAGCGGGTCGTACGTCACCCCCCGCTCGAGCACCGTCACCGATATGACGACCACCCTCAAGGCCCTGGAATCGGCGACCAACGGGATCGCCTTCTCCCTCCCCCGGATCGACGGGGGGAGGATCTTCTTCTCCTACGGGGCGGACTTCGACGCCCTCAGCTTCGACCCGGCGACGACCGAGCCGGGTTACGGCCCCTCCGACCGCCTCCTCTACGACAAGGTGGAGTTCTACACGAACGACGTCAGCCTCATCAACATGAACACCACCAACGTCGACTTCTGGTCGCTCCCGATCACCTTCTCGGCGGTCGACAAGAACTCCCACCAGCTCGTCACCTTCGGCTTCCAGACCGGAGTCCCCGGCCTGAGGAACGTCATCTTCGGCGAATTCCGCTCCGTCCCGGACCTGGGGGCCCAGGAGACGTCCAACTCCGTCATCTTCCGGAACAACCTCGTCCAGGCGGACACCGGCGGGGTGGCCTGGCGGGTGGTCGCCCCCGACAAGGTCGCGGTCCCCGCCCCCTCCCCGATCGACCCGGCCAGCGGGGATTGGAACGGCAACTTCAAGTATTTCAGCTATTTCTGGAACGATTACGTCAAGGACCGGTGCTGGGTACCGGACCGGACGATCACCCTCCACTATAACGCCCAGACCTACGTCGGGGTCGTCGACTCCGCCGGGGAGAAGCTCACCTGGACGCCCGGGGACAAGGAGTACGCCCGGCCGGCCTGGGCGGCCAAGCCCTCCGGCTGGCCGACCGGGACGGAGATCGGGAGCAACTACGGCCACGTCATCTTCGGGGGGACCGGAGAGTTCACCACGGGCCTCCTCGCCCCGGTGATCAACAGCGCCATCCAGCGGTCCACGATGCATCTCGCGGGCGCGGAGTGGTTCACCCAGTCCCTCTTCTACCAGGGGACCAACGCCCCCGACTCCCCTGTCAACCACTACGGGAGGATCCTCCACCGCCACTCGATCGGGGGCCAATGCTACGCCCTCTCCTACGACGACGGCGGGGGATACAACACCAGCATCTACGTCAGCGAGGGGGGGACCTTCACCATCACCCTTCTCCCCTTCGCCCGGCACCCCGGCCACGACGACTACGACGGTGACGGGACGAGCGACCTGGCGGTCTTCCGGGGGTCCTCGGGGATGTGGTCGATCCGCAACCTGACCCGAGTCTACCTCGGCGCTTCGACCGACGCGGTCGTCCCCGCCGACTACAACGGGGACGGGACGACCGATGTCGCCGTCTTCCGCCCCAGCGAGGGGCTCTGGTCGGTCCGGTCCCTGACCCGCTTCTACCTGGGGGCCGCGGGCGACCAGGCCGTCCCGGGCGACTACACCGGGAACGGGACGGCGGAGGCGGGGGTCTTCCGCCCCGCCGCCGCGCTCTGGTCGGTCCGGAACGCGACCCGGGTCAGCCTCGGCGAGACCGGCGACATCGCCGTCAGCGGCTTCTACGACAACGACTACGTCCGGGATGTCGCGGTCTTCCGCCCCTCGACCGGCCTCTGGTCGGTCTGGGCCCTGACCCGCTTCTTCTTCGGCTCCTCGGCCGACCAGCTCGTCCCCGGGGACTACGACGGGGCGGGGCGCTGGGAGGCGGGGGTCTTCCGCCCCGGGGCGGCCCTCTGGTCGATCCGGAACGTCACCCGCGCCTACCTCGGCGCCACCGGCGACCGCGGCCTCCCGGCCGACTACGACGGCGACGGGGTCGACGACCCCGCGATCTTCCGGGACTCGACCGGCGTCTGGTCGGTCAAGAACCTGACCCGGGTCTATTTCGGGTCCTCCGGCGATCTCCCGGCGGTGAGATAAGCAGGGACGGCCGGGCGCGCGGACCGGGAGCTCCGCGCCTACGAGTCGCCGATCGGCGCGCCGGCGGGTTCCCGGCCGATCCTTCCGTAGCCGCGGACTGGAAGGTCCGCGGGGTCCGCAAGTCCGGCGGCGAAGCGGGAAGAAGGACGGCTCAGCTGAGGCGGCGAGAGAGCCGCTTCAGGACGGCGAGCGGCGTCCGGTAGGGGGGGTAGCGGCGGCGGAAGTCCCAGCGCAGCGATCGCGCCATCACGCTCTTCCGGTGGGTGAAGGCCTCGAACGAGGCCTTCCCGTGGTAGCTACCCATCCCGCTCGCGCCCACGCCCCCGAAGGGCAGGTCCGGGTTCAGGATGTGGACGATGGCGTCGTTGAGGCAAACCCCGCCCGAGGACGTTTCCCGGACTACCCTCTCCTGCCTCCCCCGGTCCCGGGAGAAATAATACAAGGCGAGCGGGCGGGGACGGGCGTTCACGAAGGCGATCGACTCCTCGAGCGAATCGCATTCCAGAACCGGGAGGATCGGCCCGAAGATCTCCTCCGCCATGATCCGCCCATCCGCCGCGACCCCCTCGACCACGGTCGGAGCGATGTAGCGCGCGGACCGGTCGGTGGCGCCCCCGACCACGATCCTCCCCTCCCGGAGGAGCGAGGCCAGCCGCGAGAAGTGGGCGTCGCTGACGATCCGGGCGTAGTCGGGGGAGAGCCGCGGATCTTCCCCGTAGAACTCGCCGATCGCCTCTCGGAGCCCCTCGATCAGTCCCGGCTTCCGAGCGGGCGGGACGAGGAGGTAGTCGGGGGCGACGCAGGTCTGCCCGGCGTTGAAGAACTTGGCCCAGGCGATCCGGCGGGAGGCGACGGCGAGATCGACGTCCCGGTCCACGATCGCGGGGTTCTTCCCGCCCATCTCCAGGGTCACCGGCGCGAGGGTCTTCGCCGCGGAGGCCATCACGATCCTCCCGACCCGGGCGGAGCCCGTGAAGAAGACGTGGTCGAAGCTTTCTTCGAGAAGGGCGGAAACCGTTTCGGCGCCCCCCTCCACCACGGCGACGAGGCGGGGGTCGAAGTGCCGCCCGACGGCGGAACTGAGGGCGCGGGAGGTCGCCGCCGCGAGCTCGGAGGGCTTGAGGACCGCGCAGTTCCCGGCGGCCAGCGCCCCGACCAGGGGGGCGAGGAGAAGCTGGAGGGGATAGTTCCAGGGGCCGACGATCAGGACGACACCCTTCGGCTCGGGGACGACGCGGCTCCGGGCGGGGAGGAGGAGCAGGGGCGTCCGCGCCCGCTCCGGGCGCGTCCAGGAGGGGAGCGACTTAAGGGCGCGGTCGATCTCGCCCAGAACGAAGCCGATCTCGCCGAGCCAGGACTCGGCCGGGGGCTTCCCGAGGTCCTGCTTCAGGGCGTCGAGAAAGGCCGCCTCCTCCGAGACGAGGAGGCGGCGGAGCGCTTTCAGGGCGGCGATCCGCCCGGACAGCGCGCGCGTCGAAGCGCCGGCGAAGAAGGACCTCTGTCGGGCGACGATCTCGGAGACGGCCGCGCTCATCTTCCCGGCCGTCCCCCCGACCGCCCCCGGATCGCGGCGGCCGCGTTGAGCCCGCTCATCAGGACCATCGGCATCCCCCCGCCCGGGTTGACCGAGCCGCCGACGAAGAAGAGGTTGGGGTAGCGGGGGCTCGCCTTCGGGGCCTTGAAGCCGAAGTTCCGCCGCCGGTCGGTGAGGACGCCGTAGATCGACCCCCCGTTGGAGAAATAGTTCCGCTCGATATCCTCGGGCGTCCAGACGTGTTCGACCGCGGCGGAAGCCTGGAGGCCGGCGCAGCCCATCCGCTCGACCTTGGCGATCACCCGGTCACGGAGACGGAGGTAGTCGTCGCGGGTGTAGGCCCGCGGGAGCTTAAGCGGCGGGATGTGGGGGAGGATCTTGACGTTGTCGCCCCCTGGCGGGCAGACCGACGGGTCGGTCCGGGAGGGGGCGACGACGTAGAGCGTGGGGTCCTCGGGGAGCTTTCCCTCCTCGAAAACGGTCCGGAAGTGTTTCCGCTGGTCGCGGGCGAAGAAGAAGTTGTGGTGGGCAAGGGCGGGGAAGCGGCGGTTGGTCCCGAGGTGGATGACCAGCCCCGAGCAGGCGGGGGGAAACCTCCGCTCGAGGCGGCGGAGGAGCCGGGGGTCGGCCGGGAGGAGCTTCCGAAGCGCCGGGATCACCTCCAGGTTGGAGACGACGTAGTCGGCGGTAAGTTCCGTCCCGTCGGCGAGGACGACCCCGGCGGCGCGCCCTCCCCGGACCAGGATCCTCGCGACCTCGGCGTTGAGGCGGAGCTCGGCCCCGAGCTCGCCGAGGAGGCGCGCGAGCGCGCGGGCGATCGCGTACATCCCCCCCTTCACGTACCAGAGGCCGAACTCGAACTGGACGTTGGGGAGCATGTTCATGAAGGCCGGCGCCGCGAGCGCCGAGGAACCCACGTACTTGATGAAGAAGTCGCAGGCGTCGCGGAGACGGGGATCGGGGAGGAAGCGGCGGACGGCGCCGTCCATCGTCCGGAGAAGGTCGAGGCGGAGGATCCGCCGGAGCGGGCAGCGCCGGATCATCTCGAGGACGCCCTCGGCGCCGGTCGCGAAGTAGGCGGCGTCGACCGCGTCGTACTGGGCCTTCGAGTAGCGGAGGAAGCGGCGGAAGGGTTCCTCGAGGCCCTCCCCCAGCTTCGAGAGCTCCCGGCTCATCTCTTCGGGGTCGGGCTGGAAGTCGAAGACTGTCCCGTCCTCGAAGAAGTTACGCCAGTGGGGGGTCACCGGGACGAAGGCGAGGTAGTCCTCGAGGCGGCGGGAGGCGGAGGCGAAGACCGCCCGGAAGACCGCCGGGAGGGTGAGGATGGAGGGGCCGAGGTCGAAGGAGAACCCCTCCGTTTGGAGGAGGTTGAGCTTCCCCCCGGGCCGGGGGTTTTTCTCGCAGACCGTGACCTCGAATCCGGCGCCGGCCAGGGCGACCGCGGCGGAAAGCCCGCCCAGGCCGGCCCCGATCACGGCCACGCGATTCGGGGCGGAGCCCTTCATCGCGCGCCCGCCGGGCGGAAGGCGAGGCCGAAGCGCCGTGAGATCAGGTCGGCGCTGATCCGCCCCGACTCGTAGATGGTGGGCAGGCCGCTCCCCGGGTGGGTCCCTCCGCCGACGAGGTAGCAGTTTCCGAGCTCCTCGAAGGCGTTGCGGGAGCGGAAGTAGAGCATCTGGGAGATCTTGTGGGAGAGGTTGAAGGTCGCGCCCTGGAAGACGTCGTGCCCGCTCTCCCAGTCGGAGGGCGTGATCACCCTCTCCTCCCGGATGCGCTCCCGGAGGTCCTTCAGCGGCGTGCGGGCGGCGACGGCGGCGAGGACGACCTCGCGGAAGCGGGCCTTCTCCTTCCCCCAGTCGATCCCGGACTTGTTGTTGGGGACGGGGACGAGGATGTAGAGGGCGGAGTGGCCTTCCGGGGCGAGGCCGGGGTCGGCGGCCGAGGCGTCTCGGAGGTAGAAGGAGACGTCATCGACGAGCTTCAGTTCGTCCGTGACCGACCGGAGGTAGGCGGCGTAGTCGCGGGAGAAGACGATGGTGTGGTGATCGAGGTCGTAGCGCCGGTCCACGCCGAGGTAGAGCATGAAGGTCGAGCAGGAGTAGTCCCTCCGTTCCAGGTTCTCGGGCGTATACTTCCTCAGGACGCCCGGGGGGACGAGATGGGTCATGGCGTGGGCGAAGTCGGCGTTCAGGACCACCGCGTCCGCCGCCTCCGTTTTCCCGTCCGCGAGCTCCACCCCGGTCACGGCCCGCCCGCGCAGGGCGAGGCGGCGGACCGGCGCCTCCAGCCTGATCTCCCCCCCGAGCTCCCCCACCGCCTTCGCCATCGCCTCCGAGATCTTCGCGAGTCCGCCCCGGACGTGGTAGATCCCGAAGGCGTGCTCGACGTAGGGGATCATGGCGAAGAGCCCCGGGCAGGACCAGGGCGACATCCCGAGGTACTTCGACTGGAAGGTGAAGCAGAGCTTGAGCTCCTCGGAGCGGAAGTAATCGCCGAGAACTTCGTAGAGGGACCGCCCCAGGCTCAAGCGCGGCAGGGCGCGCAGAAGGTCCGGATGGACCATCGTGGCGAGCGTGGAGTAGTCCTTCCGGAGGCAGGGAAACATCCGGTGGTAGCGCTTCGCCTCCCGAGCGAGAAAGCGGTCGAGCCCCTTCTCCTCGCCCGGGAAGGCGCGGCGGATCTCCGCGCGCATGCCCTCCGGGTCGGTGGTCGGGAGAAGATGGCGGTCGGCGAACTGGAGCCGGTACATCGGCTCCAGCCGCGTGAATTCCAGGTAGTCCCGGACGTCGCGCCCCGCCTCGGCGAACATCTCGTCCAGGAGAAACTTCATCATCAGGAAGGTGGGGCCGGTGTCGAAGCGGTAGGGGCCGAGGCGGATCTCCTCGTTCCGACCTCCGACCCGGTCGCGCTTCTCGTAGACCGTGACCCGGCATCCCCGCCGGGCCAGGATCATGGCCGCGGTCAGCCCGCCGGGTCCGGCGCCGACGACGGCGATCTGGGGTGCGTTCATCTCTGTCCTCCGCGCTCTTTAGCCCGCTCGCGGAGCGGGCCTACACACCCGCCGGCCAGCTTCCGCCAGCCGGTTCTCCGCCTCCGCCCCGCGGGCTACGGCAGACCGGTGTGAACCGGCGGACGGGCCGCGCGGCGTTGTTTTTACTTCCCGATCTCGCGCCCCTTTTCGGAGTCGCTGGCCTCGACGAGTTCCTCCGGATCGGGGCGGAAGCGGTCATGGCCATCCCCCGGGAAAGTATAGCATGCCCGCCAGGGAGCGGCCAAACGGGCGCCGGGAACCAGGGACGGGGTTTAATTGTTAAGTTCAACTTAACAATTAAACCCCGTCCCTCCTCCCTGGAATTAGATGATCCGCGGCCCCCTGGGGAACGGACTCCTGATATAATCGGCTTCGGCGCCCCACGGCTTGGCGGCCGTGCGTCCGGCGCGGTGGTTACGTGAAGACGAGCGCCCGGCTGACCAGGAAAACCGCCCAACCGCCGACCGCCCGCGGGACGGGCAACGGCGGCTCCCGCCAGATCGCCATCCTGGGCGGGATCGCCCGGGCGATCACCTCCAGCCTCGAGCTCAAGGAGGTCCTCGCGGTCATCTTCCGGGAGACGAAGAAGCTCGTCGCCTTCGACCGGGCCAGCGTCGACCTGGTCGACGAGACCGGGCGGGTCAACATCGTCTACTTCCTGGAGCCCCAGGCGAGCGACACGGTGGCCGAGGGCCAGGTCTTCCCGATGCCGGGGACGGGCATCGAGTGGGTGATCCAAAACCGCCGGCCCCTGATCCGGAGCCGCTACGGCCGGGGGCGGCGCTTCCGGGAGGATACCTACATCCTCGAGACCGGCGTCCGCTCCGGGATCGTCGTCCCCCTCACCTACCGCGACCGGGTGATCGGGACGCTGAACCTGGGGAGCCGCGTCGAGGGGGCCTTCGGACGCCGGGACGTCAAGATCCTCGGCCACATCTGCGACAGCATCGCCGTCGCCCTGGAGAACTCCCGCCTCTATCGCGAGCTCCGCGCCTACGCCCGGGACCTGGAGGGGCGGGTGGCCGGGCGGACGGCGGAGCTCTCCCGCTCGCTCGCCGACCTCAAGGCGACCCAGCTCAAGCTGGTCCAGACCGAGCGGCTCGCCGCCACCTCGAAGCTGGTCGCCGGCGTGGCCCACGCGATCAAGAACCCCCTCTCCTCGATCCTCCTCTCCGCCGCGGTGATCGAGAAGTCCCTGCGCCCGGAGGCGGACCGGGAGCGGGCCGCGAAATACTGCCGGGACTCCGCGGCGATCATCACCGCCGAGGTCCGGCGGCTGATCGGCCTGGTCGACCGCCTGATCACCTTCGGCCGGCCCGCCCCCGCCCGCTTCGAGACGGCCGACCTCAACGCCGTCGTCGCCGGGGCCGCCCGCAGCTTAAGCGAGGAGCTCGCGAAGAAGCGGATCCGGCTCGTCCTCGCGCTCGCGCCGGGACTCCCCCCGCTCCAGCTCGACCGGGACGAGATCCACGACGCCCTGCTCAACCTCTTCCGCAACTCGCTCGACGCGGTGGGGGAGAGCGGGACGATCCGGGTGGCCACCTCCCGGTCCGGCGGGGGGGTCGTCCTCGAGTTCGCGGACGATGGCTGCGGGATCGAGCCCGCCCTCCAAAAGAGCATCTTCGACATCTTCTTCACCACCAAGAGCGAGGGGGCCGGGATCGGACTCTCCCAGGTCCACCGCGCCGTGGAGACCCACCACGGGTCGATCTCGGTGCGGAGCGAGAAGGGCGCGGGCGCGACCTTCACGATCGAGCTTCCGGCCCGGGGGGAGCCATGAAAAAGCTGAAGATCCTGCTGGTGGACGACGAGGCGAACATCCTGCGGAGTTTGAGCGCCTTCCTCGAGATGTCGGGATACGAGACCGAGACCGCCGGAGGGGCCGACCGGGCCCTGAAGCTCCTCGCCGGCGGCGGCTTCCAGGTCCTCCTGAGCGACGTCCGGATGCCGGGGATGAGCGGGCACGAGCTGATGGACGCGGCCCGGGAGCGGTTCCCGGACGTGACCATCCTCCTGATGACCGCCTTCGGGACGATCAAGAACGCGGTCGCCGCCATGCGGAAGGGCGCCTTCGACTACCTCGCGAAGCCCGTGGACGGCGAGGAGCTCCTCGCCATCCTGGAGAAGATCGCCCGCCACCGGGAACTGGTCAGCGAGGTGGAGTCCCTCCGCCGGGAGCTCAAGTCCGACCGTCCCTACCCCGGCCTGGTGGGGAGAAGCGCGGCCATGCGCTCCGTCTACGACTTCATCGCCAAGGCCGCCGGGAGCGAGCTGAGCGCCACGATCGCGGGGGAGACCGGGACCGGGAAGTCGCTCGTCGCCCGGGCCATCCACCAGGCGAGCTCCCGGACGAAGGGCCCCTTCGTCCTGGTCAACTGCGGCGCCCTCCCCGAGACCCTGATCGAGAGCGAGCTCTTCGGCCACCAGAAGGGCGCCTTCACCGGCGCGGTCCAGGAGCGGAAGGGAAAGATCCTCTCCGCCCACGGGGGCACCCTCTTCCTCGACGAGGTGGCCAACTTAAGCCCCGCGGCTCAGGCCAAGCTTTTGCAGGCCCTCGAGGAGAGGCGCTTCGACCCCCTGGGCGGGGACCGGCCGGTCACGGCGGACATCCGGGTCATCGCCGCCACCAACGACGATCTCGGCGCGGCCGTCCAGGCCGGGAAGTTCCGCAAGGACCTCTACTACCGGCTCAACGTCCTCCACCTGCGCCTCCCCCCCCTCCGGGAGAGGAAGGAGGACATCGGCCTGCTCATCGACCACTTCCTCCGCCGGCCGGACGGCAGCGGGATCGGGGTGGCACCGGAGGCGATGAACTGCCTCCTCGGCCACGACTGGCCCGGAAACGTCCGGGAGCTGGAGAACGTCCTCAAGGCGGCGGCCGCCGGGCTGAAGAACGGCGTCATCTCGCGCGCGGCGCTGCCCGAGAGCATCCGGGGGACCGCCCGCCCGGCCGACCTCTGTCTCGGCGGCGACACGCTGAAGGACAAGGTCGGGGTCTTCGAGAAATGCCTGATCGAGGAAGCGCTCCGCCGGACCGGCGGGAACGTGAACAAGGCCGCTCGGGAGCTCGCCTGCCCCCTGAGATCCCTGCAGAGAAAACTGGTTTCCTACCGGATCTCCTCGAAGTCCTTCTCCCTCCGCTCCCCCCCAAAATAGCGCCAGAATGGCGGTGTTTTCGGCTTCATCCCGCGCCGAAACCGCCAAAATGCCGGTGGCGGGGGTGGCGGGGGACAAATCCCCCTTTGGCGCATCGCCTTAAAAAGAAAGGAGTTATAGATATTGTTCCCGTGCTGATGCTCCTGGCACGCCATTTGCTATATTAAGAGGAGACAGTGTCGAGGCGCAGCCTCAACCGGTGATTCCACACCCAGGGAGGACGGCAATGAGATTCAAGCTGGCGGCGTTAGCGATGGCGGTTTCCCTGATCGCTGTTCTCGTCCCGGAGGCCCGGGCGACCATCTCCACATACTTCAACAACCCCCCGAGCTCCAATTCGATCGACACCCGGGTCTGCGAGGTGATCAACGCGGCCAAGAGCTACTGCTACGTCGCGATCTACTCCTTGAACCAGCCCTCGATCGTGAACGCCCTGATCGCCGCCAAGGGGCGGGGGGTGGACGTGCGGGTTGTGACCGACACCGACTACCGCTGGAAGTCCGGCTTCCAGCCCTCCTACGACTCCCTGGTCGCCGCCGGCATCCCGGTGGTCGAGGACAACCGCAGCGCCCTGATGCACAACAAGTTCATCGTGGTGGACGGGACCAAGGTGGTGACGGGATCCTACAACTTCACCACCGATCAGACCACGGCGGACAAGAACAACATCATCATCTTCTCCGGTTCCTCCACCCTGGCCGCCAAGTACAAGAGCGAGTTCCTCCAGATGTACTCCGGCGTCTTCGGGGCCAGCAAGGTCGACTACTCCGGCTCCACCACGGTGGACGGCTCGACCGTCTATGTCTACTTCTCCCCCAAGGCCGCCGTCCGCACCGCGGTCAGCTCCCACATCGCCACCGCCAACACCTCCGTTTACTTCGACATCTTCACCTTCACCGACAGCACCATCCAGAACGCGCTCAAGGCTCGCAAGGCCGCCGGGTGCACGGTCCAGGGGACCTTCGACAGCTGGCAGGCCGGCTCGACCTACACCACCCTGAAGAGCGCGGGCTGCGCGGTCCGCAAGGACGCCTACGCCGGCCTCCTCCACGACAAGTACCTCGCGATCGACGGCGGAACCTCGAGCTCCCCGCGCACCGTCACCGGCTCCTTCAACTGGACCGCGGCCGCCGACGACGCAAACGACGAGAACTGCGTGGCCATCCTCAACTCCACCGTCACCAGCGCTTACAAGGCCGACGCCATCTACGTCTACACCTACAAGTCCTCGTACTGAGGGGAGAGCGCGATTGCCCATCCGAGTCGTATGCGGGAGAGCAGGGCCGGCGTTGGCCCTGCTCTCCCTTTTTCTCTTCTCCGGGGGGTGCCGGAAACCGGACCGGTGGGAGTTTTACCTGGCCGATCCCGCCGGCAACCGCCTCGGGACCGCCCTGGCCGCCGGCCAGAAAGTCCGGGCGGTCTACCGGCCCGAGGAGCCCACGACCGACCAGATCGGCTTCCAGCTCTTCGTCCGGGACCGGACGGAACACTGGGAGGTGCTCTCCCTCGTCCTCGAGAAGCCCGACCTCCCCGCGCCCTTCGTCGGGAGCGATCTCCACGCCGAGGAGCTCCCCCCCGGCTCCTATCTGGTGGTCCTGATCCGGAACGACGAGGAGCTCGCCAAGCTCTCCTTCACGTTCTCGGCGCCCGCCGGGGAGGGCAAGGCCACGCCGGCCGGGAAGACGCCGCCGCCGCCGGAGGCGGTGGGGACGGGACGAGCCCCCGCCCCCCCGCCGCCCGCCGCCTTCGAAAATTTCGTGAGCCCCCCCGCCGAGCCCGGACCGGCGGGCGCGCCCACCGCCTTCCTGGACCCGGAGGCGATGGCCACGCCGGAGTCTAACCTCGAGCCCACGCCGGAGGCCGACGCGGAGATTGGCCCCCGCCCCACGCCGGAGCCGGAAATCCTCGGCCCGGAGTCCTGGGACCTGGCCCCGGGGACCGAGATCCTGGTCTACCGCGAGGGCGACGGCTACTGGCGCCCCGCCGCCGTCGTCCGGGCGTACCAGCGGGTCTTCACCGTCCGCTACTTCGACCCGAACCTCCCCGAGGAGGACCTGGAGCGGGAGCGTTTCCGCGTCCGTTCGCTCGGGGAGGGGATGGAGGTCAAGATCATCGAGGGGGACGAACTCCTCGAAGGCGTGATCGTGGAGCGCCGGGGGCGGACCTTCTCGGTCGCGCTCCGGGCCGACGGGTCGGTGCGGAGCGTCCCCGGCGGTAAGATCGCCCTGGAGGCCCCCTGAGGTCCCTTTTCCCGAATCGAGCGCGTCTCCTCCTCGCCGCCGTGCTCCTCGCCGGCGGGCTCCTCCGCGCCTTCTATCTCCGGGAGATCGCCTCCCGGCCCGAGTTCTCCCACCCCACCGTCGACGCCGCCTACCACGACTACTGGGCGACCGGGATCGCCCGGGGAGACTGGCGCGTCCCCAGCGACGAGACGGACCCGCAGATCCGCGCCCGAGCGTTCTTCCGCCCCCCCGGCTACGCCTACTGGCTCGCCCTCGTCTACCGGGCCTTCGGCCGCGGCCCGCTCCCCCCCCGCCTTCTGCAGATGGCGGCGGGCCTCCTGGCGGCGATCCTCGCCTATCGCTTCGCCCGAGGCCCCTTCGGGCCGGGGGCGGCGGTCGCCTACGCCGCCCTGATGGCGGTCTACTGGATCTTCATCTACTACGAGGGCGAGCTCCTCGGGACCTCGCTCGAGTCCCTCCTCTCCGTCCTCATCCTCTGGACCGTCGCCCGGAGCCGGGGCGCCTCCGGCCGGAAGCGGCCTCTCCTGGCGGGGCTCGTCCTCGGAGTCGCCGCCCTCTTCCGCCCCAACCTCCTCCTCTTCTGCCCCTTCGCCGCGGCCTGGCTCTGGCGGGGGACCCGCCGCCTCCTCCCGGCGGCCGCCCTCCTCCTCGGCGCGGCCTTGGCGATCGCCCCGGCCGCGCTGCGGAACTGCCTCGTCGCGGGCGAGTTCGTCCCGATCGCGGCCAACGGGGGGATGAGCCTCGCGGTCGGGAACAACCCGCTCGCCGACGGGACCAACCACCAGCTCCCCTACCACGGCGCCTTCGCCTCTCCCTTCGACTACCCCCGGGCAGTCCGGAATCTGGAGAAAGGGCTCTCCCTCCCGCCCGGTTCGGTCGGCTGGGCGCGCGCCTCGGCGCTCTACGCCCGGGAGGCCTTCCTCTTCATCCGCGCCCGCCCGCGCGACTTCCTCGGCCTGACCGCGCGCAAGGCCCTCCTCTTCTGGGGGCCGCGGGAGGTCTCCAACATCACGGAGATGGAGCTCGTCCGGGCGGACTCGCCCGTCCTCCGCGCCATCCCCCTCGACTTCCCCGCCGCCCTCGCCCTCGCCCTCCTCGGCGCGGCCGCTTTTCTCCTCGAGGCCCGGCGCCGGGACCCGGCGGGGGTTCCGGCGCGGGCCGGCGGGGCGCTCGTCTTCCTCTTCGTCGGCGTCTACTTCCTCTCGGCCCTCCCCTTCGTCGCCGCGGCCCGTTACCGCGTCCCCGCCCTCCCGGGCGTCCTCTTCTTCTCCGCCCTGGGGATCCGCCGGATCGCCGGGCTGGCCCTCCGCCGGCGCTGGCTCAAGGCCCTGGCCTGGGCCGCCGCCGCGCTCCTCCTCTTCCTCCTCTGCCGGCGGGATTTCTCCGGCTACCGCCCCTCGGAGTCGAAGTGGCGCTACGACCGCGCGCTCGCCCTGGCCAACTCCGGGAAGACCGAGGAGGCGATCCGGGAATACCGCTCCGCCCTCCTCGCGGACCCGCAGGACTTCCAGTCCCGCAACAACCTGGGGGCGCTCCTGGTCTCCCTCGGGCGCTTCCCCGAGGCCGTCCGGGAATACGAGGAGGCGCTGCGCTGGGAGCCGGGCAAAGCGGAGATCCTGAGCAACCTGGGCATCGCCCGCTTCCAGCTCGGAGAGACCGAAGCGGCGCTGCGGCTCTTCGCGGAGGCGCTCGCGATCGACCCGGAGTGCGTCCACGCCTACAACAACCGCGCCAGCGCCTGGAAACGGCTGGGGCGGGGCGAGGAGGCGATCGCCGACTACCGCCGGGCGGCTTCTCTCCGCCCCGACTCGGACGAGGCCCGTCTCAACCTCGGCCTCGCCCTGGCGGGGGCGGGCGCCTACGCGGAAGCGGCCGAGGAGTACCGGGAGGCGATCCGCCTCCACCCCGGGGCGATCGAACCGAGGAACAACCTTGGCAATGCCCTGGCCGCGCTGGGCCGGAACGGGGAGGCGCTGAAGGAATACGAGCGCGCGCTCGCGATCGACCCCGGCCGGGCCGACGTCCACAACAACCTCGCCAACCTCCTCGTCCGGCAGGGGGATTACGCGGGCGCGATCGCCCGCTACAAACTGGCCCTCGCGCTTGATCCGGCCTACGCCGACGCCCATCTCAACCTGGGCGCCGCCTTGAGCCTCGCCGGCGACCCGGACGGAGCGCGCGCCCATTACGACCGGGCGATCGCCCTCGACCCCCGGAACGAGCGCGCCCGCTACGCCCTTGCCCTTCTCCTCATCGCGGAGGGGCGGGCGGCCGAGGCCCGGAAGCATCTGGAGGCCGCCCTCGCCCTGAAGCCGGACTTCCCGGCGGCCCGCGCCGCCTTAGAGAGCCTGGACAAAAAGTGATCAATAATCAGTGATCAGTGATCAGTGATCAGTGATCAGTGACCAGTGATCGGCAAACAGTAAACAGCGATCATCGATCGAGTCGCGGGCAGGTTTGACGGTTTGCGGTTTACCGTTGGCTGTTTAGCGTTCACCCCCCGGCCGCATTTATCGCTTGACATCTCTTGCTCGATCCGTCAATATTTTAGCGGTGGGCGCGCTGACCGCGCCCCGAACCGGGAGGAGCGATATGAAAAACTTATCCCGCGTCGCCGCGCTCGTCGCGGCCGTCCTCGCCCCCCTGTCGGCAATGGCCCAATACAGCCTCAAGTGGGAACAGCCGCCCAACTGCGTCGACGGCTTCAACGTCCCCTCCTACTGGAATCAGCAGACCCTTCCCCCCGTCTGTCTCACGGTCGCCGACGATTTCGCCTGCAACGACCCCCGGCCGATCGCCCACCTCCGCTGGTGGGGGTCGTTCGCCGGCTTCCAGGACGCGGTCCCGCTTCCCCTCGAGCCGCCACCGCCCGCGGACTTCCCCCCCGCCTTCGGAGTCAGCTGGCACTCCTACACCCACCCCGAGGGCTCCCATAGCCAGCCGGATCACCTCATGGTCGATCAGCAGATCGCCAGCTACAGCTGGGGCTACTGGTGCTCGCACACGGCCTGGAACAAGCCCGGCCACTTCGAGCACGAATACTATTTTGAATGCGACCTCGTTACCCCCCTCCCCCAGGTCCAAGGCTACTATTACTTCCTCAATATCGTCGCCTTGTACTCGGGCCCCGAGCCGCCGATCCACCTCTGGGGCTGGAAAAACTCGGCAATCCATTGGAACGACGACGCCGTTCTCAACGAGAGCTGCGAGGACGAAGATTGGACCGAGCTGACCTGGCCGGCGGGCCACCCCCTCTCGCCCCAGTCCATGGACATGGCCTTCGAGCTCTATGCGCTGACGACGCCCGTGCCCACGCCGACGCCTCTGACGCCGACGCCCACCGTCTACGCGCCCCCGACTCCGCCGCTCCCGGAGACGCCGACACCGAACGAGACCCCCACGCCCGTCCCGCCGACGCCGGCCAAGACCCCCACGCCCCGGCCGACGGCTACCCTGCCCCCGCCCACCCCCACCCTCACCCCCACCCTCACCCCCACCCCCCTCCCCACCCCGGCCTACGCCGTCATTGAGTCCGGCGATTACGACGGCGACGGCACCGCCGACGCCGCCGTCTTCCGCCCCTCCGCCGCCCTCTGGTCGATCCGGAACCTTACCCGCGCCTACTTCGGCGCCTCCTCCGACCTCCCCGCGAGCGCGGATTACGATGGCAACGGGACAAGCGACCTCGCGGTCTTCCGGGCGACGGCCGGCCTCTGGTCGGTCCGAAACCTGACGCGGATCTACCTCGGCTCGACCGGCGATCTTTCCGTCCCCGGCAATTACGCCGGCAGCGGCGGGGCCCGCGCGGCCGTCTTCCGTCCCGCCGCGGGGATGTGGTCGATCCGGGGCCTCACCCGCTCCTACTTCGGCGGGACGGCCGACGTCCCGGTCCCGGCCGACTACAGCGCCGACGGCCTCTGCGACATCGCGGTTTTCCGGCCCGCCTCCGGCCTCTGGTCGATCCTCGGCCTCACCCGCCTCTATCTCGGGAGCCCGGGCGACCAAGTCGCCCCGGCCGACTACGGAGGGGACGGCGGCGCCGAGCCGGCGATCTTCCGCTCCTCGAGCGGGATGTGGTCCGTCCGAAACCTCACCCGGGTCTTCTTCGGTCAAGCCGCCGACCAGGCGGTTCCCGCCGATTTCCTGGGCGCGGGCCTCTCCGAGATCGCGGTCTTCCGCGCCCAAGATTCCCTCTGGTCGGTCCGAAACGCCACGCGGTTCTATCTCGGATCGACCGGGGACTGGCCGGTAACTAAATAAGGTTACGTAAGGGTTACGTAAAGTTACCGCAAGCGCGCCGGCCGTGTCTTTTCGCAACCTCACGTAACCCTTACGTAACTGAGCGTAACTTCACGTAACCTGCGGTTACGTAAGGTTACCGCCAGCGCGCCGGCCCTGTTCTTCCGTAACCTCACGTAACTTGCGGTTACGTGATTATCTGGCACCGCCTTGTCCTTTCCGCTATACTTCAGTCAGACCTTCCGATGGAAGCGCGCCCCATGCGGACAGGATGCCAACGGGGGATACCGCCCCTCCTCGCCCTTTTCCTTTGGCTCGCCCCCCCGGCCGCGGCCGAATACCTCGTCACTTGCGCCTTCGACAGCGAGACCCTGACCGCGGGCGAACTCCGCTACGGGATCGCCCACGACCCCGGCCCCATCTTCTTCTCCCAGACCGAGTTCCCCCCGGGGTCCCCCACCGTCATCACGCTCCACCCCGCCCGGGGGCCGCTCCTCATCGAGTCCAACCATCTTGAGATCGACGGCACCGGGGGTGGGCAGGGGACGGGGGACGTCGTCGTGGACGGGAACGGCCAGACCGTCTTCCGGATCGCGGCCGACGGCTGCGCGATCCGGGGGCTCGGCATCCGCAACGGCCTCTGCGGGATCGAGGTGGACGGCCTGGACGCGGCCATCGGGTCCGAGACCGCTCCCAACGAGATCTTCTCCAACCTAAGCCACGGGATCCTGGTCACGAGCGGATTCTCCACGCTGATCCGGGGAAACTTCATCGGCGTCCGCCTCGACGGGACCGCCGCCGGGAACGGCGGAGACGGGATCCGCGACGAGGGCGGAGTCGGCGACCGGATCGGGGGGGCGGGGGCGGAGCGCAACTGCATCGGCGCCAACTCGGGCTACGGGATCGCCATCAACCCGGGGCTCGGCGGCGCCGGCGGGGTCTTGGTCCGGAACAACTACGTCGGCCTGGCCCCCGACGGTTCCTCCGCCCGCCCCAACGCCCTGGGCGGGGTCTATGTCCGCGCCAGCGCCGAGAACGAGATCGGGGGATCGCAGGCGGCGGGCTGGGGCAACCTGGTCTCCGGCAATTCCGCGGGGGCCGGGGTGGAGTTCGCCGGCTGCACCTCCGGCCCCAACCTCGTCCTCGGCAACTCCATCGGGACCGACGCGGCCGGCCTCGCCGCCCGCCCCAACCAGTGGGGGGTCAGGATCTCCGACAGCGGCGGCGTGGAGGTGGGGGACTCCTCCGACACCGGGAACCTGGTCAGCGGGAACGCCTCTTGGGGGATCCGGATCACCCAGAGCGACGACTCACTCGCCCTCTCCCGACTCAACCGCGTCCGCTTCTCGGTCGTCGGTCTCGCCGCCAACGGGTCAGCGCTCGGGAACGGGACCGCCGCGGAGTCCGACGGGGGGATCCTGATCGAGGCGGGCGCGCGGGAGAACCAGGTCGGAGGGACCTCCCCCGGCGAGGGGAACGTGATCTCCGGGAACGTGGGCTGCGGGGTCCGGATCGCCCGGGGGGCGGCGAACCGGCTCGAGGGGAACCGCATCGGGACGGACGCCGCCGGAGCGGCCGCGATCGGGAACTCCCGGCACGGGGTCTTCATCGAAGGCGCGGAAGGGGTGGGCTGGGCGGCGGAGTCGAACGTCGTCGGCGGAGGAGATTCCTACTACCTGAACGTGATCTCCGGCAACGCCGGGGCCGGGATTCGGATCGAGGGGACCGCCGCGCGCCGCAACCAGATCGCCGGAAACGCGATCGGGACCGATCCCGGGGGGACGGCCCGCCTCCCCAATCTTGAAGGCGGGATCGCGATCGCCGGCGGCGCCTGCGGGAACCTGGTCGCCTCCAACCGGATCGCCTTCAACGGCCAGAGCGGGTCCGGAGACGGTTGCCGCCTCGAGGGGGCGGGGACCGACTACAACCTGGTCTCGGCCAACTCCCTGCGGGAGAACGCGGGACTGGGGATCGCGCTCTCCGGCGGTGCCAACGAGTCGGCCGCGGCCCCGGCGATCGCCGCCGTCACCTGGCTCTCCGACACCTCGGCCCGGGTCGCGGGGACGAAGAGCCCCGGCTCTTCCCTGGAGCTCTTCGCGGCCGACACCGACGCGGCGGGGCCCGGAGAGGGCTTCTCCCTCCTCGCCGCCCTCCCCCCCGACGGAGAGGGGGAGTGGGCTATCGAGACCCTCTCCGGGCTCGCGCTCGGGGAATGGCTCACCGCCGACGCCTCCACCGCGCTCGGCTCCACCTCCGAGTTTTCGGCGAACCTCCCCTTCGCGGTCGAGTCCCCCTCCCCCACCCCCACCCCCTCGGTCACGCCCACGCCGCCCACGCCCACCCCCTCGGCGAGCCCGACCGCGACCGTGACGCCGACCCCCTCGCCCACCGTCCCGCCCTCGCCCACGCCATCCCCGACGGCGAAGCTGCCGGAGGCGGTCTACGTCTTCGACTTTCAGACCGATCCCGGCTGGTCGACCGAATCGGATTGGGCCTTCGGCGTCCCCCTCGGCCAGGGGGGCTGCCCGGCGCCAACGCCGGAGGAAGGATGCGGCGACTCCTACGGCAACCCCGACCCCTCCTCCGGCTGTACGGGGGAGAACGTCTACGGCTACAACCTCGCCGGCGACTACCCCGACAACCTCCCGGCGACCTACTACCTGACCACCGCCCCCCTCGACCTCTCCCGCGCCCAGGGGACCTACCTCCGCTTCCGGCGCTGGCTGAACGTGGAGCAGGCGGCCAACGATCACGCCTATGTGCAGGCCTCGACCGACGGGACGACCTGGACGGTGCTCTGGGCCAACCCGGCCGGGCCGGGCGAGGCCGTCCTCGACGCCGCCTGGAACGACCTCTCCTACAACCTCGCCCCGATATACGACCGCGCGAGCGCCCTGCGCCTCCGCTGGGGGATGGGGCGCACCGACAACATCCGCCGCTACAGCGGCTGGAACCTCGACGACGTCGAGATCTGGGGCATTCTCGACCCCTCCCCCTCGCCCACCCCCCGCGTGATCACCCCCACGCCCACCGCGACGCCCACCCCGACGCCCCTTCCCTCCCCCAGCCCCTCGCCTTCCTCTTCGCCCTCGCCGGCCCCGACCCCTTCCTCCTCGCCCTCGCGCCCCCCGCCCACGCCGACCCCCGGCCGCTCGCCCTCGCCCTCCCCCTCGCCCGCCCCCCGCGCCGGGGACACCTTCGACTGGCCCTTCCCCGCTTCCTTGAGCTTCCAGACCGAAGCGGACACGACGGGCTTCTACGACCAGTACCGCCAATACAGTTGCTACCCCTACGCCCTGGAGTCGGGGCCCGACGTAGTCTACGCCTTCACGACGGAGGCGGGGACGATCAAGGTGGCGCTCGAGGCTTTCTCCGGCGACCTCGACCTTTTCCTCTGCGACGGCCCGAACCGCAACGACTGCGTCGCCAAAAGCACCTACGGCTACATGGAGGAGATCGAATACCCCGCCGCCCCGGGAACGTATTACCTGGTCGTCGACGGCTTCCAGGGCGCGCAGAGCGACTACCGCCTGGAGATCGCCTTCGCCGCCGCCACCCGGCGCATCCTTCAGAGCGGGGACTACGACGGCGACGGCACCGCCGAGATCGCCGTCTTCCGGCCCGCGGACGGGCTCTGGTCGGTCCGGGAGCTGACCCGGGCCTACCTCGGCAACTCGCTCGACCAGCCCGCCCCCGGCGACTACGACGGCGACGGCACGGCCGACCCGGCCATCTTCCGCCCCGAAGCCTCCCTCTGGTCGATCCGCTCGATCACCCGTGTCTACTTCGGCTCCTCCCTCGACCTCCCGGCCCCGGCCGACTACGACGGCGACGGCCGCTGCGAGATCGCCGGCTTCCGCGCCGAAGCCTCCCTCTGGTCGATCCGTTCCCTCACCCGGATCTACTTCGGGTCCTCCGACGACCAGGCGGTCCCGGCCGACTACGACGGCGACGGGACCGACGAGGCGGCGATCTACCGGCCCCTCCCGGGGTTGTGGGCGTCGCGGGACGGGTTCCGGGCCTACTTCGGCGTCGCGAGCGACCTCCCCCTCCCGGCCGACTACGACGGCGCAGGCCGCGACCGCGCCGCCATCTTCCGCCCCGGCCAGGGGATGTGGGGGGTGGCGGAACTCACCCGCCTCTACTTCGGGGCGGAGGGGGACGAACTCGTCCCGGCCGACTACGACGGCGACGGGGTCGACGACCCGGGGATCTTCCGGTCCGCGGACGGGCTATGGGGGGCCCGCCTCGTCACCCGGGCCTACTTTGGGACGGCGGGGGACATCCCGGTGACGAGGTAGTGATTGGTGAATAGTGAATGGTGAATGGCCCCGGCAGCGACGGGGGGGGAGATCCAGGGAAAAGCCCGGCGAAAGCCGGGCCTTTTCTTTATTGGTCCATACTGGCCATCCCGTCCCATCGCTACAGCGCTTTGAACTCCTCCCAGTAGCGCCGGGCGATCGCCGACCAGGAGTAGTTCTCCGCGACGAAGCGCCGGGCCGATTCCCCGAGCGCCCGGCGCTTTTCCGGATCGCCGACCAGGTCGAGGATCGTCCGGGCGAAGGCCCCGGCGTCCTCCCAGTCGACGAGGATCCCGTTCTTCCCGTCGACGATCGCCTCCTGGATCCCCTGCAGGCGGGAGGCGACCACCGGGAGGCCGGCCGCCCCCCCCTCCAGGGCCACGATCCCGAATCCCTCGATGTCCCCCGGGATGAGGACGTTGGGCATGACGAAGATATCGGCGGCGTTGTAGAAGGCCGGCAGGCGCCGGTCGGCCATGGGGACGTCGCCGGCGACAAGAACGCGGTCTTTAAGCCCCTTCTCCGCGACCAGGCGCTCGACCTCGCCGAGGAGCGGGCCGCCCCCCACGACAACGTAGAGGACATCCGGCGCAGCGGCCGCGACGGAGGGGAGGATGTCCCGGATGAAGCGGTCCACCCCCTTCTTGGTCACGAGCCTCCCGACCGTGATCAGGACCGTCCGGGGCTCCCCCCGCCAGCCCAGGAACTCCCGAGGCGGGACGGGCTCCCGCCAGGCGAAGTCCTCCACGTCCACGCCGTTGGGGATGGAGGTGAGAATCCGCTCCGGGACTCCGAAGCGGCGGCACTCCTCCTCAAGCTGGGAGGAGACGCAGATCACCCGGTCGAGGCGGCGGAGCGCCCAGGGGACGACGGTCAGGTAGCCGGGGAAGGCGAAGGCGATATCCCGGCCGTGGATCGCCACCGCGACCTTCAGCCCGAGGACCCGCTTGAAAAAGACGCCCAGGGGGGCCATCAGGCCGTCGGCGAGATAGACCCGGTCGACCTTCCCGGCCAGGCGGAGGAGGACGGTCTTGAGGAGGGCGAAGAAGAGGAAGAGGGGGAGGAGGGCCTGGGAGCGTCCCCAGGAGATGAGGCGGAAATCGCCCGCGGCGCGCAGGTGCTGGGCGAGCTTCCCGTTGAACCTCTGCATGCCCCCGATCGAGGGCGGAAATTTTCGCGTGATGTAGAGCAGTTTCAAACCAATGAACCCTTTATTCGTTTTCCTCCCCCGCCGGCGGCGGCGGGGGCTCGGTCGGAAAAGCGGGTTCGGTCTCCGAAGCCGGGAGCGGAGACGACGGTTCCGCGGCCGCGGCCGGTTCCGGGACCAGCGGCCCGGTAACCCGGTAGAGGACGAGCGGATAGATGTCGGAGGGCATGAACTGGGCGGCAACCCTCAATAACCCGGACATCGCCGGGGGCCCCCGGATCTCCTCGCAGGCGAAGTTTTCCTGCAGGAAGACGAGGATCTTCTCGTCGTTGAAATGGGAGGTGGTGAAGACCGGCCGGCCGGTCTCGAGGACGCGGCGGAGCGCGACCTCGAAAGACTCCCCGGGGAAATGGGACCCGCCGGTGTGGATGATCCGCTCCGGGAAGACCGACTTGTCCCAGTAGTGGGAGAAGAGGACCCCGTCCTCCGGCACCTCCTGAAGGAGGAAGCCGCGGCAGGCGCGGTAGTAGAGGGACTGGAGCACCGTCTCGATCTCGCCGGAGGGGGCGAGGAAGGCGACCAGGAGGCTGAAGAGGCAGGCGACGACGAGGGGCCGGCTCGTGGGATGGGAGATCCGGGCCAGGGAGCGGGCGGCGAAGAGGGAGAGGAGGGCGACGGTCGGCGTCAGGTAGCGGAGAAAGGAGGAGTGGAGGGTGAACTCCCCCTTCTCGTAACCGAAGGTCCCGAAGTTGGCGAAGAAGGCGGCGGAGATCAGGATCTGGCAGAGGAAGAAGTTGCGGAACCCTTTCTCCTTTCCGCCGGGTCCCAGGAGGAAGAGGCCCACGGCGGCGAGCGGGAGGAGGGGGAAGCCCAGCGCGAGGGCGAGGGGCGCGTTCTTGAGATGGAGGAGCCAGATCGCGGGGTGAAAGCGGAGGTAGTCGGCGAGCTGGGCGACCGAGAGGGGGGCCTTCACGCCCATCACCTTCTCCGGGGGGACATGGGTGACGGTGTAGCCGAGCGAGAGGTAGCTCCCGAAGCAGGCCTTGTTGTAAAGGAGGATCCCGAGGACGAAGGCGGCGATCACCCCGAGCGCGAGGAGGAGGCCGCGGCGGCGGACGGCGCCCCGCTCGAAAAAGAGGAGGCAGGCGAGCGCGGCGAGATAGACCGGGTTGGTCGGGCGGATCCAGAGGAAGGCGCCGGCGGCGGCGCCGAAGAGGAGCCAGGCCCAGAGCGAACCCCGGCGGAGGGCGAGGAGGACGAAGAGGAGGGAGGCCAGGAAGAAGACCAGGTTGCAGAGGGTCGCGTTGTACATGTAGGCGCGGTGGATGAAGAGGGGGTTGACGGCGAGGATGACCGTCCCCCAGAGGGCCTCCTTCCCCCCGGGATAGACCGTCCGGCCGATCGCGTAGAGGAGGAGGAGCGCCGAGACCGCCAGGAGGGGGTTGACCAGACGGGAGACCGCCCAGGGGGCGAGGGCCCGGAGGCCGCCCCAGACGAAGATGAAGCCGGGGAACTTGCGGGGGAAGGTGTCGTCGGGGCGCGATCGGGAGCGGCTGTAGACGAAGTAGCGGGGGACGAACCCCCGGAGCCCGAAGACGGCGTCCCCTTCCGGGCGGTAGGCGAGGCTGCCGGTCCGGGCCAGGTGGCCGGAGAAGACCGCGAAGACCGCGTCGTCCGGAGAGATCAGCTCGTCGCTCGCGAAGAAGGGGAGCGCGTATCCGACCAGGGCCACGAGCAGGACCAACGGGAGACGTTTCATATGGTTTCCATGGATAATCCGGGCTAGGGGAGGATAACACACCATAGGGAGAAGGGAGAAGTCAGAAGGCAGAAGTCAGGAGGCGCGGGAAAGGGCAATGCTAGGTAAAGATCGGCCAACTCTTACTAATCCGACTGTTGTAATCCGTACATCGGGGAAGTCCGTCATCGTGAGCGTGTTCCGCCGCGCCGAGCGGATCCCGTGCCGTAAGCTGGCGACCAGTTCCTACTCGGCCGGGTTGTCTATGCTATCGTGAGTCGGCACCGGCAACCTACTTTCGGGTCAGATTGATTCGGTGCGTCTTGGCGATTTGCCTGATCAGCATAGTCGGCAAGCCGCATTCCCTGGCCAAGGCCGGCCAACGGGCTAGGGCGGCCGCCACTTCGTCCAGAATCGCCGGCGCGCCCTTGATGCCGAACTGTTCAGCGACAGCCAGGAGATCCTGGCGGGCAAATCCATCGCGTTTGCCGTTGACCGTCATCTGATGCCGGTTGGTCCATTTCCCGCGGGGGTTATATGCCCAGACCATATCGAAAGCGGGCGCCAGCGTCCAGGCGCCATGGCGATCCATCAGGAAAGCAATATTGCGAGTGTGGTCGTCCTGATTGCGTGCCAGCACATTGAACGCCATGCGCCGATACATCTCCGCTAGCGCCGGATAGCCGAGGTTGAGCTGCTGGATGACGGACAGAGCTTGCTCATAGCCATACTCTCCCGGTGCATTAAAGTCATAATGGGCCAATGCGCAAAGAGACTGTAGATGGATTTTGTCGCCCTGCTCGTCCCGATCGAATCGTTTGGTCATAAAGTGCGCTCGTCCATCTTCCTCCAGCAAACGACAGGAGCTCATCGCGATCCCCGCCGCGATCGCCATCCGGTGATAAGCGTATTCGACTCGTCCGAAACCCTGCGGATCTCCCAGTGCGCTATCTTCGATCCCGTCGAACTTCAGGATCCAGGGTTCGAAGCCGGGCGGAGACGCGACCTGGCCGGAGCGGACTTCCTGCGTTTTCGGGTTCCAGGCAATTACCGCTTTCGCTCGATTTCCCCCCGCTGATGTCCCGATCCGGATGATCGTGTTCAACGCCTCCGCCCGCCCCCCCTTGAGATTGACCACCCATTGTGTCCGATGCCGGAGAACTTCGTTAACGAGTCGCGTGAGTTCTGATACTTCGAGGGGGATGGCCTTCTCGGCGCGGGGCCCGATGGGCGGTTGAAATTCGAGGGCTCCCATGGAGCGGATGCCCATATAGCAGAGCCGCTCCACGGGAGTGAAATCGGCGGGACTCCGGCCCTGGCGCGCCAACCAAGCGTCGATGAACCGGTTCCCGAAGCGGTCCGGAAGGGCATCGGCCAGGAGACCGGGAAGTCCGTGAAATGTATCGCGACTGAGCGTGGGGAATGAGAATACCCCCGCGCGCAATGGCATCATCAGCGGCGCGATATCCAGCCTCTGGCGCAAGAATGAAGGCTCATACTCGAACTCGCCCAGGCCACGCGCGTCATTCCAGGCCACGGCGCCCGCGTCCTGGCCCCAGAGACGGACCATTGCTACAATTACTCTGCGCGCGCGCGCCATGCGTCAATCCGTCCGTGGTGATGCACTCGGTCGGGGGCGGCCGGCGCGCTGGCGTTCACGCCCCTTCAGCCTGGCCAACTGGAGAGGACTCAAACCCGATTCCGGCAGAAAGGTATCCAGGGAGTCCAGCTTGCCTATCGCGCGCAACACCCGGATCAGCACCGCCAATGCCCCGCTATGGCCGCTCTCGAGGTTTTGCAGTGCCCTGCGCGAGATGCCCACTTTGGCGGCGAGGTCGGTTTGAGTCACGTTCAGATTCAGACGCTGGATCTGGAGCCGCCGCCCAATCTCTTCCATTGCCGCCCGGTCACTCATGGCATCGAAGTTCATGCTCGCAGGCTATCCTTCTCCCCTACGGCTGTCAATCTTATTGCGCATTATAATGCGCATTATTGGCAATATCGCCATTATGGCGCACTATATTGCGCCTTGAGTTGATATCCAGGATAGCCCAGTTGGATTTCGGCCCAGACGCCGGGCGGGGCAAGCGACAGTGTGCGAACCGTGCTCTCCGCCGAAATGCACGGCCTATCCACAACCCGTTGCCCACGGCAATGATAGCCCGGCTTATTTATGAAAACCGCTGGTTTTCATGAATAAGCCGGGCTATGCCGACGGGCCGAAACGCCCCCGGAGATAGTCCCGCACCCCCCGCCGCCAGGTGGGCAATCCCAGGCGGGAGGGCGTCCGGGTGGTGACCAGGGCAAAGAGCAGGTTGTAGAGCGCGATCAGGACGGTCCGCACCGAGGCGAGGGGGAAAGGCAGGGGGAGCCGCTCGCGGGCCAAGAGGAGCTGGTTGCGGGTCGAGTAGTAGATGATCGTCGATGAGCCCTCCCCCCCCATCGAGGCGCTCACCCGGTGCCGGACTCGGGCGGCGGGAACGGCGTAGACCTTGAACCCGGCGGCGCGGGCGCGCAGGCAGAGGTCGATATCCTCGTAGCAGAGGAAATATCTCTCGTCCATCAGGCCGGCCCGCTCGAAGACCTCCCGCCGGGCGAAGAGGCAGGCGGCGCTGACCGCGTCCTCCTCCGTTTCCCGGGAGCGGGCGCGGACCTCCGGGAGGTTGAAGTGGCGGGTGAGGACGCGGCCGGAGAGGCGGCGGACCCGGATCCCCTGGCTCCAGACGACGCGCGGCCGCTCCAGGTAGCAGACCCGGGCCCCGAAGATCCCCCCCTCGGGGTGACGGTCCGCCGCCGCCAGGAACTCAACGAGAAAAGCCGGATCGACCTCGGTGTCGTTGTTGAGGAGGCAGACGAAGTCCGCTCCCGCCTCCAGGGCCCGCCGGATCCCGACGTTGTTGCCGCCCGGGAAGCCGAGGTTTTTCCCCGTGGCGATCACCTCCACGGCGGGGTAGCGCTCCCGGACCGCCGCCGCCGTCCCGTCGCTGGACCCGTTGTCCACCAGGATGGTCCGGAAAGGGGGAGCGGCGACCCGGGAGAGGGAGGCGAGGCAGGAGAGGCTGTCCTCCCGCCCGTTCCAGGAGAGGATGACGACGTAGATCGACGGCTGCATGGCGGAAAAATATACTACCAAAAATCCCGACCGCGAATCTCGCGAATCTCCACGAATGGTGTGGGAGGGCCGTCCTCGGCCCGATCCCGGCTAGCCCGAATTATTCATGAAGATCTGCGATCTTCATGAAAAATTCGGGCGGTTGCTCCCTAGCGTAAGTTGGGAGGGCCGCTTACGACGATATCCGCATTCGGGATACCTTCTCAATCCAGCCCGGCGAGGGAGCAGCGTGAAAATCCGTTTCGGCAGAGTGCGTTGTCGCCGCAACCGCCGCCTGTATTCATAACCCCGCGGACACGATGATCCTAGCCCGGATTATTCGTGAAAACTGAAGGTTTTCACGAATAATCCGGGCTAGTGGTCAATCTTTGGTCAGGCCGGTGAACCAGCCGCGGACGGCCGCCGGGGAATAATCCTCGGGGCATAGCCAAGCCGCGACGGCGGAGATCGGGACCGTCCGCGCCGCCTGGATCCTCCGCCGCTCGGCCAGGATCCGCCGGAGGTTCCGCGCCAGGAAGAGCTCGCCCCGCCAGGCCTCCCGGCCGTAACCCCGGAGGGCGAGGTAGGCGAGCGCGCGGAGGTGGGCGAAGAGGATGGAGCCGCCGTGGCGGCGGAGAAGCGGACCGGGGAAGTCCTTGAGCGCGACCATGAAGGCGTTGCGGAAGATGAGGGACGCCCCCAGGCGCGGGAGCTGCCCGCCGGTCGCCCCCCCCACGTGCCAGCCGACCGCCTCCGGGAGGTAGAGGCAGCGGTAGCCCCGGAGGCGGGCGCGCAGGCCGAGATCGATGTCCTCGAAGTAGGCGAAGAAGGATTCGTCCCAGCCGCCGATCTCGGCGAAGAGGCGGCGGGGGACGAGGCAGGCCGCGCCGCTCGCCCAGAAGACCTCCTCCCGCCGGTCGAACTGGCCGCGGTCCTCCTCCCCGTAGCCCCGGTCCCGCCCGAAGCCGCTCCGGAGGACGAGGTTCCCCGCGGAAGCGATCCGGGGCGCCGGCGGAGAGGACGCCCGCTCGCGCCTGTCCGCCGAACCGTCCAGCAGAAGCTTGCCGGCGCAGGCCCCGAGGGAAGGATCGCTCGCGAGCCCCTTCCGCATCCGCTCGAGCCAGTCCGGGCGAAGGCGGACGTCGTTGTTGACGAAGGCGATCTCGGCCGCGCGGGAGGCGGCGATCCCCCGGTTGGCGGCGGCGGCGAAGCCTCTGTTCCGGTCCAGCCGGAGGACGGAGACGGAGGGAAAATCGCGGGCGGCGAGATCGGCGGAGCCGTCGGTCGAGCCGTTGTCCACCACCAGCACGGCGAAATCCCGCGCGGTCTGGGCGAGCAGGGAGGCGAGGCAGCGGGCGAGGAGGCGGCGGCCGTTCCAGTGGGGGACGATGAAGACGGTCTGTGACACCAGACAATGGGCCAGGGTCAGGAAGTGGGCCTGGTGATAGGTTGGGGTTATGGCGGAGCCGGCTGAACCTTTCCCTTACCCATGGACTAAACCCGCTGCCTGACCTTTACCCATCCCCCTTCGGTTTCTTGGCCAGCGCGATCTCCTGGGTCAGCCGCTTGACCTGATTGGTGAGGTGCGAGATCTTGACCGAGAAGTGCAGGTTGATGAAGATCATGAACATCAGGCCGAAGAAGAAGACGGTGTTGGCGGGGATCTGGATCCCGAAGAGGCTGGTCAAGGAGTCGAGAAGGCGCTCCCAGAGGGAGAGGAGAAGGACGACCACGCCGACCAGGATCCAGAGCCAGGCGTACTCCTCCCGGAGCTTGCGGCGGCGGACCACCTCGACGATGAAGACGAGGAGCCCGATCGCCATCAGGGCGACAATGAGCTTTTGTTTAGGCGGCATGGCCGTTCGCCTCCCCGGGCGAGGCCCGGCGCAGGCGCAGGCTGCAGACGAAGGTGGAGAGGAGCATCTTGTAGATGTAGTAGAGGATGGTCAGCCCCCGGTGGAGGCCGAGCGACTCCGAGGCGGACATCGTCACCGGGACCTCGCGGATCGTGAGCCCCTGGAAGTGGGAGGAGATGATCACGTCGGCGTCGGGGAAGTGCTGGGGGTAATAGCCCTCGGTGAAGGCCGCGAGCGCCCGCCGGTTCAGCGCCCGGAAGCCCGAGGTGGGGTCGGTGATCTTCTGGCGGATCACCGTCGAGCAGATCAGGCTGAAGACCTTCATCCCGATCTTCTTCGCCAGACCGAGGCGGTAGGTGCAGGCCCCGAGGAAGCGCGAACCCACCACCAGGTCCGCCTCTCCCCTCCGGAGCTCGTCGAGGAGGCGAGGGATCTCGGCCGGGGAGTGCTGGCGATCTCCGTCGAGGTGGACGAGGTAGTCGTAGCCCTCCCGGAAGGCGTAGAGAAATCCGGTCTGGCGGGCGGCGCCGTCGCCCAGGTTGAAGGGGTGGACGAGGACCTGGCAGCCGAGGGCGCGGGCGATCCGGTCGGAGCCGTCGCGGGAGCCGTCGTCCACCACCATCACCTCCACCCCCAGGCGGAGGGAGCGAATCTCCCCGATCAGCTCCGGGAGAGAGCGGGACTCGTTGAAGACCGGGATGAGGACGAGCGTCCTCTCCGCTCGGGGAACCGCGCCGTTCATCGCCGTCCCGCCGCCGCGTAGATCTCGTCTATCCGCCGACGCGACCGCTCGGGATCGCAGCGGTCCCGGACGAAGCGGCGGCCCGCCTCGCCCACCGCCGCCGCCCGGGCGCGGTCGCGGAGCAGCCCGATCACCTTCCGGGCGAAGTCCTCCGGCCGGTCGGCGACCAGGATCTCCTTCTCCTCCTCCGCCCCGATCCCGGCGTTGGCCGCCCGGGTCGCCACCACCGGCTTACCGGCCGCCATCGCTTGCAGGACCTTGACGATCACCCCCCCGGCCACCCGCAAGGGGGCCGCGAAGACCGCGGCCCTTCCCAGGAAGGGGCCGAGGCTCTCCACCGCGCCGGTCACGCGGAAGTCCGGCGCCGCGAGCGCGCGCAGGCTCGCCGGCGGGCGGTCCCCGACCACCGTGGCGCGCGCGCCAGGGCATTCCCTGACCACCAGAGGCATGATCTTTTCCTTGAGGAGGCGGGCGGCGTCGATGTTGACCCACCGGTGCATCGCCCCCACGAAGAGGACGTTCCCCGCCTCCGTCTCTCCCGCCGGGGGGTCGAAGAAGCCTTCGCCGAAGAGCGGCGGGAGGACGGCGCAGCGCGCGCCCACGTCCCAGGATTCTACCACCCGCTGATCCTTGCGGGAAAGGACGAAGACGTTGCCGGCGGCGGCGGCGTATCGCTTCTCCCAGTAGCGGCTCCGGTCCCACTCCCGGTAGAGGAGCCATTTCCGCATCCCCCCGGAGATCCGGACCTGCTGGCGGAGGACGGAGCTGGCCACGTCCTGGAAAAGGAGGACCCGGGGCAGCCCGGCCGGGAGGCCGGCGGCGTATTGCCCGAGAGGGAGGTGCTCCAGCTGGACCAGGTCGATCCCCCGGCGGGCGACCAGCTCCGAGATGCCGTCGCGGATCTCGGGGGCGGAGTAGGTGACCACCGCATAGGGATAGCGGGCGAGGAGGGGGAGCCGCCGCAGGCGGCTTAAGGCGCCCCGGTAGACCGGGACGGTCCGGATCTCCCGGAAGAGGGCGCGCGCCTCCGGGAGGAAGGGCCGGTCCTCCTCCGGGAGGATCGTGACCAGGAAGAGGGAGTGCCGGCGGGAGAGGTGGCGGAGCCATTCATAGCTGAGCTGGCCGCCGCCGTGGCGGGCGCGGGCGTGGGGGAGGCTCAAGGTGACGAAGAGTATGTTCATCCGCGCGGGGGTGAGGAGGGTCGGAGAATGCCGTCGGCGGCGCCGCGGGCGGCGCCCTTGAGATAGGCGATCTTCTCCCGGAGCGGGAGGCGGGAGAGGGAGACCCGGGCCAGGTTCCCCGGGACGTAGAAGAGGAGCGTCCGGGGAAGCCAAGCGGGGAAGTGCTCCCGCTGGAAGAGGATCAGGTTCCGGTAGTGATAATACATGTGCCGGCGCAGGGAGGAGCTCTCTCCCGGCGCGAGGTGGCTGGCCAGGGGATCGGCGAAGGCGCAGACCCGGGCCCCTCCTCTCGTCCGGGCCCGGTAGGAGAGCTCCACGTCTTCATGATACATGACGTACCGCCGCCGGAAAAATCCGATCGCGTCGAGGAGGCGGCGGCGGTAGCAGGCCGCGGTGCCGGCGATCCAGTCCACGTCCCTGACCCCCGCGAAATCGTCGGTCAGGATCTGGGGGATGCCTTTCCGGATCCTCCCCCCGCAAAACCAGTTGCGGCCGGCGGCGTCGAGCACCCGGCAGCCCAGGATGCCGATCGACGGATCGGCGTCGAGGATGCGCCGGTTCGCCTCCAGGAAGGACGGACGGAGGCGGAGGTCCTGGTTGAGGAGGCAGACGTAGTCGCCCCGGGATTCTGCGAGCCCCCGGTAGCAGCTCTCGATGAAACCGAGGTTGCGCTCGTGGCGCACCGCTTTCCAGGCGCCGGAGGCCGCCCGCTCGGCGATCGCCGCCGAGCCGTCGCGGGAGGCGTCGTCCACCAGGATGACCTCGAAGTCGCCCGCGCTCTGGCCGCGGAGGTCCTCGAGGAGGCCGGGCAGGTGCTTCTCCCCGTCGTGGACGGGGACGATGACGCTGATGCTCGTCATGTTGCCCGGCGCCGGGAGAGGTCGCGGTGAGGGCCTTCTGCGGGCGGAAGTATCGGCATGCTTGCGGCCTCTTCCGATCCCGAGCGGCGCCGGGCCGCTCGGGATCAGGTGGCGATCGGAGAGGGGGCGTCCCAGTCGCTCGGGGGCTGCGGGAGCTCGTAGAGCGCGTTGTGAGGGGTGCGGACCAGGACCTTCGCCCGGTCGAGGTTGAGGATGTAATTGGGGCCGAGCGGGACCTTCCCCCCGCCGCCGGGAGCGTCGACGACGTAGGCGGGCACGGAGAGTCCGGAGGAGGCGCAGCGGAGCGACTCCATGATCTTCAAGCCCGCCTGGACGGTGGTCTGGAAATGGCTGAGGCCGGGAGCGGGGCGGCAGTGGTAGAGCACGTAGGGGCGCAGCCGGAGGGCGAGGAGGCGGTCGAAGAGGGCCTTCAGGACCCTCGGATCGTCGTTGACCCCCTTCAGGAGGACCGTCTGGGCGACGAGCGGGACGCCGGCGTCGGCGAGCCGTCCGATCGCGGCGGCGAACTCGGCGCCGACCTCCCGGGGATGGTTGACGTGCACGACGACCCAGACGGGCTGGTGGCGGCGGAGGAGCGCGGCCAGCCCCTCGGTCGCCCGCCGCGGCAGGACGGTGGGGATCCGCGTCTCGGCCCGGATGACCGCGATCCGGGGAAGTGAGCGCAGGGCGGAGAGGAGGGCGTCGAGCGCGGCGTCGTCGAGGAGGAAGGGATCCCCCCCGGAGAGGATCACCTCGGCGATCTCGGGATGGCGGCGAAGGTAGTCGAGGGCGAGCCGGAGGCGGGCCCCCCGGACCCCGCCCCCCCGCTCCTCGCCCCAGCGCCGCCAGGAGCAGAAACGGCAGTAGGCGGCGCAGTCCGGCCCGGCGAAGAGGAGGGCGCGGGAGGGGTAGCGGTGGAAGAGCCAGGGGAAAATCTTGCCCTTCTCCTCCTCGCCGTAGGCGGGCAGGGCGCAGGGGAAGGCGTTCCTCTCCCGGGCGGAGGGGATGAACTGACGGCGGACGGGGCAGGCGGGATCGGCGGGATCGATCAGGGAGAGGAGATGGCCCGTGACGGCGAAGGGGAACTCGTCGTCCGGCGCGGCCCCCTCCCATTCCTCGGGGGCGAGGCGGAGACGGCGGCCGAGCTCCTCCCGGTCCGTGATCCGCTCCGCGAGCTCGCGGCGCCAGTCCTCGGAAGGGGCGCGCTGCTCCTTCGCCGGGCGAATCATCGCTTCCCCGCCTCGACGGGGAACTCGAGCGGGATGGTCAGCTGCGCTCCCCTCCCCCTCTGATCCCGGAGCCAGGCCAGGACCTCGGCGCGTAGGTAGAGGTACTTTCTCCCCACCTTGGTGTAGGGGAGATTGCCCCTTTCCCTGAGCTTCCAGAGAGTGGTGCGGGAGACGTGGAGGAGGCTCTCCACCTCCGGACCGGTCAGTATGTCCTTGCCGGACGGCGGTGGAGGCGGGGCGTGTTCCATGGGCGCGATCCCTAGGGTTCTCTGAACGTATCTTGTCGTACTTTAACGTTCTTTGACCGTTCCTGTCAATGCCAAATAATGCCGATGGAAAACCATCGGCATTATTTGGCAAAACTCTTGTCAAAACGCGCCGGGCCGCCTATATTCTCTCCCGGAACCAGCGGACCGGCGGAAAACTGTCGTCGCCCGGCAGCGGCGGCAATTCGAAAGCGAATCTTTCCCTTCCGTCCGGCCCCGCCGGACGGAAGGGAAAGAGATGTTCTCCGACAGATACCGCGTCCTTAAGATCGTTCTGCTGGCTCTCGGGATCCCCGCGCTCGCCTTCTCCGCCCGCTTCTGGGAGTCCTCCGGTCCGGATTACCGGCGGTGCCTCGCCGATCCCGAATCCCATGACGGCCTGGCCATCCCCTTCTTCATCGACGCCCGGATCCTCCGGATCGAGCCGGACCGGCTCGTCATCAGCCAGCCGGAGGGAGAGGTGGAGATCCGCGTCCCCGGTGGGACCGAGTCGATCCGGGGGAAGCCGGGGGACTACCTGGAGGCGCGCGCGATCTTCCACCGGGAAGGCTGGCTCGAGCTTGACTCGATCCAGGTCGCGCCCCTGCGCCGTCTCAAGATCGCCGTCTCTCTCCTCCCCGTTCTCGCGGTCGCCTATCTCCTCTTCAAGACGATCGGATGGAAGGACAAGAGACTATTAATAAAGGTTACGTAACCTTATTTGCGTAACTTTTGCTCATGCCCGATCTCGTGACACACGTCGCCGGAGCCTACCTCGCCAAGCGGGGGCTTAGGATCGCGGGCCAGGCGAGCCTCTTCTACCTCGGCGCCATCCTCCCCGACCTCCTCTCCCGTCCGATCCACCTCCTCCGCCCCGCCCTCTTCCCCTCCACCCAGCCCCTCCACAGCCCGGCCGGCGTCTTCCTCGCCTGCTGGCTGATCGCCCTTCTCTTCCGCTCCGACCAGCGCCGGAGAGTCTTCTGGCTCCTCTGGGGGGGCTCGATCGTCCACTTCCTCCTCGACCTCCTCCAGAAGCACCTGGTCGGTGGCTACGCCTGGTTCTACCCCTTCTCCTTCCGCTTCTACTCCTTCGGCTTCATCCGCCCCGAGGACCCGCTCTACGTCCTCCCCCTGACGCTCGCCGCGGCGGCGGCCGTCTACCTCCACCACCGGAGAGCGCGAAAGCGGGCGTGAAGATTTACGACGCCATCGTCGTCGGGGCGGGGCCGGCCGGGGCCGCGGCGGCCTATTTCCTCGCCCGGGCCGGACGCAGCGTTCTCCTCCTGGAGAAGCGGGCCTTCCCCCGCCCCAAGTCCTGCGCCGGCGGACTCCCCCGCAAGGCCGCCCAAATCTTCGACTTCGACCTCTCCCCCTGTTTCGAGGTCGCGGTCAAGGGGGCGGTCTTCTCCTGGCTCTCTTCCGAGCGGCGCTACCAGGAGGGCGACCGGGTCCTGGGCTGGGTGACCCGGCGCGAGGTCTTCGACGAGTTCCTCGTCCGGCGGGCGGTCGCGGCGGGGGCGGTCCTCAAGGAGAGAACGGAGGCGATCGGCCTGGTCCAGGACCGGGAGCGGGCGGTCGTCTACACGGAACGGGAGAGCCTGCCCGCCCGTTCCGTCGTGGGAGCCGACGGCGCCCGCAGCCCGGTCGCCCGGATGCTCTCCCTGAAGGCCTTCAAGCGCGTGGGCTTCGGCCTGGAGGCGCGACTGGCCGTTTCCGAGCGGGTGCGCAAGGACTATGGCTCGTACCTCTACTTCGACTTCGGCGGCGTCCCCCGCGGCTACGCCTGGATCTTCCCCCGGCGCGACCATCTCTGTGCGGGCGTGGCGAGCTACTCCCCCTCTCACTTCTTCCTGAAAAACGAGCTCCGTTCCTTCCTGGAGCGGGAGGGGCTTTCGGCGGAGCTCGCCGCCGCCCGGGTGACCGGGGCGCCGATCTCCTTCAGCGTCTGGCCGGGCGGCTGGGGGCGCGGGCGGGTCCTCCTCGCGGGGGACGCCGCGGGCCTCACCGACCGACTGACCGGCGAGGGGATATACCAGGCCCTGAAGAGCGGGGAGCTCGCGGCTTGTGCGATCAACCGCTTCCTCGCCGGGGAGGCGCCGCTTAGGGACTACTCCGGGATGGTCCGGAAGAACCTCTGGGAGAACCTCGCCTGGGCCTGGCTCTTCTCCCGCCTCCTCAACCGGCTCCCCCGCTGGGCCTTTCGGAAAGTGATCTCCGACCCCCGGCGGGCGCGGAAAGGGATGGAGGTGGCGACGGGGGCGATGGACTACCGCGATCTACTGGTTAAAAAGGGCGAGGGCTAGCCCGATATATTCATGAAAACCGTCGGTTTTCATGAATATATCGGGCTAGCCCTTGCCCATTTACCTTCTTTACTCCTTCTTCTCCCCTTCGGCGGGCGGGGGCGTCTCCGTCTTCTTCGCCCGGGGCTTGCGGGGGGCGGGCGGAGCGACGGGCTCGGCGGCGGCCGCCGCGGGGGCTTCCTCCTTCTTCTCCTCCGCCGGGCCGGTCAGCCCCAGGTAGGAGAGGGTCCCGGCGACGTTGAAGTCCACCAGGATGAAGCCCCAGATCGACATCTGGATGAGCCACATCAGGATCCCGTAGACGAAGCCGGCCAGGACCAGCGTCCAGCGCTCGGCCTTGGCGTCGTAGACCGGGCCCTCGTCGTAGGAGATCGGCGCCACGCAGGCCAAGCCCGAGCCGCACTCCGTGGCCCGGACGCAGGTGGAGAAGCCGGGAACATGGCGGACCCAGTTCGGTACGTGGCTCTGCACGTATTGATACTTCCCGCCCATGATCGTGGAGGAGATCTGGGAGCTCCGCTTGATGGCGGCGCCCATGACCACGAAGGCGATCGCCGCGACCAGGAGAGCGATCAGGAAGTGGCCGACGAACTTGATCGTGTTCCGGCGCAGGAACTCGATCAGCTCGGCCACCGGGCCTTCCTTCTCCAGGACGATCAGGATGGGGAGGAGCATGATCCCGAAGAAGAGGACGAGGACGGTGCCGACCATCGCCAGCCCCAGGGGGAAGGTGACCAGGGGGGAGAACATCCAGCCCAACTCGCCGAGAAAGGGGATCTTCCCGCAGAGGTCGATAACGGCGTGGAAGAGGACGAGGCCGACCAGGATGCCCACGATCTTCAGGGGGGCCTTGACCACCTCACCGATCCGCCCGAAGGCGGCGCCCAGGGCGGCGCGGGCGGACACCTCCTCGTTTCCGCGCACCTCGGCCAGGGTGATCTTCGCCACCGCCGTCATCACGAAGAGGACGACAAAGTAGGAGAGGACCTTGCCGACGAAGACGATGGCCTGGAAGAGCCAGAGCGCCCCCTCGCCGGCGATCGCCCAGGCGAGCTTGCCGAAGACCAGGAACACGAAGTAGGCCGCGATCAAGCCCGCCGTCTGGAGCACGATCTTTCCGGGCTTGCCGGAGAGCTCGAAGAGCCTTAGGATCAGCTCCTTCCCCGCCGCTTTTTCCGCCATGGCTTCCCTCCCTTCTTTTTCCCCGCCCCCGGGATCTCCGATCCCGGGGGCGGGTAAAAAGTTGCTGTTGGACCACGTCCTTCCCGCGAGCGAGGGCCTACGGAGGGCCGGGGAGGTCTTCCGCCTGCGAAGGGGCGGCCACCCGCTCCGCTGATCAGTATCCCCGAGATCGCGGGGGCGGGTCAAGGAAGTTTTCCGCCTTGAGTCCGGCGGGGAAAGGGCTACACTAGTCCCTGGACTGCGGCGAAAGGGGGGAAGGGCGATGGAGAGCCAGGACCTGGTCCCGGTGAGGATCAAGAAGCTCGCCGCTTCGCCCAGCGGCTTCGCCCTCTTCCTGGGGACGGAGGAGAAGACCTTCGTCATCTATCTGGGACCGGACGTCGGGGCGGCGATCCTGATGTTCCAGGAGGGGGTGAGGAAGCCCCGGCCGCTGACCCACGACCTGATCCTCCGGATCTTCGCGGCCCTCGAGGTCGCCTTGGAGCGGGTGGTGATCAACGACCTCAAGGAGAACACCTTCTTCGCCCAGCTCCACCTCCGGCAGGAGAACGAGCTGGGGGTGAAGCTGGCGGTGATCGACGCCCGGCCGAGCGATTGCATCGCGCTCGCCGTGGAGCGGGGGGCGCCGATCTTCGTGAGCCGGAGCGTGCTCGACCGGGTCGAGAACGCCGAGATGGGGTAACCCCGGATCGGGCATTTTACTAATCCGGCCGTTGTCGTCCGGACATCAACGCGGACGGTCGTTCCACCAAGGAGGGACGCCATGCAGGAGATCGCCGTAGGCAAGGTGAGCAAGTACTTCGGCCACGTGGGCGTGGCCGCGCTGGAGATCACCGGGGCCGGGTTCAAGACCGGTGATACCCTGCGCTTCAAGGGGCACACCACCGATTTCACCCAGACGGTGGAATCGATGCAGGTCGAGCACCAGTCCGTCGTCGAGGCCAAGCCCGGCGACTCCATCGGTCTCAAGGTGAAGGACCGGGTGCGGCCGCACGACCAGGTCTTCAAGGTGGTAGGAGACTAAACAGAGATGACCGCCCAGCGCGTGACCAAGAAGAACACCGGCCTCCCCCTCCGCCTCGGCCTCCCCAAGGGCTCGCTCCAGGAGGCCACCTTCGAGCTCTTCCGCCGGGCCGGCTTCGCCCTCTCGGTGGGGGCGCGCTCCTACTACCCCCAGACCGACGACCCCGAGCTTTCCGCCATCCTGATCCGGGCCCAGGAGATCCCCCGCTACGTCAACAACGGGGCCATCGACGCCGGGATCACCGGCCTCGACTGGGTGACCGAGAGCCACCTTGCGGTGACCGAGGTCTCCCGCCTCCTCTACTCCAAGGCCGGCTTCCGCCCGGTCCGCTGGGTCCTGGCCGTTCCCAACGACTCCGCCTTCCGGAAGGCGGAAGACCTCGCCGGGAAACGGATCGCGACCGAGCTCGTGGAGACCACCCGGCGCTTCTTCGCCGCCAGAAAGATCCCCTGCGCGGTGGAGTTCTCCTGGGGGGCGACCGAGGTTAAGCCCCCCGACCTCGCCGACGCCATCGTCGAGCTCACCGAGACCGGGTCCAGCCTCCGGGCGAACAACTTAAGGATCATCGAAACCATCCTCGAATCCTGCACTCTCCTCGTCGCCAACGCCGCCGCCTGGGGGGACGCGGCCAAGCGGGCCAAGCTCGAGAAGATCGCCCTCCTGCTCCAGGGAGCGATCGCCGCCCAGGGCAAGGTCGGCCTGAAGATGAACGTCCGGCGGGACCGCCTGGACGGCGTGGTCCGGCTCCTCTCCGCCCTCCACTCCCCCACCATCTCCGACCAGGCCGACACCGGCTGGGCGGCGGTGGAGGTGGTCACCGACGAGAAGACCGTGCGCGACCTCATCCCGACCCTCAAGGAGGCCGGCGCCCAGGGGATCATCGAGTATCCCCTGAACAAGCTCATCGTCTGATTCCCGAAAGGGCGCGTCGCGCCCTTTCGGGAATCAGAGGTTTAGTCTTGCATCCCGGGCGCGGCGAGAAGAGAATAGCGCCCGGTCGGACAGGGAAACGCGGTTTCGCGACAATTCCCTTTTCCGGGCGAGGACCACCGCGCTCCGCGCCCGAAAAAGAACAGGAGGGGCCACCCATGCCCTGCGGACGCAAACGCCGGAAGTCGAAGATCAACCGGCACAAGCGCAAGAAAAGACTGAGAAGGGATCGGCACAAGAAGAAGAATCGGTGAAGAGTCTCCGCTCGTTCATCCCGACGAGCCTCTTCCTCTGTCCGCTCCTCGCCGGTTGCCTGGCCGGGCCGGTGGGGTCCGTCCGCCCGCAGGGGCCCGGCGAGGAGCCGGACGAGGCCCGGGTCGCGGCTTACGCTCATTTCTGTCTCGGCGTCTCCTACGAACTCAACTCCCGCATCCCCGAGGCGGTGGAAGAGTTCCGGACGGTTCTCCGCTACGACCCCGCCAGCCTGGAAGCAGCTCTCAAGCTCGGCGCCCTCCTCCTCAGCCGGGAGCAGGCGGATGAGGCCGTGGCCTGGCTCCGCCGCGCCCGGGACCTCGCCCCCGGCTCCTACCGCGCCCGCTTCGTGCTGGGGACCGCCTACTACAAGGCGGGGAAGCCCGCGGAGGCGATTGAGGAGTTCCGCGCCGCCCTCGCCGTCTCGCCCGACGAGCTCAGCCCCTGGCTCCTGATCGGGGCCATCCACACCGAGGACGGCCAGATCGACGACGCCCTCGCCGTCTACCGGGAGGCGCTTCTCCGCCATCCCGACGAGGCGGTCCTCCCCTTCCGGATCGGCCTCCTCCTGGTCAAGCAGGAGAAGCTCTCCGAAGCGATCCCGTTCTTCGAGAAGGCGATCGCGCTCGCCCCCGAACTCCTGGAGGCGCGCCTCGCCCTGGCCGTCGCCTATGACCTCTCCGACCAGGACCAGCTCGCGATCGACCAATACGAGGAGGCGCTGAAGATGGCCCCGTCCAACGCCGCGATCTACCAGTCGCTGGGGACGCTCTACTACAGCACCGGGCAGACGGCCAAGGCGGCCGACGTCTTCTCACTCCTCCTGAAGCTCCAGCCGAAGTCCCCCAAGGCCTACCTCCTCCTGGGAGCGATCCGGATGGGGGCGAAGCAGTACGACCAGGCGATCGAGGCCTTCCGCCGGGCCCGGGAGCTGGGGGGGGAGAACGATCTGGTCTACTTCCAGCTCGGGGCGGCCTACGAGCGGAGCGGGCGCTTCGACGAGGCGGCGGAGAACTTCGAGCGCGCGATCCGGCTGAACCCCCGGAATGCCGAGGCCTTCAACTACCTGGGCTACATGTACGCCGAGAGAGGGGTCAAGCTCGACGAGGCGGTCGAGCTGATCGAGAAGGCCCTGGAGCTGGAACCGCGGAACGGGGCCTACCTCGACAGCCTGGGCTGGGCCTACTACCAGAAGGGGATGATCGGGGAGGCGGTGGAGAAGCTCGAGGAGGCCGCCGGCCTCATCTCCGACGACCCCGTGATCCGCGACCACCTGGGCGACGCCTATCGGAAGCAGGGGGAGACCGAGAAGGCGGTCGGGGAGTGGCGCAAGGCGCTCGAGCTCGAGCCGGACGAGCCCTCAACGATCGAGGAGAAGATCCGGGGGAGCGAAAAACCACCGGAAGGGAAAAGCCCCGCGCCCAGCCAGACGCCGGGGGAGGGCCAGGGAAAGATGGCCGATTAGAGACTGCGGATTAGCGGATATCGTCGTAAGCGGCCCTCCCAGCTTACGCTAGGGAGCAACCGCCCGAATTATTCATGAAGATCGCAGATCTTCATGACTAATTCGGGCTGCCTGACGTCTGAAGCGCTCGACCCGCGGACCCGCGCGTTTCGCCGATCCTCCGATGACTCAGCCTGCCCCCTTCGCCCGCCTCTCCCCCTGCAAGATCAACCTCTATCTCGACGTCCGCTCCCCCCGCCCCGACGGCTTCCACGAGGTCGTCACGGTGATGGAGCCGGTCGCCCTCTGCGACCGGCTCGTCTTCCGGGTCCTCCCGGAAGAGCTCGCGGTCTCCTGCGACCGGCCGGAGATCCCCCAGGGGAAGGAAAACATCGTCTACCGGGCGGCGGTCCTCCTCCGGGAACGGTCGGGGTCGCGGCGGGGGGCCTCGGTCAGGATCGAGAAGCGAGTCCCCTCCGGCGCCGGCCTCGGCGGCGGATCGGCCGACGCCGCGACCGCCCTCCGGGCCCTGGACGAGCTCTGGGGGACCGGCCTCGCGGAGGGCGCCCTCCGCGAGCTTGCCTTGAACCTCGGCTCCGACGTCCCCTTCTTCCTCGCCCCCCGAACCTCCCTCTGCCGGGGGCGGGGAGAGAAGATCGCCCCCCTCCCCCCCGCTCCCCCCTTCTGGGCCCTCCTCATCCATCCCGGCGTGGCCGTCTCCACCCGCTGGGCCTACGCGGAGCTCGACCGGGCCGGACGCCCGGAGCCTCCCCCGCTCGAGCCCCTGATCGAAGCCCTGCGCCGGGGCGACCTCCGCGCCCTCGCCCCCCTCCTCTTCAACGCCTTCGAGGAAGCGGTGATCAGGCGCCATCCCGAGATCGGGCGCGCCTTGAGCTTCCTTAAGGGAGCGGGCGCGCTCAAGGCCCTGATGTCCGGCTCGGGATCGACGGCGGTGGGGGTGATGGCCAGCCGCTCCGAGGCGGAGAGCGCCGAAGCGCTGGCCCGGGAGTCCCTCCCCGCCCACTGGACGATCGCGGCCGTCCCCAACCTCTCGGCCCAGACCGCGGCCAGCAAACCGATTTACGGCTAATCCACGCGTAGAAAGTGCGCGCAAAACGGGGGCGGGCCGTTCCGGCCCGCCCCCGGGTTCCCACCGGCGGCTGAGTCCATATCGTCCATCTAGTCCATACCGTCCATACCGTCCCTCCCACTACTTCAGCATCGCCTCGACCGCCTTCTCCAGCTCCGTCCCCCGGAGTCCCACCTTGCGGACCACGCCCGAGCGGTCGATGAGGACGGTGAAGGGGATGGCATGGACGCCGTAGAGGACGGCGATCCGGTTCTTCCAGCCCTTGCCGTCGAAGACGATCGGCCAAGCGATCCCGTTCTTCCGCAGGTAAGCGTTGAGGGCGCTGCGGTCGGTGTCCAGGCTGATCCCGAGCAGGACGAAGTCCTTCCCCCGGAAGCGCTCGAAGAGCTTCTTGACCTTCGGCATCTCCGCGACGCAGGGCCCGCACCAGGTGGCCCAGAAATCGAGAAGAACGACCTTGCCCCGGTAGCTATCCAGCGACTGGAAACCCTTGTTCACCGAGGACTCGGAGAAGCGGGGCGGCGGCTTCCCGAGGAGTTCTTCGCCGCGCCCGAGGGCGGCGGGAGACCTCCCGAGCATGACGGCGAGGGCGAGACCCGCCGCCGGCAGAAAACGTTTCGAAACCTGCGCTCTCATCGTTCCACCCCCCGGGTTAGCAGTAAACAGTGGTCAGTCATCAGTAAACAGCGGACAGTGATCAGTAACTGACCACTGCTCCCCGATCACTGTTTACTCGGTTGCTAAGGTTTGTAGGCCCGGTCTGCGCCCGGGCGACCGGCCGGCCGCCCCGCTACCTTGCCTCGCTGCCGGACAATGCCTTTTCCACGAACCCCCCGATCTCCTTTTCGATCATCTCCCGGAGGGGGCGGAGAAAGAAACCCGGGCCCGAGATCGCGACCTTCGCCTCCGAGCCCTTCCGGGCGGGGGCCACCCGGAACTCGATCTTCATGCCCATGTACTCCCCCCGGGCCGTTAGCTCCCCCCAGGTGATATCGTGGGCGCGCGACTCCGGCTGGTCCTCGATCGCTCGGCGGAGGACCGTGAAGGCCTCCCGGGGGGAGAGGGGGTTCAGGCGGGTGACGGTGATGGTCATGGGCGGCATGGGCTAGGCCTTCAGTATAGCGGATTGGCCACAAGTATGATTAAATTTCGCCTGGCCCCGCAGGGGCCAGGCGGAATTTAAATGAAGCGACTCCTCCAACTCCTCGGGATCATCCTCTTCATCGCCGTCGTCGCCTCCTGGATCGTCTTCCACTTCATCCTGAGGCAGCGCCCCTTCGGCCGGGCGGAGGTCTACTTCCGCCAGGCCGAGCGGCACGCGCTCGCCGCCGACTCGCTGGGCCACTGGAAGCACGCCCTGGGATCGCTCGACGCCCTCTCCCGCTCCCACCAGCCCTTCTTCCCCCTTTCCGGAGGCTATGACCCCGCCATGTATCGCGCCTGGTGCGAGCAGGCCAAGGAGCGCGCCCGCCCCCTCGACCCGCTTTACCCCGCCTTCACGCGCAACGAAGACTACGGCTGGCCGGCCGCCCTCCAGGGGCGGGGCTGGACTCTCTACGCCCTCGATCCGATCATCTGGGCCGCCCCTTCGATCGCGATCATCGAGCCGGGGCGGTCGGCCGAGGCGGCCGACGCCGTCCGCCGGGCGATCGAGATCCTCCGCGGCCCCGGCGCCTGGAAGGACCAGGTCTTCGACGAAAACGGCGGCGACCCGATGGTCGACAACCTGCTCTGGAAGGCCTCCCTCCTGATCGCCGAGGGGATCTACGGCCTGATGACCGGCGACCGGGAGGCCTGCCGGCCCGAGATGGAGTTCCTGGCTCGGTCCCTGGCCCGGGCCCAGCGGGAAAATCTCTTACGGCCGATCGGGAGCGGATACGCGGGGGGGGAATGCTGCCGGAGCGGCTGGTGGTTCGCCCAGTGCAACGCTCTCTCCGCCCTGGGGCTCGAGTTCTACGATCGCCTCTACGGGCGCGACGCCGAGACGGGGGAGAAGATCGGCGAGTCCTTCCGCCGCGACCTCCTCGCCTTCCTGAAGAAGGAGATGATCGACCCCGAGACCCGCCTCCCCTACCGGGCCTGGCACACGGTCGGCCCGATGCAGGCGGAGCGGGAGACCTCGCCCTTCGCCGGCCTCCTCGCCGCCTTCGCCTTAAGCCCCCTCGACCGGGACTTCGCCGACGACCTCTACCGGCGCTCCCGCCCCCACCACCTGAAGTCGTCGCCCCTGGGAAGGGGCGAGTTCCTCTCCGAGGCGGAGATCGCGGACATCCTCCCCGGCGAGGGGGCGGACTGTTTAGGCCCCGGGACCAGGACCGGCGCGTCCTTCTTCGTCGCCTGGGCGGCGACCCGGGAGTTCGAGGACAAGCGGATCTTCAACGCCGTCAACCAGTGGTTCACCGACGAGGCCCGCCCCTACTTCAGCGGGGGCGAGATCCGCTTCGACGAGACGAACCGTTCCCCCTCGCCCCTCCCCGGCTACAGCGCGGGGAACCTCCTCAACATGATGAGCGGCTGGTGGCTCCTGGGCAAGGTCCACGTCGGATGGAAAACGATCCTCGACCACGACTGGTCGCGGAACCGCGACCCCGCCGGCCGCCTCCGCAACCACTAGAAGAGGAGGGACGGTGTCAACTTGTCAACTTGATAGTTGACAAGTTGACACCGTCCCTTCTACTCCCCTATCTTGTCGCCGGCGCATCCCCCGCCCCGCCGAAATGCGCCCGGGTCAAGTTCCGGATCGCCCAGAGTCCGTTCGGGGCGCGGAAGATCGCGGCCTCGTCGCGGCCGGATCCGGCGAAGTCCGCCGGCGCCGCCCAATCGTCCGCGCTCCCCAGGCGGAACCGGGTCGTTTCCCGGATTGCCCAGAGGCCGGAAGCCGGGCGGAAGATCCCGATCTCGGCCGTCCCGTCCCCGTCGCAATCGCCGGCCGCGGGGAGGTCGCCCGGCCCGCCGAAGGCCGCCCTCGTGATCCCCCGGACGGCCCACTCCCCCCGATCGGGTCCGAAGACGCCGGGATCGTCCGCGCCGTCGCCGTCATAGTCCCCCGGGACCGGCGCATCCCCCGGCCCTCCGAGAAAGGCCAGGGTGAGCCCGCGGACCGACCAGAGCCCCGAAGATCCCCGGAAGACGGCGGCCTCGCAGGTCCCGTCCCCGTCATAGTCCCCGGGGACGGGGGCGTCCTCCGGGGAGCCGAAACTGAAGCGGGTCGCGGAGCGGACCGCCCAGAGACCTCCGGCGGAGCGGAAGACGGCGAGAGAGGCCGTGCCGTCCCCGTCGTAGTCCCCCGGGACTGGGACGTCGCCTGGCCCTCCGAAGGAGGCCCGGCCGAGGCCGCGGGCCGCCCACATCCCCGTGGCCGGACGGAAGACGGCGATCTCGTCCCTTCCGTCCCCGTCGTAGTCGCCGGAGCGGGCCGCCACCGTCCGCGGGGAAGGGGCGGGGGTCGGCGAAGGCGGCGGGGTGGGCGCGCCCCCTAAGACCTTCCAGACGTGGACCAGGGGCCGGTCGGAGTCGGCGAGCGGCTCGAAGACGTAGAGGAGGCCGCCGGCCCGGTCGAAGGAGGCGGCCTTGACGTGGTGGCGCATCTGGGGCGAGACGACGTGGTAGAGCAGATGGTCCAGGTTCATCACCGCGTAGGGCTGCGGCTCGTACGGTTGCATCGTCCCCGCCGCCACCGCGGCCAGGTCCGCCGGGTCGTAGAAGATCATCTCGGCGTCGAAATAGGTGGACCACCAGCCCCGGTCCTCGCAGTCCAGGCAGGGGCCGTCCTGGTTTCCGTACCAGCACTCCCCCCTTCCCTTCGTCCCCACGAAGACCACCGCCGAGTCGTCTCCCGCGGTCAGCCAGGCCGCCCCCGCCCACATGTCGGAGTGGTGGTAGCGGTCCATGGCGTAGGCCCCGCCGTGGGGGTCGTCCCAGTAAGCCGTCGAGTAGAGGAGGAGGGGGACGGCGGAGAGAACCGCCTGGGCGGGGGGAGGGTCGCCGTGCTGCCAGGGGGCGAGGGCGAAGATGCACGGCCCCTGCCCGCCCTGCCCGCCGTCCCGGAACCTCCCCGTCGCGAGCGACCTCCCCCCGACGTGCGCGGCGGCCCAGTCCTCGGGGACGGCGAAGAGGTAGTCGGTGGTGCTGTAGGTGTCGTAGGCGCCGACGTACCAGGGACCGGCCGATTGGGGCGCCAAGAGGTCGGTCTCGCACCAGCCGTGGGTCGGGAAGGAGGCGGCGATCTGGAGATGATCGTGCCAGCAGAAGTAGAGCTTGCCGGATCCCTGGCCCCCCCGGGGAGGAAGATATTCCAAATCGCAATAAGGGATCTCGAAGGCCGGGAAGAGGCCGCCCTTGATGTCCGCGAACGGCTGGAGGGTTATGGCGGTGTTGAGTTCTTCGAGGTTCTTCCCCGCGGAGACGACCGGGACGGGGATGGAGACCTCGGAGACCTGCTGGTACCAGTCGTGGCCGGTCCCGAAGAGCGAGCCGGGGTAGCCGTCGGCGGGGCCGCCGGGGTCGCCGCCGGGGTAATAGGCGAGACCGTGACCCCCCCATTCCCAGCCGTAGTCGCCGGGAGCGTCCGGGAGGCGGAAGGCGCCCCGGTATTCCAGGTCGTCCGGCTGGAGGAGACCGGCCGGGGCCCGCCCGGGGAGGAGAAGGAGCATCCCCAGGCACGCTCCCGCCGCTGGCCACCGTGCCGATCTATTCATGGACGGGCCGGTACGGATTTATTTCACGCCGACCGAGACCTCGATCAGTCCGGAGGCCCCCGCGAAATCCTCGCGCGCCTTCCCGATCACGGAGGCGGCCTCCGCGAAGGATTGCGGGTCGCCCCGCATCCCCACGCCGGGCGCCGAGGACGGGACGATCGGATCCCCGCTCGCGATCGGCCCGCCCTCGTCGTTCACCTTGACTTTGACGTTCCCGAGGTAGGCCACGGGGACCAGCGGGAAATCCTTCATCGATTTTCCCCCTTCCGTGATCTCCCGTTTCAGCTCGGTGGGGATGGAGATGAAACCCTCGGGCGGGCAGACCACGCCGACCGCGGCCCGGTCGTAGGCGCCCCGCGTCTTCACCGCCCGCCGATTTACCGCGGAGACGACTTCCCCGACCGCGTAGGCTTTCGGATCCTGGCCTTCGGGGACGAAATGCATGGCGATATATGGAGAGAAGGTGCCCCAGCTCCCCTTGGCGCCGGCGTCCCCCGCTCCGCTGAACCAGAACTGTTGGGCCCCGGCGCCGTTCAGGAATGTCGCCAGGTCGCATTCGAGCGGGACCGTTGAATCTCCTCCGCGGACGATCAGCCCCGGCTTGGTGGTGTCGCCGGAAACGTACAGAGTCGCGGTCGGGTTGTCCGTGCCGATGCCGAAGTCGCCCGACCGGGTGAAGGTGAAACGCTCCTCGTTGACGGTGGCGTCCTTGATGTAGAGCTCGTTGTTGTAGCCGTTGTAATAGAGGCTCATCGCGATCGCGTTGTTCTCGTAGAAGTCGATCGCGCTGTTCGAGTTGGCCCCGGAGCCGTGGAGGGCGAGGATGGCGGTGGAGTTCGAGGAGTCGGAGCTGTCGAAGACGTCGAGTTCGGCGACGGGGCTGGCGGTCCCGATCCCGACGTAGCCGGTCCCGGCGTAGCGCAGTCCGCCGGTGGTGAGCGCCCAGTGGCTCGGGCCGCCCCCGATCACCGCGGCATCCCCGGTGGAGCCGAACCAGACCCGGGTGAGGTTCCGCACCGTCCACATCGACTCGGACGGGCGGTAGACCGCGGCGTCGCTGATTCCGTCCCCGTTGTAGTCATCGCAGAGGACCTGGTCGGCGGAGTTCCCGAAGTAGAAGTTGGTCACCCCGTAGGCCACCCACTTGCACTGGGAGCGCCTAAAGATCGTCGGCTCCCCCCGCCCGTCGCCGTTGAAGTCGGCCGCGCCGGCCGCCGGCGACCCGCTGGCCCAAGCCATGGCCAATCCCACCGCGATGGCGATAATTTTCATAACACTCCTCCTTTCCTCTGCCTGCCGGGAGCGGCATTTTTTAAGCCGACCGCGGCAGTCGCGTTGCCCCGATAGTCCCGGCAGCGGTTCGGCACGCTCCGGGCGGCGATCCGCTCCCTCTATCTTCGGGGTCGGACGCCTTCCCCGCTCAATCCGCCTGCCCTCCGACCGGGAGGTCGCCCGCTCCGCCGAAGTTGACCTGGGTGACGCCGTAGATGTACCAGCGCCCGTAGGAGGGGCGGTAGAGCGCGCGGTCCGTGGTGCTGTCGCCGTCGTAGTCGAGGGCGACGGGGATGTCGCCGGCCTGGCCGAACTCCACGTAGGGCGATCCCGCGACATACCAGCGCCCGTAGGAGGGGCGGAAGACGGAGAACTCGACCGTCCCGTCGCCGGAGTAGTCGCCGGGGACGGGGAGGTCGCCGGGCTGGCCGTAGAAGACGCGGGTGAGGTGGCGGACATACCAGGCGCCGCCGGCGCCGTTGGCGGGGCCGGTGAAGTGGCGGTAGAGGGAGGCGTCGTCGGCGCCGTCGCCGTCGTAGTCGGCCGGGACGGGGATGTCGCCGTTGAGCCCGTAGTTGAAGCGCGTGATCCCCTGGATATACCAGCCCCCGTTGGCCGGCCGCCAGACCGCGGTGTCGGAGCGGAAGTTGCCGTCGTAGTCGGCCGGGACGGGCTGGTCTCCGCTGATCCCGTAGTAGGCGGTGATCGAGGGGCCGGAGGGGTTGCGCCACCACCAGCGCCCGTTCGCGGGGCGGAAGACGGCATAGTCGGCGATCCCGTCGGCGTTGAAGTCGCCGGTGGCCGGGACGTCGGCCCAGAGGCCGTAGTAGACCAAGCTCACCTCGTAGACGTGCCAGCTCGTCGCGCCCGATCGCCAGAGGGCGAGGTCGGCCGAACCGTCGCCGTCGAAGTCGTCGGCGTCGAGGACGAGCTTCCGCGGCGTCGGCGAGGGCGTCTCGATGACGGCCGTCGGCGACGGGGGAACGGGGGTCGGGGTCGGCGTCTCCGGGACCGGCGAGGGCGTTTCGGGGATCGGGGTCGGAGTTTCCGGGACCGGCGTCGGAGTTTCCGGGAGAGGCGACGGTGTCGCCGGCGCCGGTGTCGGGGTTTCGGCGACCGCAGAGGGGGAGGGCGAAGCCGAGGGAAGGGGCGTGGGCGTGGGGGGCGGCGTGGGCGTGGGCGTGGTGTAGGAGAGGCGGGCGATGAAGGCGTCGAGCGTTCCCACACCGCCCTGAGAGGACTGGAAGGCGTCGCGGGTGGGGAAGTTTTGGGCGTAGGTGCCGCCGGCGAGATAGATCAGGCCGGCGGTGTCCACGTCGATGTCGAAGGCGACATCTTCAAACCCTCCCCCGAAGTAGGAGGAGAAGACCAGGGAGGCTCCGGACGAGCCGAGCAGGGCGACCACGGCGTCGCCGCCGATCGACCCCAGCGAGGCCTGATAGGGGTTGAGCGTCGGGAAGTCGGCGGCCTCGCTCGTCCCCGCGACGCAGACCCGTCCCTGAGGATCCAGGTCGATCCCGTAAAGGATGTCCCGGCCATATCCCCCCAGGAAGGTCGCGAAGAGGAGGACCGACCCGCTCGAGGAGAGGCAGGCGACGGCGCCGTCGGCGTCCTTCTCGGAGAGGCTCGCCTGGTAGGGGTTGACGGTGGGGAAGTTCTTCGACTCGGTCTGGCCGGCTATATACGCCGCTCCAGTCGTGGAGAGCGCGATCCGCCTTCCCCAATCCGCGCCGTCCCCCCCCAGGTAGGTGGAGTAGACGAGCGCGGAGCCCGTGGAGTCGAGGAGGAAGACGAACATGTCGTTCGTGTCGTTGCTGAAGGTGGCCTGGTAGGCGTTGAGCGTCGGGAAGTCGGGCGAGGAGGTCTGGCCGGTCGCGCCGACGCGGCCGAGCGAGTCCAGCTTGACGTCGAGGACGCCCTCGTCCCCGTAGCCGCCGAAAAAGGTCGAGAAGACGAGCGTCGAGCCCAGTGTCGAGAGGCAGGAGACGAAGCCGTCGGCGGTCCCGCCCCCCTTGCTCGCCTGGTAGGGGTTGAGCGTGGGAAAGGACGAGGACCAGGTGTAGCCGGAGACGACGACCTGGCGGGCGGAGTCAATCGCGATCCCCTCCCCGAAGTCCTCGGAGAGGCCGCCCAGGTAGGTCGAGAAGAAGAGGGCGGAGCCCAGGGGGGAGAGGCAGGAGACGAAGGCGTCATCAAATCCGCTCCCGCCGCCGCTCGCCTGGAAGGCGCTGTGGGTCGGGAAATCGGCGGAATCGGTGCGCCCGGTCACGTATAGCCAGTTCAGGGAGTTGAGCGCCAGGGCCGACCCGTAATCGTTTGCGCTCCCGCCCAGGTAGGTGGAGTAGAAGAGGGCGGAGCCGGAGGTGGAGAGGCAGGCGACGAAGGCGTCCTCCTCGCTCCCGTTCAGGGCCGCCTGGTAGACCGAGGCGGTCGGGAAGTCGGGTGACTGGGTGAAGCCGGCGACGTAGGCCCGGCCGAGCGAGATGACTCCGAGCGCGTAGGCTACATCATCCCCGCTTCCCCCCAGGTAGGTCGAGTATTCGACGTTGAGAGCGGCCTCCGCCGTCCCGGCGCACGTGAGCAGAACCGCGCACGCGAAACCTGCCAGCGCCATCCATTTAGTTCCCATAACCACCCCTCCGGGTTTGGGACCGCGCGCGAGACGCTGCGGTCGATTCGCCATGACAGCATCGGGGGAAAAAGACATCCGTCACATTCAGTAGTCCAGTTCGCCCTCCAGGCAGTTGTAGTAGAACCTCCCCAGGACCAGACCCGCGGCCAGGAGACCGTAGAGGCCCAGAGCCGAGCCGAGGAAGGAGACGACGATCCCCCCGGCGAGCGGGAGCCGGGAGGGAGAGGGGAGAAGACCTCCCAGGCGGCTCAGGACGAGGAGCGCGAGAAGGCACATCGCCACCGTCGCGAGATAGGGGCCGAGCACCCGCCCGATCGCCCGCACCGCGGTCGAGAGGTTGATCGCCCGGAAAAGGCTGCCCGTGACCGCTCCGACCAGAAGCATCATGGGGAGGAAAAAGAAGCCGGCGAGCGCCAGCGCCGCCCCCCCCGCCAGGCGGAAGCCGGAAAGAAAGCCTCGGGAGACGGAGACCCAGGCCACGGCGGGGAGGAAGACGGCCGCGTTCAAGATGATGAATATGAAGCTCAGGCGAAGGTCATTCTCCAGGTCCTCCATCGTCCACCAGGGGAGCCCCGCCCGCCCCCGCGCGGCGTGGACGATCGCGTGCATCACGTAGGAGGAGACGAGGAAGCGGAACAGGACGCCCAAACCGGGTATGAAACCCGCCCCGAAGTAGACACAAACCGCCATGACGAAGGGCCCGCGCCCCTCCGGGAGAAAGGGCGCGGCGAAGGCGCGGGAGATCCGGGCGAACTCGCGGGGCGGCTCCGCTTCTTTCTGCCGGATCTGGGCCTCCAGCTTGCTCCGCCACTTCCATTCTTCGGTCCTGGAGGATGTTTCGCTCATGGTTATCCTCGTCTCCGGCTCCCGGCTCGGAGCGGTTATGCTCGCCTATCTCTGAAATAAGCAAGAATCGTTCCCATTCGCCGATTCATTCGGTCCGGGATCGCAACACGCTGGGGCGCAGGGGGATAAAAGAATAGCCCGCCGGGACGGCGGTCCGGGCGGGGAGAACAGTACGATGCAGCCGTGCAACGGCTTTCAGTCCATTGGAGCGGAAAACATAATGTCTAATAAGCATCCACTATTTATAACCCTTTCCTTCGGCGATAGTTGGCGACCCCGAGCGGACTGTTCCCCCCGCCGGCTGCCCAAATTCTGAACGTTGCAAATCTGCAGAGGGGGGCATTCACCCTTCACTATTCGCCATCCACTACCTCGTCACCGGGATGTCGTCCCTCGAACCGAAATACACCCGGGTCAGATTGCGGACCGACCACAAACCCGCCGAGTCCCGGAAGATCGCGGCGTCGTCGATCCCGTCACCGTCGTAATCCGCCGGCAAAGCCCAGTCGCCGGAGGAACCCAGGTAGATCCGCGTCACGTTCCGGATAGACCACATGGAGGAAGATGGACGGAATATCCCGGCTTCCCAGAAACCCGCGCCGGCGTAGTCGCCGGGGACGAGATCGTCGGTCGAGGATCCGAAGTAGAACCTCGTCAGGTTCCTCACCGACCACATCCCGGTCTCGCCCCGGAAGACGGCGATGTCCTTGGCCGTATCGTCGTCATACCAGCCGGGGACCACCGCGTCGTCGGACGAGCCGAGGTAGACCCGGGTCAGGTTCCTGATCGACCAGAGGCCGGAGGAGGGGCGGAAGATCCCCGCCTCGGCCGCTCCGTCGCCATCGTAATCGCCGGGGACCGGCCGGTCATCCGTGGACCCCAGGTAGAAACGGCTCAAGTTCCGGACCGACCACAGGCCTCCGTTCTCCCGGAAGATCGCCAGGTCCGTCGTCCCATCCCCGTCGTAATCCGCCGGGACCAGGTCGTCGGTCGAGTTCCCGAGGTAGGCGCGGGTGAGGTCACGGACCGACCACATCCCCGAGGCAGGCCGGAAGACGGCGATGTCGCTCGTCCCGTCGCCGTCGTAGTCGTTGAGCCAGGGCGCCGCCGCCGGGCCGGGAGTGGGCGTCGGCACCGGCGTCGTCGGCGGGGTCGAGACCGGAGTGGGGGTGGAGAAAGCGCCGCCCCGGTAGCGCAGGAGGGCGCCGTAGTCCCCCCCGACATAGACGTCGGTCCCCGACGATCCCCAGACGCAGCCCAGGCTGTTCTCGCAGGGGATGCCGGTGTCGACCCAGGAGGAGCCGTCGAAGCGATGGACCCGGCCCCAGACCTGGTCGCCCGACCCGGTGCGCTGGTTGACGACGTAGATGTCGTCGGCGGCCGCGCCCCAGATCCCGGCGTAGTTGTCGTACTGGACGCCGGGCGCGACGGCGGACCAGGAGGATCCGTCGTAATGGAGAATGTGGTCCCCGCCCACGGCGTAGACGTTGCTTCCGGAGGAACCCCAGAGGTAGGCGTTGTAGAGCGAGGTGTCGGTCATCAGCTCCCAGGCGGTCCCGTCGTAGTGGTAGATCTGGCCCTGGACGGCCCCGGCGAAGACGTCGGTCCCGGAGCTGCCCCAGAGCGATTCGAAGCTCGAGTCCGGCACCCGGGTCATCACGGCCCACTCCGCGCCGCTGTAGTGGGAGATGTGGTAGTACGGGTAGCTGTCGTCCCCGGCCGCGAAGACGTCGGAGGGCCCGCTCCCCCAGAGCGCCTTGATCGACTGATATCCGATCTGGGTCATCGCGGACCAGCCGGCGCCGGCGTAATGGAAGATGCTGCCGGCCGCGCCGCCCACGAAGACGTCGGAGGGACCGCTCCCCCAGACCGCGGTGGACATCTCCGGGAGGGTGAAACTGGACCAGGAGGAGCCGTCGAAGTGGAGGACGGGGTAGCTGACGCCGACGCCGTACTCGTTGGGCGTCCAGGGATCGTAGCCCCCGGTGGCGTAGACGTCGGAGGCGGAGCTGCCCCAGATCCCGGTCAGCCGGTAGTCGTCGTTGTAGCGGTTGACCCGCTCCCAGGAGCTCCCGTCCCAGGAGCGGATGGCGCCGTTGTCGCCGAAGACGTGGACGCGGCCGGCGGCCCCCGCCACCGCGTAGAGAAACCTTTTATAAGGAACGGACAGATCGGCCCAGGCGGCGCCGTCCCAGCGGTAGACCCGCGCGTCGATAAAGCCGCCCGCGACGTAGACGTCGTTGGAGGCCGTACCCCAGACCCCGTGGAGGTCGTACTGGGAGGAGCCGTCGCCGAAGGTGCTCACCGTCCACTCGCTCCCGTTGTAGTGGTAGGCCTTGCCCCCGGGACGGACGGCGAAGATGTCGCTCAGCGAGGTCCCCCAGATCCCGCGCAGGTCGCCGCCGGGGCCAAGATCCGTCATCGTGAACCAGTCCGAGCCGGTGAACTTCAGGATGTAGGGGCCGGCCGCCGCGTAGATGTCGCTGGAAGACGCGCCCCAGATCCCCCGGACGGTGTAGGTGAGGTCGGGGGGCGAGCGGTCGACCCAGGAGTAGCCGTTGTAATAGAGCACCTTGCCCCCGTCGCCCCCGGCGTAGACGTCGTCGGCGGCGGCGCCCCAGACCGAGTAGAGGTCGAAGCCGGTGATCTCGGTCAGAGACCAGGACGAGCCGTCAAAGCGGTAGATCCCGCCGTCGCTGATCGGGTCCGGGTCCCCCCCGACCACGAAGAGGGCTGAGGCGGAGCTTCCCCAGACCCCCCGGAGGGGCGACTTCCAGGGGAAGGACATCAAGGACCAGGAGGACCCGTCGTAGCGGACCACGGTCCCGGCCTCCCCGACCGCGTAGACCTCGCTCCCGACCGCGGCGGCGCCGTTGAACCCGTTTCCCTGGGGGAGGGGGTTCACCCATTTCCAGGGCGAGACGGCGGCGGAAGCGAGCGCGGGGACGGCGAGCAGGCCGAGCAGGGCGGCGATCATTTTCTTCATTTCTTTCTCCTTTTTCGGTTCGCTATTTGAAGTCCTCGAGTTCGGCGCTCAAGAGCTCGCCGCTGATGTCTTCCAAGGTCACGATCCCGACGCAGAGCTTCCGGTCGTCGACCACGGCCAGGAGGTGCTCCCGGTGCTGGAGCATGGTGCGCAGGGCGGCCATCAGCGTCTCCTGGAGGTTTACCGTGTGGATCGGCTCGGGGTGCTCGAGGAGCCGGGCGACCTCCACCGGGGTGGCGTGGATCGCCTTCTTGATCTGGATGAAGGCGTAGATGTCCCGGGGGTCGCCGGTCCGGCTGACCGGGTAGCGCGAGAAGCCGGAAGCACGGGCCAGATCGAGAACGGTCTCCGCCGTCGCCCGCGGCCCGATGAACCGTATCCGCTCGGGGGGGATCATGTCCCGGGCGACCCGGGTGTGGCTGAGGCGGACGGCGTTGACGATGATGTTCTCCTGCTCCAGGGCGATCGCCTTGCCCGACCGGGCGAGCGCGGCGAGCGTCACCAGGTCGGCCGTGGTGATCTGCTCCGACTCGCTCTCCCTGGCCAGCCGCTTGAACATGAGCTCGCTCAGGGCGATGAAGGGGCGCATGATCCGCGTCATCGCCTCCAGGATCGGCCCGGCGTGGGGGGCGAGGCGATCGCGGAAGGTGACGCCGAGGACCTTGGGGAGGATCTCCGTCCCGAAGAGGACGACGACCGTGAAGAGGACCGAAAAGACCCAGATGTTGTGCTCGCCGTAGATCTCGGCGAAGGCGCCCCCCGCCACCGTCGCGCCGCCGGTGTGGGCCACGGTGTTGAGGACCAGGATCGCGGTGATCGGGTGGGCGATCCGGCGCTTGAGCCGCCGCCAGGACTCGGCGGCGCGGGGGCGCGCGGCCGCAAGGTGGTTGAGGGTGATCGGGTTGAGGCTGAGGAGGAGGGCCTCGGCCAGCGAGCACATGAACGAAACGGTGATCGCGATGGTCGAACTGACGATGAGGATCGCCGTCATGGTCGCGGGAGCCGTCGAGGCGGGCCGATGATATCCGAGGCCGGGGAAGACCGCAAGCGCGATCGACCTTTGACATCCGCCTCCGCTTCTGCTTCCCTGGCGGCGGAGGAAGCCCGGCCGGGGCCGGGCCGGCTGGGATGAACTTCGCCACGGCAGAGTTCGGTGTGTTTTTCGCCGTCGTCCTGGCGGTCTACTTCCTCCTCGACCACCGTCGCCAGAACTGGTTCCTCCTCCTCGCCAGCTACGTCTTCTACGGCTGGTGGGACTGGCGGTTCCTCGGCCTCCTCTTCTTCTCCTCCGCGCTCGACTACGCCTGCGCGCTCGGCGTCGACCGCGGCCTCCATCCCGACCGCCCGGAGAAGCTCCGCCGCCTGATCCTGGCCGCCTCCGTCGCCGGCAACCTGGCCGTCCTCGGCTTCTTCAAATACTACGACTTCTTCGCGGAGTCCCTCGCCGCCCTGGCCGGCGCAGGCGGGATCGTTCTCCATCTCCCCATCCTCAGGATCGTCCTCCCGGTCGGGATCTCCTTTTACACCTTCCAGACGATGAGCTACACGCTCGACGTCTACCGGGGAGACCTCCCGGCCACCCGGAATTTCCCGGACCTGATGCTCTACGTCAGCTTCTTCCCCCAGCTGGTCGCCGGGCCGATCGAGCGGGGCGCCCACCTCCTCCCCCAGATCCTGAACCCGCGGACGCCGTCCCTGGACGGTTTTTACGGCGGGGCCCGTCTCGCTTTCGTCGGCCTCTTCAAGAAGATGGTGATCGCCGACAACATGGCCGTCCTGGTCAACAGCGTCTATGGGGCCGCTCACCCCGGCGGGGGGGCGGTGGCGCTCGGGACCTATGCCTTCGCCCTCCAGATCTACTGCGACTTCTCGGGCTACTCGGACATCGCCCGCGGGACCGCCCGCATGCTCGGCTTCAACCTCTGCGAGAACTTCCGCCTCCCCTATCTCGCCGCCGACCCCGCCGACTTCTGGCGGAGATGGCACGTCAGCCTCTCCTCCTGGCTCCGGGACTACCTCTACATCCCGCTGGGAGGAAACCGGCGCGGGCGGGCGCGGACGCTCGCCAACCTGACGATCGTGATGCTGCTCGGCGGGCTCTGGCACGGCGCGGCCTGGCATTTCGTCGCCTGGGGCGCCTTCCATGGCCTTCTCCTCGTCCTCTACCGCCTCCGCCCGGCCGCGGGCGGAGAGGCCCGCCGGGGGGCGCGCTTCTGGCTCTCGGTCCTTTTTTTCTTCCACCTGACCTGCTTCGGCTGGCTCCTCTTCCGCGCGACCGACCTTGCCCACGCCGGACGTCTGATCGCGGCGCTCGGCGCGCGGCCGTTCTGGGACCCGTCCTGCGGGCCGTTGGCCCTGACCCTCTCCGCGGCCGCCCTGCCCCTGGCCGCCTTCCAGATCTACCAGTACCGCCGCCGGGAGAGCGAGGTCTGGTCGTCCTGGCCGGTTTGGGGTCGGGCCCTTTTCTATCTCGCCCTCTTCTACGGCATCGTCCTTTTGGGCGCTCCGGACATCAATGAATTCATCTACTTCCAATTCTGACGCCGGCCGGCCGGCGGGACGGAGCGGGCGGTGGCCCGGCGCTCTCTTCCTGGCCGCCGCGCTCGCGGCGGCGATCGAGGCGCTGGTCGCGGCCTGGCCCCGCCCCCTCCGCAAGGACCTCGTCCGCCACCGGCTTTACAGCCCCGCCGTCGCCCCCGACATCGCCGAGTCGATCGTGCAGTGGCAGGTGGCCCACGCGACGCTGATGAGAGAACGCCAGGACCTCCTCCTCCTGGGGGACAGCGCCTGCCTGATCGGCCTTGACGCCCCCCTTTTGATGGAGCGGACGGGGTTCCTGACCTGGAACCTGGGGACCTTCGGCTTCATCTACACCACCGGCCAGGCCGACATCCTCGAACTCTTCATCGAGCGCTGCGGTCCTCCCCGCTTCCTCGTGTACCACAGCTCCCACTATTCCTTTACGGCGGGCCGGCGGAAGAAAGCGGTCCGGACCTGGGTCTCCCGTTTGCGGAGATGGCTCGCCCCTCCGGAGAGCGTCCGCCACGTCCTCCCCAGCCTCCGCTTCCGGCAGGAGATCCGCGACGCCCTCTTCGCCCTGGGCCGGGAGGCTCCCGCTTACGCCGGCCTCGACCAGCCCCGCGGCCGCTGGGCTTCGGACAACGAGATCCGGCGGCAGCTCTGGGAGAACCGCGGCTCCCTCCTGGACGCGCAGGAGGTCGACATCGGGGAGAGGCTGGGGGATGACATCGTCTGGGAACCCAGATTCAACCCGGACTGCGGGGAAGGGCTGAAGCGGATCTTCGAAGCGGCGCGAATACACGGTTTCCCCGTCCTCATTCTCTTCAACCCTCTCCCCGTCCAGGCGGACAACCCGGTGGTGAGAAAAGCGATGGCGAGGCTGGAAGCCGAGATCGAGAAGACGATCCGCCCCTACCCCGGGGTGAGCGTCTATAAGCCCTTCCTCCGCTTCTACCCCAACGACCTCTGCTCGGATATGCGCCACGTGAACTATCGCGGCGCCCTCCGCAACACCGAGGAGCTCGCCGCCTGGATCCGGTCCCATTGGCCGGCCCGCGAGGACTGATCCCTCCCCCCAAAGAATCAGCCCGACCCCGAAGGGTCGGGCTGACGAACCCGCGAGCGGAGGCTGGAAGCCGCTATATATCGCGTCCCTTCTTACTCGATGAGCGGGATTATAGGTTCTTCGCGAGAAAGGCGAGCAGGCCGTCCCAGGCCCGGATCAGCGCCCGGGAGCTCTTTTCGAGACCGGAGGAGGCAAAAACCAGGTTCCGGCAGACCTCCGCGGCGGGGAAGTAGGGGAGGCCGACGAGGTGGCCCGCGCCCTCCTCCCGGAGATACTCGCAGACCCGCCCCTCGCCCCGCCTTTCCAAGCGCTCCGCGATCGCGTCGGAGTACTCGGCCGACGGCCAGACCCGGTCGTCCGTCCCGGCGACGAGGAAGACCGGACCGGCGATCTTCTCCACGGGGATAAGCGCGGGGAGGGGGTCGCGGGCGCAGCCGAGCCCCCGCTCGTAGCTCTCCCGGAAAGAGACCGGGCGGCCGCGCAGGAGTTTGAGCATGGTCAGGAGCGGCACCTTCATCCGCAGGAAAGGCAGGGGCTTCCCTCCCCGGCTCCAGGAGCTCCCGGGACGGCGGAAGTCCAAGCCCTGCCAGACGTGCGCGGCCCCGGAGACGGCCGCCACCGCCCGGATCCGCGGGTAAAGCGATCCGAGGAGGAGGGCGAGCTCGCCGCCCTTCGAGAAGCCATAGACGGCCAACCGCCGGGAGTCCACCTCGGACCGGCCCTCCAGCCAGCCGATCCCCTTCTCCAGGAACTCCAGCGGGACCTCGCGCAGGACCCGGGGGAGGGAGCCGGCGTTGAAATAGGCCAGCGCGAAGGCGGCGTAGCCCCGGGAGGCGAGGAGGGCGGCTCTCGGCTCGCTGAACCCCCCGCCCGATCCGGAGAGGCAGATGACGACGGGGAAGGGACCTTTCCCCGCCGGGAGGAAGAGGGCGCCGGCGAACCCTTCCCGGTCGACCGCCTCGCGTCTTACCGAGCCACCCGGTGGGAGAAAATGCCTCCGGACGCCCGCCCGGGCGAGCGTTCCCCCGCCGGACTCGACGGAGACTTCCACCTCGAGCGGGGCGGCCGTGTTCTTCTCGAAAAGGGGGACGGGGCGGGACGGGTCGCCGACCGGGCGCATCGCCCAGAGGAGGGCGGAGGGATCGGAGGCGGCAAAGGTCCCCTCCGCGGGCGCCTGCCGGGAGAGGTCCACCGTCCCCGAAGAGTCGGCGCGGAAGACCCCCCGGGAGGCCCACTCGACCCCGGCCTCGTCCCGCGTCCGGGCCCGCAGGGTGACCCTCCCGCCCGGTTTAAGACCGAGCGCGATTACGGACTCGAGCGGCCGGTCGGCCGGAGACTCCTCCGGCCTGATCGTCAGCGCGACAGCCTCCATACCTTCCTCCCTTTCCCCTTGAAGCCGCCGGGGGTGCCGGCCCGGCGCCTTTTGGAGCGCGGCGGCACGACGCCGCTCTCCACCGAGACGCCCTGCCTAACCATAAACCGTTGTCCACTGCAATTCTAGCCCGGCTGATTCATGGAAACCGTCGGTTTTCATGAATCAGCCGGCCTAGAGCCTCTCTTTTCCGGGCGAGGGCGCGGGCGGGGAGAGCCGCGCCTGGGCCCGGGCGAGGTTGAGCTTCGCCTCGGGATACTCCGGGCGGATCCGCAGCGCCTCCCGGAACTCCGCGGCGGCCTCGGCCGTCCTCCCCAGCCGAAAGAGGGTGACGCCGAGGTTGGCGTGGGCCTCGGCGTAGGACGGGCGGATCTCGAGCGCCCGCCGGTAGCGTTCCTCCGCCTCGGCGAGGCGCCCCAGGCCGTCGAGGTCGATCCCCGCGTTGTAGTGCGCCTCGGCGTAGTCCGGGCGGAGGCGGATCGCCTCGTCGTACTCCCGGATCGCCGCCTCGAGAAGCCCCATCCGGGAGAAGGCGATCCCCCGGTTGTTGTGGGCCTCGGGGTAGGCGGGGCGGAGGCGGATCGCCCGCTCGAGATAGGGGGCCGCCTCCGCTGTCCGCCCCCGGGCGATCAGAGCCTCGGCGAGGTCGTTCAGGGCCTCCCCGTTGCGAGGGTCGAGGCGGACCGCTTCCTCATATTCCCGGATCGCCTCCTCCGGGCGCCCCCCCTCGAAAAAGAGGAGGCCGAGGAGGTGACGGGCGGGGGCGAAGGCGGGGTCCGCCGTGATCGCCTCCCGGAGGCGTTGCTCCGCCTCGCCGATCCGGCCGGTCCGGAGGAGGGCGTGGCCGAGGTTGGAGAGGATGCGGGGGTCGCCGGGGCGCGCGGAAAGGGCCGCCGCGAGCTCGGCGAGGGCCTCCTCGGTTTTCCCCTCCGCGAAGAGCTCGTTGGCGAGGTTGTTGCGGGCCAGCCAGCAGGACGGGTTTTTCTCGAGCACGTCCCGGAAGAGGATCTGGGAGGAGCGGTACCTCCCCGCCTGGCGCGCGGTGAGGATGAAGAGGACGGCGAGGAGGGCCGCGCCCGTCGGGCGCGCGAACCGCGCCGGGAGCCCCCGGACGAACCAGGCGGCCGCGGCCAGGGGGGCGGCGGAGGCGAGGTAGGCGTAGTGGTCGGCGACGAAGGAGTAGATCTGGGCGTAGAAGCTGACGAAGCCGAGGGAGGGGGCGAGGAGAACCGCGTAGAGCGCCGCGGCGGCCAGGGGCCCCCGCCTTGCCCGCCGGAGAAGCCAGAGGAGGGCGAAAAGGGCCGCGGCCAGTCCCGGGAAGAGCCAGGCGGAGGCGGCCCCGGGGGAGATCTCCCAGCGGGGGTAGACGAAGGAGAGGCGGGCCGGGAAGACTATCTGGGCGAGGTAGAACCAGAAGGCCCGCCCGGCGACGAGGAGGCGCTCGGCGAAGGAGAGGGCCCACGCCTCCCCTCTCGCCCCGACGTGGACGACCTCGAGGCGCCAGGTATACGCCCCGGCGATAAGGGAGAGGAGGAGGAAGGGGGAGACCGCCGCGACGGTCCGCCGGCCGAGCCGCTCCCCCCGGTACCAGCGCAGGACGAAAAGGGCAAAAGGGAAAACGGCGACGAAGGTCTTGGCGGAGAGGGCCAGGAGGTAGAGCGCGAGGGAGGCCGGGTACCATCCTCTCCTCCCCCCTTCCGCCCAGCGCAGGAAGGCGAGGAGGGAGAGGAGGAGGAAGAAGGCGGAGAGGACGTTCTTCGCCTCCGTCACCCAGGCGACCGACTCGACGTTGATCGGGTGGAGGCCGAAGAAGGCGGCCGCGAGCCACGCCCCCCTGAGCTTCAGCCGGCGGAGGACGAGCCAGAGGAGGGCGGCGTCGGCGGAATGGAGGAGGACGTTGAGGAGGTGGTAGCCGAATGGGCCAAACCCCCAGAGGCGGGCCTGGGCCCAGAAGAAGGTGGAGGTGAGCGGGTAGTTCTGGCCGGGCGCTTCGTCGGTGTGCCAGACCCGGAGGATCGGACGCTCGCCCCGGACGTGGGGGTTGGCCCAGACCCAGGAGTCGTCGTCCCAGACGAACCCCGCCCGGAGGACGGGGAGATAGGCGGCGAGGATGAGAAGGAAGAGGCAGCCCGCGGCCAGAACTTTTCTTCGGCCCGCCATAGGTTCAGGTTATAAGTCAGTCCAGGATAGGCCTGTCATTGCGAGAACCCCGAGCTTAAGCGAGGGGGACGAAGCAATCTCTCGACGAAAGAGGGCCGGATTAGTAAAAGGTAAACCCCCAACCATTCACTATGTCTTCAGATCCAGGACCGCCCGGACCCGGAGGGCGAGCTCCTTGAGCGAGAAGGGCTTCTGGATGAAGTGGACCCCCTCCTCCAAGATGCCCGGAGGGGCGATGGCGCCCGCCGCGTAGCCCGACATGTAGAGGCACCGGATCCCCGGACGGGAGCGGGCGATCCGCTCCTTGAGCTCCCGGCCGTTCAGGTCGGGCATCACCACGTCGGTCATCAGGAGCTGGATTTCGCCATCGTGCTCCCCGGCCAGGCGGATCGCCTCGTGCGGGGAGGCGGCGGTGAGGACGGTGTAGTTCAGCTCGCCGAGGATAATCCGGGCGAGCTTGCGGATGGAGGGCTCGTCCTCGACCAGCAGGATCGTCTCCCCGCGCCCGCGGGGGACCTCCCCCTTGATCCTGATCCTCTCCGGCTCCGCCGGGCCGAGGTAGCGGGGGAGATAGATCTTGAAGGTGGTGCCCTGGGCCGGCTCGCTGGAGACGTGGATGAACCCCCGGTTCTGCTGGACGATCCCGAAGACCGTGGCCAGGCCCAGTCCGGACCCCTTGCCCGTTCCCTTGGTCGTGAAGAAGGGCTCGAAGATCTTCGCTTGCGTCGTCCGGTCCATCCCGCAGCCGTTGTCGTTCACGGCCAGCAGGATGTAGTCGCCGGGGGCGAAATCGGGGTGGGTGTCGCAGTAGGCGCGGTCGAAGGAGACGTTGCCGGTCTCGATCACGATCCGGCCCACGTCCTTGATCGCGTCCCGGGCGTTGACGCAGAGGTTGGCCAGGATCTGGTCGATCTGGACGGGGTCGATCCGGACCGACCAGGGGTTGCGGGCGGGCTGCCAGGAGAGGTCGATGTTCTCGCCGATCAGGCGACGGAGCAGCTTCAGCATCCCCTCCACGACGTCGTTCAGGTCCAGGACCCGGGGGGAGAGCGACTCCTTGCGGGAGAAGGCGAGGAGTTGGCGGGTGATGCCCGCGCTGCGCCGGGCCGCGTTGAGGATCTCCTCGAGGTCTCCCCGCAGCGGCTCGTCCGCCCGGGCCCGGCCCAGGGCCAGCTCCGCGTAGCCGAGGATGGCGGAAAGCATGTTGTTGAAGTCGTGGGCCACCCCGCCCGCCAGCCTCCCCACCAGCTCCATCTTCTGGGCCAGGATCAGCTGGTCCTCGAGCTTCCGCTTCTCCGCCTCGGCCTGCTTGCTCGCGGTGATGTCCATGATGGTGCCGTTCAGCCGCTTCACTTGGCCGTTCTCCCGCACCGCCCGGGCGGTGGAGCGAACCCAGATCCGCTCCCCGTTCGCCCGCACCATCGCGAGCTCCAGGTCGTAAGGCTCCCCCCTCTCCAGGGCGGCCAGGAAGGCCTGCTCGATCGCGGGGGCCGAGGCGGGGGCGTAGAAGGAGAGGTCGCGGCTGAGCCGGTCGGGGGCCTGTTCCCGGCCGACGCCGTAGATGCGGTAGACCTCGTCGGTCCATATGATCCGCTTCGTCGCGACGTCGTATTCCCAGCCGCCCAGGCCGGCGACGGACTGGGTATCGGCGAGAAGGCGGTGGGCCCGGCCGAGATTGGCGTTCGCCTCCCTAAGCTCCCGCGTGCGGGCGGCCACCTGCCGGCGGAGGAGGAAGCTGAAGAGACCGACCGCGGCGAGGAGAAAGGCGGCGATCGCCAGGATCAGCTTGATGTAGGGCGGGATGATCGGCCGCGGCCCGATGTCGAGCCAGCGCTGGAGCGAGCGGTAGTAGACCGAGCCGGGATCGTTCTTCATCGACACGATCCGGCGGTCGACGGCCGCGACCACGGCGGGGTCGATGTCCTGGCGGAAGGCGAAGAAAAGGTTCTCGGGGCGGAAGATGACGTGCGAGGGCACGATGGACGCGTCCCGGGCCGGGGAGAAGGTGAAGAAGCGGGTGGCCACGATCGCGTCGGCCGCCCCCGACTTCACCGCCCGGATCCCGGCGGGGTAGTCGGGATGGGTAAGGAGGGTGAAGTCGATCCCGAAGACGGGCTTGATCTCCTCCCGCAGGTACCTCTCCTGGACCGACCCGTCCAGGACGGCGATCGTCTTCCCGTCGAGGTCGCGGATCGACCCGATCTTCTTCTCGGCCCGGGAGTAGACGTCGAGCCAGGACTCGAGGACGAAGTTGCGGTTGAAGACGAACCGCCGCGCCCGATCCGGGGAGAAGGAGACGTCCGGCACCAGGTCGATCTCGCCGTCGGCCAGCCGGCCCAGGTTCTCCGACCAGGTCCCGTAGACGTACTCGATCGTCCAGTTCTCCCGGCGCGCGATGTCGTCGAGGATGTCGACGAAGATCCCCTGCGGCGCCCCCTGCCCGTCGACGAAGACCTTGGGCTGGTTCTGGTAGATCCCGGCCTTCAGGGTCAGCCCTTGGGCGGGGGGGGCTCCCGCCAGGAGGAGGGCGGCGAGAAAGAGAAATCCCGGCCGGATGCTCCTATCCCTGCCGGGATGGCCGAGCCGAGACCCCATGTCCCCGTGTCGCCTCATGGTGTCCGCCGACGGGAATGGCGCGCCGCCGGCTGTTAAAAATTGTGAGCCCCCCGCCGGAGGGCGTCAAGGCGAATCTCGGCGCGGCGGCCAGGCCCGAGTTGCGCGGCGGCCGGCCGCGCCCCGAAAATTTTCGGGGCGCTTTGGAGTGCGGCGCCTGGGCGCCGCTTTAGTATCGCGTTGACGCCTCGGAGAGATCACCGCGGCGGCGGGCCGCCGCATTCCCAAAGGCGCCGGGACGACGATCGGAGGAGAAGGGCTTGACGGGAGCGGGGAAGGCGAGGATGCTTTTATACGTCAGTTCAGTCGAATCCGGGCGCCGGTGACCGAAATGCCCACGACTCGAACCATTCACGCGGCCGTCGGACTCGCGGCGTGCCTCCTCGCCGCCGTTGCCCGCCTCCTCGGAGCCCAGGAAGCGGCCGCTCTCGCCGATCCCACCCTCGACCCCAAGTATCGCGGCTTCATCGCCGTCCCCCATACCCCGGTCTTGATCAAGCTCAACCTGAAGCCCCGGGCCGACCTCACCTGGGACCCCCAGAACACCGGCAACGACGACCGCTTCATCCCCGCCCAGATCCCGGTGGAGGGCGACCCGGAGAAGGGCGGGGGGGCGCGCTTCAACCTCAACGGAAAGGGATCGCAGATCAGCCTCGACGTCCGCGCCCCCACGGAGCCGGGGGAGGGGCGCTTCTACTACCGGAACGACTTCTTCGGGTCGTCCGGCGGCTCTTTCCCCTACCGCCTCCGGGACCTCTATGGCCAGTATTACGGCTTCCTCGCCGGGATGACCCAGTCCGTCTTCGCCGACTCCTCGCTGCGCTTCGACACCGTCGACTACCGGGGTCCGAACGCCCTGGTCACCGACCGCAAGCCCCTGGTCAGCTACGACCTCCCGCTCGGAGAGGAGTGGCGGCTGAAGCTCGGCCTGGAGCAGCCGGACGGCGACGCCGACGGGGCGAGCGAAGACCTCCACCCCGCGCCGGATTCGACCGCCCACCTCCGCTGGGAGCGGGCGGGGGCCGGCCACGCCCAGGCGAGCGCGGTCGCCCGCGCGATCGGCGCCCGCGACGCCGCGGACGACCGCCAGGTCGTCTTCGGCTGGGGCGTGAACTTATCCGCCGAGATCGAGCTCTCAGCGCGCGACGCCCTCCGCGGCCAGCTGGTTTACGGCGAGGGGATCGGCACGCTCGGGAACGACGCCGCCTACTACGACGGGATCGACGCGGCCTACGACGGGACGGGCGACCTGGAGCCCCTCCCCTACGCGAGCGCGCTCGCCGGCCTCACCCACCGCTGGTCGGAGGAGTTCCGCTCCAGCGCGAGCTACGGCTTCGTGAACGTGGGGAACGAGGAGGCCCAGGCGGGGGACGCCTACCACCGCACCCAGTACGCCTCCGCCAACCTGGTCTGGCGGATCTCGCCGATCCTCCAGGCCGGCCTGGAGGGGCTCTTCGGCTCCCGCGAGACCAAGGACGGCTCCCGGGGCCAGGCCTGGCGGACCCAGCTCTCCTTCGTCTACTCCCTCTTCGAGTGACTTATTAGTCAGTCCGGTCATCGTGGCCGAATGCGCCTACCCTTCGAGCCCGGAGATGATATATTTTCCCATCTGGCGTTCTTTCAGCCTCTTCACGCCGGAAGGCGAGGCCAAGCCGGGCCTGGGGGCCTTCCGGGCGTCGCGATGAAACCCGAATGAAACCGCTCAAGGGAAACCAGTATTTCTTCCGCCACCAGCAGATGGACTTCGAGACCCAGTGCGCGCTCGGGGGGTGCTGCTACGGCGCCGCCGAAGCCGGTGAGATCCTCGCCGCGGCCAAGCGGATCCGCGACGGCGACTTCGAGTCCTGGTTCCGCGAGTACTTCGCCCTGGCCGAGCGAATGCGGGCCGCCGCCGAGTTGTGCGCCGCGGCGGGAAACGCGGTCAGCGCGCGGGAGGCCTATCTCCGCGCCTCCGCCTACTACGCCCTGGCCAACGTGATGGTGGACGGCTCGGACGACCCCTCCCGCCTGCTGGCGACCTTCGAGCTCCACCGCTCCTGCTGGGACGGCTTCTGCTCCCGTCTCGAGCCGCCGGCGGAACGGGTGGAGGTCCCCTTCTCTCCCGTCCCCCTCCCCGGCTACTTCTTCCGCCCGGCGGCGGTCCGCGGCCCCTTTCCCGTCGTCATCTTCAACAACGGCTCCGACGGTCCGATCAGCGGGATGTGGGGGTGCGGGATCGCCGGGGCCCTCCGGCGCGGCTACGCCGCCTTCACCTTCGACGGCCCCGGCCAGAACACCCTCCTCTGGCGCCACGGAGTTCCCTTCCGCCCGGACTGGGAGAAGGTGATCGCCCCCGTCGTGGATTACCTGGCCGGGCGGCCGGACGTGGACGCCGGGCGGATCGCCCTCTCCGGGATCAGCCAGGGGGGGTACTGGGTCTTGCGGGCCGCCGCCTTCGAGCGGAGGATCGCCGCGGTGATCGCCGACCCCGGCGTGATGGACGTCTCGCGCGCGATCACGGCGAACGTCCCCGCCCCGATGCTCAAGCTCCTCGAGGCCGGCCGGGAGGAGGCCTTCAACCGGGAGATGCGCCTCGCGCTCCGGGTCATGGGGAAGGCGGTCCGCCAGAACATAGCCTTCCGGATGAAGCCCTACGGGACGGACAACTACTTCCGCTGGATCACCGAGGCGCGCAAGTACCACCTCCGCGACGTGATCAGCCAGATCCGCTGCCCCGCCTTCATCGCCGACCCCGAGGACGAGCAGTTCTGGCCGGGCCAGCCCCGCGAGGTCTACGAGGCCCTCGCCTGCCCCAAGACCCTCGTCCCCTTCACCGCCGCTGAGGGGGCGAACTGGCACTGCGAGCCGCTGGCCCGCGCCCTCTACGACCAGCGCCTCTTCGACTGGCTCGCCTCCGTTCTGCCGGTTTCGTAAGCCGGCGGCCGGTCTCGTTGCGCCCCTGTAGGCCGGTTCTGCGAACCGGCGGCGAGGCCCCATCGCGCCTTGTAGGCCGGTTCTGCGAACCGGCGTTCCCGCCGGTTTCAATCCACGCCCCCGCGCGGGGGGCGACTGCGATTGTCGGCGAACTCCAAGCACAGAGGATGGGATGCTTGCCGTGACCCCTTAAGGTCACATTTTGTGACCTTAAGTTCGCAACTTCATGCCATTCAAGTGGAACCCGCCGGCCCCTAGGCTGCTCCCCTCTGCCGTCAGTATCCCGGATGCTCCTTTCACCAGGACCGGACCCGCTCCACCTGGTGTTCCCCCCGAAAGTAGCTCGGGTCCTTTCGGGACCATTTACCCCGGCTCGCCTGCTTGCTGGCCTCCTGGCAAGGCGGGTCCGCGCAGAAGCGCAGGTGGTTGGCGTTGCGTGGGTGCGGCTTGAACCAAAGATTGCCGCCCGAGCGATTAGAGAGGCCCTATCCCCGCGGGTTGGCCAGGGCTCGGATAACTCCTTCCAGGCCCTTCACCACCTCCGCCATCGAGCGGTAGTCCAGCGTCGCCGGCGTGTCGCTCGAGCGGTGGTAGTGCGGGTTGCGGAAGAAGGCGGTGTCGGTGACCATCACCGCGGGGATTCCCTCCCGCCAGAAGGAGCGGTGGTCGGAGAGGTCCAGGCCGGGGATGAACCCCGGCCCGGCTATCGACTCAACCGGGAAGGGGGCGGCGGCGGCAAAAGCTCCGACCACGCTCTTCACCAGGCGGCGCGACGAGATATTCCCGACCACCGCGATGAAGTTCCCCGCCGAGGGATAGCCGAAGCCGAGCGGGGGCGGGTAGCGCTGGGAGCGGGGGGAGTCGGTGAAGTAGCCGATCATCTCCAATACGACGGCGCCGACGACGGTCTCCCGGGGGTCAAGCCCTTCACGGACGTACACCCGGCTCCCCTGATCCTCGGTCCGGAAAAAGGGCGGCTCCTCGTTGACGAAGGCGACAAAACGGAGGGTCCGCCGGGTCGGCTCGCCGGCAAACGCCCGGGCGAGTTCCAGCATCCCCGCCACACCGCTCGCGTTGTCGTCCGCTCCGGGCGTGTCGGCGGTGTCGTAATGAGCCCCGACGACCACTACTTCTTCCGGAAGGGTTTCCCCGGTCTTGGTGGCGATCAGATTGGAATAGATCTTCTTCCCAATCCGATATCCCTGGGTCTGGACGGAGAAGCCGGCGACCTCGAACTGGCGGACGATATAATCCTCGGCCCGGAGCAGGTTCGAGTGATGGACGGCGTTCCTCTCGCCGAGCTCCCCGGCCAGGAACTCGACGTGGGAACGCAGGGCGGAAACCAGCCGGGAGTCGGGCGGAGGAAGGGCGGGCGGATGTTTCCGGCGCCACCCGTGGAGACCGAGGAGGAGGATCAGGGCGACCAAAACGACGATGAGGGTTATCGTCACGGCCCGCTTCATCTCGCAACCGTTCCGCGGAGAACAGAGTGCCCAGGAGAGGCGGGGCGCTTTGCTCTTTGCGCTCTGCGCTTTGCGTTCCGCCCTAGCCCTTTCCCGCCCGGTCCGCGATGAAGAATCCGGTCTCGGTCTTGTCCAGGATCTCGGACCGGGTGGGGCGGGTGAGGAGGCTCACCGCCACCAGGACGACCAGGGCGACGAGGAAGGCGTAGAAGCTGAAGTGGACGGGGAGCGGGCGGTAGCAGAGATAATGGATCCAGGTGTGCGGCCCCTCCTTGGGGAAGGCCGGGCCGTACTTGTGGAGGGCGCCGAAGACGAGCGAGGAGACGAATCCCGCCGCCATCGAGGCGATCGCCCCTGCCTTGGTCGCCCGCCGCCAGTAGAGGCCGGCGAGGAGCGGGAGGACGAAGGTGGAGAGCATCACCCCGATCCCCACCCAGATCAGCCAGGCGAGGAGCTCGGGGGGCTTGATCGCCAGGGCCGCCGTCGCGAGCGCCGCGATCACGATCGCGATCTGGCTCAAGCGGGTGATCTTCCGGTCGGAGGCCCCCGGCCGGAGGAGGTTGGCGTAGATGTCCCAGCCGAAGGCCGTCCCGATCGTCAGCATCAGGCGGTCGGTGGTGGACATCACCGCGGCGAGCACGATCACCGCGAAAAAGGGCCAGATGTAGGCGGGAAGCGCCTTCTGGACGGCCGCGACGAAGGACATGTCGGGGTTGGCCACCGCGAGCGTCCCCTCCGCCACCATCGCCCGGGCGGCGAAGCCGACGATCTTGATCATGAACATCACGACAAGGTACATCGCGAAGGCGACGAACGGGGCCCACTTGAAGTAGTGGACCTTGCGGGCGGTGAGGACGTTGTTGACGATGTGGGGGGCGGCGGAGAGGCCGAAGGCGAGGAGGAGGCCGAAGGAGAAGAGAAAGGCCGGTGTGCTGAAGGCGTAGGGGGCGTAGGGCGGATGAACCGGGGGGTAGGCGAGGCGGAGGAAGTTGGGGTCGATCCGGGCGATCACCGCGTTGACGTGGGCGAGACCCCCGGCGGCGGAGAGGATGGGGAAGAAGACGACGACCACGCCGAAGACGATGAGGAGCCCCTGGAAGAGGGTGGTCCAGGCGACCGCGAACATCCCCCCCATCACCACGTAGGCCATCACCACCACCGCCCCGATCGCGAGCGCGTAGACGTGCGGGATCTTCATCGTCCAGCCGAGGATGATGCTGATCGCGGTGTACTGCCCGACCAGGTAGATGACGGAGACCACGAGGACCGCGAGGGCCGAGAGCCCTCGCATCAGCTTGGGGCTGTCGAAGCGGTGGGCGAAGTAGTCCTGGAGGGTGAGGTAGCCCTGCCGCTCGCCTACCCGGTGGAGCTTGGTCCCGTAGAGGAAGATGCAGAGGGCGCAGGAGAGGGGGACGAAGATCTGCTCCCAGAAGGTGGGCCAGCCCCCGATGTAGCCCAGCCCGCTCACGCCCAAGAGCGTCATCCCGCTCATGCAGGAGGCGACGATCAGGATGGCGAAGACCCAGAAGCCCAGGTCCCTCCCGGCGATGATGTAGTGCTCGACGGTCTTGATCTTCTTCGAGGCCCAGGCCCCGATGGCCAGGAGAAAGATGAGATAGGCGGCGACCACGATTATGGTTAGGGTCATGGCCGTCTCCTCACTCGTCCTTGGCCCGGTAGGTCAGCCCCCAGAAGACGAAGAAGGCGGTGAGCAGCAGCGTGACACCGAGGTAGACCAGAAAGGTCGCCGCGGGAAGTCCCAGGATCATGGTTCCCTCCTTGGTGAACGGCGGCGCATGATACCACCCCCGGCCGGCCGAAACAATCCCCCCTCAGATCCGCTTCCCGATCCGCTCCCAGCGCACCCGCTCCCTCTCCCGGTCCCAGGACCAGACGACGAGGCGGAGGCGGAGCCGGATCGCCGAGTCGGGGACGGGTCCGAAGGCGCGGCTGTCCGGTCCGCGGGAGCGGTTGTCGCTCAGGAGGAACGACTCGCCGGGCGGGACCTCCCAGGACCGGCCGTCCAGCGCCAGTTCGGCCGGGCCGACCGCGGCCAACCGCTTCACCAACCGCCGCGGCCCGGTCCCCGGGTTGTCGGCGACCACGACCGAGCCCGCCCGCGGGGGGAAGAGGCGGTGGACGAAACGGTCGGCGAGGAGGATGTCCCCGTCCCGGAGGGAGGGGGCCATCGACACCCCCGCCACCTCCACCGCGGGGAGGATGAGCCAGCGGAGGAAGAGGCCGAGGGCCAGTCCGGAGAGGTAGAAGAGGAGGGCCGCCCGGCGGCGCGGCCGGGAAGGCGATCGCCGCGCCGAGCCGACGGCCGCGGAGGCGATGGCGAGGCGGAGGAAGAGGAGGAGGGCGGCCACGAGCGCCGGTTTCGTCCCCGAGACGACCAGGCCGGCGAACAGGGCGAAGTGGAAGAGAAAGAACGCCGCGCCCCGGACGGGGAAGCCCCCGTAGGCGTGGCCCAGCCCCGGCATGAGCAGGGAGAGGAGCCAGGCCGGGAGGGGGCGGGGAGCGGCGGCCGGATCAGCCATGGCAAAAAGCAGGGAGCGGGCGCATGGGGGCGCCCGCTCCCTGGACTTCGTTCACCTTCCTGGGGGGGAGACTATTCCAGGTATTCCCCCATGCAGTCCCAGTTGGTGGAGCAGGTGAAGTTGTTTGCGCAGTCGAACCCCTCGGCGTCGCAGCTGAAGGAGCCCTGGCCGCCGCAGACGTAGTTCGGGCTGCAGTCGTAGGTGTCGCCCGAGCACGAGAAGGCCTGCGGATCGCTCACGCCCGAGCAGCCGGCGGAAGCGCGGACCGGCCGCCCGAAGGCGCCCACCACGCTGTTGGCGATTTTTTCAATATCCTGTGGACGCATATCACCCTCCTTTTTAAAAATCGGCTTCGCCGATTTTTAATTGAACTTAATCTTATACTATATCCCGTTCCGAAGATGTCAAAGTAATTTTCGGCGGCGGCGATACCAGGCCCGGCGGATGGCGGGGGGAGCGGCGAGGCCCCGGCGCGTCCCTGTAGGCCGGTTCTGTGAACCGGCGGCGAGGCCCCGTTGCGCTCGATCATACCTGCCCCGACATCCGCTTCCCGCTTTTAAACGCTTTGTCGGGGGATCGGGCCTACAACCGGCCCGGCATCCTCAAGAAATATCGATAGGCGGATCAAAAAAGCTGGCTTGCATCATGATCCGAGTCAGGACACCAGCCCCTTCTCCTTAAGCTCCCGGGTGGCCTGTTCCACCCTGTCGGCGGCTTGGACCGTCTCCGACCACGCGATCAGCTCCTTCATCCCCCCCTCCAGGGAGACCTGCGGCTCGAAGCCGAGGAGGCGCCGGATCTTCCCGATGTCCGAGAAGCAGTGGCGGACGTCTCCCTGGCGGAACTTGCCTAAGACCTGCGGTTCGATGGAGAGGCCGAGGAGGCGGTTGAGGGTGAGGGCGATGTCGAGGACAGTCACCTGGCGCCCCGCCCCCACGTTCAAGATCTGGTAGTCGGCCTTCGGGCTCTCCATGGCCAGGATGTTCGCCCGGACGATGTCGTGGACGGAGACGAAGTCCCGGGACTGCTTCCCGTCCTCGAAGACCAGCGGCCGGGCGCGGTTCTTCAAGCGGCTCATGAAGATCGCGGCCACGCCGGTGTAGGGGTTGGAGAGGGACTGGCGGGGGCCGAAGACGTTGAAGCGCCGCACGGCCACCACCGGGATCTTGTAGGCTTTGCCCACGTTGATCACCATGTCCTCCTGGTCCTTCTTGGACAGGGCGTAGATGGAGGTGATCTCCTGGACCTTCGACTCCGGCGTGGGGATCGGGACGGCGCGGGCGGAGCAGGAGGGGCAGTGGAGCTCCCAGTCGCCCCGGGCCATCTGCTCCTCGCTCCGAAGGGGGGGGGAGACCGGCCCGCACTTCGGGCAGCGGTAGGCCCCCTCCCCGTAGGTGGACATCGAGGAGGCGACCACGAGCTTTTTCAGGGCGAGCTTGCGGTTGACGATGATGTCGAGGAGGTTGGCCGTCCCCAGCGTGTTCGCCTCCATGTAGCGGCGGATCTGGTACATCGACTGGCCGACCCCGACCATCGCCGCCTCGTGGTGGATAACCTCCATCCCCTCCGTCGCCTTGGCCAAAGCCTCGTAGTCCCGCACGTCCCCCTTGATGAACTCAGCCTCCCGGTTGAGATAGGGGGGAGGCTCGCCGCCCGGGTGGACCTGGGGTTCGAGGTTGTCGAAGATGCGCACCCGGTGGCCGGCCTTGACCAGCTCGTCCACCAGGAAACTCCCGATAAATCCGGCGCCGCCGGTGACCAGTATCCTCACTGTTTTCTCCTTTCGAACGCTGCCAAGCCCGTGGGAGGGGCATTCTTGCCCCGATCCAGGGGGGGAGGGGCATTCTTGCCTGCCCCGATGACGATCGGATCTAAATATAAATCGGGGCCCCGATCCAGGATGGCTTTAAACGATCGTTGGGATTATTCCCCTTCCGTCTGAATATGCAACGGAAAATCCCGGTTTTCTGCTACTCTGAAACCCGTCCATGCCTCTCCACCGGCCATCGCTCTCCGGCGCTTATCTGACGGCATTCCTCGCCTGCCTCTGCTACCTCTCCCCCCTCGCCTTCCGCGACCTCTTCGTCCCCGACGAATACCGCTACGCCGAGGTCGCCCGGGAGATGCTCGCCTCCGGGGACTGGACGACCCCCCGACAGGCCGGCCTCCGCTACTTCGAGAAGCCGCCCCTGGCTTCCTGGCTGGCGGCGGCGGCGATGGCCGCCTTCGGGGCCAACCCCTTCTCCGCCCGCCTCCCTTGCGCCCTCTCTGCCCTCCTGACCGCGCTCCTCCTCGCCGCGCTCTTCCGGCGGATGGGGGGGGCGCGGAGCGAGGCTACGAACGCGGCCTTGATCTTCCTCTCCTTCGCCCTCGCCGGCGGGATCGGGCAGACCAACCTGGTCGACTTCCCCTTCGTCTGCTGCCTCACCCTCTCGCTCGCCGCCTTCTACTTCGCCGACACCTCGGCCCGCCCCTCCCGCCGCACGGCCTACCTCCTCCTGGCCGGACTGGCCGCGGGCGGGGCCTTCCTGGCCAAGGGGTTCCTCGCCTTCGTCCTCCCCGCGATCGTCGTCTTCCCCTACCTGGTCTGGGAGAAGCGGGGATGGGACTTCTTCTCCGTAATCCCCCCCTGCCTCCTCGCCGCCCTCGCCGCCGTCCTCCCCTGGGCGGTCCTGATCCAGAGGGCCGAGCCGGTCTTCTGGGACTACTTCATCGTCACCGAGCACTTCCAGCGCTTCTTCGGCGCTTCCTTCGCCCAGCACACCGAGCCCTTCTGGTTCTTCCTCCCCGTCCTCGCCTGGGGACTCCTCCCTTGGCTCTTCCTCCTCCCCGCCGCCGTCCGGACCGGGAAGCCCTCCCGCCCCGTCCGCTTCCTCGCCTGCTGGGTCCTCTTCCCCCTCCTCTTCTTCTCCGCCTCGGAGGGGAAGCTCGCCACCTACATCCTCCCCTGCCTTCCCCCCTGCGCCCTCCTCTTCGCCTTCGGCCTCGGCCGCTCGCTCGCGGCGGGGAGGCGAAGATGGTTTGACGCCGCCGCGAACGTCCTCGCCGGACTCCTCTTCCTCCTCCTCCTCGCCTTCCTCGTCTTCCAGTTCGCCCGCCCCTACGACGCCCCCTACGTCCGGGGCGAGGGGGGGAAGATCGCCCTGATCGCCGCCGGACTCCTCGCCTGGGCCATCCTCTCCCGGCGCGCGGCGGCGGCGGGAACACCGGGGGCGAAGATCCGCTTCTTCGCCGCCGGCGCCCTGATCGCCCTCGCCGCCGTCGGCGCGGCCGTCCCCCGCCGGATCCAGGAGCGCAAGTCGCCCGGGGAGCTCATCGCTCGCAACCGGGACCGCCTCCCCCCCGGCTCGACCCTCTTCACCACCGTGGAGACCGCGGCGGCGGCGGCCTGGCGCCTCGGCCGGGCCGACGGCCGAATCCTCCTCCTCGACGACGAGGGGGAGCTCGCCTTCGGCCTCTCCTTCCCGGAGGCGAAAGGGCGCTACCTCACCTGGCCCGAATTCGGGGAGGCCTTCGCGAAGCGGGAGAGGTCAGAGCCCGCCGCGGCGATCGTTCCCAAGGACTTCTACCTCGACAACGCCTCCCGCTTCCCGCCCTACGACTACCGCGACGAGACGGGTGGTTTCGTCTTGCTGGTATATAATCAGCCGGCCCGGCAGCCCGCTGATCGCTGACTGCTTTTACAGCCACTGTTATTAGTTGTGGGAGGGGCGTCTCGCCCCGATCCATTGTGACAAATTCGCTGAAAACCACCTATCCCTTCTGGCTCCTCCTACTGGTCTTCGCCCCGCTTCTCGCGGGGATCGGCGGCCACGATCTCTGGACTCCGGACGAGCCGCGCGAGGCCGAGATCGCGCTCGAGATGGCCTCCGGCGGCTCCCCCCTCATCCCCACCCTCGCCGGCGTCCCCTTCGTGGAGAAGCCCCCCCTCTACTACTGGATCTCCGCCCTCTTCCTGAAGACGCTCGGGAACCGGATCGGCCTCGTCGCCGCCGCGCGGTCCGTCTCCTCCCTCTTCGCCCTTCTCACGCTGGTCATCCTCGGCCTCGCGGCGGCCGAGACGCTGGGGAGGGAGCGCGGCCTCGCCGCCGCCATAGTCCTCGCCTCCTTCTACGGCTTCTTCTACGCCTCCCATTGGATCCTGATGGACTCCCTCCTGATGTTCCTCGTCACCTCATCCGTCCTCCTCCTCCACGAGGGTCTGGAGCGGGACCGCCCCTTCTGCCTCGCCTCCGCCGGCCTCTTCGCCGGGCTCGCCTTCCTGACCAAGGGGCCGATCGCCCTTGTCCAGATCGCCCCTCCCTGGGCGGTCCTCCTCTTCTCCGGCCGGGAGAAGCTCTGCCGCCGGCCGGCGGCCGGCCTCGTCGGCCTCATCCTACTTCTCCTCCCCGAGATCGCCTGGATGGCCGCCTTCCGCGCCGCCGGGGGCGAGGAGCTCTGGCGGGAGTGGGCGGTCAAGAACCTCTTCGGTCGGATCGCGGGGGAGGCGGGTGGCCACGCGCGGGGGCCGTTCTACTATTTCGGCGCCCTCCCCTACATACTCCTACCCTGGACGGGAGCCTTCGCCGGCTGGATCGCCCACCGCAAGATGCGGAGTCCGCCGGCGGAAGGGCCGGAACGTCGCCTCCTCCTCGCCGCTGCCGCCTGGGCGGTCGGGGGGACCATCCTCCTCTCCATCCCGGGGTCGAAGCGGGAGACCTACCTCTTCCCTCTCCTCCCCGCCTTCGCCCTCCTCGTCGCCCGGGCCCTGGAGAACCCCTTGCGCTGGGCGGCCTGGTCGCTCCGGGCTGTCTCACTCCTCCTGATCGCCCTCCTCGCCGCCCTCTCTTTCGTCATCCCGTCCTATGCGGACGGCCGCCTCTCCTTCGGCTTTGGCTTCCAGGCGACCGTCCTCGCCGGCGGACTCGCCGCGGCCCTCTCCTATCACCGCTTCCGCAAGGCTCCCTTGGCGCAGACCGCATCCGTCGCCGCCTGCTTCTACCTGGCACTCGCCATCGCCGGCTTCCCCCTGATCGACCGCTACAAGAGCTACGGGCCGGCGGTCCGGGAGCTCGCGGAGGCGCTCCCGCCGGAATCGGCGGGGAAGGTCTGCCTCTTCCGCTCCGACGAGACGAGCCTCGCCCTCTTCGCCTGGTATCGGGGGCTCAAGCTGGAGGACGTTCGCGAGACCGAGCGCCTCGCGAAGATCCTCCAGGGCGAGGACGGCCTCTACTCCTGGGTGATCTCCACCGGCCGTCGCTTTCCTCCCCCCGGCGTCCTCCTCCCCCCCCACCACGTCGTCAAGGAAGTCCGGATGGGCCGCAACCGCACCCTCCTCCTCCTCACCAGCCTGTAGCCCGCTTTGGAGTGCGGCGACGCGTCGCCCGCCTTGTAGGCCGCTTCTCCGCCGTCGTCCTTCGACAAGCTCAGGACTATGGCGGACAAGTGTGAAGCGGCGTTTGCCTGTAGGCCGGTTCTGTGAACCGGCGTCTGTCGACCGTCTCTCCGCCGTCGTCCTTCGACAAGCTCAGGCCTATGGCGGACAAATGTGAAGCGGCGCCTGCCCGCCCGGTCGGCAGCCGGCGCGGACATCTTGACGTTATAACGTTTTGACGCTATTATAATCTCGGGAGATAAGCTATGGCGACGACCGAGACTAAGAGAGCGACGATCTACCTGGACTCCAGGCTGCATAAAGCGCTGAGGATCAAGTCGGTCGAGACGGCCCGTTCCATGTCCGAATTGGTGAACCAGGCCGTCTCCGTTAGCCTGGCCGAAGACGCGGAGGATCTCGCTGCGTTCAAGGACCGGGTCCATGAGCCCCTGGTATCCTTTGCCGACGCCCTCAAGGAATTGAAGCGACATGGCAGAATATGAGGTCTTCTTCCGGCGATCGGTCCTGAAGAAGGATCTGGCCGGAGTGCCGCGGGGGGATCTGAAAAGGATAATCGAGGCCATCCGCTCGCTGGCGGCCGATCCCCGCCCCCGGGGAGTCCAGAAGCTATCGGGTCAGGAATATTACCGTCTCCGGCGAGGCGATTACCGGATCGTCTTCTCCATCCAAGACGAGGTCCGCAGCATCTGGATCACCAAGGTCGGCCATCGTCGCGACATCTACCGCTGAGGAAGTCTTCCGATCCGGGGCGGCCGCCGGTCGGAACTTTCGACCGCGGCTGAACGCCGCTTTGGAGTGCGGCAGCATGATGCCGCTTTGGAGTGCGGCGACGCGTCGCCGCTTTCCGTTTGCCGCCGATCCATCGAATGCGCACTCAACGCGACTGTAGGCCGCTTCTGTGAAGCGGCGTCTGCCGGTCGGCCGCTTCTGCAAAGCGTCGCCCGCCGCCGCGCGGCCAGGATCCATCGCGACCTCATCCGGAAATCCGCCGTCTGCCATCTTCAATTTCAGGTTCTCTTCCGTTTCGTATGAGGCAGCCCCAACGGGGCTGAGTCCGTTAGCCCAGGGTTGCGCCGGAGGCGCTACCCTGGGAAGGAAGAGAGAGAAACCTGTATCCAACCCCAACGGGGTTGTGTCAGAACGACATCTCCGCGCAGACGCCAATTTCCCGCGAAGAGGGATACCAGGGAGGGAAGGTAACGGGGGTTGACGCAACCCCTTTGGGGTTGGCGGGATGGGCGGACGCCCTTACCCGGGGTAGCGCCGAAGGCACCAACCCCGGGCTACCTGGTGGAATCCCCTTGGGATTTGCGGCCGCTCGGCCACTTGCCGTTCATTAGGACGCCTCGTCCGTCTACAAGTTTCCTTTGGGAGCCTTTCCGTTTTCCCCCCTTATCGCGCTAGCGGCCATTTCTCGCCCGTCGAGATCCCCGGCTTGCCATGAAAACCGGCAAGAAATACTTGACTATCCGGCCCATTATCGGCATAGTAAAGCCCTGGGCGCTTTGCAGCGCCGTTAGTCTGAGGAATCGCGAATAGATCAAGCTCACGAGGCAAAGCGGAGATAAGGAGGCGATGATGACTATTCGAGAGGAGGTGTTTAAGAGAGCCGGTGGCAGGTGCGAATGCACAATGAGTAGCTGCAATCACCATATCGGGCGTTGCACCGCTATGCTCAGGGGCGAATGGGAAGTGCACCAAATCACCGCTGGGGGCGGCTACACCCTCAGCAACGTCCGAGGCCTGTGCCAGATATGTCACAGGAACACGCCTTCGTACGGACGTGGCAAGGAGTAATCTCTGACTGAACAAGACGCTCCTGGCTATTGCGAACAAGCGCGAGGTAGATTCACAACGCCACAGCATCTGACTTGATGTATCGTGCTGAGTGCGTCGTCTCAACGGGATTGCGGATGCGGCGGACGTTTGTCGCTGATTTCCAGCGCCTCTCGCTAAGGAGATAAAAATGATAAAAAGTGCATGTAACGGATTTGTCAGATTGCGAGCCATCATAATGATTCTTATCGGGTTGATCCTCCTGATCCTCTCGCTCTACCTTGGAGCTGCGGCAACCTCGCATGCTCCGGTGGTACAGGCTAGCGGTGGAGCGGCCACAAGCGCCCTGAGTGCTTCGTCCGTGGCCGCAACAAGTTGGCAGACAGGACGTTGTTACCGCACCTTCCTTGACCTACTCGCGAGTGTTGGCATTGCCTTTGTAGGCTTTGGAATCTTCGGCATTCTGCTGGACACACGGAGCTGGCGCGACTACTTCGGCGAGAGACTAAAGGAAATTGTCTTGGAACAGAAGTTCCTAGACACAATGGATATTGACGCGCTCCGAGCCCTACAGGTCAGGGTTATGAAGGCGTTCTTTCGAGACCAATCCATTGATAAGGAAGGGAGTTTCCTTAACTACTTCCAGACGAATCTGCATAGATTCATCTCGGAGCCATACCGAGAGGACGTAACCGCAGAGATTGAATTGACCAAAACGGAAGGCGATACTCTCCACATCATGGACCGCGTTAGTTACACATGCCGCAAGGCCGGATCAACAATTCAAAAGGAAGCCGCATGGCGGCCCGACCCCGGAGAGTTTATAGGCATCGATTTCCTCAAGATCATAGTGAAATTTCCATACAACCACCATCGAAGGGGACAAGAAGAGACACTGTACGAAACAAGAGACGGCAACAAAGACGGTAAGAACTTGAAGGATGAACCAGTTATCGTGAGTCTGGACAAGTATAGGGACATAGACCAATTAACCGTCATAGTGGAGTCAAAGTATCGCATTTCTGCCGAACGTGTTCAGTACTGGCAAATGGCTCACCCGACGAAGAACTTCACATTCATCGTCACTTACCCGTCTGGGAATTCTATCCAACTCAAACCGCTTGTGCTTGAACCAGAGAACGTCCTAGTGTCTCAGAAGGATCTGTCGACCACTGTGAAGTGCGACTCTTGGATGCTTCCTCTATCTGGTTTGGCATGGCGATTCAAGAAAGCATAGAGCGAACATCGGAGTGGTCCGTAGGTCGCGGCATGCCTCCAAACACGCCGGGCGTTCGTCTACACTGAATTACCGGCCCAAATGGAGACTCGTCGACAGCAGCCAGCGGTTAGACCAGTGCAAGAAAGAAAAGAGGCAACCAAGTGAAGCAATTACTTGAGCTCTCGAATGAAGAAGCCAGGAAACACTTTCTTAAGGCAAGTAGCTACTTCATCTGCGATCTGCCGCCCTACTTAAGCTTCGAGCCGATCCTGACCGATGTGGACGCCGCCTTGAAAGGGGCAACGTATGCGGAAGTCCAAGCGGCCAACCCGAGCGATTTTTCAAATGTCAATTACAGTATCGTGGCGAATAAAGACGGTAGATTTGCATGGCGGCCCTATGAGCTGATTCATCCCGTCATCTATGTATCCTTGGTAAATGTTATCTGCCGCCCGGAGAACTGGAAGCATATCGCTGACCGTCTATATGAGTTCAAGAAAGGCGCTGTTGACTGCTGCAGCGCCCCTGTGATGTCGCTAGACCATCAGACGGATGTCGCAGCCCAAGTGAGAGGATGGTGGCAGAACATTGAACAGAGATCCCTAGCCTACTCTTTGGAGTTTAGTCATGTTCTTCACACCGATGTGGTTGACTGCTACGGATCGGTCTACACACACAGCATTCCCTGGGCGCTGCATGGACTAATACGCTCAAAGAAGGAGAAGAGGGACAAGTCTCTTGTCGGCAACAAGATAGATTCACATATCCAGGCAAGTAGGCATGGCCAGACTAACGGTATCTGCCAAGGCTCGGTCCTGATGGATTTCATCGCCGAAATCGTGCTTGGATATGTGGACGAGCTGATCAGTGCAGAATTGCCGAAGAAGAGAGATTTCCGCATCTTCCGCTACCGAGACGACTATAGGGTGTTTGCTAACAATGACGACCGCGCTGAACAAGTCCTCAAGGTCATCAGTGACAAGCTGAGAGGCGTAGGGTTGAAGCTGGGCGTATCGAAGACTTTCATGTGCAGGAATGTTGTTGAGGGATCGGTCAAACCAGACAAGCTGGCGGGCATCGAATTGCAGGACCTCGGGGACGCAAATGCCAAGACCATTCAGAAGCAACTACTGAGACTGCATGCGTTCGGGCAGCGGTTTCCGAATAGCGGTGCTTTACGGCGGTTGGTTACGGAATTGCATATTAAGATTACCGCACAAACTCAAACGCCAGACGATCTCGACGTGCAGGTTGCAATCGCAACAGATATTGGCTTTGTCTCTCCGGCAACGTTTCCAGTTATTGCGGGTATACTGAGTTCTCTGATCTCGCTCGCTCCACCGGAAGAAAAGCGCATGCTCTGGTCGAAAGTGCGCAAAAAGATGGCTCGCGTCCCATACAACGGCTACTTGGAAATCTGGCTCCAGCGGGTGACGCAGCCTAAGGCGGTCGGCATCCCATTTGACAGCGCTGAGGCGATCTGCAGGATCGTGAATGGCGAAGGCGTCAATCTATGGGAGAACGGATGGATCGCAAGCAAGGATGTCAAGGCGGCGCTCGATACATTGAAGATCGTTGTCGGGTCGGTGGCGGATGCTGCCGAGATTGTTCAGCCTAAGGAGGTGGAGCTCTTCAAGCAGAACGCATGGGTATACTGATGCATGGGCCGCTCGCAGCCGAACAATTCACTGGCGCCCTGCAGCATACCCCGCGGACGGGGCATGTTGAGGCTAAGTGGTGGCGCTCGGCTGAGCTTGCGCTGAAACGGACGCCCCCAAATAAGGATGGCGCTACGCAGCTACTCGTTCGGTAAAAACAAAGGAGGCAACAATGCCATCACGGGCGCTAATCGACTTGCGTGAACGACTAACCGACATCGATCAGCTCTTTCAAGCGCACATTGCCCTGACGAAATTCAAGAAAGCTGAAGCGTCGGTCCGCAATGCTGGCGGTGGGTTGCAGAATCTAGCCGCCATTGTGAATGCACTTGTCACAACACCAGGACGAGGACGACCCAGAGAAGTGGCCGCCTTAAATCGCAGTGCCGTCGTCCTCCTTTGTGCTCTCTTTCAAGGCTTCGTTCGAGATCTCCACCGAGAGACAGCGACAATAACATTGAATGGTAAAACCAGATCGGTCGAAGACACAATCGCACTTGTAACGCCAAGGAACTCTAACCCACATCCTGATGTTATTGATTGCATGTTCGCCGGCGTGGGTGTGTATGACTTGATGGCCTCACCTCGCTGGCATAGGTGCTCTAATGCAACTGTCCGCAAACGTCTATCCGCCTACATCGAACTGAGGAATACCATTGCCCACGGCCGACGCCCCGCTATACATAAGACAAAAGTCAAAGAATTCAAAACCTACGTGGAACGGCTTGCTCAGGATCTGGATAGAACTGTAGCGACAAAAATTGAGACCGAAACAGGGCGAAGACCTTGGTAATTGCCGAACAAGTATCTCCACCCACCACCTCGGCTGCCGCGGCGCCAGCCTTTTGGCTGAGGCGTGACGTTCGCGCATGAGAAAGACGATGACACTGATTGAGGAGATTCAGCATGAAGCCGTCGATTCCAAAGGTGATCTAGGAACGATCCTGCGCAAGTGCAAGATTCTCGCGGCGCGCTTGGGCAGCCGTCCACTTGAGGACTGGCTCCTCTGGGAATCCAATGGCTATCCTGAAAACGTCGGTGTCCCCGACTATCGCATTTGGCCCCTCGAACTGAAGGGCCACTTCTCGGGTCCATTCGGGTCGGGCCTACGCAATGCCCCGATTCCATGGATGTGTCTGCCGGAGAAGGCACGGGAGTTATACCAGAACTACAAGTTCCGACAGAGCATCGCGAGCATCGAGGATATTTTGAGGAAGTCCAAGGGCGGCTCCCTGCATGTGAGTACAGGCGACTTGGCAGTCGTTCTTGGGATGAACGTCTACCAACATCAGAACTGCATGCAGGCATGGGCTGAGTTCAGCGTGAGCAATCTTGTCGAACTACTCAACGCCGTACGCAACAGGGTTCTTGATTTTGCGCTCGCCGTCTGGAAGGAGTCGCCTACCGCAGGGGAGTTAAGCAAGTTGGCAGGACCAGACATTGCACTGGGACGTATCAACCAAATCTTCAACACGACAGTCTACGGTGGCGCCGCGAACCTTGTCGGTGCTGCATCCAATTCTCCGATGGCATTCACCGTCTCACAAGGCGATTTCGCCTCCGTGGAAAGTGCTCTTCGAGCCAAGGGGGTTCAGGAAGAGGACATCCGCAACCTTCAGGGCGCTGTTCGAGCAGACGAGCGCCCAAAGACGGCTCAGGCATTCGGGCCACGGGTCTCCCAATGGATTGCAGGAATGATGCACAAGGCTGCGCAGGGCTCTTGGCAAATTGGCATCGGCGCGGCCGGGAAACTATTGGCGGAGGTCATCTCGAAATACTACGGACTATAGGACCAACCCGGCGCGAACAACGCCTTGGAACGTATTGCTCGCCCAGCGGAGGTGGGTTCGCAAACGTTCAAGGCCGGCCGCTTCATAATTGACGGAGGAAAATATGAGCAACTGTTTTGTAATTCAACCCTTTGACGGCGGGCCTTTCGATAAGCGGTACGACGACATAATTGCGCCGGCGATTCAAGACGCAGGTCTTGAGGCCTACCGCGTTGATCGGGATCCGTCCGTGATTATCCCCATTGTAGATATCGAAAAGGGAATTCGCCAATCAGCAGTGTGTCTTGCGGATATTTCCACCGACAATCCAAACGTGTGGTTTGAATTGGGCTTTGCGCTCGCGGCGGGAAAGGAAGTCGTGCTGGTCGGCATATATGCTCCCGGCCGGAGGTTCCCTTTCGATATTCAACACAGAGCCATTATTGTCTATAAGACCGAATCGTCACGAGACTTCAAGAACATGAGGAAGGAGATTTCTGACCGACTTGAGGCGATCCTGGCCAAAGAAGTCACGTTAGATAAAGTCGGTCGTCTATCACCGATTGCCGATGTTCAAGGCCTGTCCGCCAACGAGATGGTCGCTTTAGTATCCATAGCAGGAAACGTTGACACGCCCGATGGGACCACATCGCTATGGACCATTCGGCAGGATATGGAGCGGGCGGGATATACACGAGTCGCTTTGACCCTTGCTATAGCGGCTCTCTTGGACAAAGACATGGTTGTCAGCAAGACCGAAGAGGACCGCAATGGTGAACCCTTTACAGTATATGGGCTGACCAGCAAAGGCATGGATTGGTTACAGCGAAACCAAGACAAGTTGGTTCTAAAGACAAATAAGGCTTCCCCGCCAGACGGCGTTGAGGAACTCCCATTTTGAGGCGTAAGAAAGCTCATTCACCAACTGGCCTCCGCGACCTAGCAGATGAGCTTCTTTTCCGGCGGGCGCGCTTGCGCGCGGCCTAATTGCGGCTGGAGCTTACAGCCCTGCGTCCCGCAAGCTGGCTTGCGGGACGAGGCTCAACTGCAACTCGCTGCGCCGATAAAATACAGCCCATGAGCGAGAAGAAGACGCGAAAATCGAAAGGCATCGTGGCTTGGCCGGAAAGCGAACGCCCGCGGAAGCGGTTGCTCCGGCTGGGGGCGCAGGCGCTGACGGACGCCGAGTTGCTGGCGATCCTTCTTCGTATCGGTTTCCAAGGAACGAGCGCAGTTGAGCTCGGCCGACAACTGGTCAAGAAATTCGGCTCGTTGCGGGCGGTGGCGGAAGCGCCGTTGATTGCCCTGCGCGGTTTGAAGGGACTTCAGGGCAAAGACGGGGCGAAGGTCGCGCAACTGGCGGCGGCGCTGGAAATCGCCCGCCGCATTTCCGTGCCGGATTCCCGTGAGAAGGTGCGCCTCGCGAGCACGAAGGAAGCGGCGAGGCGCTTGCAGTCCGAGCTTCGCGGACTGGCGGAGGAGCATTTCCGCGTGCTTTTCATGAATCGCCGGAGCATTCTACTTGACGACGCCCTGCTCGCCGTCGGAGCGGTTGACAAGGCCCGGCCGCCGACGAGGCGAGGGGATTCCGGTCGGAGTTGGATGTTGTGCTAGGTCAGCAAGCAACCCCCAACGGAAGGCAAGACGCATAGCATCCGGCTACAGCGGGCGCCCCTATCGTCGCGCCAATTAGCCGCTTCGGTCGGCTGAGCTTCCTTCCCAGGCCGAGGACGGACTGTGTCAACTTGTCGAGTTGCCGCACGAGGGCAACGGCTGTTTCCGGCCGGTTGTCCGGTATTTAAACCCTCCGAAAGCACAGTCGAAAGACGGCAAGGCCGGAAACTATAACATCAATATTGATGTTGCGCGCTTATGGAGTTTAGTGTAGAGTTCTATGTGTCGGAAGCTGGACGGTGTCCGGTCAGGGAGTTTCTTGACGAACTCAAGGCCAGCGACCCCGGCGATTTCGCGGCCGTGATGGCGGGTTTGGCAAAACTGCGCAATCGGCAATACCACCGGCCGCCGCTATCCAGAGATATCGGCGATGATCTGCTGGAGCTTCGACACGTGGGAAAGTTGAACACGCGAGTGCTCTACTTTTTTAGGCTTGGGCGAAGGATCGTGGCTGTCCATGGCATACGGAACAAGGGATGGAGCATACCGGCTCGCGATCGACGGGCGGCCATCGAACGCCGGAAGGATTGGTTGGCGAGGACAGTGTGATGAAGAAGACCAATTTCGATATTTACCTGGATGAGCAATTAAAGAACAAGACCTTTGCTGAGCGATTTGAACGGGCCGGAGCGGCTTGGGACATAGCTCTGCAATTGGCCGCGCTGCGGAAAAATGCCGGCATCTCCCAAAAGGAACTGGCCCGCAGACTCAAGACCTCTCAACAGCAAATCAGCCGGCTGGAGTCCCCGGCCTACGAAGGCCATTCATTAAGCATGTTGCGGCGGGTGGCTCAGGCACTGAATGCGGAAATTAAGGTTGCGTTCGAGCCAGTCCGCATTTCAAAACCCTGATGAAGGACCCCACCTCCTCCGCGACGCTTTTCGATCGGCAAAGTCTTCTTCCCCGGGACGCCTTCCTGACCCAATGAGGGACAGACGGGGTTAAGCCGATTACCAGTTCTAAGAATTCCGCGATTGCCAGACTTGCTCGCGCTTTAAACGCCTCGCGATAACCATGCCGGAAACTGCGAAAGTTTTAGCTATATCCTTAGAGATATATTCCAGGGCGGCTTCGCCAGATGAGTCCCATTTATCGAAACCATCCAACTTGGCCATGGCTCTTGTCCGATTGAATTCCTCAATTAAAGCCTCTCGGGGTACAAGCAGCCGGCCGGCAAACTCGTATGCATGCGATTCGATCCATCCATATTCACTATCCGGAATCAGCTGAATGAAGTTTACCCACTCTTCGACACTTGCATGTCTTATTTCCGAAAATAGCTTGCCATGAAGAACCAAATGGCCCACTTCATGGGCTATGGAGAACCTCAATCGATTCTGCGCTCGGTTGTCGAGATAATCGCTTTTGTCGATGGCGATGGTTTTTAAATCACCAAGCAACAAAGCATCCGTATCGCCTTCTCGCCTAAGACCATCGATGGGCAAGAAATCAAGCCCAAGATCGAACTCAGCTATTGTTTCTATGTCTATTGGTAGTTTCTTCGGTGGCCAGTATTTTACTCGGAGTTTATCAGCCTCTTCCCATATTTGCTCTCGCGAGATAAAAGGAGCTTTAAATATTTTTGGATTCATAATTCACATTTCACCTCCTTTTCAGTTTTTGAGCGATGGCGCGCATCTCGTCCTCAGTCGGTTTCTGGCCGCGTAAGGTTCGGAAAAACGCCGGCAGTATCTTAACGACTTCTTCATCCGACATCAGATCCTGAGGGATGATTCCCCGGTCGGCGGCGGCAAGATCCAGGAAGCGATACCAGTTATCGCTCCCAGGCTTAATCGCCAGGGCCTGTGCATATCGGGTCAAAATCTCTTGATCCTGAGGGGGGGGCATCTCTCCCCGTTCCATCCGACTGATGTTCCCGGGATCGGCCTGCGCCTCCATGCAAAATTCACGGAGGGAAAGTCGAATGTTCACCCTAATCGCCTTGAAAAACTCGCCGAAGCTCTTAGCTCTCTCCATTTCTTGCCCCCCCTTCGCGGGACAGGTTGAGTAGTGTTGTATAACATATACAACAGGCCATAGAGCTTGTCAAGGGGGTTATCGGAAGCGGGGGGGGGACGGTGGCAAATTGTCAGATAAAGCCCCCGGGGGAAACGCGGAACTGAGCGTCCGCGGCCGCGAGACAAAAGAGGGGAGCCGACGATGAGAGACGCCGAGGAGGCACGCGCCGCGCTCGGGCGGTCGCCCTTCCGCGCCCGGATCCGCCTCCGGGCGAAGGAGCTCCGCTACCTGCGAGAGAAGGGGATCGACGGGGTCCTCTCCCATGCCGCCCGCTTCGTCGAGGAAAGGCTTGCCCCGGCCGCGCCCCTAAACGACGGGAAGCAGACGCCCTGGGGGAACCACCCGGCCTTCACCGCCCAGCACGCCACGGCGACCTGCTGCCGGTCCTGCCTCGAGAAGTGGCACGGCATCCCCAAGGGGCGGGAGATGACCGGGGAGGAGAAGCGTTTCGTCCTGGAACTGATCGGCGGCTGGCTGTCGAAGCAAGGAAGCGGCGCCGATGCGGAGGCTTTGTAGGCCGGTTCCGTGAACCGGCGGACGAGCCTGTCGCGCCCGATCATACCTGCCCCGACATCCGCTTCCCCCTTTTAGACATTTCGTCGGGGGATCGGGCCTACAAAACCGGCCGAGGGCCCGGCGCGCCCCTGTAGGCCGGTTCTATGAACCGGCGGACGAGGCCGGCGCGCCCGATCTTAGATCGGGCCTACAGCCGGCGGCGAGGGCCCGACGCGCCCGGACACAGTCCGGGCCTACAGACCCGGGGGAACGAGGATGGAGCGGAGGCGGGAGTCGAAGGCGGCGCAGGAGAAGAGCGCTTCCGCCCGGCGGCGGCCGGCTTTCCCCATCTCACTCGCCCGGGCGCGGTCGCGCAGAAGAGAGGCGATCGCGCCGGAGAGCGCGCGGGCGTCGCCCGGAGGCACGATCAGGCCCGTCCGCCCCTCTTCCACGAGCTCCGGCATCACGCCGATCCGCGTCGCCACCACCGGGAGGGCGGCGGCCATGTACTCACCCACGCCCCGCGAGTTCTCCTCGCTCCCGAGCGAGGGCATCACGCCGACCGAGGCGATAGAGAGGAAACGGGCGACGTCCTGCCGGTGGCCGGCGCAGATCACCCTCCCCTCCAGGCCGAGTTTCCGGGCCTGGCCGAGCAAAGCGGCGGGCTGGCCTTCCCACGGCTTCCCGACCAGGACGAGACGCGCCTCGGGAAACTCGCGCCCGACTATCCCCATCGCCTCCACGAGGACGGAATGTCCCTTGACCGGCGCGAGTCGGGCGACAGTCAGGACCACCGGGGCGGCGGGAGGGATGGAGAGCTCCCGGAGCAGCCCCTGGTCCGGGGCGGCGGGGCGGAAGCGGTCGAGGTCGACGGGCGCGAGGATCGAGTGGACGCGGTCGGGAGGCATCCGCAACCGGTCGACCGTCCAGCGGACGAGGCGGGAGGAGGAGACGACCACGCCCGCGGTCAGATTCCGGTAGAGCCAGCGGTTGAAGACGTGGGCGGCGGGGGCGCGGGAGGACCCCCGGAGGTGGAGGAGGGGGACGCCCGGGGGGGCGGCGAGGGCGGCGAGGAGGTGGGAGGTGGGCCGGCAGGAATGGACGAGGTCGATCCCCTCCCGCCGGACGAGGCGGCGGAGCCAGATGAGGTCCCAGAGAAAATCGAGGGGGGAATGGGCGGGCGAGGCGCGGGGAAGGGCGAGGTAGCGCGCCCGGCCCTCGACCTCACCGGCGAAGCGGGTCCCGGCCGGTCCGACGACCGTCACCTCCATCCCCATCCGCGCCTCGGCCAGGGCCACGGCGCAGGCATACTCGGTCTCGCCGTTCCAGCGGGGCGAATGAGCCACTAATAAAGATTTCATCGGGATGTTAACCGCGAATTCGCGAAGATTCGCGAGATTCGCGGTTAAAAAATGGGGGGGGGAGGCGGCGGGCCGGATTAATCCGCGAAATCCGCGTAATCCGCGGCTTCATTTCTTTGGGTTCTGTTCCAGTTCCCAGAGTTTCGCCCACTTCTCGGCCACGTAATACGACGAGAGCATGGCCACGATCAGGCCCGGAGTCCCGTCGAGAAAGCCGAGCCGGAAGAGGTAGTTCCGAATGAAATTGAATGCGGCGTGGCCGAAGATCGCCGCCGACCGCCCCCGCCTCCCTTGGCGGAGATACTTCTCCGCGCCCCAGGTGGCGTAGCGGGAGGACTTCCTCACGAACTCGTCGATCGAGCGGTGGGTGTAGTGGATAAGTCGCTCGCGCAAAACCCCGTAGGGGGTCTCGGGGAGGAGCCGTTCGTGGACCTCCTCGGTGTAGCGGTAGGCGTCCCGGCGGAAGAGGAGGTAGTTCCGGTCCCGGTTCCAGCCCCCGTGCTTGAGCTCGGTCCCCAGGAAGAAGCCGCGGCGGTAGACCAGGTAGAGCCCGCGCCGGGGGTTATCGAGCGTCCGGCGGATCTCGGCGGCGAGGGCGGGGGGAACCACCTCGTCGGAGTCGACCGAGACGATCCAGGGGTGGGAGGCCTTCCCGATCGCCCAGTTTTTCTGATTGCCGGGGGAAAGATATTCATGCTGAAATACCTTCTCGGTGTAGCGGCGGGAGAGCTCGACGGTGCGGTCGGAGGAACCGGAATCCACCACGATCAACTCGTCCGCCCAGCGCAGGCTTTCCAGGCAGGCCTCGATCTCCCCTTCCCGGTTGAAACAGGTGACGATGGCGCTGACTTCGGGCATGGCAAAACTATGCCACGAAGGCAACAGTCCACCAAGAAATATGATGGCTCGGGAAACACTTGCCGGGACCGGGTATCCATGAAACTCGAGTACTGCCATGTCCGGGGTGGAAACTTCGGCGACGACCTCAACCCCTGGCTCTGGCCCCGCCTCCTCCCGGGGTTCTTCGACGAGAACGGCTCCGTCGGCTTCTACGGGATCGGGACACTCCTCCACGACCGCCTCCCCCGCGGCCAGGTCAAGGTGGTCTTCGGTTCCGGGACGGGATACCGCCGCCTTCCCCGCCTAGACAACACCTGGAGGATCTACTGCCTGAGGGGACCGCTCACCGCCCGCGCCCTGGGCGTGGACGAGAAGCTCGCGATCACCGATCCCGCCTGCCTTCTCGCCACGCAGATCGCCGCCCCCCTTTCGAAGACCTGCCCCGTCTCATTCATGCCCCACTACACCACCGCCCGCGCGGCCGACTGGCGCGCGATCTGCGCCCGGGCGGGGATCGCTTACATCGCCCCGGACGGCCCGGTGGAAGAGGTCATCGCCGCGATCGGCCAAACCCGCCTCCTCGTCGCCGAGGCCCTCCACGGCGCCGTGGCGGCCGATGCGCTCCGCGTCCCCTGGCTCCCCGTCCGCCTGAGCCACCGCCACCTCGGCTTCAAGTGGCTCGACTGGTGCCTCTCCCTCGGCCTGGAATACGCCCCGACCGATCTCCCGGCCGTGACGGAGGCCGGGATCCCCCCCGCCCGGAGGGCCGGGCGGATCGTCAAGCGCGCCTTCTCCCTCCTCGGCCTCGGGAAGGAGAAGTGGCGGCGGCTCCCTCTCCGGCGTTCCCGGCCGGAGGAGATCGATGAAGCGGCGCGCCGTCTCGCCCGTGTTCCCGGCGAGGCGAGCGCGCTCCTCAGCCCGGAAAAGATTCGCCACGAGTTGAACGACCGCTTGCTCAACAAACTGGATCAGCTCCGGAACGATCTGATAAACGCACGGACGGCGTAGATGATGAATGGAAAAGATGGATCGGGCCGAGACGGCCCTCCCACGTCCCGGCCGAACGCCGCGCTCGCCCGGGTTCCTCTCGGGGTGATTCTGCTCTGCCTCCTCCCCCTCTTCTTCGGCGTCCACGGCCACGAACCCTGGACGCCGGACGAGCCGCGGGAGGCGGAGATCGCCCGGGGGATGGCGGCCGAGGGGCCCTGGCTCATCCCCCGTCTCGGCGGAAAGCCCTTCGTGGAAAAACCCCCCCTCTACTACTGGACGGCGGCGCTCGCCATCCGGGCGGCAGGGGGGCTGATCGGGCCGACCGCGGCGGTCCGGATGGTCTCGTCCCTCTGCGCGGCCGGAACGCTCCTCCTCCTCGCCTTCGCCCTCCGCCCCGTCCTGGGAGCGCGCCGGACGGCGATCGCCGTGCTCATCCTCGCCACCTCCGCCGGGTTCATCCGGGCCGCCCACTGGATCAACATCGACCCCCTCCTGATGCTCCTCGTCTCCGCCGCCGTCCTCCTCCTCTTCCGGGGGCTGGAGCGGGGGGAGACGCCCGCCCTCCTCGCCGCCGCTCTGGCGGGGGGGCTGGCCTTCCTGGCCAAGGGCTTCATCGGCTGGGTCCTCCTCGCTCCTCCCTGCCTCTATCTGCTCTGGGCGGGACGGCGGGAACGGCGGCCGCCGGGGGCGGTATTCCTGGTCGGCCTTCTCCTCTTCCTCGCCCCCGCGGCCGCCTGGACGGCGGCCTTTTACCGCTTCGGCGGGAAGGAGCTCTTCCGGGAGTGGTTCGTCGTCAACCACTTCGGCCGCTTCCTCGGCCAGACCCGCATCCTCGGCCACATCAAGGGCCCCTTTTATTATCTCGGCGTCATCGCCGCGCTCACCGCCCCCTGGATCATCCTCCTCCCGGACTGGATCGCCCGGCGGGGCTGGCGGGAAGGCCGGACGGGAGAACCGGGCGAAAAGCGCCTCTTCGCCGCCGCACTGGTCTGGGCGGTCGGCGGAGTGGTCGTCCTCTCCCTCTCCGCGACCAAGCGGGACGTCTACCTCTATCCCCTCCTCCCCGCCTGCGCCCTCTGTCTCTCCGCCTTGGCCGAGGGGGCCTCGCGCGCCCTGAAGATCGCCTCCCTCGCCCTCGCCGTCCTCCTCTTCCTCCCCCTCCCGATCGCCGCCTTCCTGCGCCTGTCCTGGGACGGATCATCCGTCACGGCCGCTTTCGGTCTCGATGCAAGGGTCCTCCTCTGCGCCCTCGCCGGAGGCTGGTGCCTCTATCGCCTGCGCGGCCACTACCTCCCCCGCCTCGCCGCACTCTCCGCCCTCTTCTCCTTGGGGCTGGTCTTTGCGCTCTTTCCCCTCCTCGACCGGATCTGGAGCTACGAGGGGGTGGCGCGGACGCTCGCGTCGGCGGTCCCCCCGGAGAAGAGGGAGAGGGTCGCCGGCTGGATGGCGGGGGAGGTGGAGCTGGGGATCTTCCCCTACTACTGCGGGATCCCCCTTCGGGACGTCCGGGACCGGGAGCGCCTGATCGAGATCCTCTCCGGACGGGACCCGGAATTCGAATACCTCGTGGTCTCGCGGATGGAGGAGGAGTTTCCCCGGGACCCCGGGCTGCCCCCCTGGGAGATCGTCGCCCAGGCGAAAAAGGGGCCGCGGCGGTTCTTCTACCTCATCCGCGGCCTTCACCCTTGACGACGGTTGGCTATAACTATACGATAAAAAATAGCAAATGACCTTTGTCCGCCCCACATTCCTCCCCTTCTCCCGCCCCGCCATCGACCAGACCGACATCGACGGCGTGGTCGAGGTCCTCAAATCCGGCTGGATCACCACCGGCCCCAAGTCCGCCGCTTTCGAGGAGGCCTTCAAGGGCTATACCGGGGCGAAGGCCGCCTGCGCCCTCACCTCGGGGACGGCCGGGATGCACCTCGTCCTGATGGCGCTCGGGATCGGGAAGGGGGACGAGGTGGTCACCCCTTCTCTGACCTGGGGATCGACGGTCAACCTGATCACCCTCCTCGGGGCGAAGCCTATCTTCGCCGATATCGACCGGGCGACACTGATGGTGACGCCGGAGACCGTGGAGAAGTCCCTGACCCCCCGGACCCGGGCGATCATACCCGTCCACTACGCCGGGGCGCCGGCCGACCTCGCCGCCTTGCGGGCGATCGCCGGGCGGCGGGGCTGCTTCCTGATCGAGGACGCCGCCCACGCCCTGGGGACGCGCTACGGGGCCGACCCGATCGGGAAGACGGGGACAGCGATCTTCTCCTTCCACCCGATCAAGAACATCACCACCGGCGAGGGCGGAATGGTGACGAGCGACGACACCGGGCTGGTGGACAAGGTCCGGGTCCTGAAGTTCCACGGCCTCTCCAAGGACGCCTGGCAGCGCTACAGCCGCCAGGGCTCGCCCCAGGTGGAGATCACCACGCCGGGCTTCAAGTACAACCTGACCGACCTCCAGTCCTCGCTCGGCCTCACCCAGCTCAAGCGCGTGGACGCGCTGAACCGGCGGCGGGCCGAGCTCGCCGAACTCTACGGCCGCCTCCTGAACGGCGTCGAGGAGATCTCGATCCTCAAGGATCCCCCCTACCCCCATGCCCACAGCCGCCACCTCTACATCGTCTTCCTCGCCCTCGAGCGCGTCCGGGTCTCCCGCGACGAGTTCCTGGAGGAGCTGAAGAAACGGAACATCGGGACGGGCCTCCACTTCCGCGCCGTCCACACCCAGGCTTTCTACCGGGAGCGGCGGGGAGCAAAGAAAGTGAAGCTGCCGAACACCGAATGGGCCTCCGACCGCCTCTTTTCGCTCCCCCTCTACCCGGGGATGAGCGACGGGGATGTGGAAGATGTGGTCCAGGCCATCAAAGCCGCGCTCGCCAGCGTCAGAAAATAGACGCTGGAAGGAAACAAACCACAAGCAACAACTTCCAAACAAACAACAAAATCCAAATCACAAAAACCGGCCGAACGGCGAGCCTTGCTATTTGTGATTTGGATTTTGGGTTTTGCTTGCAATTTGTTGTTTGTAAGTTGTGATTTAATTTTAAGGCCATGCCCTCCTCGGACCAGATAACCTCGGTTTCCGTCGTCGCTCCCGTCTTCAACGAGGAGACGGCCCTCCCCGAGTTCATCCGGCGGACGATCGCCGCCCTGGAGAGCCTCTCCCTCCCTTGCGAGCTCGTCCTGGTGGACGACGGTAGCCGTGACTCCTCCCCGGAGATCGTCCGCCGGGCGGCGCGGGAGCACCCGGGCGTCGTCCGGGGGGTCATCTTCAACCGGAACTACGGCCAGCACATGGCCGTCCTCTGCGGACTCGCCGAGGCCCGGGGGGACCTCGTGATCACCCTCGACACCGACCTCCAGAACCCCCCGGAGGAGATCCCCAACCTGCTCCGGAAGGCCCAAGAGGGGTTCGACGTGGTGGGCACCGTCCGCAAGCACCGCCGGGACACCTTCTTCCGCAAGGTCTCGTCCCGGATGATCAACCGGATGACCGCGCGGGTGACCGGAGTCCGGATGACCGACTACGGCTGCATGCTCCGGGCCTACCGTCGCCCCGTGGTGGACGCGATCGTTTCCTGCCCCGAACACAACACCTTCATCCCGGTCCTCGCCAACGCCTTCGCCCACCGCACCGCCGAGATCGGAGTCTCCCACGCCGAGCGGGCGGCCGGGGAGTCCAAGTACGGCCTCCTTCAGCTGATCAACCTCCAGTTCGACCTCCTGACCAGCATGACCACCTTCCCGCTCCGCCTCCTCTCCCTGATCGGAGCGGCCCTCTCGGTCCTGGGGGTCGCCTTCGGCGGCCTCCTCCTGGTCATGCGGTTCGTCGCCGGACCGGAGTGGGCGGCCCAGGGCGTCTTCACGCTCTTCGCCGTCCTCTTCTTCTTCATCGGCGCCCAGTTCCTCGCCCTGGGCCTCCTCGGCGAGTACATCGGGCGGATCTACAAGACCGCCCAGGCGCGGCCGCGGTATTTCGTCCGCGAGACCGTGGGGGAATCGGCCCTGAACGCGAGAAAATAGGTTGCGCGGGGATACGCTGGGTTGCCGGGAGCGTGTTATCGTAACCTTGCGTATCCTTACGAAACCTCACGCAACTGCTGCAACCACACGAGAAATATCGTCATGAAAACCATTGTCCTCGCCTACCACACCATCGGCTGCGTCGGGATCGAGGCGCTCCTCCGCCACGGTTTCGACGTCCGGGCGGTCTTCACCCACGTGGACGATCCGGGGGAGAACCGCTGGTTCCGCTCGGTGGCGGAGTTCGCCGCCGGGCAGGGACTCCCGGTCTTCGCCCCCGACAACGTCAACCATCCCCTCTGGGTGGAAAAGATCCGCAAGCTCGCCCCCGACGTCATCTTCTCCTTCTACTACCGCCACATGGTCTCGTCCGGGATACTCGAGATCCCCCCGAAGGGCGCGCTCAACCTCCACGGCTCCCTCCTCCCGAAATACCGGGGGCGCTGCCCGATCAACTGGGTCCTGGTCAAGGGCGAGAAGGAGAGCGGCGTCACCCTCCACTACATGACCGCCAAGCCCGACGACGGCGACATCGTCGGGCAGAAAGCCTTTGCCATCGGCGACGACGACACCGCCCTCGACCTCTTCGGCAAAGCGGAGCGGGCGGCGGGAGAACTCCTGGACGAGCTCCTTCCCCGGATCAAGCGCGGGCAGGCGCCGCGCACGCCGCAGGACCACAAGAAGGCCACCTACTTCGGCGGGCGGAAGCCCGCGGACGGCAAGATCGACTGGGCGGCCGACGCCCAAACCGTCCACAACCTCGTCCGTGCCGTCACCCACCCCTACCCGGGCGCCTTCACCGCCCAGGGCGGCAAGAAGCTCTTCGTCTGGAAATCCCGTCCCGAACCCCTGAAGAAGAAAGCGGCGGCGGGGACCGTGGTCTCGCTCGACCCCTTCGTCGTGGCCTGCGGGAAGGGCGCGGTCCGGATCGTCACCGGACAGCCGGAGGGGATGGTGACCATGGCGGGCGCCCAGGCGGCGAAAGAGACGGGGCTCGTCCCCGGGGCGCGCCTCGGGGACGCCGCACCGCTCTTCGTCCCCCGTTGCGAGCCGACCCGGGTCCTCATCCTCGGCGTCAACGGCTTCATCGGCAACGCCCTGACCGAGCGCCTCCTCGCCGACGGGAAATACGACGTCTACGGGATGGACCTCGACTCGGACAACATCGGCCGCCTCCTGAAGGAGGAGCGCTTCCACTTCGTCGAGGGGGACATCAGCATCAACCGGGAGTGGATCGAGTACCATGTCCGCAAGTGCGACGTCGTCCTCCCCCTGGTCGCGATCGCCACGCCGATCGAGTACATCCGCAACCCCCTGAAGGTGTTCCAGCTCGACTTCGAGGAGAACTTGCGGATCGTCCGCTACTGCGTCCGCTCGGGAAAACGGCTCATCTTCCCCTCCACCTCCGAGGTCTACGGGATGTGCACGGACGAGGTCTTCGACGAGGAGAAGTCGAACCTGGTGGTCGGGCCGATCCGGAAGCAGCGCTGGATCTACTCCTGCTCGAAGCAGCTCCTCGACCGCGTGATCTGGGCCTACGGGGCGAAGGAGGGATTGCGCTTCACCCTCTTCCGCCCCTTCAACTGGATGGGCCCCCGCCTCGACTCCCTCGATTCGGCCCGGATCGGCTCCTCCCGGGCAATCACCCAGCTCATCCTGAACCTCGTCACCGGCACGCCGATCCAGCTCGTCGACGGCGGGCGCCAGAAGCGCTGCTTCACCGACGTCCGCGACGGCATCGAGTGCCTCATGCGGATCATCGAGAACAAAAACGGCGCGGCCGACGGCGAGATCTTCAACATCGGCAACCCCGAGAACGAGGCCTCCATCCGCGAACTGGCGGAGGGGCTGATCAGGCTCTACGAGTCCCACCCCCTGCGCCGCCGCTTTCCGCCGCCGGCCGGCCTGGTCGAGGTCGAATCCACCCGCTACTACGGGGAGGGCGGCTACCAGGACGTCACCTACCGCAAGCCCTCGGTCCGCAACGCCGAGAAGAAGCTCGGCTGGAGGCCCGCCATCCCGCTCGAGGAGGCGATCCGCTCGACGCTCGACTTCTTCCTGGAGCAGGCGGCGGAGGCCTGCCCGCGGGAGAAATAAGCCCACGGATCCCGCGCCCGCCCGCCGCTGCCTCGGTGGGATGAGGCGAAGACGGGAATCCCCGCGAATATGCGGTGCCGCCTGGTGCCGGGGCGACGCGGCCAGCCCGTCCCGAAGTATTCTCCATGAATAGCAGGAAAACCGACTTCCCCCGCTGGATCGCCTGGTCGTCCGTGGGGGCGACGGCGCTCACTTCCCTCATGCTGGTATTTTCTGATCTGCCGCCAATCATCGGAAATTCCCTCTTCGCTTTCAGCGCTTTTCTCCTGCTCCTGTGGATCGACTCCAGCCTTTCCGAATTCGCCTCGCTCCTGATCGCCGCGGGTTGTTACCTGCTTTTTTGCGCCGGTATTCTTCTCCCGTTGCTCTTCCGGCCTATCAAGTGGAAAATCGCCGCAGCGGCCATCTCGATGGCCTGGGCGGGAATGGTTCTTGTTCTCAGCTTGTGGTTATGGGCTTTCTGGGGGGGATAGGAGGGACGGGGTTTAATTGTTAAGTTCAACTTAACAATTAAACCCCGTCCCTGATTCCATGAAAGTCGGACTGAGAATAGACGTCGATACCTACAGCGGCGCGCGGGTGGGCGTCCCGCGTCTCCTCGCCATTCTGGCCGGGAGCGGGATCAGGGGAAGCTTCTTCGTCTCCCCCGGTCCCGACAACATGGGGCGCCACCTCTTCCGCCTCTTCAAGCCCGCCTTCGCGAAGAAGATCCTTCGGAGCGGGGGGGGGAAGCTCTACGGCTGGGAGATCCTCCTCCGGGGAACCATCTGGCCCGGACCGCTCATCGCCCGGGCCATCGCCCCCCACGCGGGGCGGCTGGAGGGTGACGGTCACGAGATCGGCCTCCACGGCTATGACCACCACCGCTGGCAGTCCCGGGCGGAAAGGTTTACCGCCAGTGAAGCCCGCGAGGAGCTCCGGCGGGGCTGGTCGCTCCTCTCCCCCCTCTTCCACCGTCCCCTGACGGCCGTCGCCGCCCCCTCCTGGCGTTCCACGGACGAGACGCTCCTCGCGGAGGAGGGTTTCGGCTTCCGCTACTCGAGCGGCTGCCGGGGGGAGTCCCTCTTTGTCCCGGAAGCGGCCGGAAGGCGGCTGCAATTGTCCCAGGTCCCGACCACCCTGCCCACCTACGACGAGGCGATCGGGCGTGACGGGGTCGCGGACGGGAGCTATAATGAGCACATACTCAACCTGATGCGGAAAGACGCCTGGAACGTCCTGACCATCCACGCCGAAGCCGAGGGGATGAAGTGCTCTCCTCTTTTCGAGGATTTCCTGGAGCGAAGCCGGAAACGGGGGATCGAGTACGTTCCCCTGGGAACCCTCCTCCCCCCGGACCTCTCCCGCCTCCCCTCCGGCAAGGTCCGGAAGGGCGCCGTCCCGGGTCGCGAAGGCTGGGTGGCAACGCAGATTAGAGACTGACGAATCGCGGCGAGTCCCGAAGAAGATTTCGGGATGGGGCAGACGCCACTCCCACATGGAAACAACCTACTGTCATGGTTATGGCTGATACGGGGACATTGATCCAGCATATCCAGGCGATCCTCGCGCCGGCGGTGATGGTCAGCGCCTGCGGCCTCCTCCTCCTGGGGATGCAGAACAAGTACGGGAGGATCATCGACCGGATGCGTGTCCTCACCCGGGAGCGGCTCGCCCTCCTCTCCCACACGAGCGACCCATTCGCCGATCGGAGGCTCCCCGTGATCGACCGCCAGATCCGCGATCTCCTCCGGCGGACGCGGATCCAGCACGACGCCGTCCTCCTCCTCTTCATCGCCGTGGGCCTCTTCGTCCTGGACATGCTCCTGATCGGGGGGGTCAAGCTCTTACCCGGCCTCCACGCCGTCCCGCTCGCCGTCTTCGTCCTCGGCCAGGTGATGGTCCTCCTCTCGGCGATCCTCGCCGGCCGCGAGATCTGGATCAGCCACCGGGCGGCGATCCTCGACGCCAGCGAGGCATTGAAGCTCCCCTCCCGTTCCGATCGTCCCTGAAACCGGCGGCATCCCGTCTCGCCGCGGATAACCGCTGTCTGAAGGACAAAGAATCCGCTCTCCCCGGGGAAAAGCCCCCCTGGGGAGACTTTCTCCCCGCGCGCCATTCTTTTCACCCCGTCCTTTCGGAAGAAAGGGCGGGGTGAAAAGAAGAAAAAATCCCGGTCCTCCGAAGAGGACCGGGATTTTTGGGTTCCAACGCGTGCGTTGTTACGCGCTGCGGACCACGTTGACGGCCTGCTGACCCTTGCGGCCGGGAGCGACGTCGAACGTCACCGACTCCCCTTCCTTCAGGGTCTTGAAACCGTCGCCCACGATCGAGCTGTGATGGACGAACAGGTCCTCTCCGCTCTCCGGGGTGATGAAGCCGTAGCCCTTGCGCTCATTGAACCACTTCACCGTGCCCTTAGCCATGACAACCAAACTCCTTTCACGTTTGCCCGGATTGCCTTTCGGGAGACCTTCTCCCGCCTACTCTGTTCGGTCCCGAGCAGTTCGACCGGCCCTGGATAATGAAAAAACCGTGAGTTCGAGTAACCACTCACGGCTGATAGGCACCATACCTATTCGCACCAGGGCTTTACTCTAACTACGGGGGCACTATACCACACCCCAGGGGCCTGTCAACAGGAAATTCGATTTTTTCGCAAGGCCTCGGTTGCGCGGCGGAAGGCGAAAGAGCAGGGAATACGGCCGGGGCGAACTGCGGATCTGAATGATCGAGCGCCTCCCCCCCCCCCCCCCGAAACCGTCCGGCGGAAGCCGAAATAACCCCGGGCGAACGATTGTGTATCTGCTTGGCCGAGAGGGAGATATAACATCCGGTGGGCATATTTGAATATTTTGTAATATTCTTATTGACCACTTAAATCAATGGGGTGACTATATGTTCTAAGATAACATTAACCTTATCCGGACAAGGCTCCATGCGAACAACCTTGCCAAGTCAAGTCCCTCTCGCTCAACCCGGCGGACAGATATGTCCCGCCGGGTTTTGCTTGGAGTCGAACGCGGAGATCCGAAGCGAAAGACCGCAGGCGGCGCCTCGGAGGAATGTTCCCGAGGAGAACGGGTACTCCGGATTATCCATCCCCATCGTGGTCGACGATACCCGATCGAGGGAAACCTTGCAAATGAGCCGCTGCACCTATTTCTCCATCCGCTGCGATACTCCTTCGGCCGGCTGGGAGGTGAGACTAGGGGACCGTTCCATTCCTTTCCTGATGCTGGGGCTCTCGGGGGTGATCTATCGCCCTTCCCCGGAAGAAGAGCTCTTCGACGATCCGGGCAAGCTGGAATTCCTGTTCAAATCGATCGAGGAGCATCCCGACCTTTATATCGATATCAGCAACCTCTGGATCCCGACCGTCACGTTCGGGGGCGGCAGTCATAAGCGGGGCATGGTCTATCGGATTACGAAAAAGCTATTCGACACGGCTTATCGCTTCACCAACAACGAGATCCAAACCGAGGAATACCTCACCATGTGCAAGGAAATGATCGGGGCGGTGCGCTATTCCCCCCTGGAGACCGGCGCCCTGAAGAAATGGGGGGAGATGCACATCCGGGAGGCTAAAAACATCTACTATTGCCTTCCGGAAAAGCCGTACCGGAGAAAAGAGTAGCCATCCTGGGAGCCAACAACCTTTGAGCTCTTTGAGCGTAACGCTTATCGACGTCGGGTGGGGCGACTCCATCCTGATCGAATCGGAGGACGCGCGGGGCATCCGTCATTATGCCCTGGTGGACTCGAACGATTCGGACAAGCTGCGCTCCTCCGAGATCTTCCTGAAGCGCCATTTCGAGAAAGCCGGTCTGGCCTTGCCAGGAGCCAAACCAATCTTCGAACTGGTGGTCCTGTCGCACGCTCATGCCGACCATGCCGACGGCCTGAAAACGATCATGCAGGCTTTCGGGACCAAGAAGTTCATTTATCCGAAATCGACGGAGTGGGGAGGCTTGGCGTCCTTGATCCGCTATGCCAACCGTTCCGTGAACGTCGGCAGCCACCAGGCGGTCGATAACACGAATATCCTCCCCGGCTTCGGCGACGTGACCATGAGCGTGCTCTGGCCCCCGCACGACGGCATCGACCAGAACAACGAAAACAACAACTCGGTGGTGCTATGCCTAGCGCTTAATGACGTCTCCTTCGTCCTTACCGGAGACGCGGAGAAGGAAGTCTGGGCGCAGATCGCGCGCGATATCCCGCCCAATACCAGGTTCTTCAAGGTTCCCCATCACGGATCTGTCAACGGCACCTTTGCCGGCGGGCAACCGTCCTGGCTCGATGCCTGCCCCCCGAACGCCGTTCTCGGCATCAGCAGCCACGTCCGGCCCTTCAACCACCCCGACCGGGAGGTCATCGAACTGTTCGAGAACCGGGGGCGAACATTCTTCCGCACCGACTGCCATTACCACATAACCATTTCGACCTACGGGACGGATGTGCGGGTCCAATATTGGCATTAGATGCCGGACGATATCGAGGTAATCCCAGGAGAAAGATTTTTGAACAAGCTGATCCGGATAATCGGATTCTGCCTGCAGCTGGACCTGGAGGAGACCATCGGTCCTCAACAAGCAACCAGCTGGCAGCAGATACTCGCCGCCTTGGAAACATTCCGAGACCACGCTCTCGCGGTGTCCGAGGCGGCAAGACTCATCCGCAACCAATAGGAGAGAGCCCATGACCGGCATCGATGACGCCTTGAAGCGATTGATCGAACGCTGTTTCGCCCTTTCCAGGGACGGAAGGCTGCCGCCCGCTTCGCGTTTCGCCTTTCTGCAAAAAGGCAAGCAACTGCGGAGCGCCTTCCGGCAATTGGCGGCCCGCCAGTTCAATCGGAACACGACGGCTTATCTGGCCGCGAACTCCGAAATCGCGGAGATCACCCGGAAGCTCGCCGGCGCCGCGCGGTTGCTAAAGGAGGAAACGGCGGTGGTCGAGCAGATCGGACGGTTGGCGGCCGTCTTGGACGACCTCGCGAAAGCGGCCAGCGTGGCCTAAAAACCCTCCGGCGCCGTCCGGGACAGCGCCGGACAGGTCAAACCGTGTCCTTCCATCGGACACAAGGAGGATGAGTCATGAACGATCGCATCTCTTCCCTGACCGCGGAGCAGGCGCAGCGGGCCCTTCTTGCCTTTTTCGATCTGCTTCCCGACGATCTCTGGAAAGACCAAAGCAAACCCTCGGTAGCCCGATTGGAGACCCTGGCGGACCGGATGGAAGGGAGCGCGCCGGACGAGGCCCGAGCGGCCCTCAAGATCCTCCGGAGCGAGGGAAACGCCGGAGTGAAGGGGGAGGTCGCCAAGGTCATCCTCGACGCCTGCCGGGGGCAGGATGCGCTCCTCCCCTACGTCGAGCAGGCCCTGGCCAAGAGTTCCGAGCCCCACATGATGGCCATCGACCCGGTGACCATCGGCGTCATCATCACCGTCCTGGCCGCCCTTTCGAGCAAATACCGCAAGACGAGCACTGATAAGCGGGGGAAGAAAACGGAGGTCGTCTTCGAAGGCGGCGGCGCGAAGCTGATCGACTCCTTCACCGGTTTCGTCAAGGCTCTCCCGAAGAAGCTGCTGGAAAAATTGGCCTGACCGTGGCGAACGCGATAAACGAAGAGACGGCTCGCCGCCGGGCGGAGTATCAGAAGTACCAGCGGGAATGCGGCGGGCTTCAGGGCCGGGCCGGCGAGCGGTTGCAGGCCGGCGATGCCGCGGGAGCTTACCCGCTGTTCCGCGAGGCCCGGCGGATGCAGGATGAATACTACGCCGAGGCCGAACCGGGCCTGCTCCGGGATTCCATCACCACCCAGGGCCGGATCGTCGAGGACAAGATATTCCTGCTCCACGGCTTGGCTCAGGCGGCCGTTCAGTCCGGCCATCTGGACGAGGGCCGGGAAGCCCTCGATCGCGCCCTGGGCTTGCTCGAGATCGAGCCGACAGATCTGCGTTCCGCCATCCTCCACAGCCTGGCGGCCATTTACCAGCAGCAGGGCGACTGGGACAAGGCCGAGGCAAACTACCAACGGGCCGCGGATGATTTCGCCGCCTTCGGTGCGTGGGAGAGGAGCGCACTGGCCCTGGCGGGGATGGCCGATTGCGCCTATAGCCGGGGCGATCCCGCCGGCTTCCTCCGACTCCTCAATCTCGCGATCGCCTTCGCCGAGATGCACGGGGCGGATCGCGTCCTGCCCCAATTGCTGCTGAAGAAATTCCGCTTCCGCCTCGACGCCGATCCGGAGGGCGGAAAATCCCTCCGGGAGATGAAGGAAGAGCTGGCTCGGTATCCGGACGCCGAGAACAACCCGGATTTCCAGGCCGACCTCGATCTGCTGGCCTCGGAATACGAGGAAAAGCGCGGCGAGTTCCAGAGCGCGGAGGAATATCTCGAGTCCGCCCTGGAGAAGGCCCAAGCCAATCCCGCGAAAAAATGGTCGGTGCTTCAGGCGTATGTCCGTTTCCTGCAGTCCCGGGAGCGGACGGCCGACGCCCTCCCGCGCGCCGAGGAAGCCCTGGCGATATCACGGGCGCTCCAGATCGATCCGGCGATCGTCCAGGATCTGAAGCTGCTCATCCCCCTGCGCCTCCGGACCGGGGACCGCGCCCAGATCGAGCGGGCGGCGGGGGAAATCGAAGAGATCCGGCGGAGGAAGAACCCGGAGGCCCTGGCCGAGATCCTCCTCGTACGCGCCCTGGCCCGGTTCGAAGGCGGGGAATACGTCCCCGCCCTGGCCGACGCCGAGGAGGCGGAGCGGGCGGCGCCCACCCTGCAATGGCGCCACAAAGCCCTGGAAGCCCAGCTCGCCATCCTGAAGATGATGGGCCGCCTCGAGGAGGCCTGGGCGGTGAACCAGAAGGCCGTCGAAACCCTCGCCCGGCGGCTGGACGGGCTGGAGAAGGGCGCGCTCGTTAAATGGAAGGAGTTGCTGAGGGATTACCGGGCCTTGCACTCCAGCGCCGCGATGCTCGCCGCCGAGCTCGGCCGAAAGCGCGAATCCTTCCGCTGGGCGGAGGGGGGGCGGGCGCAGATCGTCCGCCGCCAGCTCGCCGGGGCCCGCTTGGAGGAACCGGGGGCCGCCGGGGGAGCCTCCGAACCCACGATCGATGAAGCACGCTCCTGGCTGGCGGAGGAATCCGCCGCCCTGGTCGTCTTCACGGTGGGGACGAAGCGGACGCTGGCCCTCGTCATCGATCCCGCCCGGAAGGAGCCGCGGGCGTTCTTCCTGCCGATCTCCGAGCGCGATCTCCGGCGCCTTTTCCCCGGGGACGCCGTCAGCGCCGAAAAGTGGAACGACCTCGTCTTCGCCGCCCTGCCGTCTCTCTCTTCGCAGATCCTCCCCCCGCTCCGGGAGGCGGTCAAGGGCCGCCGGCTGCTCTACCTCTTCCCCGAAGAGGGGTTGTATTTCGTCCCCTTCGCGGCCCTGGCCTTCGCGGACGGGAGCCGTCTCATCGACCACTGCGCCCTCGCCTACGCCCCCTCGGCCGCGGTGCTGAAATGGTGCCGAGAGCGCGGCAACGGGGGGAAAGGCCTCTCCTGCCTCGCCGCCGGCGTCGGGAGCGCCGAGGCGGCCGGGGGGGGAGAGTGTTTCTCCTTCGCCGAGCAGGCGCGGGCGATCGCCGATCTGCCGTCCTGGCCGGTCAAGCCGAGATGGCTGCCGGAGGCCAAGGCCGGCGAGTTCCTGGACGAGGCGGGAAAATATTCCGTCCTCCACCTCTCCTGCCACGGCACGACCGAGCCGATGGCCCTGGTCCCCGATTCGCTTTCGGCTTCCCGCCTGAAGTTCGCCGACCGGGAGGTGACGGCCAAGGAGATCGGGGGGATCGATGGGCGCTGGCGGGCGCGTCTCGTCTTCCTGAACGCCTGCGTCTCCGGGAAGTTCAACTACGAGCTGGGATCGGAGGTGGGCGGATTCTGGCAAGCCTTCCTGCGGGCCGGAGCCGCCTCCCTCGTCGCCACGCTCGCTTACGTCCATCCCGGCGCGGCGGAACGGCTGGCCCTGGACTTCTACCGGGAGTGGCTAGCCGGCGGGGTCAGCAAGGCCGAAGCCCTCCGCCGCGCCCAGCTCAAGCTACGCGCCCTCGACCCCGATCCCCGCCGCTGGGCTACCCATTTCCTGATCGGTGACCACCGATAAGGCTGGACCGATCCGCCCGCGGCCGGGCGCGGCATTGTCAAGATTGTTGTCGAGCAGATGGCGTAACACGCCCCAGACCAGCACCCCATCCGAGCTAGGCCGTTCAGACACTATCGCCCCGCCAATGCCAGCGCGCGGACGGCTCCAGCCACGCCGGCGCGTTTGCGGAGTTGCGCCTCGGGCTGGATGACCAGGGCGGCGTTAAGCGCCGTCAATATCTTCTGGAGGGCCTTCAGGGAGAGATCCGCGCGGCCGGCGAAGACCCGACTCAGCTGCCCCGGATCTATGTCCGTCTGCTGGCAGAAGCGGTACCTCGAACCATAGCGTTCTTCGATGAGATCGGCCAGGAAATCCCGGTAATCGGGAGGCGATACTTTCCCTTGTTCTATGCCTATGCGCGCCTCGAGATCCTGGCAGATGCGATAGGCGACGGAATCGGTTTTCAAGTCCGTTTTCTGAAATTGGACATTCCACCACGAGGCAAACGCATTCCAGCCGGGTCGAGACTTGTATTTGCGGTCCACGAGACCGAGAAAAGATTTCTCCCGCGCCTCGAGGCGGCTGCAATCCAACCGCCGCCCCGTGATCGTCTCATAGGGAATGTTCTTGATGGTCGTCATGATCACCTCTCCTCTATCAGCTGCCCCCGGATATTTTATAAACAGCCGTCCGCCGGGGCAGAACGAATGAACTCGACATAACCCGCGACGGCAAGGTAGATCGACTCCTGATCGAACGTAATGGCAGCGTTTGTTAGAAGGTTGCGCAACCTATCAACCTGGCTCTCCGGGATGGCTAAAATATATCTGCGGCTCTCGTCTTTGACAGGAGGGGTTCCGGGAGCTCCTTCATACTCTCCGGGCAAGAAGATGTCGCCCCGATAAAAGGTCTCCGGGCCGGTATGGCCGGCCGGGAAGTTTGCTCTAACTGTATCCGTAAATAGCCTCCAGGAAATCGGTTGATGGGGTTTGCGGTCGGAATTCCTAACGATCGGGATGAAAAACTCGCATTGAACAATTCTCTCTTCCTCTTTGTCTTTGCCAGATTCTATAGCTTCCATCTCACTATACCCCATGATTGACTAACAGTCAACTAGTTTATTGCCGGGAATCTTGCGCTTATAATCTGCCTGCCCCCGCGGGACGGAGGCTTGCCCGAGGCAGGGAGAGATCCGAGGCTGCTCATAGGCCTCCAAGCCGGCGCCCCTGCATAACCAAGAAAGCCAAAACCGAAGGGATCGGGGCTATATCGCCATCGGGCCGGCGAAATACGCTCGCCGGGCGAAGCGGGCGTTTTTATCCGCGGGATCGAAATACGGGGCCATCCACGCATCGTCATCGATCAGAAAGCTCGGCTGCCATGAATCCGGCGTCCCTTTCTTTTTGTTCTCCATATACCACTTGACCGCCTCCCGATAGGCGTAGTGGGTATACAGCCGGAGGTATTCGCCGAAGTAGATATCGGCGATCCGCTTGTCGCCTCGGATCACCAGCATATTCTCGTCATTGGTGTCCGTGCTTGCCTTGCTGAAGTTGGCGCTCCCGCTCACCACGGTCGGCGTCGCGCTCAGCGGATCCACCAGCATGTATTTTGTGTGTATCCAGCGTACATACACGTCGTCAATGATCTGGGACATCTCGGCCAGCCAGCGGTCAAAGCAGTTGGTCACGATCTGATTCCCGACCGCCATCAGCACGTTGGGGCGATTCCGGATCGCTTGGATTTCCTTCTTGTCCTTGGCGATCGTCTTCGGGCTGCCCCAATCCTTCTCGAGAAGCGCCATCCGGAGAACGGCGTCATCCCTCCGGTAGACGGTCTTGAACTTCTCGTGAATCCCGAAAGCGAAGGTCATGAAGAGCCCCCCCCGGGCGCTGGCCGCGATCTCCGCGTACCAATCGAGGGCATCGAGGTTCGTGCCGCGCGGAGAGAAGACCGCGGTCGTGCCGGCATCCGGGAGAACCAGCGGCGCCGGGGCGGCCATGACATTATCACTCCGGTAATCGTTCCCGACGACGGGGTCCTTGGCTAACCGTTCCCAGTAGGCCAGGTAAGACCGGGCGATCGAATCGTCTTCCACGATGTGCCCCAGGTTGGAATGGCCGAAGATCCCGTTCTCCGTCAGGTTGGTCGAACCGGTCCAAACGGCCTTCGGCTGGCCGTCCCGGCTCAGGACGAAGAACTTGTTGTGCATCAGCTTGCCGTTTGCTCGCCCCTGGCAGAGCGAGCCGATTTTGGCATTCTTGATCGCCTTCCGATTTTCATACCAGGGTCCTTTCGGCTTCGTTTTCCCTTTCTTGGTTTCATAGGCTTCGATGTTATCGAACAAGATATGCACCGAGGCGCCGCGTTCATGGGCGCGCTTGACCGCGGCCAGCGCCTCCGGCCATTGAAACTCGTAGACCGCACCGTGGACTTCCCAACTCGGGCCGGCCCGGTCGAGGAAGCCGACCAACGCTTCGAGCAAACCGCGCGAGAGCCACTGGTAGGCGCCCGGCCCCACCTTCTTCGGCGGCTCGTTCTGGAAACGGCGGGAATACTCCTGGGTCGCCACCGAGCCGCGATTGAAAAAGGCCGAATGGACGGGCCCGGTTTCGGTCTCGGTCCTGATCGGGACCTCGAGCTCGATCCGCGGATCGAGGCTGGCGGGATCGCCATAGAGCGCCACGATCGTATAGGTGTAGTCGCGCCCCGGTTTGGCGCTGTAGTCTGTCCACTGGAAGGACTGGACCGGGTGGTAACGGGTGGAGAAGGTCTCGCTTTTCGCCGGGTAAGGTTCGGTTTTTTCGAATGTTTTCATCCCCCGCATCCAGACCGTCTCGCCCTCGACGCTGTCGAACCGCTTGAAACCAAAACCGCGGAATCCGGGGCGCTGTTCTTCGGCAAGGTCGAGACCGAAGAAGACCACATGAGTCCCGGCGATCGCGTTGACCGTCAGTCCGTTACGATCCTTGCGGAGTCTCATGGCCAAACCTCCCTCGGTTAGGACGTTGATTCCGGGGACATAATTCGGGATAGCGTGCTTCAACTACCTGGTTACGGGGATATCGTTGGATTTCCCGAAATAAATCCGGCTGAGGCGGGGAACCGACCACAAGCCCGAGTCGTCGCGGAAGATGGCGACGTCGTCCCTTAAGTCGCCGTTGTAATCGGCGGGGACGGGATAATCGCTCCCGGCGCCGCAATACATCCGGGTCGCCCCACGGATGGACCAGAGGCCGGAAACCGGGCGGAAGACGCCGGGTTCCCAAGTTCCATCCCCGTTATAATCGCCGGGGGCAACCCTATCGCCGCCGGCGCCAAAGTACACCCGGGTGACGTTCCTCAAAGCCCATAATCCGGAGCTTCCCCGGAAGAGAGCGACGTCTTTCGTCCCGTCTCCGTTGTAATCGCCCGGGCCAACCACGTCGCCGATGGCGCCGCAGTAAACCCGCGTAACGCCCCGGATAGACCAGAAGCCGGAGGAGGCCCGGAAAATTCCCGCATCGCAACTGCCATCCCCATCGTAATCGCCCGGGACGGCGACATCGGAAGCGGAACCGAAATAGAAACGAGTGATATCCCGGATGGCCCAAAAATCGGAAGTATCCCGGAAGACGCCGATATCGTCGGTTGCGTCTCCATCATAGTCGCCGCAAACCGGGAGATCGAAGTCCGAGCCGAAATTGACGCAGGTGATTCCCCTGATCGCCCAGAGGCCGGGCGAAGGGCGAAAGACGGCGACGTCGGAGACGCCGTCGCCGTCATAATCACTTCCGCCGAGTATCAGCGCCTGGGGCGGCGGCGGCGCATAAGGGTTATACGCCTCTTCGGCGAAGATATACCAGCAGGTGGCCGCCAGGCAGCAGCGGGCGTTATACACCCAGTCGAAACCGGTGGTAAGACCATCCTGGCAGGCGGCCGGTATCCCGGTTCCAGCGCACAGGGGCGATTCCGCTTGTATGGCGCGCAGAGCCGCCAGGCACTCGTCGGCATGCGCTTCATCCCCGATCACTTGATAAACGACTCCCATTTGACCCACCCCCTCGAACCAAACGCCATCGCGGTCGGCATTGAAGTCGTATCCGGATATCAGCGAGGGGCAATCGGCATCCTCGACCCAGAGGCGCTCCCGGGCCCAGGCGAGCGCACGGTGATATTCATAAGATCCGGGCGAGGCCAATACGGACCAGGCCTGAACATCAAGCGGGATTTGATCGGGGTTGTCGTTGATGGTTGCTCCGTCTTCCTTCGTCCCCGTCCAGAAATAGCCCGTCGTTTCATTCCACATCGCCTCCACAAAGCTTAAGGCGTGCTGAGCATCATCGTTCCATCCCTGATCCCACCTTGAAAGCAAGGAGAAGGCTATATAAAGATCGATATTGTGCTCGACGGATTTCCAGGTGAGTTTCGCCTGGTCCCCGTCAAAACCATTGTAGCCGCCCGTGAACCCGCCCGCTCCGATATCGCTATAACAATTAGCGACGACCCATTCGGCCATTTCGAGAGCTGCGTTAAGATATTGTCGTCCTCCCCGCTGCTGGTAGTAGTGCATGAGAGCGATCATGGCCCAGGCTATGTTGCCGGCGCTGGTTCCATCCGAACCCGCGTCTTCATACCAGCTTTTAGCGTCGTAATCCCACCACCCGGGCAGTTTGGCATAACCGGTAGCTGGATCGATCAAATCCCCGCACATGTAGGCGTTTCTTAATCTCCCGTCGCTGAAGTAGCGGTCGCTCTGCTGGGCCGTTACAAATGCATCCGCAAGAAGTTTCGCTCTCGGCAAGTCCCGATAGGGGCCCGGCATCGAGTAAGCGATCAGAGCCAACGCGTTATCATATACATTGGCCGCGTTGCGGATGTAATTGTCGCCGGTTTGAGCGTTATAGGTATAACTTTGGAGGAAATGGCTCGTCTCCGGAAACGCCTTGTCGTATTTGACATCGTCAAGATAAAACGTGCAACCGTCGGGATTATGAGCTTTATCCGCGACAAAGCAAAAACCTCCCAATATATTGCTCAAGTCTTTCTGCAGGGGCTTATCGAAAACAATATCATCGAGGTAAAAAACGCACCCATTCGGGTTCGGATCGTGTATGTCGTTGAAGGCAAACCCGAAGCCGCAGCAAACGTCGGACATATCGCGCCCGTTGAGATCTATCTCGTAGCGGGACCAATTGCCGGTTATGCCCACAAAATGCTCGTTGGCCGCGCTGATAAATGTTTCCCCACAGGAATCGTCCGGGTAGCCGACCCAAAACTTCAGCTGGAGCTCCGGCTGGTCGGTGCGGGCATAAAAAGACAGCTTGGTGGCGCCGGCCAGGTCGTATCCCTTTCCATTATTGCCAACCCAATTGTTTTCCGGGTATTGCCAATCTACTCCATTCCACATGAAACCGTCTGACCCGGCTTCTCCATTCCATTCCACGCGGATGCAGGTATCGCCGCCGTGAGGATTATCAGTCCATCCATCGTCGAAGGTCATATTGTTCGAGCCATTCAACCAGCCCGAGGGAATATAGTGGTTATTGCTTCCGGCGTATTTTTCGGTAAAGACTCTGAAATACTCCGCGCCGGCTAGGTCGATGGCGTATTCCTGCCAGGAGTTGGACAGGGTGATAATCCCCGTGCTGAGCAGATCGCAGGAATCCTGATAGGGGAAGGAGGGGTTGCGATAGGGATTCCGATTGATTCCACCCATTTTAAACTCAACCCGCTCGCCACCGATCTTTCCCTTCGCCGCAAAAGTTAGAACGGTTGCGCCGGCGAGATTGTAACCATTGCCTTTATCTCCCCAGTTATTCTCCGGATATTGCCAGTAAACGCCCGCCCAGGCAGTCTCCGGGCTCCCTGAAGCCGCATAAACGATTTCATTGCAGCTGACACCGGAGAATACTTCATGGGTGCAATTGCCGAAAAACCCGATATCCGCTATATCCCCCATCCAACCCGAGGGTATGAAGTGATTCCCCCCGCAATAATCGTCGAAATATACGTAGAATGAGTCGCAATACTGGTCCATTACTCGATTGAGATATTCAAAGGCGCCTCCAGCGCCCGCGGCTGAATTCGAGTGAAGAGGAGGGGCAATCCGCGAAGCTGGAGGCGCCGGGGGGTGAGATATCCGGCTTATCAACGGGGCGGAGCCGCCCCGGCAAACCGCAGGCAGCAACATAGCAGCGATTAAGACAGCTCTCACCTTCGTTTCCACCCGGCCGGAATAGTTTGCGAGCCGCACTTCAAGACAAGCCGGAACTCAATCATTTGACTCTTCCGATCGCCCCGGTCAGGCCGCGAATTTGATCGTCAGTTTCCTCTCCACTTCCTGGCCGGAGGCGATGAAAACGGCCCGGACGAGGTAGACGCCGGCGGACTGGATCAGGCCGGGATCGATGACCCAGGCCTCCGGGAAATCGATGAAGTCCCCTCCGGGGATCGCCACCGGCGTCAGCGCCTGGGTAAAGAACCTGCCCTCGCCCCACCGCCAGACGGTCTTCTTGTCCCGCTCGACGATGAAATCGTAGATCTGGCTCGTCGGGCATACCCCCCTCCAGATGCTTCGGAAAGGCCATTTCACGCGCAGGGCGAGAGAAAACGCCCGGGAAGCCGGGGAGGAGGGCCGGCGCTCCAGGACGAGCTCATCGCTTTCCATCTTGAGCTCGACGGTCAGCGCCGTCTTTTCCGCCCGAACTTCCTCCGCGCGCGTGTAGGGGATAACAGCGTCATAGGAAAGCAAGCCGGACAACACCCTTCCCTCGATGGTGATCTTGGATCCCAGGTGCTCCTGGAGTTTGGGATCATTTCCCCAGAGCGGCGCCTTCTTGGCGATCGGGATCTCGGCGTAGTCGAACTGCTGGAGGATATACACCGGCCCCTCTGACCTGCTCCCGATCAGGTGAAGCTTGGAAAAAAGAAAGCCGTCGAACCTGGTCATCTTCCGGCCCTCCGGGTTAGGGGTAGCGGAGAATAAAATACCCGCCGATCGGGCGGGTTCGATGATTTGCCTTCCAGACCAGAAATCGGTCGGAGTTGCGATACTGGCGCATTTTTCACGGCGGCCACCGGTTGCGCGCTGCGGTCTGCTCTATCCTATTCATCGGTCATTAAATGTCAAGTACATAGTTTATTTTTATAATATTTACCGATACGCCTGAGTTGCTCCCCGGATGATGGTTGGGATTGCTTCGTCCCCTTCTCTCCGCTTCGGAGCCCCGCAATGACGTTCATGCGTTGCTGCCGATGGACTCGGCCAGAACGAATAGCGACGTCTGGGATAGTGGCGGCGCGAATGTTTTTATGCGGAAAGGTAGGAGTGGACGGAGGCGGCGGCGCGGCGGCCGGAGGCGAGGGCGGTGGCGACGAGCGAGGGGCCGACATTGCAGTCCCCGGCCGCGAAGACCTTCGGGAGGGAGGTTCGTCCCTCCGGACCGGCGCGGAGGTTGCCGCGGGGGTCGAGGGGGAGGGCGAGGTCGGAGAGGAGGGGGGACGGCTCGACGTGGAGGAAGCCGGCGGCGAGCAGGACGAGGTCGGCCGGGATCTCGAAACCCGAGCGGGGGATCTCGCGGGGCTCCCCTCCCCCTTGCGGGTAGTCCAGTCGAACGCAGCGGGCGGCCCGGACGGACCCCTCGCCCACGAACTCCCGCACGGCCACGGACCAGAGCCGATCGCACCCCTCTTCCTGCGAGCACGAGGTGCGGAGGATGCGGGGCCAGTTCGGCCAGGGATCGGAGGGGAGGCGGGAGTCGGGCGGACGGGGGAGGAGTTCGGCTTGGACGACGCTCCTCGCCCCGAGCCTCCGCGCCGTCCCCACGCAGTCCGAACCCGTGTCCCCACCCCCGATGACCAGCACGTCCCGGCCCCGGACCTCCGCCGGTTCCGCGGAGGGGACGGCCTCGCCGGAGACCAGGCGGTTCTGGCGGGAGAGGAAATCAAGAGCGAAGCGGATGCCGGCGAGGGACCGCCCCGGGAGGGGCAGGTCGCGGGGGGTCCCCGCGCCGAGGGCGAGGAGGACGGCGTCGAAGGCGCGGAGGAGGTAGCGGGCGGAGACGTCCACCCCCGCCCGGACGGAGTTCTCGAAGATCACGCCCTCCTCCATAAGCTGGGCCAGCCTCCGGTCGAGGACGCGCTTCTCCAGCTTGAAGTCCGGGATCCCGTAGCGGAGGAGACCGCCCGCCCGGGCGTCCTTCTCGAAGACGACCGGTGAGTGCCCCTTCCGGGCGAGTTCCTGCGCGGCGGCGAGGCCGGCCGGGCCGGAGCCGACGATCGCCACTCGACGTCCCGTTTTCGCCGCGGCCGGGCGGGGGCGGATCCAGCCCTCCCGGAAGCCGCGCTCGGCCGCCTGGAGCTCGATCCGGCGGACGGCCACGGCCGGGAAGGCGAGGGAGAGGGTGCAGGCGGCCTCGCAGGGGGCGGGGCAGACCCGCCCGGTGATCTCGGGGAAGTTGTTGGTGGAGTGGAGGACCTCGAGCGCCATCTCCCAGTGGCCCCGGGCCAGGAGGGAGTTGACGTCGGGGACGCGGTTCGCGAGCGGGCAGGCGAAGCCGTGGCAGAAGGGGACGCCGCAATCCAGGCAGCGCCGGGCCTGGAGGAGGAGATCGCCCTCGGGGTAGGGGATCTCGTACTCCCGGAAATCGCGGACCCGCTCCCGGACGGGGCGCGGCGAGGGGTCGCGGCGGTCGATGGTCAGAAAATCAGCCATAACGGATTAGAGGCATGCAGGATCGCTGCGGTTGTAGCATCTCCTTTTCGATTCGCCGGCGAATCGAAAAGGATTGCAGTATTGCTAGGATGCCGCACTTCCAAGCGGCGGCGTGCCGCCGCACTCCAAAACGCCGGGCCCTAGACCTGGCCTGCAACACGACCCCGCCAAATCGCCCCGACGCAGTCGGGGCCTACATGGAATACGTTTCTCGCTCATGCTCTCGTCCTCGATTTCGTAAACGGATATGTGAACGTGGACGCAGACGAATCAGCGCAGGCCAGGTTCAAAGTTCCACATTACACGTTCCACGTTACACGCTACTTGTAGACCTCCTCCGTCGCCGAGACCGTCTCGCCCACGAGGTCTTCCCGCAGGCGCATCCGCTCCAGGGCCTTGCCGTAGTCGATCGGGAGGACCTTGACGAAGAGGGGGAGGCGCGACTCCCAGTTGTCGATGAGCCACTTAGCCCGCGCCGAGCCGGTGCAGCGGAGATGGGACTCGATCAGCGAACGGAGGAGGCGGCGGTCCTCCTCGCTCCACACCCCCTCCAGGTTGACCATGTCGAGGTTGCAGCGGGTGTCGAAGAGCTCGGTCTCGTCGTAAACGTAAGCGATCCCGCCGGACATCCCGGCGGCGAAGTTGTGCCCGGTCGGCCCCAGGACCACCACCGTCCCCCCGGTCATATACTCGCAGGCGTGGTCGCCCACGCCCTCCGCCACCGCGACGGCGCCGGAGTTCCGGACCGCGAAGCGCTCGCCGGCCGTCCCGTAGAGGAAGACCTCCCCCCCGGTCGCGCCGTAGAGGATGGTGTTCCCGGCGATCACGTTCTCGCGGGGGACAAAGGCCGTCCCCGGAGGGGGGAGGACGACGATCCTCCCTCCCGACATCCCCTTCCCGAGATAGTCGTTGGCCTCGCCCTCGAGGCGGAGCGAGACGCCGGGGACGAGGAAGGCGCCAAAGGACTGGCCGGCCGTCCCGGAGAAGCGGAGGTCGAGCGTCCCCGCGGGGAGGCCAGAGGGGCCGAAGCGGCGGACGATCCAGCCGCTCAGGCGAGCCCCCACGGCCCGGTGGATGTTGCGGATCGGGAGATCGAGGGAGACGGGCTTCCCCCCGGCGAGGGCGGGAGCGACCTGGGCGAGGATCGCGTCGTCGAGAAGCTCGGACGGCGGTCCGCCCGAGGGGCGCATCCGGCACTCCGGATCGGCCGAAACGGCGGGGCGATCACTAGGATCGCCCCCACACGACTGGCTGGGCGGGCGATCGCCCGGATCGCCCCGACCGGCGCCGACCAGGTCGGAGAGGTCGAGCGTCTCCGCCTTGAAGACCCCCGCGGCGGGGACGAAGCGGAGGCGGTCGGAGCGGCCGACCATCTCGGCCAGCGAGCGGAAGCCCATCTCCGCCATCCCCTCCCGGACGGCGCGGGCGAGGAAGCGGAAGAAGTTCTCGACGTGGACGGGCTTCCCGACGAAATGCTTCCGGAGTTCGGGGTCCTGGGTCGCGATCCCGGCCGGGCAGGAGTTGAGGTGGCATTTCCTCGCCAGGACGCAGCCCAGGGAGACGAGGACGGCGGTCCCGAAGCCGAACTCATCGGCGCCCAGAAGCGCGGCGACGAGGACGTCGCGGGCGGTCTTCATCCCCCCGTCCACCCCGACGCGGATCCGCCCGCGCAGCCCCCCCGCGAGGAGCGCCCGCTGGGTCTCGGCCAAGCCGAGCTCCCAGGGGAGGCCGACCCGCTTGATCGCGGTCAGGGGCGAGGCGCCGGTCCCGCCGTCCTGCCCGGAGATGACCACGAGATCCGCCCGCCCCTTGGCCACGCCGGCGGCGACCGTCCCCACGCCGGGTTCGGAGACGAGCTTGACCGAGACGGCGGCGCGGGGGCTCAGCGCCTTCAGGTCGTAGATGAGCTCCGAGAGGTCCTCGATCGAGTAGATGTCGTGATGGGGCGGGGGCGAGATCAGGGTTACGCCGGGCATGGTATGGCGGACGCGGGCGATCTCGGCGGAGACCTTGTGGCCGGGGAGCTGGCCGCCCTCACCCGGCTTCGCCCCCTGGGCGATCTTGATCTGGATCTCCTCCGCGGCGGCGAGATAGGAGGCGGTGACGCCGAAGCGCCCGGAGGCGACCTGGCGGACCTTCGACCGGGCGGGGGCGCTCCGCTCCGGGTCCTCCCCCCCTTCGCCGGAGTTGGAGCGGCCGCCCAAGCGGTTCATCGCCCGCCCGATCGCCTCGTGGGCTTCCCGGCCGATCGAGCCGAAGGACATGGCGGGGGAGACGAGACGCTTCAGGATCGCCTCCTCCGGCTCGACCTCCTCGAGGGGGACGGGCTCCCCGGGGACGAAGGAGAGGAGTCCGCGCAGGTTGCCGGCCTCCCTTCCCGTGCGGTCCACCTCCGCGGCGAAGGCGCGGTAGGATTCGTAATCCCCGTTCCGGACGGCGCGCTGGAGAAGCGCGATCGCCTCTGGCGACCAGAGGTGGCGCTCGCCCCCCGCGCGCAGGCGGTAGTCGCTGCCGGGGTCGAGGAGAAGCGGCGGCGAGCCTTCGGGGGGCAATCCCCGGCGGTGGCGCTCGTTCGCCTCCCGGGCGATCTCGGAAAGCCCGATCCCCCCGACCCGGGAGACCGTCCCGGTGAAATACTTCCCGACCAGGGACCGGTCGAGGCCCACGGCCGCGAAGATCTGGGCACCCTGGTAGGAGCGTATGGTGGAGATCCCCATCCGGGAGAGGGTCTTGAGGAGCCCCTTCTTGAGCGCCGTGACGTAGTTCGCGGCCGCGTCCTCCGGGCGGGGATCGCCCTCGAGAAAACCCCGGCCGGCGAGGTCGCGGACGGCGGCGAGGGCGAGGTAGGGACAGACGGCCGAGGCCCCGTAGCCGACGAGGAGGGCGAGGTGGGCCACCTCCCTCGCCTCCGCCGTCTCGACCACGATCCCGCAGGCGGCGCGCAACCCCTTGCGGATCAGGTGGTGGTGGAGGGCGGAGACGGCGAGGAGGGCGGGGAGGGGGGCGCGGGCGGGCGAGACCGCGCGGTCGGAAAGGACGATGACCGAAGCCCCCTCCCCGATCCGCGAGGAGGCGAGGTCGCATACGTACTTGAGCGCGGTCTCGAGGTCCCGCCCGTCGCCGCCGGCCGGGAAGGTGATCTCGATCCCGGCCGGGAGGAGGTCGGGCGAATCCGAGGCCCGGATCCGCTCGAGCTCTTCCGGGGAAAGAACGGGGTGGGGGAGCTTGAGCCGCCGGGCGTGGGCGGGCGTCTCCTCCAGGAGGTTCCTCTCCCGGCCGAGCCAGCCCATCAGGGACATCACCAGCTCTTCTCGGAGGGGATCGATCGGGGGGTTGGTCACCTGGGCGAAGAGCTGCTGGAAGTAGGAGAAGAGGAGCTGGGGGCGGCGGGAGAAGACGGGGAGGACGGAGTCGTTCCCCATCGACCCCACCGGCTCCTGCCCCCGCTCGGCCATGGGGGCGAGGACGAGGCGGAGGTCCTCGTCGGTGTAGCCGAAGGCGGCCAGGAGGGCGGGGAGCGAATGCCCGGCGGGGGCCGGGACGGGGCGGGAGGCGGGGAGGGAGGCGAGCTCGATCCGCCCGTCCTTCACCCAGCGCCGGTAGGGCTTGCGGCGGGAGATCCGCGCCTTGATCTCGTGATCCGGGACGATCCGCTTCGCCTCGAGATCGACCAAGAGCATCTTCCCGGGCTGAAGCCGCCCCCGCTGGAGGACCCGCTCCGAGGAGAGAGAAAGGACGCCGGCCTCGGAGGCGAGGACGACGAGGCCGTCGCGGGTGACGGCGTAACGGGCGGGGCGCAGGCCGTTCCGGTCGAGGGTGGCGCCGAGATAGGCGCCGTCGCAGAAGACCAGGGCCGCCGGACCGTCCCAGGGCTCCATCAGTGCGGAGGCGTACTCGTAGAAGGCCCGCTTATCTTCGCCGATGTGGAAGCGGGACCCCCAGGCCTCCGGGACCAGCGTCATCACGGCCTGGGGGAGCTCCCGGCCGGAGCGGACGAGGAGTTCGAGGACGTTGTCCAGGATCGCCGAGTCGGACCCCGACTCGTCGATCACGGGGAGAACCTTGGCCAGGTCGTCCCCGAGGAGCGCCGAGGCGAGGGCGGGCTCGCGGGCCTTCATCCGGTTGACGTTCCCGCGGAGGGTGTTGATCTCGCCGTTGTGGGCGAGGAAGCGGAAGGGCTGGGCGAGCCGCCAGTCGGGGAGCGTGTTGGTGCTGTAGCGCTGGTGGACGACCGCCCAGGAGGAGGCGAAGGCCGCGTCGGCGAGGTCGGGGTAGAAGGCCCCCAGCTGGGAGGCGGTGAGGAGCCCCTTGTAGACGACCGTCCGCGAGGAGAGGCTCGCGAAATAGGGGCGCTCCCCCTCCCCGGCCGGGGAAGTCGCCGACTCCTTCTCGATCAGGCGGCGGAGGGCGTAGAGCTTCCGCTCGAAGGAAGCGCGGGGGATCTCCCCCCTCCCGAGGAAGACCTGGAGGACGCGGGGGAGGCTCTGGCGGGCGAGATCGCCGAGGACGCCGGGCGCGACCGGGACCTCCCTCCAGCCGAGGAGTGCGATCCCCTCCCCCAGCACCAGGCGTTCGACCAGGCGGCGGGTCCGGCCGTCAGCGCTTGCGCCGGGTATTCCCGGAAGAAAGAGGATGCCGACGGCATAGTCCCCGGGTCCGGGGAGGGGCAGCCCCGCGGAGCGGACGAAGAAGTCGTGGGGGAGGCCGACCATGATCCCGGCCCCGTCGCCCGTCCCGTCGTCGCCCCCGGTCGCCCCCCGGTGCTCGAGGTTGACCAGGGCTGAGAGGGCGTCCCGGACGATTGCCGGGGCGGGGACGCCGTCGAGGCGGGCGACGAAGCCGACGCCGCAGCTCCCCTTCGGGACGATGGCGTCATGGAGGCGATCTGGCATGGCGGCCCGGCGAAGAATTCCACGAATTGACACGCTTGCGCGCCGTAGCGCTTCAGCGCACAGGCACGAATTTTCACGAATTAGATTCCAGCCCGGCTAACCAATAACCGCGAATTGCGCGAATTAGCCCGGCGCGGAATATGTAACTACGAATTTCGCGAATTGCGCGAATTAGCCCGGCTTATTCAAATTCGCGCAATTCGCGTAATTCGTAGTTCCGTCCGCCGAGCCAGGCCAAGCCGATTCGCGTTTTATTCGCGTTATTCGCGGTTAAAAAGTCGAGCCAGGCCAAGCCGATTCGCGGTTCAGAGTATAGGGAGGTATTCGGTGAGCTCGTAGCGCGAGACGTGGGTCCGGTAGTTGTCCCACTCGA
>JAEAME010000051.1_pt1 | contig 173325 bp, 130 predicted proteins | sample 8958731 | NCBI WGS metagenome assembly JAEAME01 (sample SAMN16933194, study PRJNA681113) | bioreactor sludge metagenome | isolation source: anerobic bioreactor sludge (Control) | place: India:Bengaluru | collected 2018-10-24
GAGTATGCAACTGGACCGATCAGGCTGACTCAACCAAACACATGAAATGGTATAATGCTCCTCCCTACCAGTACGTTCCTGATGGAATGACAATTACCAAAGATGGTGTGACAATCGTTACGGATGCTGACAGGAACTTTGAAGGTGGTTCCACTTCCGGCGTTTATATGGACCAGATCATAATGAACCGGGGTGTATGGAACGATACGGAGAAAGATTTCGACTATGAACAATTCGTTATTCCTTTAGCAAGTGAGTTTCCGCCCGACAACAGAGTTGCTGCCAGCCCGGATGGCCAAATTATATGGATGGTTACATTAGGAAATAACGGCGGAGCAGAACAAATCGGTGATTACGCCAATTATTATCCGATTATGCAGGTTTCCAACGATGCCGGGGTGACCTGGAGCGACCCTATCGCTGTTCAGCTGGATGGTCCGAATGGAATCGATGGCATAAAGAATGGCCTGAGCGATTACCGTCTCGAGCAGCTTTACGGTACGGTTCCCGATCGCGATGAAATTCCTTATACTACGGCTTTCGACGTAGACCTTTTGGTCGATAAATGGGGCAACCCGCATATCGCCGTTGTGGTGGGTATTACCAGTGATTCGCAAGATTATGCCATTATCATCGGCGACAGCAACTGTATCGTTTATGATATCTATTCCATGGATGATGGCAGTACCTGGTATGCACAAAAAATGGGAACCCTGAAGACTTTCGATGGAACATTCGGAACTGATTTCGTGGAATATAACCGTACTCAGATTGCCAGTAATAAAGCCGGTGACCATGTTTTCCTGACCTGGTTGGATACCCATGTTGAAGGCGCTACCGAGAATCATGAACCGGATGTATTTGCCCGAGGATTCAACCTTCTTATAAATAAGATCACCGACAATAATGGCGAAGATAACAGCAACAATGTTACCTACCTGTCGGATGTTTATCAGCAGGCATATTTTCAATGTACTTCCCATTATGTATTTACCAAAGCCGGGGGCGGACATATCATTCCGATCGTAACCGAGCTATTATCGGATCCAACAAATGCTGATGACCCTGTTACCTTCAAATATATCTCCGACTTCTCCTATCTGCCGGAGGATTATACGATTCACGGTGACAATCCTCCTTTCGTTGGTATCAATGAAAACAAGACAGACCAGACCCTTACCAGCCAGATCTTCCCGAACCCGTTACGCGGCACCGGAACAATGACCGTCAACCTGAAGCAGAGCGGAAACCTGTTAATCGAGATCACCAATATGTTAGGAAAGAAGGTTTTATCGTTTAACAAAGGCTTTGTAAATTCCGGCGCACAGCAATTTACCATTGATGCAAGCAGATTACAGGCTGGGGTATACTTCTATACCATAAAACTTAATGACCAGAAATACACCAAAAAGATGGTTATTAAATAAATACAACTTATCTTTTATAAAAAAGCAGCTTTGTTGACAAAGCTGCTTTTTATTTATATATTTGTTTATTGACAGCGTGACATTTCCAAATAGCTCCTTGATAATAGTACTCATTTACAGAGATTTATTAGACACTTTACGGGATTTTCCATCAATCTAACATCACCCTACTAATTTATCATGAGTCATTGTTGTTTAACTTATAACAAAAAATCATGAAAAAAATCTTACTGTTAGGTTTCATTTTCGTTTTCAGTTTTTCTGTTCTAGGACAGGGTCTTAAACTGAAGAAGGGTCTTCCTACTGCAAAAAGGATCACGGAACAAAAGGTAGCCATTGAACCTCAAAAAACAGTCGGGATATCGACAGTGGTTACACCAACCCCTTCCACTCCGAAAGCCCCGGGCATTATAAATGTCATTACCCTGGGAACCTCTGCTAACGCCTATGGCTATGGTTATTCAGGCGGCCAGAAAACAATGGTATGGACCGATGATGATCTTGGGATCATAACGAACCTGCACCTTATGGGACCGGGTACAACCCCTCCGGCTCTCTCTGGTTATCTGGCAGTAGATAAAGCGATCAATCAAGGTCAGTCAACAGGCGACTGGACAAATAACTACCAGGTTTGCTCCGCACTATTGAATACTAGCGGTACTTATTATGCGGATGCTTCCCGTTATCCGCAATCGGTTATCTACAACCCTCCCGGGAATACCGATCTGAACAATGTCTATATTCATTTCTTCTGTCCGAACCTTTCCAATGGAGGCAGTTGGGGTGGTTACAACTATGGGGTATGCAACTGGACCGATCAAACTGACTCAACCAAACATATGAAATGGTATGATTTTCCTCCTAGTCAGTACATTCCTGATGGAATGACAATTACGAAAAATGGTGTTGCACTGGTTGCGGATCTTGACAGGAACTGGGAAAGTGGTTCCGGTGCTTATTTGGATCAATTCATTATAAACCGGGGAGTATGGAACGATACGGAGAAAGATTTCGACTATGAACAATTCGTTGTTCCTTTAGCTATGGATACCTATCCGGTCGACAACAGAATTGCTGCCAGCCCGGATGGCCAAATTATATGGATGGTTACATTAGGAAATAACGGCGGAGCAGAACAGATCGGGGATCGCGCCAATTATTATCCGATTTTGCAGGTTTCCAACGATGCCGGGGTAACCTGGAGCGACCCTATCGCTGTTCAGCTTGATGGTCCGAATGGTATCGATGGCATAAAGAATGGCCTGAGCGATTATCGTCTCAAGCAGCTTTATGGTACGGTTCCCGATCGCGATGAAATTCCTTATACTACCGCATTTGATGTAGATCTCGTGGTCGATAAATTGGGCAACCCGCACATTGGTGTTGTGATAGGTATTGCCAGTGATGAGGAAGATTATACTATTATAACCGGCGACAGCAACTGTATCGTTTATGATATCTTTTCCTGGGATGATGGAACTGTTTGGTGTGCTCAGAAAATGGGGACCCTGAAAACTTTCCAAGGAACCTTTGGTGATCTTACCGAAGATAACCGAGTAAATACAGCTATTAATAAAACCGGAGATCATATTTTCCTTACCTGGCTGGATACCCATGTTGAAGGTGTTACCGATAATAATAGACCTGATATCTTCGCCCGTGGATTCAACATCCTTAATTGCAGCATCACCAGCAATGATGGGGAAGATAACAGCGACAATGTTACCTTCCTGTCGGATATTAATCATCAGGCATATTTTCAATGTACTTCCCATAATGTATTCACCAAGGCCGGAGGCGGACATATCCTCCCGATCGTTACCGAGTTATTATCAGATCCAACAAATGCTGATGAACCTGTTACCTTCAAATATATCTCCGACTTTTCCTATCTTCCGGAAGATTATACGATTCTCATTGATTGTTTGCCTATTTGGTGGATTCCTCCTGGTATTGATGAAAGCAAGACAGATCATCCGATGAGCGGCGAGATCTTCCCGAACCCGTTAAGTGGAACCGGAACATTGACCATCAGCCTGAATCAGAGCGGAAACCTGGTTATCGAAATAACCAATATAGTAGGCCAGAAGGTTATGTCGTTAGACAAAGGCTTTGTAAATTCCGGCGCACAGCAATTTACCATTGATGTAAGCAGATTACAGGCTGGGGTATACTTCTATACTATAAAACTTAATGACCAGAAATACACCAACAATATGGTTGTAAAGTGACCGACCCTTTCTCATAATTAAAAAACCGGTGAAAACCGGTTTTTTTTCGTTATCATAGGACTAAACTTCCGATAACCCTGATAATCGGTTCAACCAGGGTAATATAAAATGTAATTCTGGCCGTTGACATATTATGTTTGCCAATGTGAACAAAGGATTATATTTTTAACTCCTATTCATGGCTTTTTTGTCGGGTGAACGTTACCGGGAATGGAATAGGACACAAAATTTCAGATGTCGTTTTCATCGGTGAGACTCTTTCCAGATAATTTTCCAAACCCGACAGGAAAGGGTGTAATATATCAGTGAAAAAAACCCTGAAATGGTGATCAGGGTTTTTTTATCTTTATGGTCAGAAATCTTTGGAGATGCTTGGAAAAGAGATAAAATACCTGCTTGGTAAAGAGATCCGGTTGGAACTTAAACAGAAATATGTCATTAACGGGATCCTGCTATACCTGGTTTCAACGATTTTTGTAGCCTATATGGCATTTTTGGAGGTGATCTCAGTCGAAACCTGGAATTCCATTTTCTGGATCATCTTATTATTTATTGCCGTGAATGGCATATCAAAAAGTTTTACCCAAGAGAGTCCGGCCCGGCATCTTTATTATTATACACTTGCCAGTCCGCAATCCATTGTACTATCGAAAATTATCTATAATCTTCTACTGATTGTCGTACTCTCAGCGCTTGCTTTCCTCTGCTTCATATTGCTGATGGGAAACAGGGTCATAAATATCCCTTTATTTATCCTGACCCTGCTGTTGGGGAGCCTTGGATTATCTTCCATTCTGACTATGGTTTCAGCTATTGCCTCCCGTGCAAGCCAGAACTTTTCTTTGATGGCGATATTAAGCTTCCCGATCGTCCTTCCATTACTGGCCACCCTGATGAGAGTATCATCTTCGGCGCTTCATAACCTTGAATGGGCCGGTAATCTGGGTTTTATCGTTGTCCTCCTCACCATCAACGGGGGTGTGATAATGCTGTCTTTTATATTATTTCCTTATCTTTGGAAAGATTAGCATCGATGCGAAATAAATCTCAGGCATGATTAGAGATTACTGGTGGAAAGTTCCTGGATTCCTGTTGATCTTATATGCGGTCATTTTCGGATTTATTATTGATGTTCCGGAGACATGGATTGAACAGACAATGCGAAACGTGTTTTATCATGTGGGTATGTGGTTTGTGATGTTCTTCATGTTGCTTATAGGATTTATAAGTAGTTTCAGGTATCTCGCAACTTTTGATGAAAAAAAGGATATAGTTGCCGTTGAAGCAGTGAAAGTTGGGATAGTTTTCGGTTCCCTGGGTGTCCTGACAGGAATGATCTGGGCCAGTTATACCTGGGGATCTCCCTGGGTAAAAGATCCTAAATTGAACGGTGCGGCGGTTGGTTTGTTCATTTACCTTGCCTACCTGATACTCCGGGGATCTATCGAGGACGCACAAAAAAGAGCAAAGATCTCAGCGGTTTATAATATTTTCGCTTTTTTTATCTGGATCGTATTTGTACTTATTCTCCCAAGGATTTCCGGTTCCGGTCTCCATCCTGCCACCGGAAATGATGTCACACCGGTTTTACCGATGCATATGGATCCGGGAATGCGCGCCATTTTTTTTCCCGCCATGCTCGGATGGATTTTAATGGCAAGCTGGATTTTGCACCTCCGGATCCGGATCAGAAGATTATCGGCTCAAATAAACGACATAATGCCCTGATGGTATGGAAGTATTTGGAAAAATATACGTAGTAGTTGCTGTACTGGCTGTTATCCTGGCCGGAATATTTACCTATCTCTTCTTTATTGACCGGAAAGTCAGAAAATTAGAGAAAGAACTAAAAGCTAAAAAATCACAGCAGAAATAATGAAAGCCATTCACCTTGTCCTGATCCTCGTACTCGTCGTTGCGGTAGCCGTAGTGGTTACTACAATGTCGGATTCAAGTATTTATTCCGACTTTAAAGAGGCTGCAAAAAAACCCGGGAAAGAATTCCATATTATCGGGAAGTTGAACCGTGACAGACCGCCGGAGTATGATGCTATAAAAAATCCCGGCCAGTTCTCGTTTTATCTTATAGATGAAAAAGGAACGGAAAAGAGAGTTGTCTATAGTAATTCCAAGCCGCGCGACTTTGAAAAATCTGAAAAGGTTGTAATTATCGGCTCCATGAAGGGTGAGGATTTCGTTGCAACGAGCCTTCTTCTTAAATGCCCGTCAAAATACAACGATAAGAACAATCCAACACAGTTTGAAGAAAAAAGATACCGGACCGGTTCATAATGATTACAGAATGAAGGCCTTCGCCATCCACGCATGAGATCCAGCTGATGACCAGGCATTGTCACCGTTTTAACTAAACAGAATGTCCAATAAATCGCTTCAAAACTTTATTACAGCCCTGGAATCTGCCGGGGAATTGGTTCGGATTAAAGAACCGGTTTCGCCCAGACTTGAGATAACGGAGATTGCCGACCGGATGGTGAAGTATGGGGGACCGGCATTGCTTTTTGAAAATAACGGAACTGAATTCCCGGTCCTGATCAATGCGTTTGCTTCTGACCGCAGGATATGCATCGCTCTTGGAGTCGACACGCTTGAAGAAATCGGAAATGATCTGAACAGGATGATAAACAATCTTACGAGTCGCAGGAATCATTTTTTTGAGAAAATCAGGATTCTTCCGGCTTTACAAAAGCTATCTTCCTGGATGCCTAAGGTAGTTAATGGGCGGGGTGCCTGCCAGGAAGCAATGTTGGATGCTCCTGATCTGTTAAAGCTTCCTGTACTTACCTGTTGGCCATCGGATGGTGGCCCCTTTATCACACTTCCCACGGTTCATACCAAAGATCCAGTATCAGAAATCAGAAATCTTGGCATGTACAGGATGCAGGTTTTCGGACCTGACCTGACCGGTATGCACTGGCATCTCCATAAAGGATCGGCAAATCATTTCATAAGGTACCGGGAATTAAATAGAAAAATGCCGGTAACCGTCACCCTCGGAGGTGATCCTGTTTATACCTATGCAGCTACAGCACCTTTGCCGGAGAATATCGATGAATATATCTTCGCCGGATTTCTCAGGAAAAAAAAAGTGGAGTTGGTCAGGTGTCTTACCAATGATCTGGAGGTGCCGTCGGATGTGGATTTTGTCATTGAAGGATATGTCGATCCGTCGGAAGATTTCATCCTGGAAGGTCCGTTCGGTGATCATACTGGTTTTTATTCCCTTACAGATTTTTATCCCCGGTTTCATGTAACCTGTATCACACATCGTAAAAACGCAGTCTATCCGGCAACCATAGTCGGAATTCCGCCGATGGAAGACCGATGGATCGGAAAGGCTACGGAACGAATATTCCTGTCGCCCATAAAAATGACGGTCTTACCGGAACTGGAAGAGATGCATATGCCTCCAGAAGGAGTATTTCATAACATCGTTCTGGCTTCCATCAGAAAGCATTATCCGGGACAAGCGCTGAAAGCTATGAACAGCTTATGGGGAACCGGACAAATGATGTTCAATAAGATCCTGATGATAATGAATGCCGGTACGGATCTGACCGACTATAAAACAATAGCCAAGCAAATTTCGGAAAAGGTGAATCCTTTAACTGATCTTCATTTCATTCATGGCCCGGTGGATGTCCTTGATCATTCAAGTAGTCAATTTGCTTATGGCAGTAAGGTTGGCATTGATGTGACATCAAAATTGCCTGAGGAGAAGCCAGCTTCAAAAATCATCTCAGAACCATTCTGTGATGGAAAAAAAATGCAGACAGAGTTCCCGGAAATAGGTAGTATCAACTCCACCTTATTTTCCGACAGGATTTCAGTTCTTATTTTATCGATTTATAAAAGCCGGAAGTATCATATCAAAAGTCTGGTCGCCAAATCGCTTCAAAACGGCTGGATCAGAAATGTGAAATTTATCGTCGTTGTGGATTCCCCGGCTGATGTTACCCAGATATCAGGAGTGGTCTGGATTGTGGCCAGTAACATCGATCCGGTTCGGGACTGTACTTTTATCAGACAGGAAGACGGGGAAAATTTCCCTTCCATTATCATTGATGGAACCAGGAAAACAAAAGAACTGGATGGTTTTGAGCGCGACTGGCCGAATGTTATTACTATGGATGAAGAAACTATCCGGCTTGTAGATCAGAAATGGAATAAGTTTGGACTGGGATCTCTGAGAATTTCCCCTTCATTAAGATTTAAATCATTGAATTCCAATGCTGGCGCGCTCGCTCAGTAGTTTTGGAAATGGAGATAAATTTTTTTTTGTATTTTTGTTTAATAAATTGGATCGCATGAAATATATCCTACCGCTAGTATTATCAATTCTGTCCTATCAACTTTGTTTTAATGACTCTTATGCTCAGACCTCGGGTATCAAAGGCCGGATAATGGATGAGGAGACCCTTGAACCGTTACCATTTGTCAACATCGGGGTAAAAGGGCAACCCATTGGTACTTTTTCAGACAGTAATGGCGCTTACCACCTTGAATTACCAAAAGGCGACTACGAACTGATCATATCCTCAATCGGTTATGAAAAGATAGAACGGTATGTCAGGGTTGAAGGGAAACGTATGCATCTTGTTGATATTCAGATGAAAAGTATCTCCCAGGAACTTAGTACCGTAGTTGTCTCGGGTTCAAAATATGCCCAGAAGGTGGAAGAATCGATCGCCACTATAGAGGTATTGAAAGCGAAATCTTTTCAAGTTTCCAACCCTACCAGCATTGATAAAGCAATTGATAAAATACCCGGAATTACCATTGTTGACAATGAGCCCCAGATTCGTGGAGGGAGCGGGTTTAGTTCCGGTTTAGGCAGCCGGGTCATGGTCATGGTCGATGATATTCCTATTTTACGGGGAGATGCCGGACGACCAAGCTGGGCGTTTTTACCGGTGGATGATGTTGAGCAAATTGAAGTGGTGAAAGGAGCTTCTTCCGTAGTATATGGCTCTTCTGCCATCACCGGAGCTATCAACATCAGAACGGCATATCCGAAAGATAAACCTGAAACCAAGATCAACAGCTTTTTCAGTATTTACAGCAAGCCATCAAGAAAATATACAACTCCATGGACCTCAGCCTTGAATCCATTTATTTTCGGACTTTCGGTCACCCATTTACAGAAGGTTAATAACATTGATCTTGTCGTCGGAGCCAATTATTATAACGACAAGGGATATATTGGCGGAACTCCCGAAGCGGGAGCAGACACTGCCTTTAACAAAGGCGAATTTGAATACCGGGCAAAGATATTTTTTAACACCCGTGTACGAAATGGAAAGATCAGCGGGCTCACTTATGGAGTCAACGGGACATTTATGTACAGCGATAATGCCCAGACCTTTTTCTGGTATGATTCTGATACCAATATTTTTCGTTCCTACCCGGGATCATTATCACATTTCAAGGAATTTACGTTTTATGTTGATCCCTACATCAAATATTATACGAAGAACGGCAATAGCCATAGTTTGAAGAACCGGGTTTACTATGGAAATACAAATGCAAATAACAATCAATCCAACCAGTATATCACCCTCTATAATGAATACCAGTACACACACAAATTCAAGAAACTAGGCGACCTGATGATGGTGGCCGGTGTCATGAATGCTTATTCACATTCCAATGGTCAGGTCTTTTCGGGTAAGCTTGCTGCGGATGGAACAACTACGCTTAATGAACCTGGTGAATATACCTCAGAGAACCTGGCTATTTATGCCCAACTTGAGAAAAAATTCTTCAAGTGTCTTACCCTTTTATTGGGGGGCCGTTGGGAGTATTATCAGATTGCCGGGTTTTCCGAAAACAGACCGATTTTCAGGACGGGATTTAACATTCAGGCTACCCGGAGCACTTTTATCCGTGGTTCGGTAGGACAGGGATACCGTGCACCTAGTATTGGAGAAAGGTATATAACCACCAATTCCGGCGGTTTTGGTTTCTATCCCAATCCCGATCTTCAATCAGAAACCAGTATTTCCTATGAAGTAGGGATCAAACAGCTTTTTAAAATCGGGAAATTCGTTGGAATGGCTGACGTCTCAGGATTCCTGGAGAATTATGATAATTATGTGGAATTTAATTTCGGGATATGGGGAAACGGATTAGTTACCAAAAGTATTGGTTTTAAATTTCTCAATACCGGTCCGGCAAGAATTTATGGAATTGATTGTACCATTGGCGGAGAAGGCAAACTTTTCCGTAATGTGGATCTTTCCCTCTTATTGGGGTACACCTTTTCGGTTCCACAGGCACTTGATCCGGCCGGTGTCTACTATACTCATTATGAAGAATCCGCTGGAAAAATACGCGAATATTCCTATCTTTCCTCGTCTTCCGATACCAACGGCCACATTTTGAAATACCGGATGCAACACTTGTTTAAATCAGATCTTCAGCTCACTTTTAAAAAACACTTTTCCGCCGGATTAAGCGGACGGTATTATGGAAACATGAAGAATATAGATATTTTCCTTTATCAAATGGAAGTTGCAATGCATTCAGGGATCGAGAAATATCGTTTGGAACATCACGACGGAAATTTCATTGTGGATCTCAGGGTCAGTTATGTCCTGAAAGATTTTAAATTTTCATTCCTGGTGAATAATGTTTTTAATACCGAATATTCTCTCCGGCCAATGACAATTGAGTCGCCCAGGACAACTTCATTACAAGTTATTTTATCAATTTAAAAGTATTTATAATTAACCAAAAAAAATCAACTTATGAAAAAAATTGCTACACTTTGCGCATTGATCTTCTTCGGACTTAGTAGTTTTGGTCAATCGTCCCTTCCCAACGGGAATTTTGAGAGCTGGTATTTTGCCGCTCATCCAACGCATGCCCAACAGGGTTTTTATGAACCCAGCGGACCGTTTTTTCATACCCTGAACATCCTGGATACAATCGCAACGCCTCCCGGTCTTACCTGCTACCGCACCGATTCTGTTCATGCCGGAAATTATGCCGCCAGGGTAATAACTCAGCAAATTGCCTTGATGGAGGTAATTATTCCCGGTGTGGTTGGTACTATAAATATCGATTGGGCAGGAATGAGGGCAATTCTGGGAGAATCCTATACCTGGGCAACAAAACCAAGCCGTTTTCAAGGCTATTATATGTCATTCCCGGTAAATAACGATTCTTCTGCTGCTATTGTTCTCTTATCAAAATGGAACATAGATTCATACAAGCGTGATACCATTGCCTATACCCGGCTAGTTTTTCATGGAACAGTTAACAACTATACGTTTTTTGATGAACCTATCACTTATTTAAATAATGTTACCATGCCGGATTCTATTACCGTTCTTCTTCTTTCCTGTGCAGGATACAATGCAAAGTATATGCTGGGAAGTGTTGGAAGTGTTGGAAGCCAGGCCTATTTTGACGATGTCACCCTTACCGATATCGCTGGCTTTGAATATCAGCTGATGCCGGAAGTAAGTGTAAAATTATCACCCAATCCAACTTCCGGGATATTAAGAGTCGACCTTGGTGAAGAGATCAGAAATGGTGTTTTCGAAGTTATAAACCTTCAGGGGAAGGTGTTGAAGAAATATGTGTTAGACGGTCTTTTCAATACAATAAATCTTGGGGATTTAGCGAACGGAAGTTATTATTACAAGATCTCCAGGGAAAATCAGGTTGTAAATTCCGGTTCATTTGTATTCACGCACTAAATCCTTTAATTTATCAGATTATGACAGAAATTAAAACCTCTCAGATGGCGATGGATCTCGAAGATAAATTCGGGGCGCATAATTACCATCCATTACCAGTCGTGCTTGCCAGGGGGAAAGGTGTTTTTATGTGGGATGTGGAAGGGAAGAGATACTATGATTTCCTGTCGGCTTATTCAGCAGTTAACCAGGGACATTGTCATCCGAAGATAACTGCCGCTTTGATTGAGCAGGCTCAGACGCTCGAACTTACCTCACGGGCATTTTACAATAATGTACTGGGATCCTATGAAAAATTCATAACCAGTTATTTCGGATATCAGCGTGTACTGCCAATGAATACCGGGGCAGAAGGAGATGAGACGGCATTAAAACTTACACGCAAATGGGCATACAAAGTCAAGGGAGTCCCCGAAAACAAAGCAAAGATCATCTGTTGTGAAAATAATTTTCATGGACGGACCATTACGGTAGTTTCCATGTCGACCGATCCTGTTGCACGCCAGGATTTCGGTCCATTCACACCCGGATTTATCATCATCCCGTACAATGATATTAAAGCTTTGGAAAAGGCCCTCGAGGATCCCGATGTAGCTGGTTTTCTTGTTGAGCCGATCCAGGGAGAAGCCGGAGTTTTTGTTCCTGATGACGGGTACCTTAAGAAAGCGTATGATCTCTGTAAGGCAAAAAACGTTCTTTTCATTGCGGATGAAGTACAGACTGGAATTGCCCGGACGGGGAGACTCCTTGCGTGCGATTGGGAAGGAATCAAACCTGACGTACTTATTCTTGGGAAAGCTCTCTCCGGAGGTGTTTATCCTATTTCAGCAGTACTGGCAGATGATCCGATAATGATGGTCATTCATCCGGGAGAACATGGATCAACCTTCGGCGGGAATCCGGTTGCCGGAAAAGTGGCTATCGCTGCACTTGAAGTTATAAGAGACGAAAAACTGGCAGAAAATGCGTATAAGATGGGAATCATTTTCCGTGATGAAGTCAAGAAGATAAAATCTCCTTATATCGAGCTGGTTCGCGGAAAAGGCTTATTGAATGCTGTGGTAATCAAGCCATTCAATGGTAAAACCGCCTGGGATGTATGCCTTAAGATGAGGGACAATGGACTACTGGCAAAACCAACCCACGATCACATCATCCGTTTTGCACCACCATTGGTAATAACGGAAGAACAGATCTGTGAATCGGTTAATATTATCTGCAACTCCATTAAGGAACTCGAATAATTCATACCCTGTGTTTAAAAGCCTCCGGAAATTGAACCGGAGGCTTTTTGTTATCAATAAATTGAACTCTGATCATTCATTTATGTTTTTATCGATAAAATCATGAACAATTCTTTTTGGCTTTTGATCCTTTTTCTTGCCGGCTGTTTGAGTGCCTCTCCGTCATTTGCCTGTACGAACCTTATCGTAACAAAGGGTGCTAGCAAGGATGGATCAGTTATGATCACCTATGCCGCCGATAGTCATACCCGGTATGGTGCACTGTTCTTTTACCCGGGAGGCAAACATCCGGAGGGTTGTATGGTTGATCTGTTTCATTATGAAAGCGGGAAGTTCATGGGAAAGATCCCCGAAGTGCCTGAGACATTTACAGTTGTTGGCTTCATGAATGAACACCAGGTAGCCATTGGTGAAGATACGTTTGGAGGACTCGACTCCCTGTCTCACCAGCCTGGAGCAATTCTCGACTATGGATCGCTGATGAAGATCGGATTACAGCGGTCGAGGACAGCCCGTGATTTAATCAGGGTGATTACGGATTTGATAGAGATTTATGGGTATGCTTCGGGAGGAGAATCATTTGCGATCTCAGATAGCAGAGAAGCCTGGATTCTCGAATTGATCGGCAAAGGTAAATACGAGAAGGGAGCGGTATGGGTAGCCCTCAGGATACCCGACGGATATGTGAGTGGTCATGCAAACCAGGCACGGATTACCCAATTTCCGTTTCAGGAAAATAACGACTGGAACGATCTTAAGCAGGAGTGCTATCACTCGGCTGATGTAATTACATTTGCCAAGAATCATGGATTTTTTAGCGGACCAGATGAAACATTTTCCTTTTCAGACGTGTACAATCCGGTCAATTTTGGCGGAGCCCGGTTTTGCGATGCAAGGATATGGTCATTTTTCAGGAAACTGAACAGGACAATCCGAGACAACCCCGAATTTACCGACTATGCAATGGGAAAGTTAAACCGGCAATCAAAGTACCCGGATATGTCGCCCAATCCGAATGGTTTTGTGACCAACCGGCTCCCCCTATGGGTAAAACCTGATTCGCTGGTCTCTCTTGAGGATGTGATGGCAGCCATGCGCGATCATTTTGAAGATACACCCCTGGATATGCGGTATGACCTTGGAGCGGGACCTTTTAACTGCCCTTACCGTTGGAGACCCATGGAATTTACAGTCGACAATATCGAATACCTCAACGAAAGAGCAATTGCAACCCAGCAAACCGGGTACGTTTTTGTGGCCCAATCCCGTTCGTGGCTTCCTGATCCGATCGGGGGAATCTTCTGGTTCGGGGTTGACGATGCGGATGGTTGTGTTTTTGCCCCGATATATTGCGGGATAACGGCTATTCCAAAGAGTTATGCTGTAGGAAACGGTTCTATGATCGAATGGTCGGAGACCTCAGCTTTCTGGACTTTTAACCAGGTAAACAATTTTACCTATTCACGATACAATGTTATCCATCCGGAAGTGGAACGATACCAGCGGGAATTGGAACAGAAATTTTTCCACGAAACTGCCGGAGTCGATGCGGAAGCAACTAATCTGTATAAAACCGAACCAGCTGCCGGTATAGATTATATCACCGGATTCACTGTCAGGATGGGGGACCAGCTTGTCACCGACTGGAACGGATTTTATCACTATCTCTTCATGAAATTCAAAGACGGGAACATCATGCAGAGTGAGGGGTTTAAACTGCTCGACAACGGGAATGGCAAATCAGTCCCGAAGAAACCTTCCCAGCCGGGTTATGGTAAGGAGTGGGAGCGGAAGATGGTGGAAGGTACCAACGACCGTTTGAGAGTCGGAAAATAATTTCGCTTGTTACTTGATCAGAAAGTCGCAATCAGTTTCAGGTTGAACATTCTCGGGGTGAGATAATTCGGAACGGCATATTCCCTGCCATTGATGTCGGTCACCCATAAGTACGATATCGTATTATTCAATTGAAGAAGGTTGAAGACTTCCAGCGTGACCCACATGGAATTAAATACCTTGAACGGATTTCCTGATCTGAACTTCGTCTTTTCACCGATAATCTGTTTTGAAAGGCCGATATCAATGCGACGGTAAGATGGAATACGAAGGGTCTGATCTTTCCGCGGAGAGCTTGGTGGTCCGAAAGGAAGACCGGTTCCATATATCAGCGTCAGGTTCACTTTCCAGGTTGGAAACTTTGGAATATAATCCTGGAAGAAGATGGCAAGGTTCAACCGCTGATCGGTTGGACGAGGGATCCAGGAACCTTCAAAATATTCTTCGGTCTTCATGATGGAAATGCTTGCCCAGGATTCAGCTCCTTTCACGAATTCCCCGTTAATCCTGAAATCAATACCAGTGGAATACCCTGTGGCGTTGTTGGTTCCGTAATACCTGATCTTCAGGTTGTCGATCTCGTATGGGATAAGGTTTTGCAAGTACTTATAATAGACCTCTGCAACAAATTTAAAAGGACGTCCCCAGGCTTGAAAATAAAGATCACTGCCAGCTACGACCTGAAGAGCGGTCTGTGCTTTCAGATTTGGGACTATATTCCCGGTCAGATCAGTCATTTCCCGGAATGTCGGTGGTTGGGAGTAATATCCTCCTGCAAGACGGAAAACGACCTCTTTTTTCCAATGTGGACGAAAAGAAATGTTGACACGTGGATTTAGGGAAAACTGATGATTATAATCATAATAAATAGCCCTGAGTCCCGCAGTCAGAGAAATATCGTTCTTTAAATTTTTAAAGGTCCATGTGTTCTGGACAAAGGCGGAAACCCGGTTTGCGCTGATGGTATTATTATTCTGATTAACATTTGCCAGCTGTAAAGAATCATGCGGAGGAAAAAGAACACCCAGTGAATCAACCGGACGCGGAAGTGAATAACCTGCTGAATCCTGAAGTTCCCATTCATTCATGACATTATGAAAAAAATCATGCTGATACTTGACTCCCCAGATCATCATATTGTTATTCTTTTCCCATGAACCGCGATGTTCGATATTGAAAACGGTTCCATCGAGGTAGTTCCGGGCATGTTGAAGATATGCGCCCACTCCCATAATCTCCGTCACCTGACCGTTTTCACCACTATTCTGGTATGTTTCCAGTTTGCCTAACCAATACTCTCCGGAGATGTCATAGGTTTCTGCCTCATGAGTCTGATAAAAGGAAGAGATCAACCGGAGGCGTATATCCGGAGTCGGTTTATAGGTAAGGGTAAGCGCTGAAAGCCAGTTTTGGTATCGATCGACCTCCTTGCCATCGAAATAGATCGTAATCCGGTAGGCTTCATCTAAGGTCCCAAAACTGGTCTCCCGGGTTTCAGGAATCAATTTATAATTATTATTCGAAAAGGTGCCCAGAAATGAAATTTCCCATTTCTTGTTTATTTCATAGTTGAGCATCCCCTGGATATCGAAGTAGCGGGGTTTATAATTACCTTTTGTATCCAATCCCTTGAGAAAATAAGTATTGGTTTTATAGCGTGCGCCAATCAAAAATGAAAATTTCTTTCCGATAATCCCCTCCAGGTGCGCGTTTGCCCCCATTAAACTGACATCGAAGGATCCGGCAAATTCATTTGGTTTTTTATATCGGATATCCAGTACCGACGACATTTTATCACCATATTTGGCATCGAATCCTCCGGCGGAGAATGAGATTCCGGAGACCAGGTCAGGATTAAGAAAACTTTGTCCTTCCTGCTGACCTGAACGGACAAGAAAAGGGCGATAGATCTCAATGTCGTTTACAAATACCAGATTCTCATCAAAATTGCCACCTCGTACAGAGTACTGCGAACTTAGTTCATTACGGGATGAGACTCCCGGCAAGGTTTTGATAAGATCTTCAACGCTCGCGTTGATGGAAGGGATAAAAGTAATTGTCTTTGGATCGAGTCTGCTAAAGGTACTTGTCCGCAGTTGCTGATCTTTTACCTCGATGGATTTCAGTTCGGTGGCAATTTGTTTCAGTATAATGTTTATCTCTTTTTTTTCACCGGGAACCAGGTTTACAACCGCTGAGTCGCGTTCATACCCGATGAAGGAGATCAGTATAGTGATTGTTTGGTTTGCAGGTACAGGGAGAGAAAAGGTACCATCCTTGGCAGTGGTTGTTCCAAGAGTTGTCCCCTTGACGGCGAGATTGGCATAATGAATCACCTCATCTTCTTCCGACCGGATTGTTCCGAAGACTGTTGCTTGCTGCCCTGAAGATTCAAACACAAAACCCACAAGAACGAAGAAAACGATGATAAATGATTTTTTCAAATGAATGATTATTTCAGTCGTTCTTCTTTTCGTTTGAATTTTCCATCCTTCCATGCTTTAATGAATTTAGCCCAGGCAAAAGGATTGAAAATATTAAAAGGTTGCTGCTGACCGAAATAATAGAGTTTACTGGTCTGGTTCTCGATAAAATTTTTGTAATTCATCTGACCATCCATGGGATAATCTTCGGCTTTCATCCGGATATCAGCGGCAGCAAGGTTTTTCCTTGCGATCTCGAGTTCGTCGTCCGGAATCTTTGTCTCTAAAAAGGCGCGTTTGAAGTCTTCAAGAGTAGGCCAGGGGAAAATATATGCCGCCGCTAAAGTCAGGGTGTCGGAAGTCATCAGCTGAATTAACGAATACCGGTTCTTGGTGACTGAATCGGGGATGATGAACGAAGCATGTTTATATCCTATGGCGGAAAATATGATCGTATCATTTTTATGTGCCACGAATGAAAAATACCCGTTGACATCGCTCGTGACGCCCCGGTGGGTTTGCCTGATATAGATCTTTGTATAGGGAACAGGGTTCAGGCTGTCGGTGGTAATGGTAATTCCTGAAAATTGAATCAGGTTACCATCTTCTGTGTTTTCCTGTGCAGATGAAACAAAACCTATAGTAACGCAACTTATTAGTAACAGGAGACGTAACAGGAATCGTTTTTTCATCAGGGATTTTAACTGGACTGGCTAAACAAATAACGAAGTGCTGAACGTTTTATTTCAAAAAGACGAGCGATAAAAAAAATGCTGTTACTATTGTAACAGCATTTTTTACCTTTAATGATCAATTATTTTTTCAAGAAACCTTTTTCGCGGGCTTCCTGGATACAGGCATAAATACCTTTTTTATTTATGGTTTTTAAACCGGCAGCCGATACTTTCAAGGTAATTTCACGATTTTCTTCAGCAATAAAAAATGTCTTTGTTTGAAGATTCGGGCTGAATTTCCGTTTTGTTTTACGGTTTGAGTGTGATACGCTATTCCCACCCATGGCTGTCTTTCCTGTTATTTCACAAATCCTTGACATTGTTATACAGTTTAATAGGATATTCTCAAAATGGAGTGCAAAGATCGGATTTTTTTTTTAAATGGCCAAAAGAATGGAAAATATTATCACTGAGCCTTTAAAATGTTCTTTCTGAGCATATTTAATGCCTGGAGAGCACTCTTCCGGATATTCCGTTCGCGGCCTTCACCAAATAGAAAATGATTGGCAATGATTTGTTCCGGAGTAGCAACGGCAATCCAGGTCGATCCGACTGGTTTTCCATCCGTTCCGCCATCCGGACCGGCGATTCCTGTAACCGCAATTGCATAATCGACCCCGAAGGATTTTTTTATTCCGGCTGCCATTTCCTTAACGACTTGTTCGCTGACGGCTCCGTAAGTATTCAGACTCTTCTCGTCAACTCCAAGCATTTTCTGTTTTATTTCGTTAGCATAGGCAATGACTGAACCTTTGAAATAATCAGAACTTCCCGGAACACTCGTGAGCAAGTGAGCTATATAACCTCCGGTGCAACTTTCGGCTGTTCCGATCGTAGCACTTTTAGTTTTCAATAGCTTACCGACAATCTCTTCAAGCGTGTCATCATCGTACCCGAAAATATATTCAGGAATGAGGTTATTCAATTTCAGAACTTCCTGATCGATTATCCTGACAAGTTCCTTCTCGTCTTTCCCCGAAGCGGTCATCCGTAAACGCACAATACCTGGCTGGGGAAGATACGCCAGTTTAATTATTGCAGGCAATTCCGCCTCCCAGGATGAGATTTTTGCAGCAAGATAGGATTCCCCGACACCTTGTGTGAGTATAGTTTTGTGGCAGATTGCCCGGGTCCGGTACTTTTGTTTCAATTTGGGAATAATATCTCCGGTCATCATCGCCTTCATTTCATAGGGAACCCCGGGCATGGAAATAAATATAGTTTTCCGTCCGTCGGTTCCCATCTTCTCAAACCACATTCCACGGGCTGTCCCTAATTTGTTCGGGATGGATAAACAGTTTACAGGAAGTTCGGCCTGTTTGCGGTCCTGATCGGTAACCGGCATTCCCCGGAGCCTAAAACGCTCTTCATAATCACGAAAAGCATCTTCATTATAAGCCAGGGTCGTGTTAAAAAACTCACATAGGGTCTGTTTGGTAATATCATCACCGGTAGGACCGATACCACCGGAAATTAAAACAATGGAAGCTCGTTTCTCTGCATCCGATAAGGCTTTCAGGATATGATCACGTTCATCTTGAATAACAGTGATCTGCCGGATGCTAAAACCGGCAAAATTCATTTGTTCGGCCATCCAGGAGGCATTGGTGTTGACCACCTGACCTATGAGCAGTTCATCTCCGATATTGATAATCTCAGTTACCATGAAGCAAAGATATACTAAACCCGATCCATTCTGTTGATCCCCACCATGGTTTTTTGTATTTTTGAGAAAATTTATTTCATGACAAGACTAGCAGAACCGGATCTGATCGTCAATGCGGATGGAAGTGTATATCATTTGTGCATGAAACCCGGGGATTTGTCGGAGAACATTATCGTAGTGGGAGATCCAGACCGCGTCGGTGAGATATCATCACGTTTTCAGAATGTGGAACACCATGCCTGTAACCGTGAATTCATCTCCGTAACCGGGTATTACAAGAATAAAAGGATCACCGCATTATCCACAGGCATTGGGACCGATAATATCGATATTGTCATGCATGAACTGGATGCACTCGTAAATTTTAATCTGGAAACCAGGCAACAGCATCCCGTCAGAAAATCAGTGAATATCATCCGCATCGGAACTTCCGGATCGATTCAGCCTGATGTACCGGCAAACACATATGGACTTGCGACTCATGCGGTAGGACTGGATAACCTCCTTTATTTTTACAAGGGAATGGATAGGGTGATTGACCAGGAGATGACCCGGAGCTTTCTGCGACAGATAGACTGGCATCCTGGTTTGTCGAAACCCTATTTTGTAGAAGGTTCCCGGAAACTGATCAGGAAATTTCTCGGTGAGGCTGTATCGGGAATTACCGTTACTGCTCCGGGTTTTTATGGTCCACAGGGAAGACGGCTGAATCTTGATCTGACCGATCCTGCGATGTTACGAAAACTGCAGGAATTCAGGTATGAGGGAAGGAGGATCGTGAATTTTGAGATGGAGACTTCCGCACTTTACGGACTCGGTGCCCTGATGGGCCACCATATGGTTACCATCTGTGCTATTATTGCAAACCGGGTAACGGGAATATATATTGCTGATCATAAGCAATTGATTGAGGGGCTTATTGATCTCGTCCTTGAAAAAATCACCGGTGATTGATCAATCGGAAAATATGACGCTGAATGCTCTGATTAAGATGCTGGATGAACCGGATGAGCGGACCTATGATCTTATCAGTGAAAGGATATGCTCTTACGGTCAAGATGCCATTGTTCCCCTGGAAAAGGTTTGGGATAGTACCTTTGTACCTTTAATCCAGGAAAGGATCAGCAGCATCCTCGATACAATACGGGTAAACCAGACGAATTACGATTTTTTGGATTGGGTGAAGTTCGGTTCCTCAGATTTATTGAAGGGCTATATATTAGTCAGTAAGACCGGATTTCCAGGGATGGATGACGAAATCCTTACCAAAAGAATCGAACAAATGAAGATGGACATCTGGATTGAACTTAATGAAAATCTCACCGCCCTGGAAAATATTAAAGTGATGAATCACATCATTTTTTCGATGCATCATTTTGAAGGGGAAAAGTTCAATCCAGATGTAAAGCATTCATACCTGAATATCATGATGGAGACCCACAGAGGCAACCCTATTGCCCTGGGAATTCTCTATCTGATCCTTGCACAGCGGTTGAACCTTCCCATTTCCGGAGTAAATCTCCCTCAGCATTTTATCCTTGCTTACCTGAACGAATCCGATATAAAATATCCTACGGCAGATAATGTCCTTTTTTATATTAATCCGTTTAACGAAGGGGCTGTATTTACCAGGCGTGAAATAGAGCTATTCATCCGCCAGTTGAAAATAAAACCCGAAACTTCATTTTTTGCACCCTCAACAAACCTTGAAATAATACAACGTCTGATTCAGAATCTGAAGTTTGCTTACCAGCGATCAGGAGAATCTGATAAAATTAATTCTCTCGACAGTTTTTTACAAATTTTGGAAGGGATCTGAACTTATGAAAAAATCTTTAATAACTATACCAGCCATCCTGTTATGTTTGCTTCTTTCAGCCTGGGGATATAAGGCACATAAAAAAATCAACCTGAACGGTGCTTCGAATTTACCTGCCCAGATGTCTTTTTTAAGTCCCAACTGGACAAATATTGTAACACTTCATTGTTCCGATGCCGATTACCGTAAAGATACAGTTCCGGATGAAGAACCGCGGCACTATATAGATATTGACAATTATCCTGAATTTCTGGAATCCAATTGCATTCCGGAGGTTTACGACTCTGTATTGCAGATTCATGGATTGAACTGGGTGATCCTTCAGGGAATTCTTCCCTGGGCGACAGAGATAACTTTTGATTCATTGAAAAGTTGCTTTCAGCGTAAAGATTGGAACAGATCAGCCCTCTTTGCCGCAGATCTCGGACATTATGTCGGAGACGGGCATCAACCGCTTCATATCACCAGGAATTATAATGGTCAATATACCGGTCAGGATGGTATTCATTCACGATATGAATCAAAGATGATCAACAGATACGATGGACAAATCACTTATCCAGCCGATTCTGTTCAAATGATTGGTAAAGTCCGCGCCTATATCTTTTCATACATTTATATGAATTATACTTTACTCGACAGTATTCTTGCCGCCGACTCCTATGCTCATACGATTGCCGGCAATGTTACTTCCGATGCCTATTATCAGGCTTTATGGTCGAAGTGCGGTGCTTTTACCATCGATCTTTACCGTCGTGCCTCAAAATCGCTGGCCGACCTGATATATACGGCCTGGGTTCAGGCGGGAAGTCCGGTGATATATCCGAATTTTCTTTCGGAACCGGAAGATCTCTTCCGAACCAGATTATTACAAAACTTTCCAAATCCTTTCAGGGAGATCACCACGATCCCGGTTGAAGTCAACCAGCCTAGTACTCACGTTACCCTTAAAGTTTACGACGCTTTTGGCAATCTGAAAGCCGATTTGGTCAATGAAAAATTAGCAAAAGGGTATTACGAGATCAGGTGGGATGCAGGAAACTTCCCCAACGGAATTTATTACTGTATATTGAAAGCTGATGACTGGACTGCTACACGGAAGATGGTTGTAGTGAAGTAAGGATTACCGGGGATCTCGTTCAGACGAGGGAGAGAAATTTTAATATATTTGATTGGATCCGATCCAGAATATCATGGGTATCGGAATAAACAAATTTTTCACCTGTGATGCCTTCGTAAAGTTCGATATAACGCCTTGAAATTTCATCGATCCAGTCTTTGCTCATCTCGGGAACTGTTTGTCCTTCTTTTCCCATAAATCCATTTGCCATCAGCCATTCGCGAACGAATTCCTTGGAAAGTTGTCGTTGTTGTTCCCCTTTAGCCTGACGTTCCTCATATCCTTCAAGGTAGAAATAGCGCGAAGAATCCGGGGTATGAATTTCATCGCAGAGGTAAATTTTTCCGTCATTGCCTTTTCCGAATTCATATTTTGTGTCGACGAGTATCAAACCTTTTGCGGAAGCAATTTCCGTTCCTCTTTTAAACAAGGCATAGGTATACTTCCTGATCGTTTCATATTCTTCCCTGGGGATCAGTCCGCCGGATATGATTTCCGATTCGGTGATATCCTCGTCATGCCCTTGTGAAGCCTTCGTTGTCGGAGTAATGATGGGTGCTGAAAAACGCTGGTGTTCTTTCATTCCATCAGGGATAGAAACACCGCATATTTGCCGGATCCCTTTCTGATAAGACCGCCAGGCGCTGCCGGTAAGATATCCACGGATGATCATTTCAACGGGATAGATTTTGCAGAACCTGCCGACCGTAACGTTCGGATCGGGAGTAGCAATTTTCCAGTTCGGACACAGGTCGCTTGTAGCATCCAGAAACCGGGATGCAATCTGGTTCAACACCTGCCCTTTATAAGGAATTCCTTTGGGCAGAATGACATCAAAAGCGGATATCCGATCACTGGCGATCATCACCAGGAATTTATCGTCGATATTATAAACATCCCGTACTTTTCCGTGGTAAATATTTTTTTGTCCGGGGAATGAAAAATCTGTTTTCAGGAGTATGTTATGCATACTTTAATTTTTAAGTTGGCAAAGATAAAAAAATCCACAGAGCACCATTGTACCATGTGCTTTCACTATTTCACCGTTTGCTCAGGATCATTTTATTTTTTGGGGTGCTCGAGAATGTTTCGCATTTCGCCATTTCACAATTTTGCCCTATGGTTTTTCTGTATATGCATCGATGATCCGGCCAACCAGCTTATGGCGAATAATATCGGTATTATCGAGATAAATGAAGTCGATCCCCGGTATTTCTTTCAGGATGGTTCTGGCATGGTTAAGACCGGATACCTGGTTTTTAGGCAGGTCGATCTGAGTGATATCACCGGTGACGATGAATTTAGCGCAGGTTCCCATCCGTGTGAGGAACATTTTAAGCTGGGCAGGAGTAGTGTTCTGCGCTTCGTCGAGAATGGCAAAGGCATTATTGAGCGTTCGTCCTCGCATGAAAGCCAATGGCGCGATCTCAATGATGCCCTCCTCTATCAGGGTAAGTAACTTTTGACCAGGTAACATATCTTTAAGGGCATCATATAGTGGTTGAAGGTAAGGATCAAGTTTCTCTTTCAAATCGCCGGGAAGGAATCCAAGATTTTCTCCTGCTTCCACTGCAGGACGGGTCAGGATGATACGCTGCACTTCCTTGTTTTTTAATGCTCTTACAGCAAGTGCAACGGCTGTATATGTTTTTCCGGTTCCGGCCGGACCGATAGCAAAAACCAGATCATTTTTCCTGCTGCTTTCAACCAGTTTACGCTGATTGGCAGTACGCGCACGGATCAGCATCCCATTACGGCCATGTACCAGGACTTCTGTCTGAGTTTCAGCCATCGACGGACCGGACATCGAAGCAGAATCCGAAGCTACAGGATCCAGTAGCAGGGTGATATCATGACGGGTCAGCTTCCCGAATTTCTCAAAATGGAGCAAAAGCGCAGAGAATTTTTCCTCAAAACCGATGAGGTCATTTTCTTCACCTAATGCTTTTACATAGTTATCCCGGGCAATAATTTTAAGTTTGGGAAAGAGATTCCGCACCAACTCGATATTCTGGTTTTGGACTCCGAAGATCTCAAGGGGGGGGCAGGATTCGAGGCTGATTATTTTCTCACTCATTTAAATTTGTACCTTTGAATACACAAAAGTACGAATATTTCAATGGCCATTATTACCCTCACCAGCGACTGGGGACTGAAGGATTATTATATCGGGGCGGTCAAGGGCGCTATTATGCGCCAGATGCCCGGTATTACTATTGTTGATATTTCCCATACAATCCCTGCCTTTGATCTTAATCAAACCGCATTCATTATCCGTAATTCCTTTCGTGATTTCCCAGAAGGTACCATCCATATCATCGGTGTAAATGGCGAAGCCGGAATTAAGACGCCACATACGCTGGTCAGACATCTGGGCCATTTTTTTATCAGTGCCGATAATGGAATTTTTTCGCTGATCTTTGATGAACTGCCTGAAATGGTAGTTGAACTGGATATTATCCAGGATTCCGATTATTTTACCTTTCCGGCCCGCGACGTATTTGCTAAGGTTGCTTGTCATATTGCTGCCGGAAAACCATTGGAGGAACTGGGACATATTAAATCGAAGATCGTGGAAAAAATGGCTTTTCAGCCGGTTATTCAGGGAGATCTGATAAAAGGAAAAGTCATTTATGTGGATAATTACGAAAATGTGTTTACAAATATCACAGAATCGCTATTCAAGTCATTGGTCAAAAACCGTAAATTTGCCATTACTTTCCGCTCACCCTCTTATCGCATTACCTCAATAAGCAAAGCCTACCAGGATGTAAATGAAGGAGAGATGCTCGCCATTTTCAGCGCCAGCAGTCATCTTGAAATAGCCATTAATAAAGGTAAGGCAAGTAGTCTGCTGGGGCTCAAGATGGATCAATCGGTTACCGTAGAGATCACATAGCCATGAAAGAATCAAAAAATATCGCGCTGGTAGCCCACGATTGCTGAAAGAGAAATATCACCCCCGGCTCGTTGATTATTCGGTATATATCACCCGGAATATTCTATAATCCATTGTGGGGATAAGCATGGACAACATGCTGCCCGTCTTTAAAAAATTGCTATTTTTGCCGGCGTAAACCTGACCTTATCATGTTCACGCTGTTTAAGAAAGAGATCAACGGTTTTCTCGATTCTCTCATCGGATACATCGTCATTTTTGTCTTTTTATTGTTGCTGGGATTGTTCCTATGGGTCTTTCCTTTACAATTTAACATACTCGATTTCGGATTTGCCAATCTCGACGGATTATTCATCCTCGCCCCGTTCATATTTCTATTCCTGATTCCTGCGATAACGATGCGTTCCTTCGCTGATGAAAAGAAAAGCGGCACCCTTGAATTACTAATGACACAACCTCTGACGGATACCCAGGTCATTCTTGCAAAATATTTCGCAGGGGTTGTCCTGGTAATTTTTTCACTTTTTCCGACCCTAATCTATTTCATTTCTGTATACCATCTTGGTCTGCCACCCGGAAACCTTGATGTTGGCTCAATCTGGGGATCCTACACCGGACTCCTATTCCTCGGCATCACATTCGTCTCAATTGGAATCTTCTCCTCCTCCATTACCGATAACCAAATCATCTCTTTTATCATAGCGATCACCCTTTGCTTTTTTATGTATATGGGATTCGAATGGATCTATACTTTTATCGTATCGGGGACTGTGGGATTGATCATCGAATCGCTGGGCATTAATGCTCATTATACCTCGATGAGCCGTGGAGTGATTGATACCCGCGATCTAATCTATTTTATCAGTGTCAGCGTTTTCTTCCTTTTACTTACAAAATTATCATTGGAGAGCAGGAAATGGTAAAGGACAGGAAGAAAAATATCAAGAAACGGAATATTATCCAGCTTATTCTGGCGGTGATCATCCTCATTCTGATCAATATCATTTCTTCATTCATCTTTACCCGGTTCGATCTTACTGCAGAGAAGCGATATACCCTTTCTAAGGCAACCAAACAGATCCTGAAAAACCTCGACGATGTAGTATTATTTAAAGTTTACCTGGAAGGAGAGCTTCCGCCAGGATTCAGGAGGTTGAGCAATGAGACCCGCGAAATGCTTAATGAATTCAGGGCATACAGTGATAATATCCAGTATGAATTTGTCGATCCGTCGTCCAATCCGAATACCAAGGAAAGGAATGACGGTTACCGGTTGCTGATGGAAAGAGGATTAGAACCCACCGATTTGCGAATAACGAAAAAGGGTCAGTCGTCTCAGCTTGTCATTTTCCCGGGTACTATTGTTTCTTATGGGGGTCGTGAAGTTCCGGTTCAACTTCTATTGACACAATTAGGACAGGATCCGAACAAAGTGCTGAACAATTCCATTCAGACCCTGGAATATAACCTGGCCAGTGCAATTCAAAAACTGACCAAAACCATAAAACCAAGAATTGCGTTTATCGAAGGTCATGGTGAATTATCGAGACAGGAGACCTTCGATCTGGAAAATACACTTTCCGAATATTATAATGTCGAACGCGTGACGATTAATCATAAGGTAAACAGTCTTGCTTTACGGTTGAAGACCGATTCAGTCCATGACCAGCTGATCAATAAATTCCAGGCCATCATCATCGCCAAACCCACTTTACCATTTGATGAGAAGGATAAATTCCTGATCGATCAGTTCATTATGCGCGGAGGGAAAGTCCTGTGGATAATTGATCCGGTATTTGCAAGCATGGACAGTCTTGGAAAGTACAACGCTACGATGGGTATTGTAAATGAAACGAATCTTATCGATCAGCTTTATAATTATGGAGTACGGCTGAATAATAATCTTTTACTAGACCTGAATGCCCTTCAGATCGTGATAAAAACCGGACAGATCGGGAATCAGCCGCAATTTGAATACTTTCCTTTTTACTTTTTTCCGCTGCTTGTTCCCTATCAGCCGCATCCAATTGTCAATGGTCTGAACCTCATCAAGACAGAATTTGTAAGCAGTCTTGATACTGTTCCGGTATCCGGCGTCAAATCTACTTATTTGCTTTCCACATCACCTTATTCACGGATCGTCAATGCCCCTGTCTATATCGATCTGGAAATACTTAAAAAGGAACCGGATCCGGCGGTATACAACCGGGGTCCTAAACCGGTTGCTGCACTTCTTGAAGGAGTTTTCACATCAGCCTATCTGTTTCGTATTCCTCCTGAACTGGAACAGAATAAGGATCTGGGTTACCGGGGAAAGAGCAAACCCACCAAGATGATAGTCATTGCCGATGGGGATATTGTTAAGAACCAGTTTGAAGTTTCGAAAGGATATCCTTTACCGCTTGGATATGATCAATGGACCCGTCAGAGTTTTGGCAACAAGGATTTTATGCTGAATGTCATCAATTATCTGTGCGATGATTCGGGATTGATCTCCGTCCGTTCGCGGGAGTTGAAACTTCGTATGCTTGATTCGACGAAAATTACTTCGAACCGACTTTTCTGGCAGATGTTTAATATCCTCCTTCCATTAATCCTTATTCTGATTTTTGGATTCATAAAGTTCAGGATTCGAAAAATCCGGTTTTCCCGTGAGATCAGGAAAAAATAATCAATATTATCTATGAAGAAAAACAGATTCGTTTTCATTATAGCTATTATACTGGCTCTGGTAGCTTTGGTATTGTTGCTGACACAGACAAAGACGACCTATAAGAGTTCTAAAAGCAACTTTGCCGTTGATGATACCTCTGCTATCACGAAAATTTTCATGTCGGATAAAAATAACAATTCACTGAAGCTGACCAGGATAGACCCAGGGAGATGGGTTGTGAATGATAAATACCCGGCGCAGAAGAAGATGATCGATATGTTACTGGCGACCATGTCGGGTCTTGAAATCAAAGAAATTGTCGCAAAAGCAGCTCATAATACCATCATCAAAGATATGGCGATCTTTTCCGTAAAAGTAGAGATCTATCAGATGGCTTTCAGAATTAACGTATTTAATTGGATCAAGCTGTTTCCGCATGAAAAGATGACCAAGGTTTACTATGTCGGAGGCGCCACGCCAAATAACCGCGGATCATATATGCTGATGGAAGATTCGGAAAAACCCTATGTCGTTTATCTCCCCGGATTAAGAGGCTTTGTCTCTCCAAGGTATTCCCCCATAGAGAAATACTGGAGGGATTTCACGGTTTTTAACAAATCACTTCCGGAAATCACTTCCGTGAAAATGGAATTCCCTTCCAACCAGGAAGATTCCTATGAAGTTATCAATGAAGCACCCGGTAAAGTAGCACTGACTTCGCTTATCGATAACAAGAAGATTGCGGATTTTGATACGATTAAAGTACTGACCTTCCTGTCGGGATTCCGGAGTCTGAATTTTGAAGCCTTGCTCAATGACATGGATCCCATCCGTAAGGACTCCATTCTGAGTTCCTCTCCTTTTATCATTATCACGGTGAATGATACCAGTGGAACCAGTAAATCTATCAAGGTTTTTCATAAAAAAAACAGCACCGGTGTCGCCGATTCGGAAAACAATCCATTACCATATGATCCGGACCGGTTATATGCGCTCGTAAATGACGGGAAAGACTTTTGCATCATTCAGTATTTTTCATTTGACAAAGTACTAAGACCGAAATTCTTTTTTCTGAAGGATTTTTCGATCAAAGGGAAGGATTAACTCTTATTTTTCCTTTCCGGAATTTATTTGATAATCATCGCTCTATGACATTGACCCGACATGGTATTCATGACCAGGTTTTTACATTCGGTTGTGCGGCTTTAGGTTTTTTTATGCCTGTACATCCGAAAGTCCTTCCTCCTATCATCCTGATCATGGTTCTTAACTGGTTGATTGATGGCCGGTTCATTAAAAGGATTCCCGGACTATTTAAAAACCGTTACCGATTATCAATCTTATCATTTGCATCCCTTTACCTCCTTTATGTAATAGGTTTACTATATTCTGAGAATATGGCCTATGCAAAATTTGATCTGGAGGTAAAACTTTCCCTCTTTATTTTTCCTGTCCTGTTCGCTACTTCCGATCTTACATTTAAGAAAGGAACCCAATCGGAGAACCGGATTGCGGTAGTGGTCTATTGTTTTCTTCTTTTTGTTACAACCTGGATACAGAGATCGGAATATGGAATTTTATTTTTCGGGATCCAGACATGGATAATCCTTTTCGGGATTCTTTTCCTTTTTACCGACCAGTTTGCTCCTTCAACTCCGGCCAGGAACCGGATCATCATTTCTTTTATTGCCGGATGTGTGATCGGATCTTTAATCCTGCTAATTCATGCTGCCACAAATTATCTGTATCTGGACGACCGGGGAGCTTTTTATTATCAGCCGCTGGGTTGGATTTTTCATCCGAGTTACATTTCCATGTATTTTAATTTTGCCATTGCGATTATCTCACTGGAATTGCTGGATTCAACCAAAAAGTATTCGCTATGGGGCAGGATTGGTATGGCAGTTCTTATCCTTTACTTTATCATTCTTATTTTTCTGCTGGGTTCAAAATCGGGACTGATCATTTTAGCAACATTATCAATTTTATTGGTCCTGTACCAGATTTTTATCCGGAAGAAAATTTGGATGGGGCTTGTAACCATAGTGGGTTCAGTTCTTATCTTTTACGGTGGAATACGATTTTTTTCTTATACTGCTGAAAGAATAAATCGATCGATCGGGGATATTTCCAATCAGCAGAAATTAAAAATAAATTCGGATAACAGTATTCTGACCCGGATTGAAATATGGGAGGATTCATGGGAAATAATCCGAGAGAACTGGCTTTTTGGAGTCGGAACCGGAGATGTAAAGGATGTATTACTCGAAAAATATCAAAAAGATCATTTTATAGTTGCCTATGAAGGCCGAAGAAACGCCCACGAACAATATCTGCAGACCTTCATTGCTCTTGGTATTCCAGGATTTCTGATCCTGTTTGCCATGATTCTCTTACCGGCATGGTCAGCTTTCCGCGACAAATATTATCTCTATTTTATTTTCCTCTTGATATTTGCCATTAATATCTTGGTGGAATCGATGCTTGAAAGCCAGGCGGGGGTCATATTTTATGCTTTCTTCAATGTTTTCCTTTTTTCAAAAAAGAAAGCCATCCTCCCGGATGACCTTCCTGAACCCCGGGAACGCATTCCGCGTGGTTAGAGAACAAAAAATTTAAATGAACTATAGGGGTGTATCAGACAAGCCCTTGAGCAAGCATTGCATCAGCAACTTTAACAAAACCGCCAATATTTGCACCTTTGACATAGTTGATAAAACCATCTGGTTCGGTACCATATTTCACACAATTTTTATGGATGTTGATCATAATGGTATGAAGCTTTTCATCAACCTCTTCACTTGACCAGGACATACGCATGGAATTCTGTGACATTTCAAGACCTGAGGTGGCAACTCCACCTGCATTGGCGGCTTTACCCGGACCATAAAGTATTTTCTTGGCAAGATATACTTCTACGGCTTCCGGAGTTGAAGGCATATTGGACCCTTCACAAACGCAGAAACATCCATTATTGACAAGCATCATTGCCTCGTCGCCATCTATTTCATTCTGTGTTGCAGCGGGCAGGGCAATATCGCACTTCACTTCCCAGGGACGTTTTCCTGCGATATATTTTACCTCCGGGTATTTAGTACAATATTCCTTGATTCGACCCCTTCTGACATTCTTGATATGCATTACGAAAGCAAGTTTTTCGGCATCTATGCCTTTCGGATCATAGATATACCCGTCGGAATCAGACATCGTGACAACTTTCGCTCCGAGTTCTGTCGCTTTTTCAGTCGCATGCTGAGCAACGTTACCAGATCCGGAAACTGAACAAATCTTACCTTTGAAATCCAGACCTCTGGTTTTAAGCATCTCCTGGGCAAAATAAACCTGACCAAAACCGGTGGCTTGCGGACGGATGAGACTTCCCCCCCATGCCAGACCTTTTCCGGTAAGCACACCTGTAAATTCGTTACGCAGACGTTTATACTGGCCAAACATGAAACCTATTTCACGACCGCCAACTCCAATGTCTCCGGCCGGAACATCGGTATCGGGACCGATATGACGTTGCAGTTCTGTCATGAAGCTTTGGCAAAAATGCATTACCTCATTGTCGGATTTTCCCTTAGGATCGAAATCGCTTCCCCCTTTACCACCACCCATCGGAAGGGTGGTCAGACTGTTTTTGAATACCTGCTCGAAGGCAAGGAATTTCAGGATACCAAGGTTAACAGTCGGATGGAACCGAATACCCCCTTTATAAGGGCCAATTGCACTGTTCATCTCGATACGGTACCCTTTGTTAATCTGGATTTCTCCTTTGTCATCCAGCCAGGGAACACGGAATAAAATCACCCTTTCAGGTTCTGTAATCCGTTCAAGAATTTTAGATTCCTTGTATTTCGGATTCTCTTCCAGGAATGGAATCAATGTTTCGGTTACTTCCTTGACTGCCTGATGAAATTCCTTTTCGCCAGGATTCTTGGTAATAACCTTTACCATGAATTCATCCAGGAGCTTTTTAAAGATGTCATTTTTCATAAAAATCATATTTTTATTAGTGAATCAATGTTAAAATTTTCACAATATTATGATAAAAAAATCAATCACAATAAAAAAATGCATTTTATTTGTATCTAAATCATTTATTTTCAGAAATATAAGAATATTACTTAACAAAAATAAGTGAAATACGTATAAATAAGATTATAAAATATCATCTTATCCATGATTAAAAATAATTTTTCATATAAAACAATTTCAGGAAGTGAAATTGTCATAAGTGAAACACGTATATTGCGTAAGAATAGTACTTATTTTATTGGAAACCTGTCTTTTAAATTTTTTTAGGAAAAAAGTTTATACTATTTTTGAATCCTTCATCTCACAAAACCGCATGCAAGATCTTACGAAAAACACCAATCAGGATCATTCCGGGAATGGATCAACCAATTTTGATAAGTTAGAATACATTACCCGTGAACGCATTAAAGAACTTACTGCGATCAATGATACGGCGGCTATCATCAAGTCGGGACGTCCAATTCCCGACATCCTGGAAGGAATCTGTCATATTTTACCCCGGGCCTGGCAGTATCCCGAATATACCGTTGCCAGGATCCGGTTTGAAGATATGGAATTTACCTCCCCGGGTTTTATCGAGACTCAATGGAAGCAGGAGCAAGACTTTGAAACAATTGATAATCTTACAGGATCGGTAGAGGTTTTTTATCTTAAAGAATTTCCTGAAAAAGATGAAGGACCTTTCCTGAAAGAGGAGAAGGACCTGATCATAAACATAGTTATCCTGATTGAAGGTTATCTTAATGGAATCAAAGGGAAAGAAGGAAAATATATTACCAGGGAGCGGTTGAAGGAATTGTCGGCTTTAAACCAGACGATGAGTATTCTAAGATCCGGAAAATCAATCGAAGAGGCCTTGCACCAAATTTCCCTCATACTGCCAAAGGCTTGGCAATACCCTGAATTCACCGTCTGCCGCATTAAGTATGGCAGTATTGAAATTAGAAGTACCGGTTTCAAAGAAACTCAATGGTCCCAGAAACAGATTTTTGAAACGATTGATAACCTGGAAGGATCCATTGAAGTTTTTTATACCAAAGCATTCCCGGCGTCTTATGAAGGTCCATTTCTTGAAGAAGAAAGACACCTGATCATTAACGTGGCCAATCTTATTTCGGGTTATCTGAATAGTGTCAAAGGGAAAGCAATTTTACAAAGGACCATCAGAAAAGATGAAGCTGGACCGGGCGTTATCGAACCGATTTCCGGGAAATCCAGCCGGCAGCTACTCCAGACTTTCCTTAACCGGACCAACTACAACCGTGATCTTTACCACGACTTGATGCCTTTCAAGGTGAAGGAGATCCTCCTTGTAGCGAATCTATACGATGCCTACAGTATTGAAAAGGAGGGGCGGTTCTCCGAACATGTTTTGGGTGAGTATTATTCGCTGAGTTTGAGTACCATGCCCCGCATCACCGGGGTTTCAACGATCGAAGAGGTTACGGAACAGCTCAGTTCCAAGCATTATGACCTTATTATCATCATGATGGGTACCGATAAGAATTTCCCGGTGGAATTAAGCAGGAAAGTCAAAGACCAGTACCAATATATCCCGGTGTTTCTTCTGCTTAACAGCAATACGGACATCGTTGTATTTGAAGATGAACCGGAAAAATTAACATGGATTGACCGCATTTTTGTCTGGAATGGTGACTCAAAAATCTTTTTCGCCATCATCAATTACCTGGAAGATAAGATAAATGTCGAGAATGATACGAAGATTGGGATGGTGAGGGTGATCCTGCTGGTTGAAGATTCATCAAAATATTATTCCCTGTATCTCCCGATGTTATACAACATCGTCCTGGAACAGACCAAGAACATTATAGAAGATGTAACTACCGATGAATTATACCGCATCTTAAGGTTGAAGGCCAGACCTAAAATCTTGCTTGCTTCCACATACGAAGAAGCCATTTATATTTTCAACAAGTATAAAGATTATTTTCTCTGCCTTATTTCAGATGTAAAGTTTAACAAAGATGGAAAACTGAATGATGCAGCTGGTTTCAAACTTGTAAAACAGATCCGGAAAGAGATTAAGGACCTTCCAACGGTTCTTCAGTCATCCAATGAAGAAAATGCTCAGAAAGCATATGAATTAAAGGCTTCATTCATCAATAAAAACTCCGGGACACTCCTCGAGGATTTTAAAAGTTTTATCACACATTATCTCGGATTCGGCCATTTCATTTACCGTGATAAAGAAGGAAGCCAGATTGCCGTTGCCAAGTCACTCAAGGAATTTGAGGATTTGCTGAAAACGATCCCGGAGGAATCGCTTCTTTACCATGCCCGAAAAGATCATTTCTCTCTATGGCTGATGGCCCGTGGAGAAATTCAGGTTGCAAAGATCCTCAATCCCGCCAAGGTCTCTGACTTTAAGAATCCAACCAGCTTACGGGAGTACCTGATTAATGTTATCCAGAGTTTCCGGAATGAACAGAACACCGGGAGGATCATTCCGTTCGAAGAGATGGCGATAACCGATGAACGAAACATCCTCTCCCTCGCGGAAGGCGCACTTGGCGGAAAAGGCAGGGGACTTGCATTCATCAACACTCTTATTTATAATTATGATTTTTCGCAGTACGTACCGAATATCAATATCCGCACCCCAAAGACATCCATTATCGGCATCGATGAATTCGAATATTTCCTCGACCGGAATAAGCTGAGGGAGAGAGCGGTTCATGAAGCGGATTATGAACTGATCCGGGGGTGGTTTCTTGAAGGTAAACTAACGGATGCACTAATCCGGAAACTGAAAATGATCGTTAAATACATTAGCAAACCGCTTGCCATACGATCATCTGGGTTATTTGAAGATTCTTTGAATCAGCCTTTTGCAGGGATTTTTGAAACCTATCTCATCCCGAATAACCATCCTGATCCAAAAATCAGGTTGGAACAGTTAATGAACGCAATAAAACTCGTATATGCTTCTGTATACTCCCCGACCGCTAAAGGTTATATTGAAGCAGTGAACTACCGGATCGAACAGGAGAAGATGGCGGTCGTCATCCAGGAAGTTGTGGGACGACAATACGAAGATTTTTATTATCCGCATATCAGTGGGGTGGCCCAGTCTTATAATTATTACCCGTTTGCCCATATGAAACCTGAAGAAGGATTTTCGGTGATCGCCATGGGACTTGGGCGCTATGTTGTTGAAGGAGAAAGAGCGTTCCGCTTTTCACCATTATATCCCAACCTGGAAATCAATTCTCCCAAGGATCAGTATAAAGGATCCCAGGTAGATTTTTATGCAGTTGACCTGGGAAAAAAGGATTTAAACCTGATGGATGGAGAGGATGCCGGATTACGTAAGCTTGAAATTTATGATGCCGAGAGACATGGTACACTGAAACATTGCGCATCCGTTTATTCACCCGAGAACAACCGTATTATTCCTGGCTTACGAGATGCCGGACCAAGGGTTGTCAATTTCGCCGACATCTTGAAGTATAATTATGTACCCCTGGCAAAGACCATTGAGGTGGTTTTGGATGTTGTGAAAGAGGCCCTGGGATCGCCCGTTGAAATAGAGTTTGCCGTCGATCTCAATAAGGATGAGAATTACAAAGCTTCATTTTACCTTTTACAGATCAAACCGATGATAGGGAATGCCGGTGATTTTGAGATTGACATGCAAAAGATAAACAAAGAAGAGATCCTACTCTATTCGGAAAAAGAGATGGGGAATGGTATCCGGAGTGACATTCATGATGTCGTTTTTGTTGATCCGGAAACCTTCGACAAATCCAGAACGGTGGAAATGGCTGCGGATATGGAAAAAATAAACGCCGAAATGATCCGGCAGAAGAATAAATATATCCTGATCGGTCCCGGTCGCTGGGGAACCCGCGACCGTTTCATCGGCATCCCGGTTGTATGGCCCCAGATATCCAATGCCCAGGTTATTGTGGAGACGAGTCTTGAAGGTTTCCCATTAGATTCATCCTCAGGCTCTCACTTTTTTCACAATGTCACTTCTATGAATGTCGGTTATTTCTGTGTTCAACCGGAAATGTCAGATAGCTTCATCCGCTTTGAGGTGCTGAAACAACAAAAGGATATCCGGAAAACAGAATTTTTTACCATTGCACACTTTCAAAATTCCCTGACGGTCAGGATGGATGGTAAAAAACGTATCTCGGTGATAACCTGGAAAGAATAAAATTCTAACAGATAATTAATCTCAGAACCATGCGAGTTTCCAGAATAAAAAATCAGAAAACTATTCCTTATGAATCGGATGTTGATCTTAATCTGATCGATCCGTTGATCACCAGGTACAAAGGGAAGAAGGGAAACCTTATCCCTCTTCTTCAGGGAGCGCAGGAGATATACGGATATATTCCAAAAACCATTTTTGAAAAATTATCAGATGAAGTGGGAATACCCCTGAGCGATATGTTCGGAGTTGCAACGTTTTATGCCCAGTTCCGTCTGACTCCGATCGGAAAATATATCATCAGAGTCTGTCACGGAACAGCATGTCATGTTCAAAATGCCAAAGAGATTTCTGAATCACTCGAGGAGGCATTAAAGATAAAAGACGGAGAAACAACGGAAGACCGCTTTTACACCCTCGAATCAGTTGCTTGCCTGGGATGTTGCTCCCTGGCTCCGGTCATGATGATTGCCGGACAGACATACGGAAAACTGACCGGGAATGAAGCCATCAGGATCGTTAAGAACATCAGATTGTCGGAAAGTAATTGAGACCATAGACAGTCTGCAGTTTTCAATCTGCTGTCTGGAAATAAATCCAACTACTAACTGCCGACTGTTTAAAATATCTTGTATCGTTAGAATGAACCAATAACCAATATGATGACTCCTACCGTAACAGTCGGGCTTGGAAGCTGTGGCATCGCTGCAGGTGCAGACAAGACCTTTAACAAGATTAAAGCCTTTAAGGAGGCAGAGAAACTTGATTTCAAATTAAAGAAAACCAGCTGTATTGGGATGTGTTATCGGGAACCTCTTGTAGAAATTACCGATGAAACCGGAACATACCTTTATGGCGACATCAATGAGGATCGCGCAGTTGAAGTGATCGAAAAACATATCAACCAGCATGATCCGATCCGGGAGTTCATCGTTTATACAGATCTCTTTACCGCACCGGAGAATGATTTCCTCGATTCCCAGGTGAGAATTGTTCTGCGAAACTGCGGCACCATGGATCCGGAATACATTGAAGAATATGAAACCAGGGATGGATATAATGCAATTAAAAAGATCATCAATGGAAAGATCCCGCGGGAAGAGGTGATCAATGATATACTCCGGTCGGGTCTGCGCGGTCGCGGAGGGGGTGGATTCTCAACGGGAATGAAGTGGAAATTTGCCCATGCCAACAAATCTCCCGAAAAGTACATCATCTGTAATGCTGATGAAGGAGACCCGGGTGCATTCATGGACCGGTCCGTATTGGAGGGCGATCCTCATTCGGTATTAGAGGGAATGATCATTGCAGCCTATGCGATTGAAGCCACCGGTGGAGTAATTTATTGCCGTGCCGAGTATCCGTTGGCAATCAAACGGCTGAATATTGCAATCAAACAAGCTCGCGATAAAAGGTATCTGGGGAAAGACATCCTTGGTTTGAAAGGATTTGATTTTGATATCAATATTAAGGAGGGTGCCGGTGCGTTTGTTTGCGGTGAGGAAACGGCGTTGATGGCATCGGTTGAAGGAGAACGCGGCATGCCCCGAAAGCGGCCTCCCTTCCCTGCCGTTTCAGGACTTTGGAAAAAACCCACCAATATCAATAATGTCGAGACTTTTGCCAATATTCCCTGGATCATAATTCATGGATGGGAAACTTATGCCAGTTATGGAACTGAGAAAAGCAAGGGAACCAAGGTTTTTGCCTTAGCGGGAAAGGTAAAGCATTCAGGACTGGTGGAGGTTCCCATGGGTATGACGATCCGTGACGTAATTTTCAAACTCGGAGGGGGCATCAAAAACGACAAGAAGTTTAAAGCCGTTCAAATGGGCGGCCCGTCAGGCGGATGCATACCGGAGTTTTTGGCAGATACGATCGTCGATTACGATTCGGTGAATGCAACAGGTGCTATCATGGGTTCGGGCGGAATGGTTGTAATGGATGAGACCACCTGCATGGTGGATATAGCTAAATTCTTCCTTGATTTCACATGCAAAGAATCTTGTGGTAAATGTACTTTCTGCCGGATGGGTACTAAAAGAATGCTGGAAATTCTCGACCGGATTACCAAAGGACAGGGAAAAGAAGGTGATATCGAACAACTGGAATCCCTGGCATATGAGATTAAAATTAATTCTCTCTGCGGACTGGGGCAGACGGCGCCCAATCCTGTCCTGACAACCATCAGGTACTTCCGTGACGAATACGAAGCGCACATCGGACACCGGAAGTGTCCGGCAAAGGTTTGTCGTCCGCTTCTGACTTACACGGTGAATCCGGAAAAATGTACAGGATGCATGGTTTGCCTGAAGAATTGTCCGGTTTCGGCGATCACCGGAGAACGAAAAAAAACCCATTTCATCGATCAATCCCAGTGCTCAAAATGCGGCGTCTGTTTCTCAAAATGCAAGTTCAACGCGATTGAACTATCCTGAGGATGATGGATGGTTGGGAAAGATCAGATTGCAAAACAAATGCAATAATCAGAAAATAAAGATAACATTGCGTTTATTACAAAAGATAACCTATAAATAAAAGTCTACAAATGACTGACAACTCTTTAAATATTGTTCTCAACGGAAATATTGTCAAAGGAATTCCCGGTGAGACCATTCTCGAACTTTCCCGGCGGCACGGGATTGAGATCCCTACTCTTTGTAATGACGACCGGCTTGAACCATTCAGTACTTGTTATCTCTGTGTGGTTGAGGTAGAGGGAATGCGCGGACACCAGCCTTCCTGTTCCACGAAGCTTACCGAGGGCATGAAGATCATCACCGATAGTGCAGGGATCCGTAAATCAAGAATGATGGCATTGGAACTCATCCTTTCCAATCATTATGCAGATTGTCTGGGACCATGCAAGCAGACCTGTCCTGCGGGAGTTGACGTACAGGGTTATATCTCCCTGATCGAAAAAGAACTTTATCATGAGGCAGTTGCGCTGATCAAAGAAACCAATCCTTTACCCGCCATTTGCGGACGGGTCTGCGTCAGACCTTGTGAATTAGAATGCCGCAGGAATCTTTTAGGTGAAGGCGCACCTGTCGGAATTGATTACCTGAAGAGATTTGTTGCAGATTACGACCTCGAATCACCCGGGAAATACATCCCTGAAATAAAACCCTCAACCGGTAAAAAAATTGCCGTGATCGGCGCCGGCCCGGGAGGATTATCGGTTGGTTATTTCCTGCAGATTGAAGGTCATCAGGTCGATATTTATGAAGCAAGCCCAAAATCCGGAGGATGGCTTCGTTATGGTATACCCGAATACCGTCTGCCCAACGATATTCTCGATAAAGAGGTCAAAAACATCACCGACCTTGGAGTTAATATCATATACGGTCAGAGATTAGGAGATAACCTGAGCTATAAGGATCTGAGGTTGAAATATGATGCCCTTGTCCTGACGATCGGGTCACAGAAGGGGACAGGAGTCGGATGTGAGGGAGATGATGCCGGTAATGTATTTTCGGGAATTGATTTTCTCAAAAATATGGAGATTACCGGTCAGCGCTATGATTTCACCGGGAAGACCATTGCGGTGGTGGGAGGCGGCAATACCGCGATGGATTGTTGCCGGACATCGGTTCGTTGTAAAGCTGGAAAAGTATATGTCATCTACCGGCGCACTGAAAAGGAGATGCCTGCAAATCCTATTGAAATTGATGAATCCAGACTGGAAGGGGTCGAATACATGTTCCTGACCCTCCCTAAAGCAATCAATAAGGATGAGAAAGAAGAGGTCAAGTCAATCACTTGTATAAGGATGGAATTAGGGGAACCGGATGCTTCAGGACGTCGCCGACCAATTCCTGTCGAAGGTTCCGAATTTGAAGTACAAGTCGACTATATTCTGGCTGCAATTGGTCAGAAGACAGATGTGAATTTTATTCAGGATATCAATACTTTCGCTGAAGACGGTCAACTCAAGATCACTAAATGGGGCGACATCGAAGCCGATAAAGATACTCTTCAAACAGGTGTCCCTTCCGTTTTTGCCGCTGGCGACGGAGTCACAGGTCCGGCTACTATCATCGGGGCCATTGCCCAGGCCCGGATCGCATCGAACTCGGTTAATCAATATCTCACGGGACTGCCCCTGGAACCAGTCCGGAAACCATTCACCAGCAAACGGGAAAACTTCAGAAAACAGAAAAAGGAGGATTATCTCGGAAAGTTTAAGGAACAATTACGGGAGGAGATGCCGACGATACCCGCCAGTGAAAGGTTAAATTTCAAAGAGGTTGAATTGGGTTATAACGGGGAAACAGTTGCATTACATGAAGCTCAGCGCTGTCTCGAATGCGGATGTGTCGCCTTTTTAGACTGCGACCTCCAAAAATTTTCCAGTGAATACAATGCCCTTCAAAAATCCTATGAAGGTGAGTTCAAGGAATACCCGGTCGACTTTCGCCATCCCAACATTGAGATCGATAATAACAAATGCATCCTTTGTGCCCGGTGTGTAAGAATATGCCGGGAAGTAGCCGGAGCAAATGCCCTGGGATTAATCAACCGCGGATTTGATACCTATGTGGCTCCTAGTATGGGAAATGCCCTGCAGGACACTCATTGTGAATCATGCGGATTGTGTATTTCAACCTGTCCGACAGGTGCAATTACTGAGAATGTATTGTTCAAACCAGGACCGGTAAAAACGGAAAAGGTCCCCACCATCTGTAACTATTGTTCAGTAGGATGCGCTATCAACCTCCACCACAAAAACGGATTTATCATGGGCGTTTCCGGTATGAAAGGGATAGTCAATACGGACGGAAATATTTGCAAATTCCCGAAATTCGGATACTTGTACCTGAACAACAAAGAGCGAATAATCCATCCGTTATTGAAAGTAAAAGGAAAATTCAGGGAGATCACATTTGAGAAGGCATTCAGCCTGATCCGCGAAAAAATAAAATCAGTCGATCCCGATAAAAATGCATTCTTTGCCGGAGCAAGGCTATCCAACGAAGAGCTTTACCTGATCCACAAGCTGGCCCGGGCAGCAACAGGAACCAATAACCTGACCAGTTTTCATTATCTGGGCCGGGGCGATGGTTACAGGTCGAATTGGGAATTAAATGTACCAATAGCAAATATTAAAGATTCCAGCCGGATATATATTATCGGAACCGAGATTAACCAGGATCATGCCGTTGCAGGTTTCATGGTAAATAATGCACGGTTCAGGAACAAAACACCGGTTGTCATGGTAACTACAAAGATGAAAAATACCATGTCGCATAAGGTCGATCAGGAATTGAAGGTCGGATCTTATTATTATTTCATCCGGGCAGTAAACCATTGGCTTCTGGCGAAGGGCCTTGAAAACGGACTTTTCCTTCGTGACCGTGTAGAAGGTTTTGATGGGTACAAAAAAGCATTGCTTGCAGAAAAATGGGATAAACTTGTCGCGAAAGCCGGAATCCCGGAGAGCGCAATCTCCCACTTTGCAGAACAATATAATGAAGAGATCAATGCTGTCCTCATCTTTTCTGAAAAAGAGATATCGGGGAATACCAGCCTTGAATTATTCAATCTGGCTATGATCACCGGAAAACTTGGAAAAAAGTCGAACGGTTTGATATCGCTAAAGGAGAAAAACAATTCCCAGGGACTATTCGACATGGGAATTTGCCCAGGGTATGGGATAGGCGGACAGTTGCCCGATGATCCAGGCTATATTCAACGAATCAGGACCACCTGGAAAGTTGATCGGTTACCATCGGGGAAATCCGATGATTTACTTGCTGCGCTTGAGAAGGGATCGATCATAAACCTGTTCATCTTTGGAGAGGATCCCCTGGGATGTGCATCCGTGAAAGAAAAAGTGAAAGGATGGTTTGAGAAGCCGGAATTTATAGTCGTTCAGGATTCCTTCATGACAGAAACGGCAATGGTTGCCGATCTGATACTTCCTGCTTCCTTTCCGGCCGAAACAGGAGGCTCATTTACCAATGCCCAGAAGGTAATACAAGAGTTTGATGCGCTGATGAAGCCAGTCGTCGGGAAGAGCAATATCAGCCAACTCAGCTGTATTCTCGGCGAGTTTGGTTTGAATGGATATCATTCGGCCAATGAAGTATTCCTGGAATTCATAAGTCTCTTCCCTGAAAGAAGAGACCATTCACTTTTGCAGATGAAGCCAACTGCCGGCGATAATAATAATCGTATCTTTGAGTACGGGTGTGATCATATCGTTAAGGCTTCGGGATTTTAGTCCGCAGGTGATCAAGAGATATTAACCTTAAGATTCCGATCGGGGAAACAGCATAAACTAAAATTCAGCCTCATGAAAGAATTTTCCAACATCGATGATATCCTCGACTTTGCGATAGGAGAGGAACAAGCAGCCATAGACTTTTATATGTTTTTAGCATCAAAGTCGAAAAACCGTCAAAGTAAAACTATTTTCCAGGAATTTGCCGAAGAGGAGATCAGGCATAAGGCTAACCTGATCCGTGTGAAAGACCAGGGATTTTTTCAGGTCGATGTTGCAAAGGTCACCGACCTGAAGATCGCGGATTATCTTGTGGATGTGAAACCCACCCCCGACATGCCATACCAGGAATCCCTGATCCTTGCCATGAAAAAGGAGAAAGCAGCATTTAAACTGTACACTGCCCTTGCCGAAAGGGCAACAAGTCCCGATATCAAAACGTTGTTCTATGCACTTGCCCAGGAAGAATCAAAGCATAAACTCCGTTTTGAAATGGAATACGACGATTATATTTTAAGGGAGAATTAAATCATGCTTCAATCGCGGAATCCACTCAATCCAAAAAAGTATTACTTCATCGATACTTCCTTCAATCTGATGATGAAGCGGAGGATCTACCATGTTCTGCTTATTTCCAGCACGTACGACTCATTCATGCTGGAAGAGGATGGACGGATCGATGAAACGATATTCATGGAATATGTCTCGCTGAACCTGCGGTACCCCCCACAATTTATCAAGGTGACCTCAGAAAAAGAGGCATTCGATGCCCTTGAAGATAAAAACATCGAACTCGTTATTTCCATGTTGAACATTGAGGTGACCGATACTTTTGACCTGGCTATCCGGATTAAAAATAAATACCCCAAAATTCCGATCGTTGTCCTAACGCCTTTTTCAAGGGAGGTGAACCTTAAGCTCGCAGAAAAAAATCTCAGTGCCATCGATTATGTTTTTTGCTGGCTGGGTAATGCCGATATCCTGCTTGCCGTCATCAAACTGATCGAAGACAGGATGAATATTGATAATGATGTAAAACTGGGGGTTCAGGCAATACTCCTTGTAGAAGATTCCATACGTTTCTATTCAAGCTACCTTCCGAACATTTACCGGATCCTTCTCAAACAGTCAAAGACCTTTATGACGGAAGGGCTGAATGAACATCAAAAGATGTTACGGATGCGGGGCCGAACCAAGATCCTGCTTGCTACCACTTATGAAGAGGCGGTAGCCATGTGGGAAAAATATAAAAACAACCTGCTGGGGATCATCACCGATGTAAGTTTCAGAAGGGGAGGGGTGATGGATAAAGCAGCCGGGTTCCGGTTGATTGAAAAGGTCAAGGGGGAAGATGAAAATATGCCGGTACTGATTCAATCGACAGATTCGGAAAATGAAGCTCTCACAAAGGAGATGAAGGTGGGATTCCTGAATAAATTATCGAAAACCTTGTCGATAGAGCTTCGAAACTATATCAATGAGCATTTCTTCTTCGGAGATTTTATTTTTTTTGATCCGAATAACGGAAGAGAAATCACCAGAGCAGTCGACTTGAAATCGCTCCAGGATAAAATTTTTGAAATTCCTGATAACTCATTGATGTATCATATGCAGCGCAACCATTTCTCAAAATGGCTGAATGCAAGGGCCCTGTTCCCCATCGCAGAGATGTTCCGGGAAGTTACCGCAGAGGAATTTGCCGACAATATGGATGAAGCAAAACGGTATCTGTTTGATTCCATAACGGCTTTCCGGATTAATAAAGCCAAAGGGGTTATCGCCGATTTTGACCGGGAACGGTACGATGAATATCTGCAGTTTGCCCGGATAGGAGAAGGATCGATCGGAGGAAAAGCAAGGGGATTGGCGTTTCTTGATTCTTTGATCAAACGTAACCGTTTGACCGATAAATATGAAGGAGTGATCATTTCGATACCCCGGACCATCGTTCTCGGTACTGATGTTTTCGACGAATTCATGGAAGATAATAATCTCTATGAAATTGCCCTTTCTGAACGTAGCGACAAAGATATTCTTGCACGGTTTGTCAAGGCCAGACTTCCTTTCAGGATCCATGAAGACCTCTATGCGTTTATCTCCTGCATCAATAACCCAATTGCTATAAGATCGTCGAGCCTTCTTGAGGACTCCCACTACCAGCCTTTTGCAGGAATATACTCAACCTATATGATCCCAAATATCAAGTTCAATGAGCGGATCATGATCGAAAAGCTGAGTGAAGCCATCAAATGCGTTTATGCTTCTGCCTATTATAAAGACAGCAAATCATATATGGCATCTACGCTCAACATGATCGATGAGGAAAAAATGGGAATTGTTTTACAAGAAGTCACCGGCCAGCAATATGGCGACCGGTTTTATCCTGCTATCTCCGGAGTTGCCCGATCGATCAATTATTATCCGATCGCTCCTGAAAAGTCGGAAGAGGGTATCGCGAACATAGCATTCGGATTGGGAAAATATATAGTTGATGGGGGTAACGGACTCCGGTTTTCTCCGAAATATCCCCAAAAAGTACTCCAACTCTCTACTCCTGAACTCGCCCTGAGCGAAACCCAGAAGACTTTCTTTGCTTTGGACCTTAGACCGGAAAGTTTTACTCCGAATGTAGACGATACTATCAACCTCCTTAAGTTGAAAATCAAGGATGCGGAGCAGGATCCGGTAATCAAACTGCTTTCATCCACCTTCGATTACGACAGCCATCAATTGAAAGAGGGAACCTTTTCGAGTGGAAAACGGATCGTTACTTTTTCGCAGTTGCTTAATCATAATACCTTTCCCCTGTCAGAGATTTTACAATTGGTTCTGGAGATTGGACAGCGGGAAATGAGCAAACCGGTCGAGATTGAGTTTGCTGTCAATTATGATATGCCAAAAGGTGAACCCAGGGTATTCAGCCTGCTTCAGATCCGCCCGATTGCCGGTCACGACCAAACATTAAATCTCAATCCTGCTGACGTTAGACCGGAAGATTCCATCCTGATCTCAAATTTAGCCCTGGGCAATGGGATCATCAAGGGGATAAAAGATATTGTCTATATAAAGCCGGATATCTGGGATGCTTCAAAAAGCCCTGAGATCGCTCACCGCCTGGAATTGCTCAACGACAAATTCCTGGCCGAAAAGAAAAATTATGTGCTTGTTGGTCCGGGTCGATGGGGATCGAGTGATCCATGGCTTGGGATCCCTATTCGCTGGCCGCAAATATCGGCCTCCCGGGTTATTGTTGAATCAGGATTGGAGAACTATCGGATCGATCCCAGCCAGGGAACCCACTTCTTCCAAAACCTGACCTCTTTCCGGGTCGGTTATTTTACGATAAATTCTTTTATTAACGAGGGTTTTTACGACCTTAAATTCCTTGAATCACAGACCGCCTTCTTTGAGGACGAATTCCTGCGTCATGTTCGTTTTGAAAAACCGATACGGATAGAGATCGATGGGAAAAAGAATTTCGGAGTGGTCTACAAGCCCTAAAGAAAACTAATCCGGCGTGGGCATACCGGACCTTGGTGAATTAAAGCCTTTATTGTTTTACAAATGGCTTAACAATGGTCGCCGACCGGGTTTTAACCTTGAAAAAATAAAGTCCGCGGGGTAAGTTTGATAAATTGACCTGAATTGTCTGGGTTTTGCTTTCCGGAACAATATCCTCCGAATAGAAAACATTATTTAAAATATCGATCACTGAGATAGAACGAGTTTCCATCTTCGTTCCCGAGATTACGGCCGTCATCATATTAAAAACCGGATTCGGATATATATCGGCCGTGAGCGCTTCCGCTGTTTTTTCAAAAATTCCTGCACAGGTATCGAAGGTTAATTCCATCATTGATGATACCGGCTGGCATGGATATGAAGGATAAGAGGTCAGTATCAAAAAAATATTACCGGACGACTTATCATTGATTCCCGGGTGATAAATGGTATTTAATGCGTCGGGATCGTCGAAAGTGCCGTCGCCGGTAGTTTCCCAATTGACGGAAATATTGTTTGCAGATGTTCCCGAAACAGGGAGTGACGTGACATATCTGCAAAGCGTCGTATCGTTTCCTGCGTCAGCCAAAGGGGAGGGGATGACGGAGACCGTTATGGTATCTGATTTTGTTATGGATCCGGAGGTGACCCGGACTATGAATTTTGTGTTCGTTGCGGGGTGAGCCACAGGATCTTTAAGATCAGAAATAAAACCGGGAGGAATGGATGTCCACGAATAGATATATTCACCTGTTCCTCCCGAAACATCTACATTTAACAGAACTTCACCCGAATCGCAAATCGAAACCGGATAAGCACTTGCGCTGATACGCATAATATCTGTGAAGGAAAAAGATGCAATCCTTGTACTCCATCCATTGAAAGAGGTGGTTTTGTAATATTCCTGGGTATACCAGAAAACGGAAGGGTGTAACGGATCGACGGTCATCGAACTGTAATCCCCCCAGCGGCCCTGATTGAACCATATACCCGTCTGGGAACCGGTGCCCTCAGTTATGCTCATTTCGCGAATGGTCATCTGACCGGGAGGATCATTTTTCATCCTTCCGGTGATCCGGATTGATGGATACATATCACTGTCACATACGGAATAACCCAGGGCAATGTTCCCCGAAGTGTCCATGGCAATGCTTCCCATCCAACGGTAATTGGAATCCGGAGCAAAAGTAGCTTGTTGATAGATAAACCAGTTCCACGATGTTTTTCTCAGTTCATACCATCGGATACCTGTACTGGGACCCGCATCAACCGTTTGATTAACAACCATCGACATGTAATCCCTGAAGTTGCGGAATTGCAGACGGTACATAAGCCGGTCACTCAGTGCTGTCAGCGTCTTGTCTGAGTCTTTCTGCGGGATACCCGAATTCAGCGTTTTATATGGAGCGACCGGAAGTTTTAACGGATCTCCGAAGGTAGATAAGGAAGGATTGTTCCAATCAACATGAAATTCTCTGATAGCAAAGTAGTTGCCCATGGTATATCCATAATATTCTGGAGTTCCGGCCGGGGGAAAAGGACCATCACAGTCGGCCGGAAGAAAAGTTGGAGAGTTCAATGATGATATGGTAAAACTCACCGACAATGGATCAGGTTTCCCTGCGATCATATCCTCCCGGTTTAATGCAACAACACCGACTCCGGCAAATTGCAGTGAACTTGGTTTGATCCGGGTATACGACATATAATAACCATCGGGCCAGACACCAAATTTAGGATAATCGGGAAGTTCATCAAACCTGAATTCCCAGCGGAACCAGGAGCCTGTCGGGTCGGGAGTTTGCGATACAGCCACCATTTGGTAAAAAGGGGCTTCGGGAAATGCCGGGAATGAGAATTGGCTTATAAGCCACCGGTCAGCCTGTTCATCATATAGAACAACACCATCACCATTGTTATAATTGTGGGGCAATCCTTCCCAAATGGTACTTGTGTTGACTGGTCCCAACAACTTTTGACCCTCCCTTGTGTAAATAGCAAAGGAGAGGTTGACTAACTGAAAATAATGCGATGGTCCTATATCCCCGTAGGTGTCGGGAGGGACTACATTGTTGACATTATCAATCCCGTCGAAATTCTGAAGGGTCGTATCAATCCATAACTTCCCGAAATAACCTTGAACAACTGTATCCTGAACCATTTCCCTCAAACTATCCACTTTCGGATCATGATGATAGAAATTGGGAACAGACCCTTCTTTCCAAGACCGGTCAGCCTTGGCCGGTTCATTGAAATAAATATTGCGAAGAGGAGGTGAAATGTCAAAATAAACCGGAGGACAAACTATGGGACCCGCTGTTTCCTGCCCATAAAGTGATATTAATGAGCAGTGGATGAGCACGGAAAAAAAAATAAGATTTCTGGTTAGTGTATTCATATTTATGATTTGATCCGCCGATTACTACAAAGTTATTACTTTTCAAGGTAAATTATAAATGCAATGATCATCTTTAAACAAAAAATCGATAACTTTGAATCCCGCGAGCGCATTCCCCGCGGCTTGCCGCAGGGTTAGCGAGCAAAAAAATAAAAATTCCGCTTGGATCGGAGAATCCTCGCGTTTTAACGCGAGGTTCTTCAATTACATATCTTAATTATGCAACGGGTCATATTGTTTTCTATTCTGATTTTAACTTTCAGTCTGCCGGTCCAGGCGCAATGGAAGCCCACGTATGGTCCGGAAGGTGGCACTGTTTATTCTCTTGCCTTCCAGGAACCAATGCTCTATGCCGGGACTTCTTCCGGCGTTTACATATCTTCGGATGAGGGAACCTCCTGGACAGATCACAGTAGCGGATTGCCAGAAGCAAGGGTATTATCATTGTGTGCCAATGGTTCGCTGATCGTTGCCGGTACCTATGGCTTTGGCGCCTGGAGGTCGGAACCTGCCGGAGATACCTGGACAGCGGTGAATAATGGATTAACAAATCACAATATCCTTTCACTTGTTTTTTTTAGGACTAAACTTTTTGCAGGTACCGAATGCGGACTTTTTCTCTCGGATGACAGCGATATCGAATGGATTCCTGTTGCAAGTGGTCCGACCAATATCAAGGTTCATACCATAACATTTGATGAAACCACGATCTATGCCGGAACCAGTGACGGAGGAGTGTTTTTTTCGCAGGATACGGGAGAAACATGGTCAGCGATGAATGAAGGTCTGCCCAATGATGATATCCTTTCTCTTGCTTTTAATGGAACAACATTATTTGCAGGGACCAGGGAGAACGGGATATATAAAAACACCGGTGGAACCTGGACCCCTGCCAATAATGGCTTCCCCTCTTTTGTCAGGGTTAATGACCTGATCACTGTTGAACAAAAGATCTATGCCGGAACGTATGGCCACGGTATATACAGGTCGGTGAATAACGGAGAATCGTGGGTGGAGACCAGTACTCATCTTTACAATTCTTATATCCTGTCCTTTGCTTCATCAGATACAAAAATCTATACAGGGACGGATGGCGGAGGAATTTATCGCTCATTGAACAACTCTGAAATTTGGCTTCCGTCAAACCATGGATTGACAAACAGCCTGATCACCTCCCTGGTTACCGGAGACAATATCCTTATTGCCGGAACCGGAGGAGCCGGAATTGGTGTTTCTTATGACAATGGGTATACCTGGAGTGCCTGTAATAACGGCTTGGCCAGCCTCTATGTTTCAGGATTGGCTTATTGCGTAAATAATATTTTGGCGGGAACCCGTGGCTCGGGTTTCTTTATCTCCGATAACAACGGTAATTCCTGGATACCAAGGAATATCGGACTGACTAATCTTTATTTGTCCTCTGTCATCTTGAAAGATACTCTCCTGTTCGCAGGAACATATGGGGGCGGGATTTTCGTCAGTTCGGATACAGGGAAATACTGGCATCCTGTAAATACAGGATTAACCAATCATCTGATTACCACGCTGGCAGAATCCGAAGAGAAAATTTTTGCGGGAACCTGGGGAGGAGGGATCTTTATGACAATCGATGATGGAACTACCTGGAATCCGATCAACACCGGTCTTTCCTCTCTCCAGATCAACGTTGTTAAAACAGAGGGCAGCTACCTTTTTGCCGGAACCTCATCCGGATTATTTAAATCATCAGACAACGGAACAACCTGGAAAATTGTCAATAATGGTATCCCCGTATGTGATGTCAGGACACTATCATTTTATAGGGATGCGATATTTTCCGGAACAGGGGGGAACGGAGTGTACTTTTCATCCGACCGTGGAATTACATGGAAAAGTATCAATTCAGGGTTGGCCGATTCTTCGATTAATGTCATGGAACTGAACAGAACGAACATCTTTGCCGGGACCTATCTTAAGGGAGTGTGGCGAAGGGCTTTGTCCGACCTGATAACTTTAAACAGTTATCCCGATTCCCTTATCCTCAATTCCCCTGCCGGGAGCATGGACACTCTTTACATAGAGACCATGGCAGACTGGACGCTCGAGGGTTTAATTCCAGACTGGCTGTTGCCTGATAAATTCTCAGGGAGTGGCACGGATACCATCCTGTTCCAATCTATCCTGCCTAATGAAGGAAATATCTCCCGCGAAGTTGTTTTATACTTGTTTTCATCACTTGCCGATCCCGTGGAATTTACCGTCATTCAAAAAGGAAAAACATCCTCTGTAGGTGAACCGGTAAGGGGATATGCCAGGATCTATCCGAATCCTTCTCATGGCAGGATCCGGATCAGTTCAACAAGACCTATAGACAGGATTGAATTAATTTCCTCAAGAGGTGAATTTATTGATGAATTTTTCCCCGATTCCGGTGAATTCATACTTGACTTGCCGGAGACGGTGAAAGGATTGTATTTCCTGGTGATCCATGGGAAGGATTGGGTCCTCAGTAAAAAGATTATTTTAAACTGATATATCAATTAAATGGTAAAAGAATCCAACTTTAGATCTGATGAAAAAAATCTTCCTTTTTTGTGCGGTTTATGCAGCGATTATACTCGGAGCTGGTTCGCATGCCGGGCAATGCCAGACGACAATAGCAGTAAATGATACCATCGACCTGATACCCGGTTATGAAAAAACAGTTAATCTCCTTGCCAACGACATTTTCCCAGCGGGTGACTCTTTAAGGATCACAGGAGGTATAAACGCGGGGAATGGCCGGGTTAAATCGACCTGGCATTTGGGAGGGTATTATACCTACATCGCTCCCAACCGGGGATGCGGAAATTTAATCATAGGAAGCTATAAACTTACCAATTTTACTACCGCTGAAACTTCCACGGCTGAGCTTGTTTTCAGAATCTGGGATCACAGCTTTATGTATCTTGATATCAATGATGTCAGTGCCCTTTTTACCGTATATGGTAATCATTTCTGGTTGCCATACGGTGACGACTATAGGGGTTTTGATGTTCCTAAAGGCAACGGAAAAAATGTAATTGCCAATTCGTCCATATGGATCGGAGGGAAGGATGAAAACGATTCGCTTCATTTTGCCGGTGAGAAATACCGGCAAGGGCCAGAAATCAGCTTTACCTCAGAATGCAGTGATTTTTATGCAGGTCCGATAATGGATTCAAGCAATTATTCCATCGATATGGATACTACCTGGAGCTACATCTGGAATCTGAAAAGAACGGAGATCGAATATCATAAACTGCACTGGACAGATCCGGGGTACGTGCCTGTACGTGATATTCTCACCTGGCCGGGAAACGGTGATATTTCGCTAGGACAATCTCCGCAGCTGGCTCCCTATTTCGATATGGACAAAGATGACAAATATGATCCTTTCAAAGGCGACTATCCCTCCGTTCGTGGGGATCAGGCGCTGTACTTCATTTTTAACGACGACCGGGGGCCTCATCTTGAATCGACCGGGCGAAAACTTCAGGCAGAAGTTCATGGGATGGCTTATGCGTTCGATCTGCCGGGAGATTCTGCCTTCAGTAAAAGTGTATTTCTTAATTATAAAATATTTAACCGGTCGGTAAATACTTATCATAATGTCTATATCGGAGTTTTTACCGATTTCGATATCGGCGATTATGAAGATGATTTCCTTACCTCTGATGTTGAAAGAGGAAGTCTGATAGCTTATAACGGGATACAGACAGATGGAACAGGTCAGTCATATGCCTATGGTGATCATCCGCCGGCTCAATCGATGACGATCCTTGCCGGGCCATTGATGGCCCCTACCGGATCAGACCGGCCCAGAACAGATAACGGAGGACATCAGTTATGCAATGAGAGTGTCAATGGGTATGGGTTTGGCGACGGGATCCCTGATAATGAGCGATTGGGATTAAATACTTCATTGATGTTAATTAATGGTTACGGATCTACTCAGATTTTTGACTATATGTATGATCCGAATTATGATTATCAATACTATAATTCGATGAAATCAATCTGGTTAGACACCACCCGGTTAGCATACGGGGGAACTGGTCACCCGGATCATGGCGGTTACGGACCCGAGTGCAATTTTATCTTCCCGGGAGAATCCGATACATTACATTGGGGAAGTGGCTGTCAGGTGCCAAATGGCCCGGTTAACTGGACTGAAACCACAGCAAATTTTCCACCAACTGATATCAGGGGTGTCGGATCCGTCGGACCATTCGACTTTAATCCTGGTGAGATGAAAGAGATCGATATCGCCTATGTATGGGCAAGGGATTATACCTGCCAGGACACCCTTGGTTCACTGGTTAAACTTCGTGAAATGATTGATGTGGTCAGGAATGCCTTTGTTACCAATACCCTTCCCGGCGGAGGATCTTTTCTCGGAATAGAGAAGCCGGAATTCCCGGCCGGTGACTATATTTCAGTCTATCCGGTTCCTGCCTCTTCTGTGGTGACCATAGATTTCCTTCCCGGCGGGAATGAAAAGATTGGTTTGCAGATCATGAATTCGCTTGGACAGGTGATGAAGAATTATACCTTCGATGGCAGTACGGATATCGTTTCAATCGATGTTTCAGGCTATGTTCCGGGAATATACCTGATGACATTCAAAACCGGGAATAATTTAACTACTAAGAAACTTCCGATAATCAGGTAAAGATAAATTATAGCTTTCTCGGTCGTATCATATTCTCCGGTTCAAGAATCCGGTCGAGTTCTTCTTTAGAGAGCAGTTTGTGTTTGAGAACCAGATCATAAACGCTGCCATTGGTTTCCTGGGCTTCTTTAGCGATCATGTTGCTGTTTTCATAACCGATGTAAGGATTTAAGGCCGTGACCAGCCCGATGCTATGCTCGACCATCCTCCTGCAATTTTCCTCATTTGCGGTGATCCCGTCGATACAACGAATGCGAAGTGTATCCATGCCATTCTTTAACATTTCGATCGATTCAAAGAGGCTTTGTACAATGACTGGTTCCATGACATTAAGCTCAAGTTGACCGGCTTCGGCTGCAAAACTGACGGTCAGGTCGTTGCCAATAACCTTGAAAGCGATCTGGTTCACTACTTCCGGGATAACGGGATTGATCTTACCGGGCATGATGGTTGAGCCGGGTTGCATCGGGGGCAGGTTGATCTCATGAATCCCGGCGCGCGGTCCTGAAGAGAGTAACCTCAAATCGTTGCACATTTTCGACAGTTTTATCGCCAGACGTTTAACGGCAGAGGAATACATAATATATGCCCCGGAATCCTGGGTCGCTTCTACCAGGTTTGGCGCAAGGACAAGGTTCAAACCAGTGATCTTTTTAAGATGACCCACCACTTTTTCACTGTAACCGGGTTCGGCGTTCAATCCCGTACCGATGGCCGTTCCACCCATGTTCACCTCCAGAAACAGGTTGGCATTCTGGTTCAGACGTTCGACTTCTTCCTCCAGCGTTGTGGCAAAAGCCCCGAAAGTCTGACCCAGTGTCATGGGAACTGCATCCTGTAACTGGGTCCGGCCCATCTTGAGCACAGCGCCAAACTGAATCTCTTTATTTCGCATCGACAGGATCAACTCTTTCAGGACCCCGACCAGTCTCTTATTGCTATTTACAAGGGCAATACAGATGGCGGTCGGATAAGCGTCGTTCGTAGACTGAGAAAGATTAACATGATTATTTGGATGGCAATACTGGTAATCACCTTTTTCGTGTCCGAGTATTTCCAGGGCACGGTTGGCAATAACCTCATTTACATTCATATTGGTTGAAGTACCTGCTCCACCCTGGATCATATCTACCACAAAATGGTTTAGAAAACGTTTATGAATGATCTCTTCACTTGCCTGAACAATAGCATCGGTTATTTCCGCCGACAGAAGACCGAGGTCATGATTGGCCTTTGCGGCTGCCATCTTTACCATGGCCAGCGCTTCTACAAATAACGGGAAAGCACTTAGCCGGATACCGCTGATATTGAAATTTTCAAGAGCCCTCAATGTTTGAATTCCATAATAATATTCATAAGGAACTTCACGTTCCCCCAGGAGGTCATGTTCCGTGCGGGTACGTCCCGACTCATATTGGGCGGTCGTATATGAATACTGGTTATTGGCAAAACGTAACCGGCGTGAGATAACCCGAGTAATGTTCGACATTACTTTCAAGGTGATGGAAGCATACTGGTTGAAGATAGGGATTCCAAGGCAAATCATTTCGGTAGGCTTGTTGGCCCGGGCCGATGTCGAGTGTGGGTAATCATTCATCAATGAACCTTCGCCAAGGAAATCAAATCTTCCGAAAACCGTCAAAATTTGCTCCCCTCCAAGCGGATTCTTTTTGAACAATTCCACACTCCCCTTATAAATGATATAAATCTCGCGACGGGGTTCATTTTCAGTGAAGATAACCGAACCTTTTTTGTAGGGTCTGAATTCCGCCTGGTCAATAATCAGAGATATTTCTTCTTCCGATAACCCTTTGAACAGGTCGACATGCTGCATGAATTTACTCAAATCTGTACGGTCCATAAGTTGATAATTTTATTAAATAGTTAACAGTTCAAACTTTCATCTTTGATCAATAAGCAAACCTAATCATATATTTTATTTGGTGACTGATGATCAGGTAAATGCAAACGGAGCAGATCTGCTTTAACCCGGATGACTTCTTCCAGAATATAAAATTACAACTTTTAGGGTTACCTGATTTCTTTTTGATTGATAAAGTCAATTTATTCAATAGCTTTGTGTTATGACTGAATTATCTCGTCACACGGTTTTACCTTTTTCCGGATTACTGGTATTCCTTCTTTGTTTGCTCTCTTTTTGCAATCTTTATGGTCAGGAGTTGATCTACCTTTCCGGAAAGATCCTAGATGGCGGAAATTCCCAGCCACTTCCTTTTACACAGATATCGGTGAAGAATTCCGCCCTGGGAACCGTTACCAATGACGAAGGGCAGTTTCAACTTTATCTACCCTGTAAATTTCACAACGATACTTTGTTAATTGCCTTCCTCGGATATGAGACCCAGCGAAAAAGGATCTCGGATTTGAAAGGACAATATACAGAGATCAACCTTGAATCCAAGGTTCTGCAGCTCTCTGAAGTCGAAATCGTCGGATTAACCCCTCAGGAGGTGATCCGGCGGGCAGTGGCAAATATTCCTGCCAATTATGGCGCCGATTCACTCATTCTTACCGCGTTTATTCGGTCGCAAAAATTCGTAAACAATAAGTTGGCTGAATTCACGGAAGCTATCATTGAAGATCTGAAGACCGGTTATTTTCTATATACAAGAAGCAAAACCGGGGATAAAATCCGGAATTCCAATGTCCCGAGGTTGTTAAAAGGAAGGGTGGTTTCAGACACCGGACTGGTGAACAGTATGGGAGATGTAGGAAAAAGAGCCGGATGTCTGGGATGCAACTTCATGAATGATCTCGTTGAATATTACCACAAGACTGTCCTGGATGAAAAACTCTTCAGGTACCACAATTTGACCATGAAAGAGATCGTGGGTCCGGGTAGTGGAAAGATATATCACATATCATTTGATCAGGCCGTTAAAAATCAAACACTATACAAGGGTGATCTTTTTATAGATGGATCCTCCTTTGCCATCATTAAAATAATCCAGAAACCAAGTTTTCTCGCTTTTGATGAATTTGAAAGAAAGAAATCCAATACCTTATACACCATCAATGGTATATATGGATGGGTAGGAGATATGCCTTTCCTCAGCCGAACGATCTGTTATTCAGTGGGGGATGGATTGTGGCGTCTGAGTTCAATTCAGGAAGAGCAGTGGATCAACTTCAGGTTGGTGACGACCGGTCAAAGAATCAGGGTGGGTTTTAAGAACGATGTGGTAGTCACGGATATATCAAGAGATCCATTGAATATCAGAAATTTCAAGGGCGACAAAACGGTTGGAACCGATCAGCGTTGGGATCAGATCGTCGGCAAGCCGGATACAGATTTCTGGGCGACTTACAACTTCTTGCCGATAGAAGAAAAATTACAGAAAGAAGTACTGAAACTGAACAATTAGTGAAATGCGACACCGATAAAATTTCACTATTCCCTCACGAACATTTTTATTTTTCCGGGTGTTGGAGAATGCTTCGCATTACCCCATTTCACTATTTTTTTCAGATATCCAAATTGTACTGAATCACCATTTCCATGGTATCCAGGTTCAGTGCAACCATATTGCCGAATCCTTCCCTGCCCGAAATATAGGGACCATTGTCGATATCGATAAATTTATAGGACTTGTTCGCAACGGAGAGGGTTATCAATTCCATGTTGACAGGAACATGTCCATGAATAATCCGCCGATTACCAATTTTTTCAGGTTTGATCTCATAATCGCGCAACCATAACATCGCATACGTATCTTCGAATGGATCGTCCTTTTTAAAGTTTAATCCTGCATGTACAAGAACGAAATCATCCAGAGAGACAAAATAAGGAAGGTTTTTCATCCAGTCGATATATTCCAACGGGATATCGCTAAGATGCTGAACGCCGAAACTTTCAAGGGTCGGTCGCCCCCCGATAGCCATCCAGGACTTATACTTCCTGTTACCAAGATTATGCAACCATATATTTTTCGATCTGACCTCGGCATTGTACAGTTCGACCATGAAATCCTCGTGGTTACCTTTCAGGGCAACGATGGTATATTCGTCTTTCTGGAGGAAACGGATATAGTCGATAACACCCTTCGAATCAGGTCCACGGTCAATATAATCACCCAGGAAATACAAGGCATCATTACGTGTGGGCCGGATCAGGTCAGTGACCAGTGATTTAAGTGTCTTCACGCATCCGTGAACATCGGGTATAACCCACTGTTGCCGCATGATTTTAGTTCAGAAAAGTAAAATTACTTCTTTTTCCCCTGGTTGGCTACCTCTTCCATTAATTTTTTGATTATCTCCGGATCGCCCAGAAAATAATCCTTTTCAAGTTTCATTTCGGGGTTAAACTCGAAAACATAAGGTATTCCGGTCGGTAAATTCAACCCGGTAATTTCTTCATCGGAAATGTTCTTCAGGTATTTCACGATACCCCTGAGACTGTTTCCATGGGCGGAAACAATGACTTCCCGGTATTTCTTCAGGTTAGGCCGGATCTCTTCCTTCCAGTAAGGCACGATTCGTTCTACCGTATCTTTCAATGCTTCTGTGCCCGGGATATCCTTTGGATCAAGATCGTGGTACCGGGAGTCAAACCTGGGATGACGGGGATCATTCCAGTCGAGTGCCGGAGGACGGACATCATAACTTCTTCTCCATACCAGGACCTGTTGATCACCATATTTTTCTGCCATTTCCATCTTATTCAATCCCTGAAGGACGCCATAATGCTTCTCATTCAGCCTCCAGCTCTTAAAAACCGGGATCCATAACAAATCCATCTGTTCCTGAATCAGCCAGAGGGAACGGATCGCTCTCGTCAGGTAAGAGGTATAGGCGATTTTAAAAGTAAAACCTTCTTTTTTTAAAATTTTTCCTGCATCAATTGCTTCCTGTATGCCCCGGTCCGACAGATCGACATCGGTCCATCCTGTAAACCGGTTTTCCTTATTCCAGGTGCTTTCACCATGCCTTATTAATACAAGTCGAATCATTATGAAGTTATTTGTACTGTAATGCAAAAGTACGAAAAAATCCCTGTTTTTTTCTACCTTTGTCCTCCTTCAACGCAAACACAATGAAGATATACCATCGCTTTAATACCATCCTTGGCTGGGTGGTTTTCCTTATTGCCTCTTCCGTTTATATCCTTACCTCAGAACCTACCATGAGTTTCTGGGATTGCGGAGAGTACATTTCGACGGCTTTTAAGCTTGAAGTCGGCCATCCTCCGGGAGCTCCATTGTTTCAGTTGGTGGGTCGTTTCTTCACGCTTTTTGCTTTTGGAGATGTGACCCTCGTTGCACGGATGATCAACTATATGTCGGCTGTTGCAAGCGGCTTTACGATCCTTTTCCTGTTCTGGACCATCACATTGATCGGGAAAAAGATAGTAATCAAGAATGGGGAGATAACCCGTGAAAAGATGTTTTCCATTTTAGGTGCCGGTCTGGTTGGGGCATTGGCCTATACCTTCACCGATTCATTCTGGTTTTCTGCTGTTGAAGGCGAGGTTTATGCACTCTCTTCTTTCTTCACTGCCATCGTTGTCTGGGCGATCTTCAAATGGGAGGAGCATGCCAATGAAAAACATGCTTACCGGTGGCTAATCCTGATCTTTTACCTGGTCGGTCTCTCCATCGGGGTCCATCTGCTGAACCTGCTTGCACTGCCTGCCCTGACTTTTGTTTACTATTTCAAGAAATATCCGACTCCAAACTGGAAAGGATTTTTAATAACTTCTGTTATTTCCATCCTTGTCCTGGCACTGGTCATGTATATTATTATTCCATGGATCCTGAGACTTGCAGGCTTGTCTGAGCTCTTCTTTATTAACACGATCGGGATGCCTTTTAATTCGGGAACAATAATTTATTTCCTGATACTGACAGGATTGATTGTCTGGGGATTGATTTATTCCTCACGGAAAACCAAACCATTATTGAATGCTGTTATCCTGGCATTCACCTTTATTGTAATTGGATATTCCTCCTTTTTAATGCTGGTCATCAGGAGCAATTCAAATACACCGATCGACGAAAATAATCCGGAGAACGCCATGTATCTTCTTGCGTATCTGAACCGAGAACAATACGGAGACTGGCCCATTTTCAGAGGACAATACTACAACGCACCTGTCATTGACCGTAAAGACGGAAATCCTGTCTATACCAAGGATTCCTCAAGTGGAAAATATATCATCACGGATAAAAGAGAGAAAGTCATTCCTGTCTATGATCCCAGGTTTACCACGTTATTCCCGCGAATGTGGTCAGGTCTTGAAGAAGAACATATCCGTCAGTACCAGCGGTGGGGGAAAGTAAAAGGGACTCCCGTCGAAGTTCAGTATGGCAACCGGTCTGAAACCTTGAATATTCCGACTTTTAGAGAAAACCTCCGGTATTTCTGGAATTATCAGTTTGTCCATATGTACTGGCGCTATTTCATGTGGAATTTCGCCGGCAGGCAGAATGACATCCAGGGATTTGGGAATAAGGTGAACGGGAACTGGAAAAGTGGAATAACATTTATTGATAAAGCCCGTTTAGGGAATCAGGATATTCCGGAGAATCAAAAAAGTAAAGCAGATAATAAATTTTATTTCCTTCCCTTGCTCCTTGGCCTTATCGGAATTTATTTCACCTTAAGAAAGGACAAGAAAAGTTCTTTTGTGATCTTCCTTTTGTTTTTTATGACAGGAATAGCAATTGTCCTGTACATAAACCAGTATGCTCCCCAGCCCAGGGAGAGGGATTATTCCTTTGCAGGTTCATTCTATGCATTTGCCATATGGATTGGATTGGGGGTCATTCAGATCAGCGATTGGATGAAAAAGATAGTAAAACCGGTTTTATCTCCGCTGATTGCAACGGTCGTATGCCTGGCTATTGTTCCGGGAATTATGGCTCAGCAGGGATGGGATGATCATGACCGTTCGGGCAGGTACACAGCGCTGGCAATCGCGGAAAATTATCTTAATTCCTGTGCCCCCAACGCCATTCTCTTCACAAATGGGGACAATGATACCTTTCCCCTTTGGTATGCGCAGGAGGTAGAGGGTATCCGTACCGATGTAAGGGTTGTTAATCTCAGTTTGCTTAATACCGACTGGTACATCGACCAGATGAAACGAAAAGCTTATGATGGTGAACCGGTACCTTTCTCCCTGACCAGGGAAAGATACCGTCAGGGGAATCATGATGTAACTTACCTGATACCCGATGAAGGACTGAAAAACCAATATGTTGATATACGCGTTCTGTTCAATATTATCAACAAAGATGAGAAAAGGTTAAAAATGAATACTGACCAGTTAGGAATGATTGATTTCTTCCCCTGTCAGAAATTCATGGTGACCTATGATTCCGTCGCCCTTGTTAAAAACAAATTGATACCGGAAAAGTTCATTCACCGATTGGATACGATTCGCTGGGAATATAACAAGCAGTATCTGGAGAAGAATAATCTTATGATCCTCGATCTGCTGGCGCACAATGAATGGAAAAGACCGGTTTATTTTGTAATGACGACCACCAACGATACCTATATCGGACTTGAAAAATATTTTCAACTCGAAGGACTTGCTTACCGGCTGCTTCCGGTAAAAACCCGTCCTTCTGAAGGTCAGACAGGAGAGGTCAATACCGGTGTAATGTACGATAACCTGATGAATAAATTCAAATTCGGAGATATCAACCGGCCGGGACTTTATATTGATATGAGTAATACCCGGTTTATTATGAATCTCCGTACTATTTATGGCCGTCTTGCTCTTGCCTTGATCCAGGAAGGAAAAATTGATTCTGCCCACCGTGTGTTGAACCGTTGCATGGAGATGCTCCCTGATGAAACGGGAAAATATGATCTGTTTGTCGTTTCGATGATAGAAGGATATTATAAAATCGGTGAGACTAAGAAGGCTAATGAAATTGCAGAAAAGCTGTATAAATATACTACTGAAGAGCTGGCCTATTATTTCTCTTTCCCTGATAAGGACTTGAAAGAAATGGATATGGAACTTCAACAATCCATATTTACGCTCCAGCGCCTCGCTGTCATCACCAAGGATGCAAAGCAGGAAAAATTAGCCGAAGAAACCGATACGAACCTTCAGAAATATTATAATTTGTACATCGAAAAAGTCTATCAAAGGTGATCCTGTGGATTCTGTTCAGATGCCATATCTTATAAGGTTTTTCAGTCCGAAATTCTGGATCTGTGAAATTGCTACAACGGAAAAGATCATATACCTTACTTTTGATGACGGACCCATTCCCGGAACAACCCCTGAAATCCTTTCGATCCTGAAAGACCACCAGGTGCCGGCCACCTTCTTTTGTGTGGGCGATAATGTCAGAAAATATCCGGAGGTGTTTGAAATGGTAAAGAACGAAGGTCATTCTATTGGGAATCACGGTTTCAATCACCTGAATGGATGGAAAACACCCCCCGGGGCTTATATAGAGAATGTGCACCGTTGCAATGACTATTTTAAAACAGATCTTTTCCGACCTCCTTACGGAAGATTTTCTTTTACACAGTATATATTATTGCGTAAAGAGTTCCGGTTTATCCTGTGGTCGGTACTCACCTGGGATTTTAAAAATACCACAACTCCGGAAAAGTGTCTGAGCAATGCCATTAGTAACTCACGGGCAGGGTCCATCGTGGTATTTCATGATAACCTGAAGACTATTGAAAATGTCAGATATGCTCTTCCGCGATTTCTTGATCATTTCTTAGATAAAGGATATCGCTTCGAAGGAATAAAGGTCTGACAGACAGACTAAAACATCCATGGTTATTCATTATGTTCAATCTGAATTATTCTTTCTTCCCGACAGCTCAGATCGGATAAGACACCTGACCTATAACCTGTATTACTCTTACAAAGTTCCCGCATCGGCATAACTGTAAAATTGATCTTCTCCGAGTATCAGATGATCCAGGACAGCAATATCGAGCAACAGACCGGCATCACGGATCTTTTTTGTGATCCGGTCGTCGGCATCGCTCGGTTTGATCTCTCCGGAGGGATGGTTATGACCCATGATGATGGAACTGGCCCGGTAGTCCAGCGCAATTTTAAAGATTTTTTTCGGATCAACTACCGTGCCTGAAATTCCACCCTCGCTGATACTGGATTGAAGGATCATATGGTTGGCCTTATTCAACAATATGATCCAGAATTCCTCGTACGGACGGCTTCCTATAACACTTCTGAAAATCTCATAAGCCTGCTTGCTCGTGGTGATTTTTTGCCTTACGATCACATCTGCAGTTTCACGTCTTCTGCCAAGTTCAAGCGCTGCCAGGATTACGATCGCCCGTGCGGTTCCAATCCCTTTTATTTTTTGCAGATCACTGGTCCCCGTTTTCGACAATTCCAGAAGGTTATTTTTATTACTCCCAAGGATTTTTTTTGCCAGGTCAAGTGCAGAATCATTCTTGTTTCCCGAACCGATAAGAATGGCAAGCAGTTCTGCATCACTCAAACTGTGTCGCCCCTTTAGCATGAATTTTTCACGCGGACGGTCATCTTCAGCCCAGTCACGGATAGTTATATGCTGATCTTTGTACTCCATGATTGCGTTTATACTTTATCGCGTCAATCCGGGGAATGTAATACCCGATGGCGGGATTTTTAAATATTAAAGGTTCAAATAAGCCGTATCTTTGAAAACATGATCGGGAAGTCAATCATCGAATTGGGATCTGTTGATTCGACCAATACCTATGCCGGCAACATCCTTCAAAAATCTGATCCGGAAGATGGAACGGTCATCTGGGCTCTGAAACAATCGGGCGGAAGAGGACTGAATGAAAACAAATGGGAATCAGAACCCGGAAAGAACCTTACCTTTTCGATCATCCTCTGTCCTGGTTTTTTACCTCCTGACAGGCAGTTTCAGCTCAATAAAGCCATTTCACTGGGTGTATTTGACTTTCTGAATAGTCTGATCCCGAACCTGACCATAAAGTGGCCAAACGACATCTATGTCGGAGTCCGGAAAATAGCAGGGATCCTGATTGAAAACAGGATAATAGGTACACGGATTAAAAATTCCATTGCCGGGATCGGGATCAATATAAATCAGACCAGTTTCCCCCATGACATTCCAAATCCCGTATCGCTTTCCCAGGTCTTACGTTATGAGATAGATCTGAAAGAGGCGCTGATCAACCTATGCAAGTATATGGATTCCCGATACTCCCAGTTAAGATCAGGAGATCATATTATCATTGACCATGATTATCATCATTGTCTTTTGGGGCGAGACGAATGGAGAATATTTACAAAAAGAGGAAAAAATTTTGAAGGAAAAATTGAGGGAGTCGATGATTACGGACATTTACTCATCACTGACCGGAAAGGAACACGGTCAGCTTTCAATCTTAAGGAAGTTGAATTTCATTTTGATCCCTGAAATCCCGGTTTCTTTTTTTAAAAGTAAAACATGGATCATTTGTTAAAACGTTTCCCGAACATGAAACTGAAATACAGGGTTAAAAAGAATTGCTGTCTTGGATTATAAGCCATGATTGATACAGGAATCGGAGAGAAGTCAAGTGTTCCGCCAATTTCAAGGGAACTGATTGCTTTATTTTTGATTCCGAATTCAAAATCCAGTCCTGTTTTTAAATAAACACCCGGATGAAATCCAAGTTGCAAAATACCAGATAGAAAAGAAGCCCTGCCAAAGATATAATCCTGGTTTTGGCTGTGGAGCTCAGGATCGTACTTTTCTTCGTTTATTTCACCGGTAGTGGGATCGATGATATAGAGGTAAACAGGCTTTGTGAGTCCAAGAGAGATTCCTCCGTAATAAAGTACACTTAGCTGAACTCCACCCCAATAGGGTTTACGGTTCAGGATATGTTGCTGACCAACTCCGCCACGAAGAAAGAATACATGATTCAATTTCCCATAAATATAGCTCTTCGAATCGGAATAATAGGGATTGATGATGCGGATCTCTTTGGGTGATTTGTAAGTAGAAAACTCCAACTCCCACATGAATTGCCGAAGTGCCACGACATTTTTTCCCCTTCTGAATTTCAACCCCCATCCGTTGGTATGAATCATTACTCCCAGGCTCCACTGACGCTCAAGTAATACATTATCCGGAGTGGTGTCAGGCTCCGATTCAACTTGGGCGATTGCTTCAATACCTGAGAATGTGAACAGGATCAATAAGAAAAAAAGAAAAAACCGTCTCATGAAAATAGTTGACCGTTGGCCAGACAAAGGTACAAAAGAAAAAAAAAGGGAGGCAATGCCTCCCACCAGGTAATTAAAGAAATTGAAAAAACCTTTTCAACGTCGTTCAATTTGATATCTTTGTCTTTCACCATAAGCAGCACAGCCCTGACTGGATGCACAGGAGGTGATAATTCCCAAAACAATGACGGTCAGAAGAAGAAAGAGAATTTTTTTCATAATGTTGACTCCCGGGTTTCGTTAATTGTTCGTACAAAGTAAATGTTTTTTACGTATATGAACAAATTTTTTCAATATTTATTGTGTAAAGTTTTCAACCTCATATAGTTTATAAATTTATTATGGAAAAGATAAACCCTGTCCTGAATGAAAGTTGGAAAAAGATTCTCGAACAAGAATTTAATGAGCCTTATTTCGGAATCCTGAAGCAATTTCTGGTCGAAGAAAAGAATAAGTACAGGGTCTTTCCGCCTGGTTCCCAGATCTTTAATGCTTTTAATCATACCCCCTTTGAGAAAGTTCGCGTCGTAATCCTTGGCCAGGATCCCTATCATGGTCCGGGTCAGGCTCATGGTCTGTGTTTTTCCGTTCCGGACGGTATCCCGAAGCCTCCCTCGCTGATCAATATTTTTAAGGAATTGGAAAACGACCTCGGAATTGCTCCCCCAGCAAGTGGTAATCTGACGAAATGGGCCGATCAGGGCATCCTGCTTCTCAACGCAACTCTTACGGTCAGAGAGAATCAGGCTGGCTCGCATCAGAATAAAGGTTGGGAGACCTTCACCGACGCTGCTATTAAAAACCTTTCGGAAAAGCGGGATGGTCTGATTTTCGTTCTGTGGGGAAATTATGCCGGTGCAAAAAAAGCACTGATCGACGCTTCTCGTCATTTTATACTGGCAGCCGCACATCCATCCCCGTTATCTGCTTCAAGGGGTTTTTTCGGGTGTAAACATTTCTCGCAGATCAACAATTTATTAAGCCAGATGGGCGTTTCTCAGATTGACTGGCAATTATCGTAAAACAGTGATATGGTTTTTGATTGGAGGAGCAGAAAGGTAAAAAGAGATAATACTGAGTTTCACAACGGTGGAATCTGCATTCAGAAGCGGACAATAGATGTCTGAAGTAAAAACAAAAAAAGCGATGAATCTGTTTGGAAAAGGGAATCCATACGACAATGAAAATTGGTCAGGAACAAAAACTTTTCTGCCGGTGGTTTACGGAGCGTTGTTATTATTAATGATATTTATTACTTCATGCAAAAAAGAAAAGACGACAGACTCTTCTTTTAGTCCAACTCCTTATGACCTGACCATTCCGAAATATTTTCCAACACAGTTGAATATTCCTCTGGATAATCCGATGACCATTGAAGGCGTGACGCTTGGGAGATGTCTTTTTTACGACGGAAGGATATCCGGCCGCGATCACCCCGATTCCCTGATGAGTTGTTCAACCTGTCATCTCCAGTCAAAATCTTTTGAATGCGGGATCGATCATCCCAGGTATACCGGGGGACATCCTTTTGGAATTACCGGAATATTGACTCCCCATTACATGGTTCCCCTGATTAACCTTGTTTGGATCAATAATGGTTACTTATGGAATGGGTCAGTCTATAAAGAGAATGTCAATCCAACCATGAGGAATCTTGAAGATTTTACCTGGATGGCGATATTATCTTCTCATGAAATGAACAGTGATACCGATCGTACAAAAGCGTTGATCCAGCAGACAAAGGGATACCCCGACCTTTTTAAAAAGGCTTTCGGGAGCGAAACAGTCACAATTAAAAACATGGGAAGGGCGATTGCCCAGTTCCTGCGTACCCTGGTCTCTTCAGATTCCAAATTTGATCGCTACCTCCGGGGTGAAGTTCAACTTAATCAGAATGAACTGAGAGGATATGTCCTGTTCATGACCGAACAGGGAGCAGATTGCTTCCATTGCCATGGAGGGGAGGGAAACCCGCTGTTTACGACAAGCTTATTTTACAACAACGGAAAAGATTCTCTCTTTACCGATCCGCGTGACCGGTTTTCTGTAACAGAAAATCCCGGTGATATAGGATCATATAAAGCTCCCACACTCAGGAATCTCGCCTTCACTGCACCTTATATGCATGACGGTCGGTTCAAGACGCTGGATGAAGTGTTGGATTTTTATAACACAAAACTTGTCTGGTCACCTTCCATCAGTACGCTGATGCATCATATCGGCAATCATGGTATTTGTCTTACACCGCCGGAGTTATCGGATCTCAAAACCTTTTTATTGACACTGACCGACAGTACTTTTATTACCAACCCTGCGTATTCCCGGCCGTTGAAATTCCCCGATGAGTGATGCGTCATTGCTTTGTACCTGTTTCTTAAATCTTTTGTATTTTTAGTACCTCGTTTACCGATATTCCACATTCCTTATCCTGGTAATATGGTTGATTTTCCAAACGCAAAAATAAATCTCGGACTTAATGTCATCGGGAAACGCCCCGATGGTTATCATGATATTGAAACGGTATTTTATCCGATCATTCTCCGGGATGCTTTGGAAATAATTCCTTCCCCTGACGGTCGTTTCAGTTTTCATGCAACGGGATTGATGATACCGGGTAGTGACAGGGATAATTTGTCAGTAAAAGCATATCGTTTGCTTCAGAATGATTTCTCCCTTCCGGAAATTCATATGCATCTCCATAAGGTCATACCAACCGGGGCCGGTCTGGGAGGAGGCTCATCCGATGGTGCTTTCACAATTAAGCTTATAAATACGGTTTTCGACCTGGGACTTTCCATGATGCAGAAGCAGAATTATGCGCGGAAACTCGGCAGCGATTGTGCTTTTTTCATTGAGAACCGGCCTTTATTCGGATATAAAAAGGGAGACCGGTTCAACCCTGTTTTATTGAACCTTTCGGGGTACCATATCGCCGTTATTGTTCCCGACATTCCAATCTCAACGGTTGAAGCATATGCAATGGTAACTCCCGGGATCCCGGAGATCTCCGTCACAGAGATCATTAAAGAACCGTTGGAAAAGTGGAAACAGTTGCTGGTCAATGATTTCGAGCCACTTGTCTTTTCCAGGTATCCTTTCATCCGGGAGATCAGGGATCAATTGTACGATTGCGGTGCAGTCTTTTCCGGGATGAGTGGAAGCGGATCGGCGATATATGGGATTTTTAAGGAGAATCCGGTCCTCGGAAGTCGCTTTCCCGGTTGTCATATTTTTACCGCTCCGGCTGCCTGCTGATCTTTACTGTCTATTTTGGCGCGGTGCGTATCATGATGAAAGCAATGATCCCGAAAATAATATTCGGTACCCAAACGGCAATCAATGGCGGAAAATCGCCGAAAGTTGCAAATACCGTAAAGATCTGCATGAAGAGAATATACAGGAAGGTAAGGGCCAAACCGAATCCCAGATTAAATCCAATCCCGCCGCGAACTTTCCGGCTGGACACCGAGACGCCGATCAGGGCAAGTATCAGGGTGGCAAACGGGGAAGCGATCCTTTCATATTTTTTAACTTTATACTTGACCACATCCGGATCGCCCCTCATCTCCTTAAGATTTATATGCTGACGGAGAGTTATATAGTTCATGACTTTCACCTCCTCAATATTTTCCGTGAAATCGGAAGGCCGAAAAGGAAGTATCGTATCGAGAACCAGTCCTTTTGAGATAGATTCTTCGGTTCCATGAATACGCCGCGTAAAATAATTGAAAATTTTCCAATGTAACTGGATGCTGTCCCATTCAATCCGTTCGGATCTCAGCTTAAAAACAAGGTCCTGGTTGTCAAATTTTTCGAGCGAAAATTTCCATCCGGAATTGGTCTGGTCGTTAAAGTTTTCAAGATAAATATATGTACCCGGACTGATCTGCATATGAATATTCCGGTCGGTCACACTTCTGGGGCTGTTGATATATTGCTTTTCAAAAGCGAGCATTCCCTGGTTGGTAAATGGGATGACAAAATTTGCCAGTAAAAAAGAAAGAACCCCCAGGATAGTCGCAGAAATGACATAAGGAAGCAACAACCGGCGGAAACTGATCCCGCTGCTCAGAATTGCAATGATCTCTGTGTCGGATGCCATCTTTGAAGTAAAGAAGATCACTGAGATAAAAGTCAGAAGGTAGCTGAAAAGATTGATAAAATAAGGGATAAAGTTCAGATAATAGTCGAAGATAATGGCCTTCAAAGGAGCATCACGCTTCAGGAAGTCATCTATTTTTTCTGATATATCGAAAACAATAACAATAAAAATCAGGAGGACCATGATCAGGAAAAAAGTCCCCAGGAATTTTTTAATAATATAGAAATCAATAGTACGCATCAATAGATTTCAATTTCATGGATATTATCATTTCGTGCCGAAGGCAACCATCCGGTTTTAATGGAAACCCAAAAGTAATACTTACCTGGCTTATCCGGTGTTTTTATGGTAATGGAAGTATCGGCATAGGCACCAGGGATCACCATCGAGGTTATATCGGTCACCGGTTTTTGTTCAATTAGAAATGCCTCATTCTTGAAAAGATGGTATGTCAGCCATGATCGCTGGTTCGTATCCAGGTCGAACCGTAAGGGATGTTTATCCGGATTTATGATCCTTACTGGAATATTTACTTCACTACCTGCAGGAAATTTTAATTCGTGATTCATGATCTTAAGAGGTACATGGTAGTAAGAAACAAAACGGTCGGAATAGCCATAGTAGGTAGTTATACCATTCCTCCCGGTATAACTTTCCCCGCCGGGAATTTGCACCCACGACATGAATTGAATAATAAAGACTTTTTTCCCCTGGAGATTTTTTTCCAGGTCGCTCCAGTAATGGAATTGTGTTCGATGGTTATCGAACTGATCAAGGCTGTGAGCGGTTTTATTGGTGTAAAATGAATATTTTGATGCCCGCTGGTAAGAATTGAGTACCACAACCGGTCTGCCCTCCGCTTTTTTCTCCATTACCTGTGCCCATTCATCCCAGTAATGCAGTTCGGAGAGATTGATCGTTTTCCGTGGAAGTCCGAGAAAATCGTACACAAGATAGATCCGGAAGAAAATAAAGAGTATCACGCTTGCCAGAGAAAGATAAGTAACGGTCTTATGGAGGCGGATCTTACTCTCCATGGCCTTGTATGTAAGAATGATCATAGGCATAAACGCAGGTAAGGTCCAGTTCGATTCCACCGGTCCGCGGAAAGTATAAATAAGGAAGAACAATAAAATTCCCACGGCGCTGAATTTCAAACTTCTTTCAAACAGGTTGGTGGTTTTGTAGGTGAAGCTAAACCAGAAAAAGAACAGGGAAACCAATGGACCATAGATCCCGACCTGCCCAAGAATGAACTCATAAAAATATCGAAAGTGATCCGGCTTGTCAAAAGTCCGTTCGATCAGGTGATAATAGATTGTTGGATGATCATTCTGAAATGACCAGATGATATGGGGAACAAAAAAGAGAATTGCCGACAGGGCGGCGAGATAAAAGGATCTTTTCTTCAGCAGCTTAAGGTTTGAAAGGATTGTAAAGAAGATGACGAGAATGCCGTTGTACTTACTGTAGATCATGCAGGCCATGATAAAACCCCAAAGAATGGATATCCACACACTGTCATTCTCCAGATATTTCTTATAAACTAAAAAAAACAGAAGAATGAACAGCATCAGGGGAATATCGGGAGCCGCAATAAATCCTCCGATATGCATGATCAGGGCGGCAAAGATAAGAGAAGCAAACAGCAAATAGTTTTTTACCCCGGCCAGTATCATCAACAAGTACAGGGAAACAGTCGAGGCGATGACAAAAAACAGACGAAGTCCGAATTCATTGTGAATCAACTCATAGCCGGCCCGGATCATTAGTCCGACCATGGGAGGATGTTCATAATATCCCCAGTTCAATCGTTCCCCATAGAGCCAGAACAGCGCTTCGTCATCAAAAAGTCCGGTAAATGCCGCCTGAAGTAGATTTACAAGAAACCAGGCTCCAAGAATCAATAAGATGGCCTTTACCTTACCAGGGGAAGGCATTGGTGTTTTTTTCAGAAGGTTTTCTTTATTCATCAGAGACGTTGCATTAGTTTGATAACCATCGAATTTTTCCAGTCGTTGAAGTCTCCCTCAAGGATATGTTTTCTGGACTCCTTCAAAAGCCACATATAAAACCCAAGGTTGTGCATGGTGGCAATCATGGAAGCCAGGATCTCTTTTGAAACAAACATATGCCGGAGAAATGCCTTATTGTATTGAGAGTCAGTAAAAACTTCTCCCTGGGATTCCAACGGGGAAAAATCGTCTTTCCATTTTTCATTTTTAATGTTAATGATCCCGTTCCGTGTGAAAAGCATTCCATTCCTTCCGTTGCGAGTGGGGATCACGCAATCGAACATGTCGATCCCGAGCGCAATACTTTCCAGAATGTTAGCTGGGGTTCCAACCCCCATAAGGTACCTTGGCTTGTCAGCAGGGAGAATATTACATACAAGAGCCGTCATTTCATACATCAGTTTCGCCGGTTCCCCAACCGATAATCCGCCGATGGCGTTCCCGGATGCATTCACTGAAGCGATCATTTCAGCTGATTCTTTCCTGAGATGAGGATAAACACTACCCTGAACGATCGGAAACAGCGACTGGGAATATCCATGAATGCAACGGGTCCGGGTAAAATGTTCCATGCACCGGTTCAGCCATCGATGGGTTCGTTTCATGGACTTTTTCGCATAATCCTCGTCACAAGGATAGGGAGTACATTCATCAAAGGCCATGATAATATCCGCTCCCAGTTCCCGTTGAATATCGATGACGTTTTCAGGGGTAAAAACATGGCGTGAACCGTCGATATGCGATTGGAAGACTACGCCATTTTCATTGCATTTACGGATATCGGTCAGGGAATAAATCTGATAACCTCCGCTGTCGGTCAGGATTGGTTTATCCCATCCGGTGAAGCGATGAAGTCCTCCGGCTTGAAAAATAATATCACTGCCAGGACGGAGAAAGAGATGGTACGTATTGGCCAGCATTATCTGTGCTCGGATATCATCCGATAACTCTTTGATATGTAATGCCTTTACAGCTCCGGAAGTACCTACTGGCATGAAAAACGGGGTTTCGATCGATCCATGGTCGGTAGTTAAAGTTCCTGCCCTGGCAGAAGACCTGTTATCGGTGTGAATAATGCTGAAGTTCATTTCTGAGAATAACCCGGAATGCGTTGCCAGCAGACTTTTTAATGAAAAGTCTGTTTTTTTGACAAAGGTAAATTTTATTCGGGGATAATGAATAACTTTGCCCTCCGACCTGTTAAATGATGTTAAATGCCTGAAGGTTTATTTGATCTCCGGCCACTGCCATTGATACTTCTTTCCATATTTTTCCTTCTGTTTGCAATTCAGCTGATCTATTATCTGGTTATTTTCAGGAGATTGGGGTGGTATCGGCAGACTTCTTCCGCCGGTAAACAGACCGGGGTCTCTGTGGTAATTTGTGCGCATAACGAATACTATAACCTTAAAGAGAATCTTCCTTTAATCCTTGAACAGAATTATCCCGAGTTTGAAGTATTGGTGGTAAATCATGCTTCTGATGATGATACCGCTTTTCTTCTGGCAGAGCTTGAAGAACGTTATCCTCATCTGAAGACCTTGGAGATCAAGCATGACCTGAACTTTTTTACCGGAAAAAAATTTCCTTTATCCATTGGAATAAAGTCGGCCAGATATGATATAGTTTTGCTGACCGATGCGGACTGCAAACCGGCATCCCGGGAATGGATTTCCCAGTTTCAATCAACCTATACCGGTAATACGGAGATCGTACTGGGTTATGGAGCCTATAACCGGAATTCGGGATTCCTGAACAGGTTGATCCGTTTTGATACCGCCCATATTGCGATACAGTATCTTTCCTATGCCCTGTCTGGAATGCCCTATATGGGCGTCGGAAGAAACCTGTCGTACAACAAAGATCTGTTTTACCGGAATAAAGGATTTATATCCCACTACCGGATCCGTTCAGGTGATGATGATCTGTTTATTAACAGGGTGGCCCGGAAAGACAATACTGCCATCATGGTGGAACCGGGCAGTTACACCTCTTCAGATCCAAAGAGATCATTTGAAAAATGGTTTATCCAGAAACAACGTCACCTTTCCACCAGTCGTCATTACCAGTTAAAACATAAAATCCTGCTAGGGACCTATTCCGCCGGTTTATGGATATATTATCTTTTATTTGTTCTGATGGTTTCTTTTAATTTATCGGTCATCCCCGTAATTGGGATCTTCTCTGTCAGGCTTCTCATCCAGTATATCATCTGGAACCGATGCCTGCGTCGTCTGGGTGAAAAAGATTTATTACCTTTCGTCTTGTTTTATGAGATACTTCTTCTGTTGCTGAATTCCGGTATCATGGTCTCAAATTTATTTCATAAATCCACGCGATGGAAGTAACGCATCTTACTGAGAAGGCACAGCGTGATTACAGACTTGTTGAATTGGCCGTAAACAAAGGCGATCAGCAAGCCTATGCGACTCTTCTGAATAATTACCGCGATTCGCTCTATTTTATGATGCTCAAGATGACGAATAATCCGTCAGATGCAGAAGATCTCACTATTGAAGCATTCGGAAAAGCCTTTAAGAAGATCGACCAGTATACTCCCGACTTTGCATTCAGTACATGGTTATTCCGGATTGCCGCCAATAACTGTATCGACTTCCTCAGAAAAAACCGCAGGATTCAATTTTCTGATGGTTTTTTCGACGATGAAGAGGAATCAATCAGAGATTACCCATCAACAGTTCAGTCAAATACACTGGATCCGGAGGCAAAAGTCATTGAAAAGCAAAAAATCGCATTGATGCATGAAGTGGTCGAAAAGCTTAAACCCCATTACCGGAATCTTATTGAACTAAGATATTTTAAGGAATGGTCATATGAAGAGATCTCGACCGAGCTTGATCTTCCTATTGGTACTGTCAAGGCTCAACTTTTCCGGGCGCGTGAATTCCTTTATCAGATCCTGAAAAATGCTCAGGAAAAGATCTGATAATTTCAGGTATGATAGCTGTGAAAATCAAGAAAATATGAAAGAAAGTGATTTTAAGCGAATAGTTCTTCAGGGTATTCCCGGCGAGTTGCCGGAAGTTCAGCCATGGGATTCCGGTGTGAATCATGCTCCGGTAAGAAAGGATATATTATCACCCGGAGAGAAAAGGCTGGCCCTGAAAAATGCCCTTCGGTATTTTCCCAGTGAGCTTCATAATGTTTTGGCTCCGGAGTTTGCCGGGGAGTTGAAAAAATATGGCCGGATCTATATGTACCGCTTCAGGCCATCCTATAAAATGTTTGCCCGGCCGATCGACGATTATCCTCATCAATCAATCCAGGCGGCTGCCATCATGTTGATGATTCAGAATAACCTCGATCCGGCGATTGCACAGCATCCGCATGAACTGATCACTTATGGAGGCAATGGGGCTGTATTTCAGAACTGGGCTCAATATCTGCTTACGATGAAATACCTTGCGGAGATGACTGCAGATCAGACGCTGGTCATGTATTCAGGGCATCCTATGGGTCTTTTTCCTTCTCATCCGGATGCTCCGCGCGTCGTGATTACAAACGGAATGATGATCCCGAATTATTCAAGACCGGATGACTGGGAGAAATATAATGCCTTGGGAGTGACTCAATACGGACAGATGACGGCCGGTTCATATATGTATATCGGTCCACAGGGAATTGTTCACGGAACCACAATTACCATTTTGAATGCAGCACGGAAAATGAATTTGCAATCCGGAAAATCACCCCGCCTCAATCCTGGGACCTCGCAGGATAGCATCCGGGGAAAAGTATATGTTTCTTCCGGGTTGGGAGGCATGTCGGGAGCTCAGGCAAAGGCTGCGGTGATTGCAGGCGCTATTGCGGTCATCGCAGAAATTAATCCGAAGGCAGTAAAAAAAAGGCATGAACAGGGTTGGGTTGATGAAGTGTTTCAGGACCTGAATAGTCTGATCGCCCGGCTGGGTGAAGCGCAAAGAAAGAAAGAATCTGTCTCTCTGGCCTATCAGGGTAATATTGTCGATCTGTGGGAGCAATTCGCCCGGCAGAACATACCAGTCGAACTCGGTTCTGACCAGACCTCCCTCCATAATCCATGGGCAGGCGGTTATTATCCTGCCGGATTGACCCTTGATGAATCGAATATGATGATGGTAGCTGATCCGCCGAAGTTCAGAGAAACAGTTCAGCAGTCCCTCCGGCGTCAGGTCACTGCCATCAACAAGATGGCTGCCAACGGAATGTACTTCTGGGATTATGGCAATGCTTTTCTCCTGGAGGCCGGGCGTGCAGGAGCCGATGTACTGAATCCCGATGGCTCTTTTATTTATCCTTCTTATGTCCAGGATATTATGGGACCGCTCTTTTTCGATTATGGCTTCGGACCTTTCCGTTGGGTATGTACTTCCGGAAAGGAGGAAGACCTGTCGGTTACCGATCGGATTGCAGCAGAGGTGCTTTCAGAGATTGCCTCACATTCGCCAGTGGAGATTGAGATGCAGATGCTTGATAACATTCACTGGATTAAGGAAGCGGGGAAAAACAGGCTTGTGGTGGGATCTCAGGCACGGATTCTTTATGCCGATCATGAAGGACGGATCAAGATTGCTGCTGCTTTTAATAATGCCATCCGGCGCGGAACGATCTCGGCTCCGGTTGTGCTGGGACGTGATCATCATGATGTTTCCGGAACCGATTCCCCGTTTCGCGAAACATCAAATATTTATGACGGTTCCGCTTTCACTGCTGACATGGCAATTCAGAATGTGATCGGTGATGGTTTCCGTGGCGCAACCTGGGTTTCTATCCATAATGGCGGTGGGGTGGGATGGGGAGAGGTCATTAATGGCGGTTTCGGGATGGTTCTCGACGGAAGTGATGATGCCGATCGCCGGCTTCACTCCATGCTTCACTGGGATGTGAATAATGGCATCGCACGAAGGGCATGGGCGCGGAACAAGGAAGCGAATTTTGCGATCAGGAGGGCCATGGAAAAAGAGCCCCGGTTGAAGGTTACCTTACCCAATTTTGTCGATGATCGATTGACGGAGCGATTATTCTAGAAGTTTTTCTCCTTCAGAACCTGTATCATTATAATACTGTCACCATCGTACTGAAGGTTCTTTATTATTCCGACGTTATTGTTTAACCATATCTCATTATAATCGGAATAACCACCTGGTGTGAATGATTTATATTCCCTGGCCATTTTCACACATTTAAAGGTGCCTGCAGGTACAGTTACCATTTCTCCCATAGATTTAATGGTAACGATAACCGAGTCAGAACCGATCGCTTTACTATATTTTGTTCCCACTCTTGCATCGATCCGGTAATTCACCTGCTGATCGCCGGGCATTGAATCATTTGCGGGAAGTATTCCCCATTCAACTGGTGTGATAAACCAGTAGCGGATCTCTGAAGAGGATTTCTGCCCGTTACCGGGGGTTAAAAGAGTCCTCCACACTCCGTTTTCAAAATCCTTCTGGATCTTTAATATTGATTCATAGTATATACCTTGAGCTTCAGTAACATCATAAACAAATTCCCGACCGACAGCTGCATAGGTCAGAAATACTGAACTGTCGGGATAATCACTTGCCTTTGTCATAGTGCCGCTAATTTCATCCGGATGAACGCTACAGAAGGTGCCTCCAAAACTCAATCCCAGATTGTTGGCATTCATCAGGTACGCGGAACCATTTACATCCCATGATTGGCATTGAGGATTGTCGAATGAATTATTCCTTACAGAAAAAGAATAGACACCACCGAAAAATACGGTATTATCCAGGATCAGAATCCCGTAAGGAGTACTGAGGAAACCCGTAAGCGTGGAATTTCCCGCATAAGTGATCAGCGACATGCGCAATTCACTCAACGGGTCATTGGTGGCCTTATACGGGAATGTTCCTTTCCATTGCCCAACGTAATCGTTTACCTTGAACTCCGGGACGGGATCTTCATTGTTTTTTAAGCAGGAGGTCAGTAAAAACGCAAGGAGTAAACAACACTGGGAAATTTTTAAAAATCCGCTTTTCATGGCATCAGTGATTTATATTATTTAAAGCCATAAATTTACCTAAAATTATCGGGTTAAATAAAGTATCCATCAAGATATCATTTATCCAAATCCGCAAGTGAGACTCTTGGATATTCAATTTAATCAATGAAATTCGGTATATTAAACGACGGAATTATGAAAAAGTTTTCCTTATTTGTGGTTTTAACTATGTTCTTAGCAATGAACTCATGCAGACAACAGATTTCAGTTCAATACCCGGCAACACTAAAAGTTGATACGGTGGATACCTATTTCGGAACCAGGGTTGCAGATCCATATCGCTGGCTGGAAAATGACACCTCTGCAGAGACTGCCAGATGGGTGCAGGCTGAAAATGCTGTAACCCAAGAATATTTATCAAAAATCCCGTTCCGGAGCAAGATCAGGGAAAAACTGACAAAAATGTGGAATTACGAAAAATATACCGTCCCATTTAAAGAGGGATCCTACTATTTTTTCTTTAAAAACGACGGATTACAGAATCAATCGGTGATGTATGTCAGGAAAGGTCTTGAGGGAGAACCGAAAATTCTCCTGGATCCGAATACGCTTTCCGAAGACGGAACGGTTGCATTGACCGGGAATTCAGTTTCCCATGACGGGAAATACCTGGCATACAGTTTAGCAAGGAGCGGCAGTGACTGGAATGAAATTCACCTGATGGATATCGCATCGGGTAAAAAACTTTACGATTCCATATTGTGGGTAAAATTCTCAGAGATATCCTGGCAGGGAGATGGTTTTTATTATAGCCGGTATGAGATTCCAAAGGGAGGCGGGGAACTGTCGAAAAAGAATGAAAACCATAAAGTTTATTTTCATAAAGCAGGAACCGATCAAAGCCAGGACAGACTGATCTATGAAAATAGAAAGTTTCCGTTAAGGAACTATACGGCTGAAGTCACGGTGGATGAACGGTTTCTCATACTTTATGAATCGGAATCGACCAGTGGAACAGCCTTATACTATCGTGATCTGAGTAAAAACGATCTGTCTTTTAAGCCATTGGCGCAAGGTTTTGAATATGAATATGAAGTAGTTGATAACCTTGGCGACAAGCTCCTTGTAGTCACAAATTATAAAGCGCCCAGGAAAAGATTGATTTTGATGGATCCTGCAAAACCGGAGCCGGAAAACTGGATTAACATTATCCCTGAACGGGAGGATGTATTGGAATCTGTGAACCTGGCCGGGGAGACTATAGTCGCGGAATATATCAAAAATGCTGTTTCTGTCGCTTTCGTTTATGATCTTAATGGAAAATTTCTCCATGCCATGAACTTACCTGGGATAGGCACACTAACGGGTTTCAGCGGAAAAAGGACAGAGAAACTGGCCTTTTTCGGATATACCTCCTTTACATTCCCCATGACGGTTTTCAAATATGATATCCTGAAGAACTCATCTGAAGTCTATACCCGTCCCGATATTGATTTTATTCCCGGCGATTATGAAGTGAAACAGGTTTTCTATTGCAGTAAGGACCAGACCACCATCCCCATGTTTCTTGTTTACAGAAAGGGACTAAAGCTTGATGGTAAAAATCCGACTCTATTGTATGGATACGGTGGTTTTAATGTCAGCATGACTCCGAACTTCAGTCTGAGCCGGTTGCTTTTCCTGGAAAACGGAGGAGTTTATGCTATCGCGAACATCAGGGGTGGGGGAGAATACGGAGAGGAGTGGCATAAATCGGGAACCAAAGAAAGGAAGCAGAATGTCTTCGATGATTTCATCGCTGCAGCCGAATACCTGATTCAAGAGAAGTACACTTCTCCCAATAAGCTGGGCATTCTCGGGGGATCGAACGGAGGGTTGCTGGTAGCGGCCTGTATGAATCAGCGACCCGATCTGTTCAAGGTCGTCATTCCTCAAGTCGGAGTACTTGATATGTTGAGATACCATAAATTTACCATCGGATGGGCATGGGCGGTTGATTATGGAACCAGCGACACCAAAGAAGGGTTTGATTATCTGATCAGGTACTCTCCGCTGCATAATATTAAAGATACCGTTGAATATCCGGCGGTACTTGCATTCACCGGAGATCATGACGACCGGGTAGTACCGGCCCATACGTTTAAATTTATTGCAACCCTTCAGGAAAAAAACATGGGACCTAATCCGATCCTGGTCAGGATCGAGACAAAGGCAGGCCATGGAGCCGGGAAGCCAACGGCAAAGCTGATTGAAGAAACTGCCGATATGTGGTCATTCATTTTCTATAACCTTGGAATGAAATTCAGGTAACAAGGCCGGATTCGCTGAGATTGAAACTGAACAAAACGGAGAATGATTTATTATTCTCCGTTTTTTTTAGCATTCATACAACTTTTTATACCATTACTATGTCATAACAATAGATATTTTATATAATCCGGAAGGGAAAGTTATTAACAGATCTATCACCTTTTCATTTTTTCCGGATTAAACAAAAAAGAGCATTGTTATGATTTTTACTTTTTCAGATACATCACTGATTCAAGGACTAAGACAAAAAAAATCAGAAAGCATACGCTACCTGTATAAAGAGTTTTTTCCGGTGATCCGGTCTATTGTTGAACGCAATTCGGGTAACCGGCAGGATTCAGAGGATGTATTTCATGACGGATTAATTGTCCTCTATATGAGATCACAAAACAAAACATTTACCTTAAAGTCAAGTCTTAAAACCTATTTTTATGCTATCTGCAGAAATTTATGGTTGCAGCGGCTTGAAAGAAAATACCGGCTTTTGTACCAAGCTGATTTTGAAATCCACGAAGATTCTGAAGAATATGCCACAGATGATCAGTATGTCCGAGAAGAACAACTTGAAAAAATGCGGCTTTATCATCAGCACTTTTTCAACCTTCCTTTGGATTGTCAGGCTCTGTTGAAGCTCTTTTTCAGAAAGGTGCCTTTAAAGGAAATTGCAAAAGTTCTTGGATTTAAGGATGAAAATTATGCTAAAACCAGAAAATATATGTGTAAAAATATGTTACGGAAGAAAATTCTAAATGATCCTATTTGCCGGCCATTTATAATAGTATGAACAAGAACGAAAATTTGAGTGATCTGATCGATCGGTTTCAATCCAATGAACTTGACCAGGAAGAACTGACACGGTTCCTGAACAGGTTAAAGCACGATCCAATACTCCGGAGAGAAGTGGACCTCGACAAGGAACTAAATTCCATTCTTGCCAATGAAAATCTTTTGGAATTAAGTGAAAAAATACGGCGGATCAGGGAAATGTCTCATTCCGGAAGATCTTATTGGGAATCAATCCTTGTTGCTGCTTCCATTGTTGTACTCTTCACCGTGGGCATTTTAACACTCCTTGTTGTTAAAAATAATGTAAAACGCACTGGTAATCTTTTTGTTACGGAATGTCGCCCGGTAACAGAACAAGTAAACAACAGGTCGGATAACTATCGTCCCATTCCTGAATATGAAATACTGGTCGGTGTCACTTACCGTGGAGCCTCGTTTAAACTTCAAACTCCACCTTGCCGCATGGTTCTTTTCCGGGGTACGGACTTAATATTCAAATGGAACTCATCAGAAGTTCAGGATCCCGTTGCAATCGAACTCTTTAATAATAAAGGAAAGAAAGTATATGAATCATTCTGTTTTACGGGCAACGGGTTCCCCCTATCAACCGATCCTTTTGATCCGGGTACCTATTACTGGAAAATTATCATTGATGATGAGTTAATTTCAATGGGGCGTCTGATCCTTTTATAAAATCATCTTTCAAGGTTATGACAGGAAAACGGATGTTGATCATGTTTTCAGTATTTTTTTGTCTGGTCACTATACCCGACATTTTAGAGCTGTCAGGAAAAGTAGCAGCAAACCGGAAATTCATGATCGAAGCGGGAAATCAACCTGCGGTTCATCCGTTGAACATAGTTTCAGGGAGTGTGCTTTCACCCGACACCACAAGTCTAAGCCTGGTGAAGGGAAAGGTAAAAAAGAAGGAGATCCTCGTTGAATATATCCTGACCGATACCTTATTGATTATTGTTTCGGTCTCTAGCACTGGCAGGAGTTTTTTCAGGAGGCCGGCGGATCATCATTTTCGGGAAACCGTAAGGAATTACAAACGAGCGTTGAAAATCGCAGATATTACCAATATTGTCGATGCCGGCAAGAAAATGTATACCTTGTTCATTTTGCCGATAAAGAACCTGCTTAATGGAAAAGAACGGCTGATCATCATCCCCGGAGAAGATTTGTCGGGAGTTCCTTTTGAATCTTTTATTGTCGACGAACCGATGTCAGATAGCAATGAATTTTCTTCCCAACATTTTCTTATCCGGGATTTTGAAATAACTTATCACTACTCTGCAAACCAATGGGCAAGAAACATTACTGATCCGGGGAGTCATCCGGTTGATATCGGTGACGGACCGCAAATTGATTTCACCGGATTTTCTCCGGGATTTCACGGGAGGAATCAGGTTACCCCGTTACCCGGAACAAAGGAAGAATTAAATGCGATAACGTCGTTATTTTATCAGAAAGGTCATTCTGTCAGCGCTGCTTTCGGAGAGCGATCGAAAAAAGACCGGTTCATGGAATTGGCAGGAAAAAGCAGAATCATTCATCTCGCGACACATAATTATCTTTATAGTGACAATCTTTCTGTCGGAGGGATCATTTTCTGGGATTACGAACCCTCAACCCGAACGAATGGTTTTTCCAAAGGAGTTCTTTCCCTTCAGGATATATACGGACTCAGGTTGAGAGCTGACCTGGTCGTCTTGAATATTTGTGCGTCGGGGTTCATACAGAAGAACGGCGGAAGCGGATCATATTCATTACCGTTGGGATTTTTATACGCCGGGGCTAAAAATATCCTGGCAACCTTATGGAATATCAACGACCGGTATGCAGCTTTATTTGTAGTAAATTTCTACCGGAAGTGGCTTTCCGGAAAAACCTACAGTCAGTCATTAAGAGAAACAAAATTGGAAATGATCTCCTGTCGTGAAACTGCCTTACCGACCTTATGGGCAACATATATCCTTATCGGGCAATAATGATTTGGCCGGATTATTTCATAGCAATGGTTTCAATTTCTATCAGTGCTCCAAGCGGTAGCTTGCACACTGCATAGGCGGCTCGTGCAGGAGGATCTTCCGGATAGTACTTCCCATATATCGCGTTCATGGCAGCAAAATTATCCATATCGCTTAGCAAGCAAGTCGATTTTACTACATCTTTTAAGCGGTAACCTGCTTCTTTAAGGATCGCTTCGATATTTTTCATCACTTGCTCAGTTTGCTCTGAGATTCCACCTTCAACAAATTTTCCTGTTGCCGGATCGAGCGGAATTTGTCCGGAAATGAACAATATCCCATTACTTTCGATTGCCTGGCTGTACGGACCGATCGCCTTGGGCGCCTTATCCGTTTTAACGACTTTTTTCATTTGATAATAATTTTTGATTTTAATGGTCAAATGGAATATCCATTATTATCATCCGCTGTTTGCATGAACGATGTTCGTATGGATATTTCATGTATTAAGAGTTTTGAATTATTCGGCATAATCTCTGAAGTCTTTTTTCTTGTTCAGTTTCAGATCCTGCAATAAAGATGCCTTGACATTGATGGAAAAGTTCCAGCTTTGCTGTGCTCCCTTGGGGATCCATCCGAACCGCATTTCCCAGCAATGCAGGTCGCGGTAAACATCGATTGAAGTATAGGAAATCTCGTTGTTCGTAAAGTCCCAACCTGTTGTCAGGCTGATCTTCCATTTGGGGGTGATATTCAGCTGCCCGCTGAATCCAAGCGTTTGAACAATCGTTCCTACATTGGCATGCTTTGTATTATCCCATTTCGGTGTGTATTTGAAGTTGTAATTTATACTGAAACTCCAGGGAATATCAAAGTCAACATAATAATCATAGTAATCAAGAATATCTTTTTGCTCCTCGGGAGTCCCCTTAGTTGGTTTCTTCTTTCCTTTCACTTTTTCCGATGAAAGAGTATAACTCAACCCGACATCCCACGTTGAACCACTATACCTGAGCAAGCGGTGGTTTGCTTTCCATTCTGTGGTGTTGGTACGGCGACCCGATGAATCCATGGCATACATATCCAGCGAACCGGAATAAGTTATGGTCAAGCCTTTCACAATGGTGCTTCTTCCATATAGGCTTATGGGAGCCCAGTTCAGCGAATCCTTGGCAATATCGTAGGAAGTGCGGATGGTGAATTCATCAATCAATGGGATCTTACGTGTTCCGGTGATGGTATCCTTCCGGTTTCTTACTTTGATCTCAAGGTTGTTTTTAATAGCGAAAGTAACGGTACCTGATTTCTGTCCCGGAGGGCCTCCGTAAATTCCATTCTGAAAGATCGAATATTTTTTGGGATTGACTGTCGCGGTATCATTCTCTATATAGCGCCAGTAACCCAACGAAGGAGCCCCCCAATCGGGAACATAAGAAAAACCAACAGACGGAATGATCAGATGACGGATGGCAACCAGGGGGCCTTTTTTAAACTGGAACATTCCGTAGATAGTCGTATTGATCGATGAGGTGAAACTGGCGTCAAAAGCGTTGGAAAATCCAAAAACCGTGTCGGTCTTATAGTAACCGGCAATACTTTCTCCCGGTTGCGGACTGACGTACCGTTGTCTTATCGTTTGAAAATACATCCGGTCGTTGATTGAAATGCTGTTGGTCCAGAAAAAATGTTTTAAAACCGTGAAAGTTCCGCTGATGGGAATGCTGTGACGGATGCCATTTCTCATTTGCCGTTCCCATCCCGGGGTAAATATCAGGGAGTCGTAGGTATTGTAACGGTTTTCGGCATCAAGGTTATATTTCATACTTATCTTTTCATACCAGCGCATTTTTCCTACCGGATTTTTCCTACGGAACGGATAGAACTGGTTAACTGAAAAGGCTATCTGAGGCAAGGTTATCTCAATGGTTTTATTCAGGGTATTCTGACTATGGTTGAAATTGATGTTCAGAAAATATTTCCCGGCGAAACTGGTTGCATAGTTGATACTTGACTGAAAGGTATTCGATAGATAGGCTTCTGTGCTGGAGGAGAGATTATATTTATTGAAGGTATTGCTGACAATATTGACACTGGCTGAAAAACTGCTTCTCGGTCTTGCTTTCGGATCCTGGTTGTGTGTCCACCGAATCCTGAAATCATTTGATTTCTGAAAGTCTGGGGAATCCTCGGATCCGATACGGTTTACCGCATAGCTGAAATTAAAACTCCCGTTGTAATGGTAACGCTTGTTATACCTGAAAGTCGGTTTAATTGCCCAACTTCCGCGGGTATAGATATCGGCCTGGATTGTCAGATCCATGTACTCGCTGATACCCCAGTAAAACCCAAAGTTCTCGAAATAAAATCCACGGTTAGCGGATTCTCCATAAGTCGGCAGCAATATTCCCGACCGCCGGCCGCTCTTGTTTGGAAAAAATCCGAACGGGATCAATAAAGGTGTTGCCACCCCTGAAATTTCCATATAGGCCGGTCCCGTGACCGTCAATTTATTGGGAATGACCTTGGCTTTATTGAATGTAAAACCAAAATGAGGATTCTTCTCCAGATCGCAAGTGGTATATGACCCGGATTTAATGTACATTACATCGTTTTCCATTTTTTTTACCACGGTTCCATGAAGATATCCTTCATCCTGCTTGGTAAAGACTGTGTTTATCAATCCTCGTTTCGTGACATAGTTATAATCGATGGTTTTCGATTTGAAATTTTGAGATCCTTCGGAGAATTCGGGTGATCCCTGGTCTTTCCCGGTTGAATCCGGAACTCCTTTGGCAAAAACATGATGCCGGGGAAAATCGATCTCTATATAAGCTGCAGTCAGGTCGATGGTCTGATATTTGATATCTGCATCCTGATAGAGATATACTTTCTGATCTTTGATCTCAAACCGGAGAGAGTCCTTGGCAACATATTCAACTTTTGATTCCAGTTGCTGTTTGCTTTCTTTCCGGGTTTTTGCCGAATCGCTCCGGAGGGTATCGGTTGCGATTATTACCGTATCGGTCCGTGCCTTTGAACTATCGCCAGCAATCGGATGCTTATAAGCCGTAGTCCGCGTTGTGTCGGATGGAAATACAGAATCAAGCTTTTTTTGCCGGATCGTATCCTGTCCGAGTAAATAAGAACTGGGCAACAGGAAGATGAGAATCAAAAAAAGGAAAAAAAGGAAAGGTCTTGTTAATAATTTCGTTAACAACTTCTTTTCTGAATTCCGGGGTTTATGTTTTATCTTTGTTTTGAAATCAAATTCAGAATAAAAAGGCGTTGTAAACCGTTATTCTTCGGGTTTCAAAACTAATTAAAATAATTGAGATCATTGTTTTTTTTAAGATTCTTTAACATCCCCGACAACCGTATTCTGTTCTGGGCAGGTATATACTTTCTGATAATTACTGTACTGTTTACCGGAACTCCTCTCCTTGCTCAGGATCACAGTTCAATACGCAAGATAGTGATCGATGCAGGTCATGGAGGGCAGGATCCCGGTGCACTCGGTTTGAAAGTCAAAGAAAAAAATATTAACCTTGCCATTGCACTGAAGCTGGGGAGTCTGATCCAGCGGAATTTCAAAGATGTTAAAGTTATATACACCCGCGACCGTGATGTCTTTGTTGAACTGGATCGGAGGTCGGATATTGCAAATGACAATAAGGCTGATCTTTTTATCTCGATACATTGCAATGCCAACCGGGTAAAAACATTCAAGGGAGCAGAAACATATGTTATGGGTTTGCATAAGTCGCAGGCCAACCTGGAGATTGCGAAACTCGAAAATGCCTCCATTCTGCTTGAGTCGGACTATACTACCCGGTATTCCGGTTTTGATCCCAACAATGACGAATCCTACATAATATTTTCCCTATTCCAGAATTCCAATCTGGAGCAGAGTACAGAGTTTGCCGCAGAGATACAGCAACAACTTGAAAAGCGTGTCGGTCTTAACAACCGTGGAGTTCGTCAGGCCGGATTTATGGTTTTGTACAAAACCACCATGCCAAGTGTGTTGATCGAATCAGGTTACCTGAGTAATCCCTCGGAGGAAAGCTTTCTGATAACCGATAAAGGGCAGGAATATATTGCAACGGCCATTTTCCGGGCATTTAAAATTTATAAGGAGCAGTTGGAAAATCCCGGAATAGTTTCGCCTGAAGTAATGCGGGAGCAGACCGCGGAGACGACCATGACCGCTGTTTCACCCGATCATTCTGAAACCGGATCTCCCTTGTCATTCCGGATACAGATCGCCACCACTTCCAGTAAAATCGGAACCGATTCTCCCAAGTTCAGTAAATTCCAAAATGTCAACATGTATCGTCATAACGGGTTATTCAAATATACAGTAGGGAATGAAAAAGATCTCGTCAGCGCCAACAAACTTTTACTCCAGGTAAAAAACAAAGGATTCAAGGATGCATTTATAGTCATTTTTCGCGATAATGAAAGGATCCCCGATGATGAAGCCAACCGGATTATAGGAAAAACTTCCAAATAAATTATATCCAGACTGTATTCTTTTGTTGGAAAGCTGTAATTTAGTGCGGTAATAGAAATAGCAACTTGTGAAAATCAGAAAAGAAGTAAAGGTAGGAATCCTGTTTGTGGTTTCCGTTGCCATCCTGATCTGGGGTATAATGTTTCTCAAAGGATTGGAATTATTCAAAAAGCATCAGACATTCATCTCTGTTTATGATCATGTAAACGGATTGGTCACTTCAAATCCTGTAACCATAAAAGGATTGAAAGTCGGGCAGGTGACAAAATTATATTTCCATCCGAAAAATCCCGGAAAGATCATCGTGGAACTTTACCTTGATGGCGATTATCCCATCCCGAAAAATTCCTACGCCAGGATTTTCAGTTCAGACTTGCTCGGATCGAGGGAAGTAGAGATCGTCCTAGGAGATTCAAATATACTTGCTCAGAATGGTGATACCCTGAAAAGCATTACGGAAGCAACGTTGGGAGAAGAGGTAAACCGGCAATTGCTTCCATTAAAAAGAAAGGCGGAAAACCTGATCAGTTCCATCGATACGGTAGCAACGATCATCCAGATGGTTTTGAATAAAAATACACGGGATAATCTTGTGCATTCCATCGAGCATGTGAAAGAAGCACTGGAGAATCTGGCGCACACTACCTATAATATCGACACTCTGGTCAGTACACAACGCAACCATCTGTCGGCCATTATTACCAATGTTGAATCAATCAGCGAAAACCTCCGAAATAATAATGGTAAAATCGAAAATATCATCAATAACTTATCCGATGTGAGCGATTCTCTGGCAAAAGCAAAGATTCCATATACTTTTAACCAGATCAATGCGGCTATTGCGAATCTTGATACGATCCTGCAAAAAGTCAACCGGGGAGAAGGGACCGTCGGGTTGTTGTTGAATGACGACAAGCTTTATAAGGAGGTAGAGAAGGCAGCCCGCGATCTCAACCTGTTGCTTGAAGATATCAAGGCAAATCCAAAGAAATATGTAAAAGTTTCGGTTTTCTGAACTTTTTGAAGAATTAATGTTTATTATTATCTTTACCTGGTAATCGATCAATTTTAACGAATGATCGTTTATTTTTCAGAACAATAATAATAACTAAAAACAAGAATCCATGAAAAAAGTCGCTCTCATTTTAGTGTTTGCCATGTGTGGCGTAGCGCTATCATTCCAGTCGTGTAAGAAATGTTCGACATGCTCTTACTCTTATGGCGGTTATTCTTATACCTACCCGGAACAGTGCGGGAATTCATCGGATATTGACGCTTATAAATCAGCTTGCCAGACTGCTGCCATGCTGGTAGGGGGAACTTGTACCTGTACAAATAAATGAGAAATATACTGATACTCCTCCTTTTCGCATTGCTGATCACATCCGGTTGCCGGGATGAAGTAAAATGCGAAAAGGAGGTGTACCTTCTTCCAAAAGACTTTCACGGCCGTTTCGTCGTTTTTTTTAACCAGGCGGATGGAGCGGAAAAATGTTATGAAGGGGATGCCAGACTTTATACTATTCCTTCTTCCGGTATCCTGAAATCCCAATTTCAGAAGAACGGAGGGTGCATGAATAACCACCGACTTGCCTTTTTCTATGTGGATAGTCTCGGAAAGCGGGAATCGCTTCACTATTTTCTGGATATGGAAGGGGTTCAGATTCCTGCCGATAAAAATTACATTGTTTTCACACTGCTTTCTGATAAAATGAAGAAGACGCAATTTGTAATGCATCTGGTAGGTAACGCATCAGAATTTCAAGGTTTGGTCAGTGGGGTCAGGTCTATTGATCCGGAAAAGCTTCTGCAGGAGAATCAGTAATTTTTGTGGTTTTCTCGCTGGTTGATTTGATTTCAGCCGACGAATCCCAGATAAAGATATCCTCTTTTACGAGTGGCCGATTTGTTTTCAGCCACTTGAAGTTCTTCAGTTTCAGGTCGTATGGTGATATGTCTTTTTCCGGATATAGCACAGCCGATGGATTTTGCAGATACGTGATACTGTTAACCTGATTCTTTTCCAGGAAAATAATCATATCGCTGGATAGAGCTTTATTGATCCCGATCAGGGTACTATCCTCTTCCCTGACATAATAGATGGTTTCGGAGTTGCCGATAACATTGATCTTATAAAGTTCGTTATTTCTGAATTTCGCCTTGATATTCCTTCCTTTGATCTGGTTGAATTTATTGGTATCGTCTTCTGAAATAATGAACGCAGTATTGTACATTTTCAGTGAATCCGCCTGGCCATTCCTGATTGTCAGGGTAATGGAATCTGCGGTCAGTTGATTTTTTCCTGACCAGACCACCGGTTCCCGATGCATGGTAATCGTCGAATCGGCCGCATGATAAACCAGTGAATCGGACATTCCCTGCAAGTCATCCCTGAAAAATTTCATTTTATAATAACAATGAACTGTCTTGATCCTTTCGGAAGTATCGAAGATAGCTTTCACGGTATCGGAATGCATAAAAAGAGAATCTTTCTTGTCAATCATAACAGTAACAGCGCTATCGACCATAAAAGCAAATCCCTTCCGTCGTTGCAATTCGCCATAGTTACCCATGAGAAGAATGTGTTGCGTAGTATCGGCCAGCAGTGCATGATTAAAAGCCTGTCCGAAACCTGATCTCCTTTCGTAGTAGAGGCTGTCGCCGGTGAGGTACTGGTCCTCATGCCAGATAATCGAATTTTTGCGAAAACGGGCTTTATCAAACCGGGTATCGTACCAACCTTTTTCACAATAGATCGAATCGGTCTTATCCTTGCTGACGATAGTTGACGGACCAAAAAAATAGGAGACTTCTGTAACCGTGTTATACATCAGTGTATCGGAATTTATGATGTAATCGGGATTGATAAGGATGACCTTCTCCTTGAAAAAGAACTCTTTCCTGTCGGTGTAATAGTATCCATGCTTACTGACAAGATTGTTTTTATCATTTACGATCTTTCCCCAATAGTCATATTGCGCAATCTGGGTCTTGCGGTCAAACACCAATGTATCGGTCGTCAGAACGGTCTGGTTATCGATCAGTTTGACATTACTGAAGATGCGGGCAACTTTGGTATTCCCGTCGTATTTCAGGGAGTCTCCGAAAAGATTCAGGGTATCGCTGATTTTGATATGGACGTTTCCATAGGCAACAACATTATTCTTTTCATCATTCAGATAAGCACTGTCGCAGTAAAGATAAGCACTGTCGTGGCTCATAATGACATTACCTGTGATCCGCTGAACATCTGCCATAATGGATTGATCGTATTCCCAGGAATCGGCTCTTTCCAGCTGGATCCGGGTTGTGTCCTGCGAATAAGAGAGAAATGATGATATAGAAAGAATCAACAGAAAGTAGAAACGAAATGGTTTCATCCGTAAGATCAGTAAATATCTTTGGGAACAAAGGTACTATTTTTTTGGTTGGAGTCAGTTCTGAATCCCGTGAGCGCATTCCCCGCGACTTGCGGGATTAGCGAACAAAAAATAAATATTCCGCTTGGATCGGAGAATCCTCGCGTTTAACGCGAGGTTCTTCAATTGCCGTGAGCGGATTACCAGAGTCTTAACGCGTAATCCATCAATCTGCCCTTACACTTCATTTTTCTCCATAGGTAAGTTTTTTTAATCGATCTGAATTATGGTCGGGAGAAATGCCTAATTTTGCACTTTTTTAACGACCTTTTCAAAAATATATGAAGCAAACCTTCGATCCTAAACGTAACTATACTGAAACTGAAAAGAAAATAGGATACGTCTCGCGAAAAAATGCTACCCAGGCCGACTATGATAAAATCGGATTCATGTCGGGACTTGAAGTTCACCAGCAGTTAAAGACCAGGGAAAAACTTTTTTGTCATTGTCCTTCAGGTATCTACCAGAAAGCCGATGAATATGATGCGGAACTGATCCGACATATGCGTCCCACCCTCAGTGAGCTCGGGGAATATGACGGAACTGCACTGATGGAGTTTAAAACCAGGAAGGAGATCATTTACCGGATCTCAAATAAAACTGCCTGTACATATGATGTCGATGATACACCCCCTTTTCCCCTTAACCGTGAAGCGCTCGGTATTGCTATCGGAATTTCACTGCTCTCGAAGCTTAAGATCGTAGGGGAAGTCCACATCAGCCGTAAACAATATCTCGACGGTTCCATTCCTACCGGCTTTCAGCGAACCACCATTATCGGCGTTGAAGGAGAGATCCAGCTGAAGAAAAAGAAAGTCAGGCTGATTCAGCTCAGTCTCGAAGAAGATTCCTGCAGGGAAGTGTCCGATATTGGTCACGTTCGAATATACCGGACAGACCGTCTTGGAAATCCCCTGATCGAAACGGTGACTTACCCGGATTTTGTAAATCCCGACGAGGTTAAAGAAGGCGCCGATTATATCCGTTTTCTGAACCGTAGCACCGGAAAAGTTGCTATGGGAATAGGTTCGACGCGCGCCGATGTGAATGTTAGTTGTAAGGGAGGGACAAGGGTCGAGATCAAGGGAGTAGCCCATACATCATGGATGCCGGAATTGACTCACAACGAAGCCTTCCGTCAGTGGGCATTACTTCATTTGCGGGAAGAACTGATTCAAAGAGTTCCGGATAGCGCTTCCTGGAAAATATCGGCAAAAGAGGTAACGCTGAAAGATGTTAAAATTGATCTTCCGGAATATCATAAAAAAGATAAAACCACCCGGATTTATCTTGTCAACCTCCCTCAGTTTCGAGGAGTCCTTTCTCATTTTACCCAGCCCGGAAAAATGTTTGCCAATGAGATCACGGATCGTTTGAAGGTAATTGCATGCATTGAAAAGCCCAATATGCTTCATTCAGAGATGATCGAAAATGAGGTGGGAGAGAAGATCTGGTCGAAGGTTCGTACGCTGCTTGGAAGTAAAGAGGAGGATGCACAGCTAATATTCTGGGGAGCGGAAGCAGATATCAGAACAGCACTTGAGACCATAGAGGAACGTTGTAAGATGGCGTTCAAGGGGGTACCAAACGAAACACGGAAATCGTTTGAGGATGGAACGACCATTTTTGAACGGGTTCTTCCCGGAGCCGATCGTATGTACCCGGATACGGATTCCGCACCCATCCCGCTGGAGGATTCCGTAATTGAAGAAGCCGCCAGAAATATTCCGAAACTGGTTTCCGACCGGATCAATCAACTCATCGCATGGAATGTACCTCCGGATACGTTTACCTATATTTTGAAAAACAACCTGGTACCCTTGCTTGAAAAAGTACAGAACGAACTGAATATCCCGGCAAAATTCACAGCGACTTTACTGGGGCATACGCTCAAGAACATCCAGGGACGATACCCATTACTTCCCGATTTTTCGTTTGAACACATCTTTGATTTGTTGAAATTTTTGTCGGAACGGGGATTTGATCTGGCATTATCAAAAAGAATCCTGATCCACCTGTATCAACACCCGAAAATGGATTTTGATTCGATTCTGACCTCGATCAATTTCAAGGAAGTTTCGAAAGAAGAAATCTATGGAAAATTACCATTCCTGATCAAGAAATATAAGGAGACCAGGACCTCCGGTGATGATTCTGCAGGGAAACGCTGGATCATGGGCACCTTGTATAATCTTGCGCTTGGGAATATTTCACTGAAGGAACTGAGTGACAAGATAATTCTATGAACTGCTTAAAAGCATTTTTCACCATTTACTCACGATCAATTTTATTTATTTGGGTGTTCGTGAATGCTTCGCATTTCACCATTTCACCATTTTAGAATTTCACTGTTTTATTATTTAATTATGAGCGAAGATATTTTCCAGGGATACAAAGGACGTGCACTTGAAGTATTACAAAAATATAATGCCAGGGTTTGGGCAAAAGTTAAAGTCGATTCCACACGCGGGGTGTTTGAAGGAACGATCCTTCCCAGGGCTGAAAATACCGATGACAAGCACCTGGTGATGAAATTTTTTACGGGCTATAACATCGGTGTCGATATTGATACCATAACCAACATCGAAGAACTCGGCTATAAAAAAGCAATTTACAAGATCCCGGAAAAGGAGTTCCCATATTCAAAGGGGAAACCCAATGTAAAATTGCTAGGAACAGGCGGAACGATCGCTTCCCGTCTTGATTACCGAACCGGTGCGGTGATTCCTGCATTTTCACCGGGGGAGCTCTATGGTGCGGTCCCCGAGCTTGCCGATATCTGCAACCTAACCACCGAAAAGATCTTTGCCGTGTTCAGTGAGAATATGGGTCCGGATCAATATAAGAAACTGGCTGTTGCGATCGGCCAGGAAATAGAGAAAGGAACTGACGGGATCATTATCGGTCATGGAACCGATACCATGCATTATACTTCTGCAGCACTGACTTTCATGGTTCAGAATTCCCCGGTTCCGATTGTTCTGGTCGGTTCGCAACGTTCCTCCGACCGACCCAGTTCCGACGCTGCGCTGAATCTCATGCATGCCGCAACGGCTGCCGGTCATGGCGATATTGCCGAAGTAATGGTCTGTATGTTTGGTCCTACTTCCGATGAGTATGGATTCCTCCATCGCGGAACCAGGGTACGCAAGATGCACTCTTCTTACCGCTCCACCTTCAGGACTATTGGGGATATCCCGTTAGCGACGGTGAGCAGGAAGCGGGGAGTTGTCCCCCTGAAGTCGGATTACCACCACCGGCGCACAGACCGGAATGTCAAGATCACCCCGGTATTTGAAGAGAAAGTTGCCATGATCTATTATTATACCAACATGCAACCCGATATGATCGATTCGCTGGTTGATAATGGATATAAGGGAATCATCATAATCGGAACCGGCCTGGGTCATGTGAATAAACCACTCTACCCGGCAATTATCAGAGCCAGAGAAAAAGGGGTAGCCGTATATATGACCGTTCAAACCCTTTGGGGCTATGTACATATGTTTGTGTATGATACCGGCCGCGATCTTATGGCAAAAGGTGTCATTCCGGCTGAGAACATGCTTCCCGAAGTCGCTTATATAAAGCTCGGATGGGCACTCGGACAGACCAATGACCTGGAAAAAGTACGGGAAATTATGCTTACGCCCATTAACGGCGAGATCACCCCCAGGGAACCATATAACGGATATCTGATCTACCAGGGCGGCGTGCCCGAAGTGGAAGATTTTATCCGAAGGTTCCACAAATAAGATAAGCTGCATAGAATGAAATCATGTCAAACTATTATTCTGACCGGCTGAACGCTAATAATCTGAAAAGATGTTATGAAATTGCGCCCCCAAGAGTAAAGCAATTTCTAGAAGCTGAAATAAACCATGTCCTGAGTAAAATTCACCCTACCGATAAAATATTGGACCTGGGATGCGGATATGGGAGAGTCGCTATAAGATTGGTCGAAAAAGCAAAACAAGTGACCGGGATAGACATTTCAAAAGAAAACATACAGCTTGCAAGAGAACTTTTCAAAAAAAATAGCAAACTCCGGTTTTATGAAATGGATGCCATATCACTGACCTTCCCGGATGATTTTTTTGATATCACCCTATGTGTTCAAAACGGGATATCTGCATTCAAGGTCAATCCCGAACAATTAATTAGGGAGGCTATACGCGTGACAAAGGCGGGAGGAACGCTTTTGTTTTCCAGTTACTCTGAGAAATTCTGGGAGGAAAGGCTTAAATGGTTTCAACTTCAAGCAGAGCAAGGATTGATAGGGGAGATAGATTATGACCTTACTAAAAATGGGGTCATCGTTTGTAACGATGGCTTTCGTGCAATAACCTATTCAGGTCAGCGATTTCTTGAGTTAGTCTCTCTCTTTAAAGTGGAGGCATCAATATCTGAGATAGATAATTCATCCGTATTCTGTGAAATGAAAAAACCCGTGGAATAACTTTTGTTGCATTCGTTGTTTTCTACAAAGACAAACCATGCTCGAACAGTTAATGTACAGGCTAAAAGAACAGGAATCTTTACTGGGCAATCACCAGCATCTGTTCACAGAAATTTCAATTGCATCCAAAACAACCCTTGTTAAGGAAAACGAGACATTGGGATTTCTTAAATGATTCTCCTGATGATAAATATCCGATAAAATATTGATCTATATTTTATATCTTAACTATTCTTTTTTTTATTTTTGAAGAAAACTGCCATGCGACCCGTTTTCTGTATCTTGTTTTCTATTATCCTGTTATATGGATGTAAGAAAGAATCCGATCCTGACCCGGATTATACCTGCGAATGCCAACCCTATGGGAAAAACATCCTTTCAATGATCATTCATCAGGCCACAGCACTTTTCCCTTATGAGAATGAGAACCATCGTTGGGGATATATTGATCAAAACGGTTCGGTCATATATAATGCATCGTATGCAGATGCATATTCATTTTCGAATAACAGGGCAATGGTCGTTGATGATAAATATGGCGTACAGTTTGCCGGTTTTATTGATGCGGAAGGTACGATTGCCGTTCCCGCCAAATTTCGTCTTGTTATAGAACCCTATTATTCTTCGGAAGGAGTGGTACCTATGGGTGATATTAAAAAATTCGTGTTTGGATATATCGATATGGCTGGTCAGATCGTCGTGCCTTTTCAGTATGATTACACTTCTGCGTTCAGTGAAGGGCTGGCGGTTGTTCATAAAAACAATAAAGCCGGTGTGATTGATATCAATGGAAATATCGTGATTCCAATAAAATACGAGTCTGTCACATCTTTTTCCGAGGGACTCGCTTTAGTTTTTCGGGTAGGAGAAAAAAGAGGTTATCTGACGCCACTAAATCAATATAAATTTCAGGGTGATTTTATTCATGGAACGATCTTTATGTATGGTTTGGCAATCGTCGATGATCCGAAGTCCCAGCTGTGCGGATTCATCAATACTGAAGGGCAATTCGTAATCCAACCCCAATTCACGGATGCCTATGTTTTTTCTGAAGGACTTGCTGCTGTTCAATTCAATAATAAATGGGGATTCATAGATCTTACCGGGAATTTTGTCATTGAACCTCAGTTTGAAGATGTTAATATCGGCTTTTGTGGTGGTCTTGCTCCGGTCATGAAAAATTCCAGATGGGGCTATATTGATCGATCGGGAAGCTTTATTATCACTCCGCAATTTGACTACGCCGATATTTTTTATTGTGACTTAGCTAGGGTCTGGTTCATCAATGGAACTGTAGGTTATGTCAATAAATCAGGAGGGATAGTTTATCGTTCGACACAAAACTTAAAGGAGAAACCCAAATTCACTAAAATAGCCGATGCCCTGAAAAAATACAATATCCATGTTGGAAATGATTAAAATCCATCAGATAAAACTGTTTTTATACGGATTATGCGAACCCAATTCCTGCGGGTGATCAACAGAAAATTTCTGATACATTTGCATTCATATTGAAAAATATACGGCAACTTATACATTATATTAACGATAGAAAAAATAATTACTGTTATGAATATCCAAAACTGCATTCAGTTTTCGAATGACAATCCTGTTTGTCATCTGGCGACCGTGGAAGGTGATCAGCCCCGGGTACGTACAATGGGATTCTGGTTTGCAGATGAAACGGGATTTTATTTCCAGACCGGTTCCATGAAAGAGATACCGGATCAGCTCAGGAAGAATCCGAAAGCGGAAGTGTGCTTTTACAAGCATGAAGGGATGATCGGTACCATGTTACGGGTTTCCGGAGAGGTGGAATTTATTGATGATATGAAATTCCGGAAAAAAGCGATCAATGACAGGCCATTTCTGAAGAATTTCGGATTGACCCCCGAAAGTCCCAAACTGGTTTTATTCAGAATAAGTCATGGTCAGGCACATTTCTGGACGATGGAGAACAATCTGAAACCAAAGGAATACATAAATTTTTAATTATATAGATTGTTACTTCTCGCCCTCATGAAACAGCGGGGATGTAAAAAGACTTAAGATTCGCCTTTTTTTCCCAAATCGGCAATCTTTTGTCCCAGGTCGTTGAGTTTTGAAGTGAAGGAATGAACCAGGGACTGAACATTTTCATGTTTTTTCAAAAACTCCTTACCTGTCTCCTCATGTTCTTTTTTAATCCTCAGGAACCCATCCCTGATCTGTTGTTCAAGGCTATGCGATCTCTCTTCCAGAAGGTTCTGGAGATTTTTATCTACCCGGGTAATGTCGTCGTTTATGGCAGTGAACCGGCTACCGGTCTCTTTTTTAATGGCAAGCAGTTCATTTCCCGACTGTTCCAGGACGGTTCTCAGTTCTGTGATTCGCTTTTCACGTTCTTCCCGCTGCGCTTTCATTTTCTCAAGGAGTTCGTTCTGGGATTTTTCAAGAGATGTTTTGAGTTCTGCTATTCTCAGTTCACGTTCTTCCCGTTGTGCTTTCAGTTTAGCGAGAAAAAGATCCTGATCCCTGCGATGGATTTTGTGATGGATCCACCACAAAACAGCAATCACGAGGATTAGCAGGATTGCGAACACAAGAAAGCCAATGAATCTTTGATTTTCATCAGATTTGATTTTATCTATCTCCATTTCCATATTCAGTAGACTTCCTGAATAAGAGTTCACTGTGTCGCGGGCAGCTTTTGCTGCCGAATCCTGTTTTAAGAAATCCACTTGCATTTTTGCTTCCGCCTCATTTATTTTGACGAGGGACTTCTGTATACCGCTGAGTTGTTGTCTCAGGCGGGCATTTTCCATTTCGACTTTATGGATTTTTTGGCGGATCTGATCAATATCCTGCGCTTCCTTTGCGGTTTGGGCAAAAAGAAATAAAGGAACTACCAGCGCAATAATTCCCGTAAAAATTTTGTTCATAGCATTATGGCATTTACTTTATTGATTTTCAAAGATATAATAATCTTTAGACCAAGTCAAGTAAATGCCAATAATTAATTGAAGGAAGAATCGGAAAATTCCTTTATCTTCTTAATCCCATCTCATCAAGTAAAAATCCTGCTTTCCCGATTTTTTCAGTGATAAAAAGAACATAATGTATATCGACACTGATGCAGCGCTGCAATGTATAATCATATTGCCAGTCGCTGATCATTGCCTCATAGTTTCCATCAAAAGCCACGCCGCAGATCTCTCCTTTGGCATTCAGCACAGGGCTTCCGCTGTTTCCGCCGGTAATATCACATTGATTAAGAAATGCCAGCGGGACATCTTTCATGTCGGGATTTGCCCATCTGCCAAACTCTTTTTTATTATAAAGATCTATCAGTGAAGTTGGAGCATTGAAGGGATCTGATCCTGTGTTCTTCTCAATCACGCCTCCCAGCGAGGTGAAAGGATAATACCAAACTGCATCGGCGGGACGATATCCCTTGATCTTCCCCCAGGTGAATCGCTTAGTACTATTGGCGTCGGGATACATATCAGATCCTTTCCATTCGTATAAGGCATCCAGGTATATTTTCCGTATATCCGTAACATTGGCGGAAAATTTTCTGTTAATATTCTGGATCTCCGTAGACATCGGATCAACACTGAATACCATATTCAAAAAAGGATCGTTCAACTCCTGAAGTTCCTTCACAGATTTTTTAAAGAGGGTCTTCGCATAAGTCGGATCCGTCAGTTTTGATGATTTGAATGCTTCATCAACAAACTGTTCCACTGTTTTTGAATGGTCGTTGAAGACATATTCCAGTCCTGTGATCCTTTGTTCGGAAGGTAATCCTTTTGCCATATTCAATGCCCGGACCATCAACGCTTTTTCAACCGGTTCAAAATAATTGGCATACGTGTATTCAAGTCCTTCAATATTCTCATCTACTACTTCCTCCGAAAATCCGGGATCTCTTTCTTCTTCAGATTTCTCCCTCTCCTGAGCGAGAAATACAATCTGACTGGCAACAGAGAGTGGAGTTCCGGCAAGTCCCTGTAATACTCCGAAGACATTATCCCTGTCTTTGGTTTTCTCAAGAACTTTATATTCTTTTTTCTCTCTGACCAGAATATCCGCATATTTTGCTTTCGTCACGGGATTACTGTTTGCCCATGCAACAAATTCCTTTTCAAACTCCAGTTTCTTCTCATAGAAATGAGTTTTCTTCATACCATCTACTTTCCCCTGGTAATTTTTCATTGCATTTGCCAGGCCTTTTTCCAGATTGGCTACTTTAATTTGTCCTTCCCGGTTATCCTTAGTGAGTTGATCGCACAGATCGATGATCTCCTGGAAATTTTTAATTGAAAAAGGATAGTTATAATGTTCGTTCCAGTATGCCGAGGTCGATGAACGGTAGCGGGTAGTAAAACCGGGATAACCAATAATAAAGTTGAAATCGCTGTCCTTCAGGAATTCCTGAGCCGTCTTCAGCCATACTTTCGGATGATACGGCACGTTATCGGATGCGTATTCCTTTCCGCTCCCATCGGGTGCGCAATAGACCCTCAGGAAAGAAAAGTCGCCCGTATGTCGCGGCCACATCCAGTTGTCAGTCTCTCCGCCATAATTTCCAATGGAGCCTTGTGGGGCATAAACGATACGGATATCCTTGAACACTTTATGAACAAACAAAATATATTGTTTACCGTTATACATTTCTGATACCGAAGCTTCTATATCATCTTTATCTTTCTTGATAACTTCAGTCATTTCAGCGATCTTTTCATTGATCTTTTTAGTTTTTTCCATCGGATCACTGATCCCTTTAGCCGCTTCAAGAACTTCTGATGTAACATCTTTCATTTCAATCAGGAGTCGGGCACGATAACCCGGAGCCTTTATTTCATCTTTCCGGTCAGTAGCAAGAAAACCATTGATAAGATAATCGCTGTTCACGCTTGATGCTCTCTGGAGTGCAGTATAAGCCACATGATGGTTGGTAATAAGCAATCCGTCTTTTGAAACGAAGGAGGCCGTTCCTCCGCCCAACTGAACAATGGCATCGGAGATGGATGGTTTATCTTTACTGTATACATCCCCGACCGGTATTTGCAAACCTTTCTTGTTAAGATCGAGTTGGTTGATCTGCGAAAGCAGCCACATTCCTTCCTGGGCATGTAACTGAGAGATGAATGTGAATAAGAATAGAATTACGGATAGTGATTTTTTCATATAGACCTCCTGTTTTTTGGAAATGATTAAGACTAGTAATCCATTTGTCGTACTTTTTTTCGAAAAGTTACAACCGGAGCCATTGAAAAAAAAATTAATTCGCTGAATCTTTATCAAATCTCGCCATTCCCGGAAAAATTCTCTTTTAGGTAATTTGATGGAATATCTGTTTTACCCGATCCGTCTCATGGGATTTTCAGAACCTGGAAAGATTTTTACCTTCGATTCCAGCTTTCGGAAACAACAGGCGTCATTCTTTTAAACAAGAAGTAATTGACCGGCAACTCTCCCGATATAAATCAGGACAACATGGAATTGTATGTTCGGGGTGATCGTGTCGCCTTTCATTAAAATTCATATGTATAAAGGAGGAATTGCATTGAGATGATTGACTTGGAATGATTATTTTTACATTCGGTAATTTAAATTCATCTCATCATGAAAAAATTTTTTCTTCTAATTCCATGTGTTGGATTGATGGTTTCCTGCAATCAGTCTGCAAATCAAAAAACCGACATCAGTAGTTCCGATTCAGCCAAAATCGCTGAAATCCAGATTGTCGATAACGGGAATGTCTCGTTTGAAAAGTATTTCAAGGATAAAACCTTGCGACTGGACTATACCCATAGCGGTACTTCAGAAGAAGAACATTTTGCGACCGACGGGATTGTTTCCGATGGTCCATGGCCCGGCAGTAAATTTATCCTGATCGACAAACTGAAACTGGGATTGTATTACTTCCAGGTTATCGAGAAAGAAAGTAATATTTTACTTTATTCCCAGGGATTCGCAAGCATTTTCGGAGAATGGCAGACTACTCCCGAAGCCGATAAAAACTGGGGTTCATTTGACGAGTCCATTCGTTTTCCCTGGCCAAAAGAACCGGTAACTGTCATCCTGAAAAAACGCAATCCGGAGAATAATGACTTTGTAACGGTATGGACAACAGATGTGGATCCGGATTCAAGAGAGGTGAATCCTGCTGATCTTGTTCATACCAATAGAGTGGATATTATCCGGGAACATGGACCTGCCACTGACAAAGTCGATATCGTCATTCTTGGCGACGGGTACACCAAGGCAGAGATGACAAAATTTAAAGATGATGCAAAAAGGCTATCTGCCGCACTGATGACGCAAGAACCCTTTTTATCCAAATCGAATGATATCAATATCCGGGCAATTGAAACTCCTTCAGAGGTGTCGGGAATCTGCAAGCCACATCCGGGAGTTTTCAAGAGAACGCCTTTATCGGCGCAGTATGGTGCATTCGATTCAGAGAGGTACGTGTTGACTTTTGATAATAAGACGGTCAGGAATGTGGCTTCACAGGTTCCATACGACTTTATGGTGATCCTGGTCAATGAGCGGACCTATGGTGGAGGAGGAATTTATAATTTATATGCCACGGTCTCTTCAGATAATAAATTTGCCGATTACATCATGGTTCATGAACTTGGTCATCATATTGCAGGACTAGCCGATGAATACTATACTTCCTCAGTCTCGTACGAAGCACCGGATATCAAACTCGAACCCTGGGAAACCAATATCACCGCTCTCCTTGATCCGGATAACCTGAAATGGAAAGATTTGGTTGAAAAAGGTACTCCAATTCCCACTCCATGGAACAAGGAAATTTTCGACAAGTTCGGCTATGAGATCCAGAAACAACGTGACAGCCTGCGGAAAGTACAAGTTCCGGAAGAAGTCATGGAAACCCTGTTCCTGAACCAGTATAAACAGGAAAACGAATACTTTTCAAAGGATAAGTACAGGGATGTAGTGGGTGCTTTTGAAGGAGCAGGATATACTCCCAGGGGATTATACCGGTCTCAACTCGACTGTATCATGTTTACACGTCATATCCATTTCTGTAAGGTCTGCCAGCAAAGCCTTGTTGATGTGATGGAACAATATATAACGGAATCTAAGGATAACCGGTAATACCGAATTTGATCCGGGAAAACAATTCATGATCAGGTATGGTCAGGTGCTGCCGTTTTTTTATATTTGTATCTCCAAATATTTTCGGGTCTGAAAAATGTTAAAATAATTAAAAATCAATTTTTTATGAAAAAACTATTTGCCTCTTTTTTCCTATTACTTGTCGTGGCAAACCTCCATTTGCAGGCGCAGAAGGTTTATAAATATGATTCGGTAGCGGGCGATCCGCTGAAGGTCCGGATCTATACGCTGGACAATGGTCTGAAGGTTTACCTTACCGTATATAAAGATGCTCCTCGGATCCAGACAGCGATCGCAGTAAGAACCGGTAGTAAAAATGATCCCTCCGATAATACCGGAATGTCTCATTATCTTGAACACATCATGTTTAAAGGCTCCGATGAATTCGGAACGAAAGATTTTCTCAAAGAGAAGAAATATCTTGATCAGATCGAATATAAGTTTGAGGTTTATAAAAAGACAACCGATTCGGTTCAGCGTAAGATGATCTATCATGAGATTGACAGTCTCTCCGGTATCGCTGCGACATTCGCTATCGCGAATGAATACGATAAACTGCTGTCGGTGATCGGAGCAAAGGGAACCAATGCTTTTACCTCCTTTGAAGAAACGGTTTATATCAACGATATTCCTTCAAATAAGGTTAACCAATGGCTTGAGATAGAACAGGAAAGATTCAAGGATCCTGTTTTCAGGATCTTCCATACCGAACTGGAGACGGTGTATGAAGAGAAAAATATCAGTCTTGATTCTGACGATGACAAGGTTTTTGAAGCCCTGTTCCTGGGGCTATTTCCGACCAACACTTACGGGACGCAGACTACCATCGGCACGGTTGAACATCTGAAGAATCCTTCTCTTACCTCCCTGAAAAAATATTTTTCCGATCGCTATGTTCCCAATAATATGGCCATACTGATGTCGGGCGATTTCAATCCGGATAATGTAATCAGAGAAATTGATGCCACGTTCGGAAAACTTCCTTCCAAGTCTGTTCAGCCTTATATACCTGCCATTGAAAAACCGATCACGGCTCCGGTTATCTGTGAAGTAATCGGCCCGGATGCAGAATCAGTTACAATAGGTTATCGCATGGGTGGTGCCAATACAAAAGATGCCGACCTGGTAACCATCTTTAACATGATCCTCAGCAACAGTACAGCAGGGCTGATGGACCTTAATCTGAACCAGGCGCAGAAGGTGTTGCAGGCGGACGCTTTTTCCTATATCCTCAAGGATTATTCGGTCAATATTTTCTCAGGGAAAGCTAAAGAGGGTCAGTCGCTGGAAGAGGTTAAAGATCTGATTCTTGGACAGATCGAATTGGTAAAAAAAGGAGAATTCCCCGACTGGCTCCTTTCGGCCATCATCAATGACCTGAAACTGAGTGAGATCAAATCGTCGGAAAGCAATTGGGGAAGGGTTTACGGTTTATTGAATGGATTTATCCAGGAGATACCACGTACCGATGTTGTAAAAAATATTGAACGTCTTTCAAAGATTACCAAAAAAGATATCGTTGACTATGCCAACCGTACCTATGCCGACAATTATGTGATAGTTTACAAACGGAATGGTGTTGCTCCCCCGGTTAAAAAAATTGTCAAGCCACAAATAACCCCGGTTACCATGAATCGCGACGATGAATCGGATTTTCTGAAAAAAATCGTTGCAGAACCCAGTAAAGTCATTGAACCTGTCTTCATAGATTATAAAAATGATATTAAGAAATTCTCTATAAAAAATAATATCCCGGTACTTTATAAAGCCAATACCGAAAACCAAACTTTCTCCCTGTATTATTTTTTCCAAATGGGAACCAATACTAACCGTGAATATGGTATTGCACTGAATTACCTGAAATACCTGGGTACATCGAAATATACACCAAAGCAGGTTCAGGAAGAATTTTATAAATTAGGTTGTTCCCTGGATGTCAGCAGTTCCGATGTCGAGGTCTGGGTATCCCTGACAGGATTGAGCGAAAACATGTCGAAGGCGGTGGCTTTATTTGAGGAGTTGCTTTCCGATGCCAAGGTTAATGAACCGGCCCTTAATAATCTGGTTGCCGATATTAAAAAACAACGGGCTGATGACAAGTTGCAGAAACAAACGATCCTCTGGCAGGCGATGTATAGCTATGGCGTTTATGGACCTCAGTCTCCCTATACCAATATTCTTTCCGAAACTGAGTTAGATGCACTGAAAGCGGAAGAACTTATCGGTCTGATCAAGGGATTGAATGGATACGATCACAAGGTACTGTATTATGGTCCTTTATCGATAAACAACCTGACCACCATTTTAAATAAGGAACACAAAGTCCCTGGCAATCTGAAACCCGTTCCTGAAGCAAAGAAATTTGACCAGAAAGACAATGTCAAAACACAGGTTTATGCGGTCAACTATGATATGAAACAGGTTGAGATCATGATGTTGTCGAAATCTGATAAATACAATAAAGACATGGCTCCGGTGATTAGGTTATTCAATGAATATTTCGGAGGAAGCATGAACTCAGTTGTTTTCCAAGAGATTCGCGAATCCAAGGGTCTTGCTTACAGTGCCTATGGCGGATACCGGACCCCGTCGCAACCCTATCAGAGCTATTATTTATTTGGTTATGTTGGAACACAAATCGACAAGTTACCCGAAGCCATGAAAGCTATGATGGGTTTATTCAATCATATGCCGGAGAGTGAAAAAGCGCTTAATTCGGCAAAAGATGCAATCATCAACAAGATCCGGACAGAAAGGATCACCAAAGCCCAGGTTCTGTTCAACTATATCAATGCCGAGAAATTCGGACTGACGTATGATATTCGCAAGGATGTATATGAGAAGATTCCTTCTATGACTTTTTCCGACCTGAGAGTTTTTGGAGATAAGTATCTGAAAGAGAAAAATTACAATATCATGGTACTGGGAAAAAACAACGAACTGGATGTTAAAACGCTGGAATCGTACGGGAATGTCAATTACCTCGATCTGAAAGATGTCTTTGGATATTAAAAAATGAACCGGCATAAGCTCCGTTAAAAACGATGTTTGAAGGTTTATCGCTGCTTTGTCTTCAGGAATACTGGTGGGTCATTATCTCTTTACTGGGGAGCCTGCTTGTATTCCTGATGTTCATTCAGGGAGGTCAGACGCTTATCTTTACGCTTGGTAAGACCGAGATGGAACGGACCATTCTCATTAATGTCCTGGGACGGAAATGGGAATTTACCTTCACTACACTGGTCACTTTCGGAGGAGCATTTTTTGCTTCATTTCCGTTGTTTTATTCCACTAGTTTCGGGGGCGCTTACTGGGTATGGATAGCAATCCTGTTATGTTTCATTATACAGGCAATCGCTTTTGAGTTCCGGACAAAGCCATCTAATTTTCTCGGACAGAGGACCTATGAGGTATTTCTGCTGATCAACGGTGCTTTTGGAACAATCCTCATCGGCATTGCTGTTTCAACCTTTTTCACCGGTTCTATGTTTTCGGTCGATAAGATGAACCTGACCGGAATAGAGGAAGGCAGTCTGGCAATTTCCCGCTGGGAAGGACCCGCCCATGGGCTGGAAGCATTGCTGAACTGGAGGAATCTGGCACTCGGGTTCGCCGTTTTCTTCCTCACACGTGTACTCGGAATCCTTTATTTCCTGAATTCGGTTGATGATTCAAATATCGCCGGAAGATCAAAAAAACAATTGATCTTTAATTCCATACCATTCCTGATCCTGTTCCTTGCCTATATTATTTCCCTGCTCTTTTCAACAGGTTATAGTGTCGATCCTTCTTCCGGAACCGTTTTTATGGAGGATTTTAAATATCTGAATAATTTTTTACAGATGCCGGAGGTTTTGGGTATTTTCCTGGCAGGAGTCATTTTAGTCCTGGCCGGAATAGAAATGGGTATTTTTTTATTTTCAAAGTATGGATCGAAGGGAATATGGCTTACGGGAACCGGAACGGTTTTAACCGTGTTGGCACTATTCCTGATTGCGGGGTTCAACCACACCGCATATTATCCATCGACCTATGACCTGCAAAGCTCACTGACCATCCAGAACAGTTCGTCAAGCCACTATACGCTTACTGTAATGAGTTACGTTTCGCTCTTGGTACCGTTTGTTCTTGCCTATATCATCTATACCTGGCGGTTGATCAACAAGAAAAAAATAAGCGCTGCTGAAATCGATTCCGAATCTCATCCTTATTAAGTGAAAGCCATTATGTACTGGTATCCAGTCCTGGAATTTTTAATGTGGCCTGTTCTGATTTACATTTCTTACCGGATCATTCTGTTCGCTGTCAGAAGGTATGAGAAGTAATTGGATCGGAGAGGCCTCGTGTTTTAACGTGAGGTTCTTCAAATCATAAAAGTTAATCGTCAGAGAATTGTTTCAATAATTTCCGGTATTGTGAGAAGACGTTGGCACGGGATAGGAAGCCGATGTATTTCCCGTCTTTAAGGACCGGCAGATTATACCGGTCGGTGTTCTGGAATAACTGGATAACCGTATCCATCGAATCATTAAGATCTACCATGTATTCGGGCATGAACATCAGGTCCCTTACCAGGGTTTCATTATAAAGTTCCGGTTCAAACATGATCTGGCGAATTCCGTCAAGAAGGATAATTCCATGAAAGTTATTCTTTTCATCCACAACCGGGAAAACGTTACGACATGAATTGGCGACAATTTTTACCAGATCGCCGAGGGTGGCATCAGGGTGAACCGAACTAAAATTTGTTTCGATAATCCTGTCAAGTTTCATCAGGGTCAGGACGGCTTTATCCTTATCATGGGTGATCAATTCTTTTCTTGCTGCCAACTGGCGGGTGTAAATGGAATGAGGTTCAAAATAATGACTTGTAAGATAGGCGATTGCTGATACAGAGATCAATGGAGTAAGCAACTCATAGCCACCGGTAATTTCAGCAATCAGGAATACGGCAGTGAGCGGAGCATGCATCACTCCCGACATAACCCCTGCCATCCCGACAAGGGTAAAATTTGAATACGAAACGTTTAGCCCCGTAGTTAAGTTGATCACATGGGCGGCAAAGAAACCACTTATTCCACCGATAAAAATAGCCGGGGCAAAGGTCCCTCCGATCCCACCACTCCCCTGGGTAACCGCCATGGCAATTACTTTCAGTACGATCAGTCCGAGAAGGATTCCTGAAAAAAATATAGGAGTTTGTTTCAGCGATCCAAAGACTACCGGATTCCCCACGATCTCTCCATTCCCGTTAAGCACCTCTTTCAAGACGGTATATCCCTCGCCGAACAGGGAGGGAAAGATAAAAATCAGACCGCTCAGGGTTATTCCTCCGACAATGATTCTTGAAGATTGTGATAGTTTTGATAACAGGGTTTCGACCCAATGGCTCACCCGGATCATATAAAAGGATACCAATCCGCAAAAAATCCCCAGCAACAGGTAAAAGGGAAGATCTTTCAGGATGAAAGGGTTGGTCAGAGTAAATGAAAACAGGACCTCATTCCCCATGAACAGATAGGCAACAATTGAAGCGGAAACAGCCGAAATAAGCAAGGGTAACAGGGTAGTTAGCGTAAGATCGAGCATGAGAATTTCTATCACGAAAACGATTCCTGCGATAGGCGCCTTAAAAATACCGGCAATAGCCCCGGCTGCCCCGCAACCGATCAGCAGGGTAGTGGTTTTATAATCCATTCGGAAAAATCGTCCTAGGTTGGAACCGATCGAGGATCCGGTAAGAACGATCGGAGCTTCCGGTCCGACGGAACCCCCAAAACCCAGCGTTAAAGTACAGGCAACCAGTGAAGAGTAACTGTTGTGAGGCCGGAGATGACTGTCATTTTTCGAAATTGCATAAAGCACCTTGCTGATTCCATGACTGATATTGTCTTTAACGATATATTTAACGAAAAAGAATGTCAGCGCAATCCCGATCATCGGATAGATAAGATAGATAAAATTGGTAGTGTTAAAGGTAAACCCGTTGGTCAGAAAATAGTTTGTATAGTATAATGTGTTTTTCAGAATGATTGCCGCAAACCCGCTGAAGATCCCGATGATCAGACTGAGGATCAGCACGAACTGACGGTGACGTATATGACGTAGACGCCAGGCAAGGATTTTTCCGGTAAAGGTCAGTTGAGGCATGAAGGAGACAAATATAAGAAAGAATGGCAGATAACCAGGTTATCATACCCCCTGTCATGACTTTTAAAAAAAATTTGATTGATCAAATAGAAACAGCATACATAAATTCGAATCCCCAGGTATTGTTGATTGGGAAATACATGGTACGCAACCCCAGTTCAAAAGGAAAAAGGAAACGCAGGATGTGCAGGTCTGCTGTCAGTTCGGTGCCGGCAGTCATATATCGGTTCAGGTGACCGGTCTCCCAACCTTCGGCCCAGTCGTAGAAAAGATTGAGCTTGAACCGCTTGAAATAAAGAACAGAGCCAGCCCTGAAATCGGGATAAAACAGCGGGAACTTATAATTGAATCCCAGCGACAACAATTGCTCGTTATGGGCACCGGAGTAGCCACGAGGATAGCTGATAAGATCTGAAAAGGTATATGAAACGTCATCCTTTTCCCATTCCTGCTGATATCCTCCATATAGGCAGATCCCATGATGCCTGAAAATTCCGGGAAAATATAAATTCAGATTGGCTCCGAAGATAGAACCCATGTCATTTCCCCTGAAAGGAGAATTGCGGAAGGTAAGATCAATCGACTGACCCCAACAGGGATAAAGATCTTTTTGGCTGGACCGAAGATATTGTGCAGCAAAGAGACGGTAGTCAAGGGTGGGGATCAGACCATCCGTGAAATTGACAGGAGTGGAACCATCCCTGACTATATCGATAAGAGACGTACCAATAGAAGGTTCCAGGTATCGGTAAAACATTCCATGCGAAAAGTTCCACGGTATACTGAGCACTGCCTGTAGGTTTGTCTCCAGCCAGGTAAACCGGTAAAGCTCTTCTGTTGCCTGGATCCGGGCACTGGCAGAACGTTTACCAATTGAGAAGCGGAAATCGATCACCGGATACCAACCCTGGTAACTCAGGTTGGCAAAGAACTTCCCGGTCTGCTCATTGATATCATATTCCCAACCGGCAGAAGCATAGGTTGTGCTGAGTATATTCTGCGACATTACAGAAATGCCTGGATGAACTTTATAGCTACTGACATCAAAAGAAGCCGGTGCCCAACTGTGGGGATTAAACAAATTCCCGATTTTTGAGTATTTTTTTGACTTAAAGATTTGTCCTTGAATCGTATCACGCTTCAGATTATAATTATCCGACTGGTTCATTTTATATATGTTCCGAAGCAACACGCTGTCCTGTATGTTGGCCTTTTCCTGAGCGGATAAGAAATCAGCCAGCCTGATTGAATGATCGGTTATCTGATCTAATGGAATCCACCTGGAGGTATCCATCTCTACTTCTGCGATCATTAGTCCGTCGGAAGTGTAATCAGAATAGATCATACATTTTTTATCTGCTGAAAAGTCAGGATCAAGGGAGGCGAATTTTCCTGAAGTGATCACAAACTGTTCCTTAGTCAGGGTATCGAGGGCGCAAATATTCTCTATCCCGGAATAGTCGATGCTGAAAATAACGTAATGGTCATAGAAGTATGAAGGACTATTAAATTCCTGGTATGTAAAGGGTAGGATATAGCGGATCCTTCCGGTATTTAAATCAAGGACAGCAATAGTTTCTCCTTTTTCATTCAACAGGGTAAATGTGATTTTTGTCCCATCGGGTGACCAGGTAGGGTTGATGGCAGTTGCATAGTTATCGATCGGATAAGTTTGGATCACTTTTCCCGATTCAATATCAAGAATATGGATTGAGCATGCGTTATCGGTTGTCATATGAACGGCAACCATTCGTGTTGCATCGGGAGAGATCACCGGAGAAAAATAGCGGCTTTTTTTCGTAAGGTTACGGATCTTCTGCGTTTTGAAATTATATATTCTGATCACGGAATAATCTTTATTCTGCCAGCGCGGATCGGGTTCCTGTTCGGACCATGTAAGATAATCACCGCCAATGGAAGTCGTTCCGCTGGAATGATTACCGGGGGTCAAAAGGATCTTTTCTTCCCCTGTTTTACGGTTGATAAGAACAAAGCGGGCAATATCATCCATAGAGGTTTTATCAGCGAAAATGGTGGAGTCGTTCAGGTAGAGAGGGTGGGTATAGACAGAAAAATTATTCCGGTTTCTTTTTGTAATATACCTGGGAATTTGATGATGATTGACTGACTCCTGGAATTCCCATTCATCTTCCAGTTCTGTCATGGTCTGTTTGTAGAGTTTTTCTTTCGACAGTTTTGTTACTTTCCTGATCCCGGAATTGAAGGGAACGATCATGAACGGGTATTTGGCGACTTTATCGAGTGCCGAGTTCCAAAGATCCGGACCATATTTTTTCCTGGCTTGTCCGACCAGGTAATAACCCAGGGTATAAGCATCCGGAACGAAACTTTTATAGGAACCCAGAACTGCTTTATCATAGGAGTAAGGACCTTTTTCAAGAAGTTGGGCGCGTAACGGGCTCTCGAAGAGAGCGGAACGGCCTCTTCCGGTTTTGCTTAAAGCTGTTTCCGTGACGGTTGCATCTCCTTCAAGGAACCAGGTAGGAACAAACAATCCGAGTACTGCTGCGGTTCCCTGTTCTCCCAGGAGACAATACAATGCCTTAGTGAAGCCACGGTTGAGTTTACTGATTTGAACCGCATGACGGTACTCATGCAGGGCAAGTTGTTCCAGCCACTCTTCAGCATATGTATATTGAGGGGCACAGGTGTAGAGTTCTATCCTTTTCGGTGCCCATGAAGTAAGGCCATTGGAAGTGGTCGACTGGGTGTGAAGCAGGATGGGAATCCGGGGTACCTTCGACGTCAGGGTATAGGTCTCATTTGCACATACCAGATCCATGATGTTGGCAAGGTATTGTGCCTTCTTCTCCATCCCGTCAGGATATATAATCTTAAACCTGTCGGTCTTTATCTGCCTCCAAAGAAGGGAGGCCGGATCTTGTCCGGTTGAATAATATTGCGAATAGCAGGGTTGAAATACAATCAGAATTAGAGACAGAAAAACCAGGAGGTTCTTTATCACCGGTTAAACCAGATTTTGATCAAAACAAAAATAGAAGTTTTTTCCTGATCTTTCGGATTAAAACTTATTTGTTGACTCCCGGATTTACTTCCAAAAGTTCAACTTCAAAGACCAGGGTAGCGTAAGGGGGTATTTCTCCCATACTTCTCTCCCCGTAAGCGATGTTATATGGAATTACCAATACGGCTTTTCCCCCTTGTTTCATCATTGCGATCCCCTCATCCCATCCTTTAATGACCTGTCCTTTACCAAGGTCGAATTCGAATGGAGTGTTCCGGTCGTGGGATGAGTCAAACTTCTTTCCATTCAACAATTTCCCGGTATAATGAACCCGAACTTTATTTCCCGGAACCGGTTGTACACCTGTTCCTTTTACCGTTTCGATATAGTACAGCCCGCTGGAAGTAGGCGCTACCGTGATCTTGTTATCGGCCAGGAATTTTTGAAGTTGTTGTGCTTCTCCTTTTTTGATTGCTTCTTTCTCTTGAGTATTTTTAAGTTTCAGCTCGGCCTGTTCTTTTTCAAAGTCGGCTTTGGATTGCACATCGGTAATTTCAACTTCATAAACCAAAGCAGAGTAAGGAGGAATTAATGCTCCTCTCCCCTGGTCACCAAAAGCCATTTTTGACGGAACGATTATAGTTGCCTTACTGCCTCCTTTCATCAAACCAATGCCTTCATCAACCCCGGGTGTGTCAAACCGTTTCCCATATTTGAATTTGATAGGATCGGGACGGTCGGTGGAATTAAAAAGTACTTTCCCATCGAGGAAAGAGATCTTTAGGCTCACTGTTACCATGCAACCTGTATCAATTTTAAGTCCGGCTCCTTCCAATGTTTGAAGGAAGTAGATCCCTGATGGCCGTGGTTGAACTGTGATTTTATTTACCTCCAGGTATTTTTTCAGATCAGTGACTTCCTTTGCCATCAATTCTTCCGGGGAATCGATGGAGATCAGTTTGATATGGAAAGTTACATTGGTGTTACTGTCAACGAAAATGGGTCTCATTGGCATCCGGAATGTTTTCAGAAACAGTGAGTCGGAATTGATATGAAAAGTACCGCTATCTCCCTCGGATAAAGTGGCTATATTTTCATAAAGATCGCTATTAAAATCGGATGGAGGAAGTTGGATCAGCAATGGCATCCCTTTTAAAAAATCTTTGCTGTTGTAAAGCATCGTATCTGCTCCATTTTTTTTAGCCGTATATCTCATTTCGATGGAAATCCAGTCACCGATTTTTGGTTTTAAGGTATCTATTTCACTTCGAACCGAACCGGCCAGGAGCATATTATCGACAGGTGAAAATGATGATGCATAAACAAACACTGGCATCAATGCCGAAAAAGTCAATAAGAAGATTAAATTCGATACTTTTTTCATAGGATTTTTATTATTTGATTTGTATTTAGAGGTCAAAGGACTGGCAAATTTAATCAAACTTGACTTCTTTCTTTTTATTTTTTCATAGAAAAACGAGGCCTTCATTTTTGGAAGGCCTCGTTTTATATTCGAACCATAACATGCATCAGGAGCCAGATGGTCCGGAAGTCTGTTTATTTGTTTATCATTATCTTCCTGATGATCCTGAATTCGCTATTTCGCAGAACGATGGTATAAATCCCGTTCGGTATCGGATTCAGGTTGATGGTAAGATCGGTTTGTCCTTTAACAGTTAAATCCTCTTTAAAATAAATGGAAGATCCGATACTGTTATAAACATTAACAACAAACGTCTCTTCTTTTGGGGTATATATCTGCAAGGTAAATCTTCCATCACTTGGGACGGGATATACTATGAATTTTGAGCCGGCTGGTTCACCGATACCTGTTACGGACACATAGATATTATTGGAAGAATCTGAGCTGCAATCTCCGAAAGTCACAACATCCCAGTACCAGCCATCGTACAGAGCGGTCAGCGATTGTCCGGTTGCCCCGGTGATCGGAGCGCCATTATAGTACCACTGGTTGCCATCGGGGATATTACTTGTCAAAATGTATCCATTTAATGTAATCACGGGTGCATCAGGTTTCTTGTCCATGGTTATTGTGAAGTCAGGAGAAACTGCTCCATAGCCGCAGATATTTGTTCCATAGACAGTGATCACTCCGGAAGAAGCACCCATGGCAAAATCAACGGTTATATTTGGGGTGTTATCACCGGTTGCAATAGTGGCACCGCTGGGTAAAGTCCAGCTATAACCTGTGGCCCCGGGAACAGGAGTAATTGAATAGGCTACTCCTTTTTGTCCCTCACAGACAGAAGAGGATCCTGAAATAATTCCGGCAGGCCCTGGTTGCTGAGTTATGGTTACGGGGAAGGAAGGAGAAACAGTCCCATTACCGCAAAGACTGTTACCGTAAACCGTAATGTTCCCTTCGGATGAATTTGTAAAATCAACAGTGATCGAGTTGGTCCCTGCGCCGGAGGAGATAGTAGCCCCAGTGGGGAGTGACCAGACATAGGTAACAGTATTGGAGATTGGTGCAACAGAATAAGGAACATTCATGGAATTGTAACATACATTGGAAGTTCCGGTTATAGTACCGGCAGGACCCGGTAGACCATCGACAGCAACAGTAAAAACTGTCGGGGTCGAAGCAATGCAACTGCCTGCAGCTTCATAATTGACGGTCACATATTGGGGACCGGCAACATTCCATGTAACTTGTATTGTTGATGTACTCTGGCCATAGGTGATTGTTCCTCCCGTAGAAATATTCCATACATAGTTGTTCATACCTGTTTCGGTGGAATAGTTATAATATCCGGAATTCACGCACATATTGCTTTGACCAGTTATAGTGGGTATGGGAGCTGCAGTCACCGTTACTGCTTTAGTACCGGGAGAGGCCGCAGTGCATCCGGTGGCTGGATTTGTATATGTCAAATCAACTGTTTTTGAACCTGAGGTTGGCCAATAGATTGAGACGACTTCTGGATTTGAGGTTGGGGTAATGGTACCGTCGGGTGAAGTACTCCATTGGTAACCCGACATACCAGACTGCGAATAAAATAAATTATCTGTTGACTGGCAAACCGGTGAAGGACCTGAAACGACAGGTACAGGAAGATTATTAACTGTAACAGCCATGGTGGAAGCAGGTGATGGTGCACCGCAATCACTTACAGCGATAACGGAAATGGTTCCTGAAATAGCGGTGTTCGAAACATCAACATTGACGGAATTTGAATGTGCATAAGAAGTGATAGTAAATCCTGTCGGGAAGATCCAGTTATAATAGAATCCATAAGGTACCTGGGTAACAGAATAAACATATTCAGTGCCGTTTTTACAAACATTTACAGGACCAGAGATTGCACCTGGAGTCGGAGGAGTCACACAAGTCGTATAGAAGTTTTTCTCAAGGCCATAAGTTGTGCCAGCGCCATTGGTGCCTTTTGCTCTGAAGTAATAGGTAGTATTGATTGCAAGACCGTTAAGGGCTGCATAGAAGTCGGTAGGGCTAATACCTGAAACTGTGGTGGGAATACCGGGCGCTACATTCGGATAGGGTCCACCTGCCGTTGTACCATATTCAAAAGATACTGTAGTCGTCGAATTATAGGCAACGGCTGCTCCGTTCAAGGTGGCAAAAGAGGAACCGACGGTAGTAGCGTTATTAGTAGTTATGCCAGGAGCGACCATGGGAGTGGTGAAAGACAAAACTGTTCCGTTGACAGTTCCGGTTGAATTTGTTCCAATGACTCTGAAATAATAAGTGGTATTGGGTTGAAGCGGGGAAATGGGCGTATTTATGACAATGTTCTGACCGGTGACGGGAGTGGGCAGGGTAAAAGTATTATTAAACGGAGGACCTGTCATGGTACCCCACTCAAAGGTAACCGTGGTTGATGAGCCATTGGCACTTACGGTTCCATTCAGTGTAGCGGCGGTACTGCTGATCCCGGAGGCAGCGTTGGTCGTGACGGTGGGGACATCAGTAATATTTACGGCATAATCTTCGGTTTCTCCCCAGCCATAAGTACCACAGGCGGTAATGCCGCTTGGAGTTCCTGTTTCAACAGTCACCACTCTCATCCTGGTATTTCCTGGCGTTGCATTAGCCGGAATTACAAAACTGCCAGTCTCTGTATGTGGCCCTGATATGGAAGAAGGAGAAACATAAACCTCTTCGCCCGGTTCTGCAAAACTGCCGTTCTGGTTATAGTCGATGAAAATTTTAGTACTATTACTATAGTTGCTACCACAGGTTCCAACCTGAACGCTGAAACTTTGAGACGTTGTTCGTTGGAGATTTGCCGGGGTAACACTGGAATAGTAATTGCTATACAAGTTTTGAACAGAGCCAGGGCCGGGAGCCAACGTGGCACATGTGGAGGAATTGTTGATAGATCCTACCGTGACATTAAAGATATCCTCATCCCCTGTATAGGTTGCGGAGGAGACACAATAGCAGTTATAAAAAGGACTTAGTGTAAGGTAAAGAGGGTTGGAAGTGCCAATATTCCCTGAACAGGTTACCTGGCACCGGTAATAAGTAGAGGTGGTTTGTGATGTGGTAAAGGTAGGGGTTGAAGTACCTGCGTTCGTCCATGTTGTGCCGTCGGGAGAAGTCTGCCATTGATAGATAACGCCTGAACCCGGAGTGGAATTCTGCAGCGATAAGGTAAAGTTAACGCCGGAACAAGCAGGATTAGCAGAAGAAATGGTATTGCCTGGTGTTGGTGTGCCAGAGCAGGGAGGGACAATGGTACCGTTGATTGTTATTGTTCCCGGACAAGGAGTTTGAGGTGAAGGCCATGTATCAATAACAAGGTAATAGGTTACGCCAGAGCTAAGATTAATTTTAGTTCCCGAAGACATGTTATCGCCGACATAAGCAAGCGTCTTAGTAGTAGTTGAACCGGTGACATCACCAATACACGTACCGCCTGAAGTCGGGCATCCCTGATAAAGAAAAACTCCTGACCAGCTTTGTCCGGAATAGGCAAATGATACATCGCTGTAACTGGAGGTGGGAGTCCAAACGTACACTGCTTCATAGCCTCCAAGGTAACTTCCACTGCCACAGACCGGGGTATTGGACGAATTAATGTCATCAGTGCTTCCGCAGGTTAAAGTAGAAACATAAGGAAATGCGGGGGCTCCAGGAATAGCAACAGCTCCGGCGCAAGTAGTCGCACTCGCTGTATTTAAAAGACTGAATGAAATTATTGTCACAAAAAATAAAGTAAATAATTTTTTCATAAAGTGTCGTTTTTAGTTGGTTTAATTTTTAATTTCAGAGAAGTATATGAGGTTTATTGTAACGAAAGAAAGGTGTCAAAACAGCACAAAAATCTCATTCTGTCACTGTACCCGATAAGTATAAAAACCTGTAAAAGATTAATGTAATTAAACCAAAGGTAGTCAAATCATAAATTAATCATTATATAAAGAATGGTTTTAACAAAAATTAACAATTTTTTAAAAAGTCGAACTGTATCAGACTCAATTTTTAAAAAGTGGAACCGGTCACCAGGTAACCCTGAATGTACTCTTCGATCCCTGTTTCGAGGGTGTAAAAAGGATTGGAATAACCGATGGATCTTAATTTCTCCATTTTGGCTTCCGTAAAATACTGGTATTTATCGCGAATATCGGAAGGAGTGTCAATGAATTCAATGTTGGGAGAAAGATTGAGACCGGAAAAAACGGCATTTGCCAGGTCAAGGAAAGTACGCGCCTTTCCTGTTCCAAGATTATATATACCCGGGTTTTTCTTATGGTTCATCAGGAACCAGATCACGTCAATCACATCCTTTACATAAATAAAATCGCGCATCTGACCGCCGTGAGGATAAGCAGGATTGTGCGACCGGAACAGGCGGACAGATGCAGCAGCACTATTTCCTTTATCCTTTATCTGATTAAAAGCATGAAATACAACGGAAGCCATCCTTCCTTTGTGATATTCATTAGGGCCAAAGACGTTAAAGAATTTTAATCCGTACCAGCAAAGAGGGAATGTCGATTGAGTCAAAACCCATTTATCAAATTCATTTTTCGAAATCCCGTAAAGGTTCAATGGCATTAACCGGTTCACCAGGGTATGATCATCGGAATAACCCAGGGTGCCATCCCCGTAAGTCGCGGCAGAAGATGCATAGATCAGTGGTATTTCGTATTGTGTGCAGGCTGTCCAGATAGCTTTACTGTAATTTAAATTGAGTTCGTCAAATACCAACCTGTCAGATTCGGTAGTATCCGTCCTTGCACCGATATGTAATATATAACTGACATCCGAATGATGGTTCCCAAGCCATGCAAGAAAGTCACGGCGATTCACCTGCTGGCGGAATGCTTTATGGATATAATTTTTGCTTTTTTCAGGATTTGAAAAATCATCTACAAGAATGATATCTTTGATCCCTTTGTTGTTCAGTTTGCTTACGAGACAACTTCCAATAAATCCTGCTGCTCCGGTGACAATGACCATAAATTGTTTGATGTTAGGATTAGCAAAAATAATGAGTTATACGACAAGATTTTTGATTACTCCCAAAACTTCTCCAGATCCTCAAGCGTCTCCCGTTCCTTTAGTATTTCAAAACGTTCCCCTCCATTAGAATATCCTATGACCCTCGGTATTTGCCGGCTGTTATAACGCGACCACATACTCAGTGTGTAACTGCCGCTGTCATGAATAACCACATAATCACCCTCTTCAATCCGTGGAAGAAATATTTCCTTTACCAGGATATCGCCCGAAAAACACAGTGGACCTGCAAGGTTGTACGGATATCTGTCGCTGCCGCTTTTTCGTTTCCCGGAAGGATCAAAAACTGTGTATTCATGCATCCAGTCGCGTGGATTCAGGCATTCACGGACAAAAAGGTCGGCTCCAACATGGATCATCGCAGTATTAATGCCCGATTCACGTTTGACATACTCGATACGGCTTACCGTCCAGCCTGCATTGGTATATATCCAGCGACCGAATTCTGTCACCAGCCTGAAACCTTCTTTCCCGGGTGATCCATGACCGGTCATCAGCTGCGGTGCCCTTTCTCTTATGAGAGTCGCATAATCTTTCATGGATGGGGGTTCCATATTATTACGATAAGAGACTGGTAATCCACCTCCGATGTCAAAAATATTTACCGGAGGGATCCCGGCCTGTTTCCTCTTTTCATTGATATCAATCGTAAAATCATATAAAACACCGATCCCGTTGATCAGCAAAGACATCGGACAGCCCTGGGAACCGACATGAAGATGAACCCCGGTCAGCCAGGGATTATCCAGAAATGCCTTCTCCAGCGAAACCCGTCCGGATTTGATGGGTACGCCGAATTTGGAATACTCACCGGCAACGCTTGATTCGGAAATCGTTCCTGTCCCGACTTGCGGATTGATCCTGATTCCGATAGTGCTGGAGGAGACCAGGGTATTGAGTAAATATATTACTCGATCTAACTCAGATAAGTTATCAATGTTTATATGAATTCCTTTTCTTAAAGCAAATTCGAGTTCATGAATGGTTTTTACCGGTGAATCATAAACGATCCGGTCCGGCCGGTAACCGGCTTTCAAGGCAAGACTGACTTCTCCCAATGACGCTGCTTCCACTCCAATCCCCAGTTCCCTTGCAAATTCCATGATCCGGCCCAAGGGATTGGCCTTGATTGCGGCCCCATGGATCGTATTATGCGGAAATAAAGATTTCAGGCACTGGATCCTTTCTTCCAGGAATGAAAGATCATAACATATCATGGAAGAGTCTTCATCCCGAAGCCAGCCGGTAGTTATTGCATTCCGTAATGTTTTTTCAATACTGTCAATATCAAGATTTGATCTCATCCTGCAAGTCCCCTTTCCTGGGCTATCTGGAGAAGCTGTGAAACAGCTTTTTTCCCGGTTGATCCCAGATCAACAGTAAAATCATTGACATACAGGTCAATATGTTTTTTCATTACCTCTTCATCCATTTCTTTCGCATTACATTTTACAAAAGGCATCACCTGAGAAGGGTTTTCAAGAGCATAGGTCACGCTGCGGCGCATTATCCGCTGAAGCCTGGCAATGATCTCTTCCGGAAGGGTGTTTTTTACGGCGATCCCTCCAAGCGGGATAGGGGATTGGGTAAGACTTTCCCAATTTGCTCCAAGATCCATGAGTTTCTGCAATCCTTTTTGTTCATAGGTGAACCGGTTCTCATGGATAATAACTCCGGCATCCACCTGCCCTTCCAGAATAGCATCTTCTATCTCGGAGAAGACCATGAACCGCTTATCTTCAATTTCCGGAAAAGCAATCCTTAATAAAAGATGAGCCGTAGTATATACTCCAGGGATGGCTACTGTTATTCGTTTCATCTCTTCCCCGGGAAAGGCTCTTTTTGCGATCAGTAAGGGACCATTCCCGAATCCGAGTGCACTGCCACTCTTCAGAAGAATATATTGTTTTATGACAAAAATCCAGGCGTGGTAGCTGATCTTTACCATATCGATATTCCCGGAAAGGGCAAGACGATTCAGAGATTCGACATCATCCATCCGGAAGTCGAAATTCAATCCTTCAGTATCGATCTTTCCATGAACCATTGCATAAAAAATGAAGGTATCATTCGGACAGGGAGAAAAAGCCAGCTTTATGTACATAGTTCCTGCAGGATTTTAATAATCGTATTATTCAGGTTTTCGACTGACAGCTGAATTCTCCATCGGGATTTATCCCTTTCCCTGACATGATTAGATATAGCTCTGATCTGAACACAAGGTACTTTTTCACTTAAGCAGCCATACAAGAACGCCGCACCCTCCATGGTCTCCACCTCTGCCGGATAATGTGTCATCAGGATATCAATGGCCCCGGGTGTCGCACATATCCGGTCGATCGTATTACCTGTATACCTCGGCAGATCAAGGAGGGTGGGAAGATCCGGCCATTTTTCATTGATTAAATAACCCGACCGGAAAGGAAAAGCATCCGGATCCATCACATTAAGTTCAAAAAAACTGGTAAACCGGTTTCCTTCGTACACTCCAAATCCTGCCATACAATCCTTTGTGACTTGAACTACCTTCCCCAATTCCGAACCGGGATCATAGGCACCGGCAATACCGCCATTGATGATAAAATCATATTTATTTGAAGCCAGTGTTTTACCCAGGTGAAAAGCCGTTTGGATCATTCCCACACCGGTTATAAGGAGATCGATTTCCAGGCTGCCCCAACGGAAATGTTGTATTTTCTGTCTGTCCTTCTCTATGGAAGAAAGTTGGGAGAGTAATGGATGGATCTCCGTCTCCGTAGCTGAAACTATCAGGATTTTCATTATAAAATATATACTCCATAAAAATAATGATTTTTTTACATTGCTTCACCTAACAAGATAATTCTTAGATTTGCTGTGCTAAACAAAATGTTGAATTTTCACTTTATCTAACCCGTTATGACCGAACAAATTCAAAGAATACTGAGTGATTCAAAAGCTGCCCGTTGGACTGCCCTGGTACTGGTTTCGCTGACGATGCTTGCAGCCTACTATTTTGTCGATATGATCGCGCCCCTGCAATCGCTCATGATACAAACCTATGGATGGACTCCGAGTAATTACGGATTCTTCTCCGGATCTGAATACTTACTGAATGTATTGGGATTTTTAATTATTTCAGGGATCATCCTCGACAAGATGGGAATCCGTTTTACTGGTCTTACTGCTGCAGCCATCATGCTTGGCGGCGGGCTGATCAAACTTTACGGACTGACCCCTTACTTTAGTAACGGAGGATTCGGATTTGATTTTTTCAACTCATTCCTTCCCGCCCTCCCTGCATCGGCAAAAGTTGCTGCGATTGGGTATGGGATTTTCGGGATCGGGGTAGAAATGGCTGGTATCACAACTTCACGAACCATAGTGAAATGGTTTAAAGGGAAAGAACTTGCGCTTGCCATGGGTATGCAGCTGGCAACTGCCCGTATGGGCGCCTCCGTTGCCTTCTTTTTCTCTGCAGCGCTCGCCGGTGAGAAAGTGGTGAACGGAACCCTGCAGGGAAATCCATTAAACCCCATTTATCTTGGCATTGCATTGGTCACTATTGGGTTCCTGACCTTTCTGACCTATACCTTCATGGATAAAAAACTCGATAAGCAGACCGGAAATTCAGGACCGGGCGCCGATCCGACCGAGGAATTTCATATAAAAGATCTTAAAAAGATAATCACCAACAGGGGTTTCCTGATCATCTCATTACTCTGTGTTTTGTTTTATTCAGGAGTCTTCCCATTTCTGAAATATGCTGTAAACATGATGCAGAACAAACTCGGGGTCTCTGCCGAAATCGGAGGATATATTTCAGGAATGTTACCCGTCGGAACGATTTTGCTTACCCCCATTATCGGTTATTTCCTGGATACGAAAGGGAAAGGGGCAACCATGATGATCTTCGGCGCTGCATTGCTGACATTGGCTCATCTGACTTTTGCACTGGTGCCCCTGACCACAGGGATTGCCGTAGTATCAATCATTGTTCTCGGAATTGCCTTTTCACTGGTTCCCGCCTCGATGTGGCCTTCCGTACCTAAGATCGTTGAAGAGAGGTACCTGGGGTCTGCCTATGCTCTTGTCTTCTGGATTCAGAATATCGGATTGATGTTTTTCCCTTGGCTGATCGGCATGATCCTGGAAGCAGTGAATCCAGGGGTCACTGCGAAGATCAAAGCCGGCGATGCAACGGCAATCTATGATTATACTGTTCCGATGCTGGTGTTTGCCGGTTTAGGTGTTGCTGCCATTTTTCTTGCATTTCTTCTGCTCCGGGAAGATAAACTAAAGAAATATGGCTTGGAAGCTCCCAATAAAAAGAAATAAATTAGCTCCGGGGAAAGATTTATTAAAATCGAAATAATTATCAAATGAATATTGGTGCATTTATCCGGTACCTGATTCTTATTTCACTTTTTTTATTTATTTCCTTTTCCAGGATTTCCGCACAGATCAGCAAAGGAGGATTGCCAAAAACCTTTTCCTTTTCCATGGCTCCGGATGAAAGGGGATTAGTGACCATTCAATCCCCTTCGCTCGATGAACTGAACAAAGAAGATATTAAATCACCTGTTCCTTATCGTTTTGCCATAAATATCCCTGTTGATTTGGATATTGCCTCTTCCGGATCATGGGCCGTAGCTCCGGATGGCACTTCTGTATGGCGGCTGACAATAAAAGCGGCCGGAGCCCTCGCACTGACATTATATTTTAATACTTTCAAATTGCCGGAAGAGGGAAATTTGTTCATTTATAATCCTGCAAGGACAAAACTCCTTGGAGCCTATACATCCATGAATAATGATGCTCAGGGATCATTTGCAACGGAATTGGTCCCTGGTGACCAGCTAACCCTGGAATATAACATTCCATCCTGGGATCATTCTTTACCCGGGTTGCATTTATCTGAAATAGCTTATGCATACAGAGGAATCAGGGGGCCTGATAAGGGTACCAATGATTTTGGTCAGTCCGGTGAGTGTGAAGTAAATATCAACTGTCCGGAAGGTGACAGCTGGCAACAACAGAAGAATGGGATTGCCCGGATTTCAGTCAAGCAGGGATTCAGCACATCCTGGTGTTCGGGTTCGCTGATAAATAATGTACGGAATGATCAGACGCCCTATTTCCTGACCGCCTATCATTGTGGAGAGGGTACGACTTCCACCGACCGGAACAAATGGATATTTTATTTCAATTATGAAGCATCCGGTTGCCCCGACCCAATCGATGAACCTGATGCCAATACGATGGTTGGCGCAAAACTTGTTGCATCCAGCGACCATGGAGAGGAATTGGGATCTGATTTCTATCTCCTGATGTTAAAACAGGAAATACCGGAGACATGGAACGTTTATTTCAATGGATGGAGCCGTTCAGAAACCCCGGTGGCACCCGGAGTAGGAATTCATCATCCTCAGGGCGATATTCAAAAGATTTCAACTTACACTGCCTCTTTAAAACCTTCCTCCTGGAAGAATCAAAAACAGTTGACCCATTGGAAAACCAAGTGGGTGGAAACACTGAATGGTCACGGGGTCACGGAAGGAGGGTCCTCGGGTTCGCCGATCTTTGATAACGGAGGACATATTGTTGGTACCCTTACCGGAGGGGACACTTCCTGCGATAGCCTGAATTCATATGATTTTTATGGCAGGTTTTCCTACCATTGGGATAAAAATGGGAGTGACTCGCTGGAGGTTTTAAAATACTGGCTTGATCCCGATAATACCAATACAATGACGTTAAATGGAATTCCTCTTTCGGTCGAAAATGAACCGCTTGCTTTAACCATCAAAGTCATTCCAAATCCCTTCACGGATAAAGTAACGGTTGTTATCCCCAAATCAACTGACAATCTTACCCTGAAGGTACGCGACCTTATGGGTAAAGAGGTCTTCAAAAGGAATTATTCTCTTTCCGGACAAGATCATATTACGGTGAACCTTGAACCCCTGGCTCCGGGAATCTATTTTTTAACCATTGACCAGGAAAAAACATTCCGGGTGGTCAAGCTTATTAAGCAACGTTAAATGAATTATTTATCGCGTAAGTTTGACGACATTTCCCAGAAAATCTACCATGGACTCAGGATCAATCCTGATGAAGCAATCTTACTTTTCAAGCATGCCGGACTTGGTTTTCTTGGAATGCTTGCCAATCATGTCAGGGAACGGATGAATGGCAATAATGCCTATTTTATCCGGAATTTTCACCTTGAACCGACCAACATCTGTATCAACAAATGCAGCTTTTGCTCCTATTCTCATCATTTCAGTTCAAAAACCTGGGAACTGACCGTCGATGAAATGGTCGAAGAGGTCAGAAAGCAGGATAATTCACAAAGGGAATTGCACATTACAGGAGCCGTACATCCCGAAAAGGATATCCTCTATTATGGGGATTTGCTCAGGAAGATAAAGGAAATCCGGCCGGATATTCATATCAAGGCTTATTCGGCGGTGGAACTGGATTATATGATCAGTAAATCAGGAATGACGGTACGGGATGGCTTATTGTACCTTCGATCATGCGGACTAGATTCAATACCCGGGGGTGGGGCGGAAATTTTTGACGAAACAATCCGGAAAACGATTTGTCCGGCGAAAACTTCATCACAGATCTGGCTTACGATTCATGAAACCGCTCACCAACTCGGAATCTCTTCAAATGCAACCATACTGTACGGACATATCGAAACCTATGAGCATCGCATTGATCACCTTGAGCGGCTTCGTCAGTTGCAGGACCGTACCAATGGATTCAATGCTTTTATCCCCTTGAAATTCCATCGGGGAAACAATGAGATGGCCGGAATAAAAGAGGTGCCTGTCGTTGAAGATCTGAAGATGTACGCTGTTGCAAGGATCTTCCTTGACAATTTTCCTCACCTGAAGGCTTACTGGCCGGCTGTAGGAAAAAGATTCGCACGGATATCACTCTCCTTTGGAGTTGACGATCTCGATGGCACCATCAATGATTCAACACGGATTTATTCACTCGCCGGAGCAGAAGAACAGATCCCTGTAATGACCGTTTCGCAGATGACCGGAATGATCAGGGAAGCCGGATTCAATCCCGTTGAACGAGATTCATTATACCGGGAATTGAAATAGAACGGTGAAGGATTTATTCTTTTTTATTTAACTCTTCGCTGATCTGATTGTGAACACTGAGCATCAATTCCCTCGTGCTAAGATATTTGAATGAATCATAGGGGATTGGATCGAGTACCATAGCCCGCATATTGAAATTCTTTGACACCATGAATCCTCCTTTTCTGATGGCTTCAGAAGTTCCGGATATTACAATCGGAAGGATCGGGGTTTGAGCCAGGAGAGCCATGTGAAAAGCACCTGACCTGAATGGCTGAAGTTTCCCGTCTTTCGAACGGGTACCCTCGGGAAAAACCATTACGGAATTACCTGATTTCAGGTTCCGGATGACATTATCCATCATTTTACGCGTATTCCCTGTTTTTTTGCGGTCAAGAGAGATATATCTGTTCAACCACATATTCCATCCAATGAAAGGGTAGTAAAAAAGAGATTTTTTTGCCACCCATTTAAAATGTGCCCAAAGCTTGAATAGGACGATAACATCCATACCCGACTGATGGTTTGATACCATCATGTAAGTAACTCCTTTTTTGATTTTATCTTTTCCGGTTACCTTGATCCTCCAAATGGGATTGAGGCTAAGTACAATGGTCGACCAGAGACAGGCGAACTGATGCATAAGGTAAAGCCGTTTGTCGAACAGAACGGTTAAAACCCATATCAGTAATGAAATAGGAAACAGGATGGCTGAGAAAAGAAAAAGTCCGCACCAGAAGTAAAGGGAAATCATAAATTGGCCTGCTTTTCTCATAGATCTATACCTTTTCACCTGAAGAATCAGAATGATAATTACGCCATTTTTCTATGACCGAACTCATATCCTCCGGCAGCGCTGAATCGAAGAATATATATTTTCCTGTTGATGGATGGATAAATCCAAGTGATTTTGCATGAAGGGCCTGCCGGGGCAACAGATCAAAACAATTATCAACAAATTGTCTGTATTTCGAAAAAATGGTTCCTTTTAAAATAGTGTTGCCTCCATAACTTTCATCATTGAACAGGGGATGGCCAATGTGTTTGAAGTGTGCCCGTATCTGATGGGTCCTTCCGGTTTCCAGCCGGCATTCGACCAGCGTCACATATCCGAGCCGTTCCAGAACCTGGTAATGAGTAATCGCATGACGTCCCTTTTCTTCATCCTCATAGATTGTCATGACAAGCCGGTTCCTGATATCCCTTCCTATATTTCCGGTGATGGTTCCCTTGTCCTCTTTCAGATTACCCCATACCAGGGCAATATAGGTCCGGTCTATGGTATGATCGAAAAATTGTCTGGCAAGTTTAGATTGGGACAATTCGTTTTTAGCAATCAGAAGTATTCCGGAAGTGTACTTGTCGATGCGATGTACCAGATATGGTTTGACTTCCGGATCGGAATTTCCCGGTTGATTCTGCAAATGATAAAGAACGGCATTTTGCAGGGTTCCGGTAAAGTTTCCGTGACCGGGATGAACAACCATGCCGGCAGCCTTGTTTATTACCAGGATATCTTTGTCTTCATGAACTATTGTAATGGGAATGTTTTCAGGGTATATCTCAGTATCTCTCGGGGGATATGCCAGTACGATCGAAATGATATCAAGTGGCTTGACTTTATAATTCGACTTTATTTCCTTTGCGTTAACAAAGATATTTCCGGCACGGGCAGCGTTCTGGATACGGTTACGGGAAGCATTTTCGATCCGGGCCATCAGGTACTTATCGATGCGAACAGGAACCTGACCTTTATCGACCACAAACCGGAAGTGTTCAAATAATTCATTCGATTCTTCAGCGATTTCCGGTCGTTCCATCATAATTGGAGAAAAAATATTTTCATTAGCGTGTGACGATAAACTTTCCGGTTGATAAAGATATTCCGGACGAGTTCTTCAATTCAACGAAGTATAACCCGGAAGTCAATGACGAGATGTCGATTGGATTGACCAGGGAACCTTGAATCACGGTTTGCCCGAAAAGATTAACAATGTTGAAAGTACAGTTACCAGCGGATGTCGATAGACTGACATTTTCCGGGATATTTATCTGAATGGTCCCACCGGAACAAGGGTTCGGATAAATTTTCAATTTTTCATACGAATCAACAGATTCCTCAATTCCAAGCGGGATTGGTTTCCCAATGATGGGGCGGATCATCAGTGATCCGGTGTAAGATGAGTTCAACCATTTTCCGGCGACATTATAAAAAATATCATTCTGATGATTATTATACCGGTCGAAGCCAAGATTCAGATTGTCGTTTGTAGTCTGGATCCATCCGATATAAAAGACACCGGAAAGAATAACCGGATAGTTCAGGTGATAGATGATGAATTTGTTCAGGCTATTGGCGAAGTAAGGAAAAACTAAATCGGAATATATAGTATCGCCGGGTAATCCAGCATTGTCATCCCATATACACAGATGGAAAAACTGTTGGTTATTGTTACCCAGGGTCCTGTTGAAGTACATCTGGATCGCCCTGAGCGTATCGTGCGATTTGTTCATCTTGAACCGATAGGCCAATTTAGATCCGGTTGGTGAAAGTCCATATCCTGCTTCCGGTGTCCCATCATCATATGCGAAATAATTATAGAATTTTTGTGACGCTTCGATCGTATCGCCGAGGGTCGAACCGGGAGTATTATCGCGGACAATATGTTTCATAAGGAAGATGGCTGAATCAGCCTGACTAATGGGGAAAAGAAATGGAACCGGAGGGTGGGCGAAGGGTGGATAGGTAACATATCCATTGGTATAAAATGGTTTGATCGGGTAATTGCCTGCTTCGTACGATTTGGAAAATGTCCCGCCGGGATTGGTAATATAATAGGCATAGGAAGATGAACGCTCGTTAATGTCCCTGTTACTGATCAGAATATTGATCGTATCCTTGATTTCATTGGTTGGATCATCGCAATAATGCGGGTAAGGCATTGATTCATAATTAAGAAGCATGGAAGGAGGCCGCTGGATAAAACGAATTTCCGGATAAATGGTATCCAAAGAATTCCGTCCCCAATTCAAATAGATATTATCAATATTCCATTGGTCACAGTTGCTTTGCCAGCTTGGCTCGGCCGAACTTGCAAGGCTTACCCGGTTATAAAACCTGAATCGGAAATGTTCCTTGAAAAATTTTGCCGTATCGGTAACCGGGATCATTGCCTGAATAAAGTATTTCCCGGTGTTCAATGAAAAAGTATCAAGCGACATCCCTTTTGTTTTCCACATTGTCATCCATTGATCAGGGACCGGGATGGTGTCTGTAAGAGTTATGCTGTCGTGGGCAGGCCGAACCAGAAACTGAAGAATAAGGGAATCTGAAGTTTCGGGAGGTAGTCCCCGGCCTTGAGGCTGGTAATAAAAGCTAAGGTACACACTATCGGAGATGGTAAGCTTTTTTGGGATTGGTTGGAAAACAGAATCCAGCCGGATAAACCGGGAAGTAAGATAATCAGCGATGAATGTTCCCGGACCTGGAATGGCATTGGGATACATCTTCCCGGAATCATTGATGGCGTCGAGTGTGACGGCACCGATGTTAATGGGATAGACCGGGAAATCTGTGTTCACATAAGCATACCGGTCAATCCATTTTGAATCCGATGGAAAGACCATATCAGAGGAAAAATCGTCAAAAAACGGAAGTGTCATTGGAACAGTATCGAGGCCAAGACCGGAATCTGCTGCTTTTAAGGTATTTAGTTCCCGGACTTTTTCAGATACGACCGGGTTGATTTGCAATCCGGTGAGTATCTCCTGGCAATATCCTGACAGGGAAAGAAGAATTACGATAAAAGTTGAAAAAAAAAGGCGCATAAAGGATCTTGAATTATTTCATTAAGTTGGTATATCCGTCAAATTGCATCTCATTCGGAATTATCAATCCCGGTAGTATCTAATTTCATCTCCTGGGCTTTTGCTCCCATGCCGATGGTCAGATCAATTTTTGATCCTTTATCGATTTTTGTTCCAGGAGCAACAGGCTTCCCGCGAAAGAATTGTTGTTGTACGGCATCTTCATCAAAACTTTTAATATAGGTAAGTCTGCCAAGCCGGAGCCCGGACGATTCGATCATTGATTGAGCCTGGCGAAGTGTCAGATCTTTCAGATTTGGAACCTCGGTCTTTTCCGGGATAAAGGAGACGATAGTAAAATAGACCATTCGGTGCTGCTTTACCCTGGATCCGGGCAAAGGATCCTGAGTAAGGATCGATCCGGAAGATTTTTCAGGATCAAAAACAGAGTCGATTACCATGAACCGGTAATCAATATAATCAGGATTTCCAATCACATCATGGATGTAAAGGGTCCGGAAATCGGGAACAATGATCAGTTTGTCATGTTTGGTGTACCAAGAAAGCGATTGAAGTATGATCCAGATCAGGACAGCAGTGATCCCGATCATAATTAAAAAATGACGCAGAAATTTTCTGGTAAAAAGAAACCGTAAAAAATCCATTCTCCGATTTTATAAATTAACCTGAAAAGGCTCTTTTTATTGTGTTTTGGGCAAATATAGATAAACTTCCTGAAAAAATGAATTTTGTACAATGTCTCAAAGATTTTGTTCTAATTTTGCATACCAAAATGAGTGCCATGCTTAATGTAGCAATCGTAGCCGGAGGTGATTCCGGTGAGTATGATATCTCGGTACAAAGCGGGAAACAGGTCGGACTGAATATTGACCGGAAGAGATTCCGTCCCTATCTCATCCTGATCCATGGAAAGAAATGGGTATGCCTGATCGATGGTAAAGAATTTCCGGTCGATAAAAATGATTTTTCCCTCACCCTCGGTAAGAAAAAAGTAACATTTGATGTTGTTTTTAACGCCATTCACGGAACACCCGGGGAAAACGGCAGGTTACAGGGATATCTCGATATGCTGGGCATCCCTTATACTTCCTGTGATGTTGCGACCTCTTCGCTCTCTTTTCATAAAAATTTTTGTAAACAGGTGGTCACGTCTTATGGCGTCACGACCGCAAAATCGGTTCACCTCCATGCCCATCAGCCGAATAAGCGAACCATCATCATGCAGAGCCTTTCATTTCCGGTTTTTATTAAACCCAACAATGGTGGATCGAGCGTGGGAATGTCGAAAGTACATAAGAATGGAGAACTGAATAGTGCACTGAAGAGAGCATTCATGGAAGACAATGAGATCCTGGTCGAGGAGTATATCAAGGGTCGCGAGTTGACATGCGGTGTTATTCGCAGTAAAGGAAAAGTTATTGCATTCCCGGTAACGGAGATCATTCCGAAAAAAGAGTTTTTTGATTATGAAGCTAAATATAAGTCGGGAATGGCCGACGAAATTGTGCCTGCTGATATTTCCCCGAAGGTATCAAAGATGTGCCGGGATATCTCAACCGACCTCTTTAACCGTTTAAACTGCAAGGGTGTTGTCCGTTTTGACTATATTTTTGATAATAAAAGGTTTTACTTTCTCGAAGTAAATACCATTCCCGGATTAAGTGCTGCGAGTATCGTTCCCAAGATGGCAAACGCTTATGGATGGTCTTTTACCGAACTTATTTCGCGGATGATAGATGAAACCGTCGGGAAAAGATAACAGGATGACAAGTTACCAAGGTTAGGATTTGAAGATGATTTATTGAGTCAATAACAATGATTGAACTGATTTTTGCCACCAACAACGTTCATAAATTACAGGAAGTCCGTGAGATCATGGGATCCCGGTTCCGGATTCTCAGCATAAAAGATGTCGGTCTGGATATTGAGATCCCCGAGGATCAGAACACGATTGAAGGAAATGCCCGGCAAAAAGCAAGATTTGTTTTTGAAAAAACGGGCAAAGATTGTTTCGCTGATGATACAGGGCTTTTCGTCGATATTCTGGATGGGCGACCGGGGGTCTTCTCAGCGAGATATGCCGGAGAGAATTGCGACTTTGATGATAATATCAGGAAACTCCTATCAGAAATTAACGGACTGGAAAACCGTAAAGCAAATTTTCGTTGCGTGGTCTGCCTTATCTATCAGGGGAAGGAATTTAGTTTTGAAGGAAGAATTGATGGAAGGATAACTTATGAGCGAAAAGGTAATTCCGGATTTGGATACGACCCGGTATTTCTTCCGGATGGCAGTCAACAGACATTTGCCGAGATGCCTCCTTATCTGAAAAATGGCATCAGTCACCGGGGAATGGCCATTTCAAGGCTGCTTCGTTTTTTTAAATAATAAAAGAGGGTGTCCCGGAATTTTGAGACACCCTCTTTTTATTCAACAGGTTAGTTATTAAGGAAAAACGAGTCCCGGATAAGCGGTAATATCAACCTGGGGAATATAACAACCATAATGGCTGTTGATTGCCTGGATGCAATAGTTGGCGGCAATCGCATTTCCCCTCGGAGTCAGATGAATGCCATCGGTAGAGAATAATCCACCCTGAATAAATGTGGTATTCATTGTTACTCCGTCAAAGACCATTCCCGATTTGAAACTTTCAAAGTAGGTATGAAAATCAACAAGTGCAAGGTTCGCAACGGCAGCAGTCTGTGCGATGATCTGGTTATAGGCTTCAATATGCAGACTGATGTTGGCCAGTTCGGATTTATCCAGAACGAATTTATCGGGTATAGGATAAGGTTTCAGTGCAACCTGATCGGCAACACCCATTCCTTTGCATTTGATGGAATCGGTTGGTAAAGTCAGCAGAAACATATCGTCCGGACCCATCTGTGCCCAGGTTCCATCGGATTTAATATATACAAACGGATTGCTTCCGGGATGCCATTGAATCTCAGGATGCTGATACATGGCATACAGGATATTCAATCCGGCTGCCTGTACTGTATCCAGAACGATGCTATTATATGGCAGACTTTTTGAGATCGTAGAAAAGAAAGGAAGGCTTGGAATATCCGGTATGTTGGCTATCATGCCTTTGGGTGTTTTACCTGAGTTCAATAAAGCTCCAACAGCCATAGGATAATATTTCGCAAAGGTGTCGATCGGTGTAAGCCCGAGGTCGTTACCTAATAAAGCAGAGCCGAGGCCATCTATGTTGCCAATCCAAAGGAAGAAAAAAGTAGGCGACTGAGCCATAGCATCCTGAATGATAGAGGCTGTAGGGCTGGAGGCAAATCTCACAAAAAATGGATTGAACGGATGTCCGTCGGGGGTGGGATCCCCCAATCTGGGATAAAAGATCGACTGAAGGTTCACGCCGGGAACTGCCATATTGTTATAGGGTTTGCTGACCAATGGTGGAGCAAACAATTGCTGCATCATTTGTTGCTGGTCAGGATTAGTTATCAGGGGAGCCGGCCTCATTGAATATTCTTGTGTCGGATTGCCATTGCAATCAAGAAGCTGAACAATTTTCAACACCGTCTTGGTCGACAGATGGAATCCACCCGGGATCTGGGTGACGCCGATCCCATCTTCCGTTTCAATCAGCGGCTGCCTGAATTCTCCGCCACCGACAAACTGGAGCTGGTTTGCGAGGATATTAGGGATAGAATTTATTTGTCCTGATTTATAAAGGGCTGCATTGCTGTATCCGGCTGTCATGGAGTTCCCGACAGCAACAAATTTGGAGAAATCAACCCCATTGGCGGAAGGAGCAAGCTCATCAATCTTTCGTTCACAAGCCGTGAAAAAGGCTAAGGATAACAGGATGAAAAAGAGTTTTTTCATATTGCTTATATTTTAAAAGTTAAAAATTATACGTCAAACCAATTCCCGGGCTATACACGGCGTTCCTGTATGTTCCGGAAAAGTTATCCGGTGTGTAGGTTCCGCTTCTTTCAGCGCCCATGATATAAAGAAATGCAGCATCAATGCTCAACCCTTTGGTCGGATAGATGGAAAAGCCACAGGTTAGACCGACCTGGTCGACGCTGGGTGTCTGAGGATTCAGGTAATCGGTGGGAACGGGAGATGGATCATAATATCCACCTACACGGACCGTGATAAGTTTATTGATATTATATTGAATCCCAACCCGCGGGATCAGACGGTTTTCATAGAGCGTTGGTGATGCGGAACGAAGGGTTTTTGATTCGTTCGAGGCATCTTTAAAGGTAAAAACGAGAGAATCATAAGTGCTCCAGAAAACATAACACAGGTTAATTCCGACCATAAATTTTCCGAATTCATAGCTTGCACCGAAATCAAGATTGGCAGGCAGCGGAAGCATGACCTCTACCTTAGTGTATGGGAAAGAGGTGCTGAGGGATGCCGGAACCTTGAAAGTTGCATCACCACTCTTGACCTTCATCTTGATTTTTGAACGGTAATCAATCCCCAGGCTTAGCCCCTTGACCGGGTGAACCATGATACCCGCATTAAATCCAAAATTGCTTGCGGTTCCCTTGATATTTAAAGATCCTTCTCCGGTGGAACCTTCATAAGGAATTGCTTTATTCAGATCTACTTCACCATAGGAATACACCAATCCAACCCCTATCCCTATGATATCCTTGAATTTATAGGATACGGTTGGCTGAAAGGTAAAGGCTTTAAAGGAAATATTCTGAATCAGAAAACGTCCTTTCCAGTTATCTTCCCATGAAAGACTGTTTCCGTATGGGGTATTGATGGCCAAACCGACACTCAGATTTTTTGTCGGCTTGAATGCAGCATAAAAGTAAAGCGGCGTATTTAACAGATGTTTCAGATGTGTCTGATAATTCACATCCTTTGCCTGGAATGTTGTACGGATCATTAAAAAACTAACGCCTCCTGTAAAACTCCATTTCTCATTAATAAAAGCGGCTCCGCCAGGATTGTAGAATAAAGAGCTGGCATCATAACTGAGCGATGTTCCGATAAGCCCCATGCCGATGTTACGCATGCTGTGCAAGCCTATCTGATAACCACCGCCAAATGTAGTTGTTGCTGCTAAACATAAGAATAACAGCAGGATTGTGAATCTCCTCATAGTGACTTTTTTTTGGTTAATTTGGGCGCAAGATAATCATTTTTTACAAATACAATATTTATTAATAATTAGGTTCAATCCCTAACAGATATTCAAATATTACGGTTATCTTGCTCAAACTGGATCGTCAATATACTTCTATAATGCATAACGCCGGTTGGATATGATTTTTTTTCTATCTTTGCATCCGTTAATATCAACAAACATCAATACCATATGTATATGAAAAAAATTTTACTTATCGTTTATTTACTTTCCATCGCGGCTTTCGTGGGATATTCTCAAAGCCTTGTTCTTATAGACAGCGTTGCCGGTCAGTTGGTCAACAATGCTACCATACTGAAAATGGGTAACACCGGAACCGGTGAAATCATTCAACATATTGCTGTAAAGAACAATTCCGCTTCCAGCCTTGATGTGATGGCCAAGAAAAGCTATATCAATGTTTTACCAAATACCACCAATGTTTTTTGCTGGGGTATTTGCGTTGGACCCGATGTATTTGTCTCTCCCGACCCTATTTCCATCGGTCCGGGGAGTACAAATTTTTTAGATTTTTCAGGACATTATCTTCCCGACACTGTTACCGGGATATCTACCATCAGGTATACCTTTTACATTGACGGGAACGTTAACGACTCCGTCTGTTTCAACGTCAACTATGCTGCTTACCCTCTCGGACTTGAGGAGATCAATCCGAAACCTGCACTATCCAATGCATTTCCCAACCCTGCAAATACCGATGTTAGTATCGATTATGTCATGCCATCCGGAAGCAGGGAAACCAGTGTAATCATGCGTAATGTCCTGGGAGTGGTCGTTAACCGGCAACCCATAACAGAGGACTCAGGAAAAGTTACTTTTTCGGTGAATGATCTGAGCAACGGGATCTATTTTTACTCTCTCGTCGTCAATGGTGAAATAAAGCTGACTAAAAAATTGGTTGTCAAACACTGATCCTTGAGATCCGGATCGGGTTAGTTTCCCGGGTTTGTCTTTACGTCAAAAGAATCTACCCAACCTCTGATAAAGGTTGGGTATTTTTCTATGTCATAGAAGATTGATTTTTCCGGTTTGAATCCGGGGAAAATCTCGACATAAAAAAATTCCTCTCCGTTTATTCCCTTTTGAACGGCAAGGATCGTCCCCCTGATCTTTTGTTTGAACCCCGCGACGATATTCCCGTAAGTATGAAGATTGGGATTATAAGGTTCATTAAGGAGGGCAGCGGACGCTCTGATGAGTATTGAATTTTCCCTGGATTCCCAAGAAACCGGAGTTTTTAGAAGACTGGCCGGGCGCTGGTTATGGGAGTATTCAACGGTTTGTTTTCCTTTGATGAATTCCAGATCACCTGAAGTATGGCGGATATTGAATTCCCTGATAAAATACAGATATGCATCACAGCATCCCACATCAGCTGTTTTTATCCGGGTCAGCATATTGTCGGTGAAATTCAGGGAGACGATATACTGATAATCCTCAAAAACCAATTTAAAAGAGCTTCCCTGATTAACGAAAATCCTGGTAATATCCGATTCCCCGCCACTGAATCCGGTGAAGATAATATCGGCGAGTTTATCATTATTAAGATCGACCGCATAAAGACACCTTTTCAGTTCTTTTAAGGTATGACGCTTTGTCGAATCATTCGTAAACTGTTGAAATTCATGTAGATTTGATGCAAGGAACAATTCGATAAAGGAGTCGGTACCACTAACGGTATAATGTTTCAGGTTGACCTTTTTAGGTTCTCTGACCTGTTCATATTTTTTCCAATAAAAAGTATCGGTGGCAGAGGTATACCTTTTGATTGTAATCTGGGTAAATGATACCGATGGCAGGAGGAAAAAAAGTAAAACAACGCCATTTTTGATAAAACGGCTTATCCGAATCCGATTCATGGGATGATTATAATGCAAACTCTTTTTTAATCTGAGTGATAAAATCGAGCTTTTCCCAGGCGAAAAATTCCACCTTTTTCAGGTACACTGATTTCCCGTTTCCGTTGATTCTCTTAGGTTTAGCTCCATCGACAGGGTAATAAACTTCGACTTCCTTAATATATGGATCCCGTCCGAAATGACCATAGGAAGCCGACGGCAGAAAGATCGGGTTTTTCAGGTGGAACCGGTTAACGATGGCGTAAGGGCGCATATCAAAGATCTTATTGATTTTTTGTGCGATCGCAGGATCACTCAGTATCTTTCCCTTTTTATCTTTCACTCTGGCAGTTCCAAACGTATTAACAAATAATCCAACCGGTTGTGCAACCCCGATTGCGTAAGCAACCTGGATCAGTACCTGGTCAGCAACTCCTGCTGCAACCATATTCTTGGCAATATGACGAGCGGCATAAGCTGCGGAGCGGTCAACTTTTGACGGATCCTTTCCCGAGAAAGCACCACCGCCATGAGCACCGTGACCGCCATAGGTGTCGACGATGATCTTACGTCCGGTAAGACCGGTATCTCCATGCGGGCCACCGATCACGAAGTTCCCGGTAGGATTGACAAATAATTTGAAATCATCATTGAAAAATTTCCTGACGCCAGGCGATAAGGATCTCTTCACCCGGGGGAGGAGTATATTCCGGATATCCTCTTCGATCTTGTCATGCATTTCCTTTTCGGCTTTCTTTTCCGATATGGCCGAAAGGTTTTTTGGTTTGATGAAGTCATCATGCTGGGTGCTGACGACGATGGTGTCGATCCGTAAGGGCTTGCCGTTATTGTCATATTCAATAGTTACCTGTGATTTGCTGTCGGGCCGTAAGTATTTCATTACCCTGCCCTCGCGGCGGATAGCAGCCAGTTGTTGCAATAAAATATGCGATAATTCGCTTGAAATTGGCATAAAATTGTCCATTTCACGGCATGCATAGCCAAACATCATTCCCTGGTCACCGGCTCCCTGATCTTCTTTTTTTTCCCTGACAACCCCCCGGTTGATGTCGGCCGATTGTTCATGTATTGTTGAAATCACACCGCAGGAATCGCAGTCGAATCGATACTCTGCTTTAGTATAACCAATCCCGCGGATGACCTTCCGGGCAGTTTCCTGAACATCGACCCAGCCTTCGGTGCGCACTTCACCCCCGCAGACAACCAGTCCTGTGGTTACAAATGTTTCGCAGGCAACCTTTGATTCAGGGTCCCATCGCATGAATTCATCGAGCAATGCATCCGATATCTGATCGGCGACTTTATCGGGATGTCCTTCTGAAACGGACTCCGATGTAAATAAATATCCCATGACAATTAATTTGAGTTTGACTTAGTTATGGCGGTGATTTGAAGATTGAGGAGAGAAGCCATTGTTTTAGCATTTTTTCCAGTGGTTGCAATCAATCAAATCTTTCCACTCTTCGCATGCAAAATTAGTATTTTTTTGAATTGGAGAATCAATTAATTTTTAGTCAATTCCTGAAATACCTCCTCTAATTTCTGATCTTCACGATGCATAGACAACACCGTTAATCCCTTATCCACTGCAAACTGAAAGATGGAAGCCCGGATATCTTCCTTCGGAGCTGACTCAAGATTCCAGATGGTGGAAGAGGTTTTTCTATGATCCTTAATTCCCCGGGCAGTATCTTCAGGATACGAAACCAGGAGAACACCCGGAATGGTTTTAAGCAATTCCTCTGAAACCAAGGAATTGAATTCTACACGGATCAAAGTTTTTGAAGAGGACAGATGCTGAAGGTTTTGCGTAGTGTCGTCAGCAACAATTTTTCCTTTATGAATGATTATGGCGCGGTTGCAGATGGCTTCAACCTCTTGCATAATATGGGTCGACATCATGACTGTCTTTTCCTGACCGATAGATCTTATTAAAGAGCGTATCTCCTGTAGTTGATTCGGATCGAGGCCGGAAGTGGGTTCATCAAGTATAAGGACCTCAGGATTATGGATCAGGACCTGTGCCAATCCGACCCGCTGCCGGTAACCTCTGGATAAGGCCCCGATCTTTTTATTTTGTTCAAGCTGAAGACCCGTGATCTCAATCATCTCAGATATTCGTTTTTGGATACCGGTTTTAAGATGATGAGTTCCTGCGATAAAGGCAAGAAATTCCTTTATATAGAGATCCAGGTAAAGAGGGTTGTTCTCCGGGAGATAACCAACTTTCCTTCTGATTTCAATCGACTGTTCCAGGATATCGAAACCGCAGACAGAAGCATCTCCGGAAGTAGGGGGGATAAAACAGGTAAGGATCTTCATCAGGGTGCTTTTTCCCGCACCGTTTGGTCCAAGCAGTCCGATAATCTCTCCTGGTTTTATCTCCAGTGAAATAGAATCCAGGGCTTTTTGCCTGCCATAAATTTTAGTAATGTTCCTAACGCTGATCGACATACCCGAAAATATATTTTCGGCAGCAAAGTTAGGAAAAATGTAATCAACCGTTGCAGGAACTATCTGACCAGAAACTTCCCGTAAACGGGTTTCCCGTCACCAGCTGATGTTTTTAGTAAATACAAACCCGGGGAAAAATCTTTTCTGAGAAGTGATATCGTCGTCTTATCCTGAACCTGCATTCGTTTTATCAGCCTTCCCATTTCGTTAAAAATCTGAACTTCCTGATTTATGCATATTCCCGGAGGAATATTCAGGACAGATCTATCAACCAACGGGTTTGGGATGATATTCATCGTATAGTGGGGTTTGTTCAAGTCCGGGACTGATACTTCTATATCGCAAGCTCCAATAATTATGTTATCGATCATCCAGCCTTCACGATTTGAAGGTATGTCATCACTCATAAAAGTGAACCGGATCATTATACTATCGACTGGAAAGTCCATTCCAACCGTTTTACTTACTGCATAATCAAAATGAAACCGGGAAAATATCCATCCATCCGATTTTCCACTTACTTTCTCGGGGTGGGTTGTGTATTGATGTGAATTGAGAGAGTAATCAGGGTCCCAATGTGGAAAAACAAATATAAAAACATTAAAACAAGAAGGGTCTCTGGTATCACACCAGGAATTTCCACCGTCTACTGAATATTCGACGATCCCGTAATCAAGAAGAGTATCGGTATCAAATTTGTGGATGAAAGAGAAGTAGGTTGCTAATCCGATCGGATTATTCCAAATGGAGTTCGAGTCTATCACAAAAGAGAAGATGGAGGTATTGTTTACAGGGTAAAAAAGAAGAGTATCGGTCACAATGGCTTGGGGAGTTGAGTAGGCTTCGTTAAACCAGGTTTTCTGGGGTGTCCCTATTTGCCAGATATCACCGGGTGAAGGATCAAGAAAAACGGGAATAGTGCTTTGTTCAAAAAAAATACTGTCCTGGGGAAGATAATTAATAATATTCTGGGAGTTACTGATCAGCACCAGGAGAGAAAAAATGATACCGAAAATTGTTTTCATAAGGTATGGGTTTTTAAACATTAGGAATGATTTTGTATGATCGGGAATGAGTTCAGTTTGACTTGTATATCTGCCAGACGGCTATCAGCATAGAGATGCATGAGATGGCGAAGAGTATTCGAAGAATGAGTTCAGACACACCAAGATCCCAGAGGCGGGCGATGTCATAGAAAACAAAGATTAAAAAGGTAAGGAAGATAAGTCCCCCATAGGATTTCTTCTTTTGGAGCCAGATGGTGATCCCAATGATGGCAATTACAAGTTCGATCAGAATGGAAAATGTTTGAATTGTATTCATGGGTCAGCAATTTTAAATAAAAGGTCACATAAAATATCCATTATTATCATCCACGGTTTAAATAAACGAAGATTGTATAGATATTTAATGCTGTTTTTTTGCTAAATATACGATAAAAATTGATGTTTGCTATATGGCATTCACAAATTTTACAAAATCTTCAAAGTGCTCTCTAATTCTTCCTGCCAGGAAATAGGGGAGACTCATCAGAAAGAACTTTTTTTTCCGGATGGTCTGAATCTGGCGGATGGATAATGGACCGGCATATAAACGCATAGCAAAGGGATGGGGAGATTCGTCCATGAACTGAAAAAGAGACCGGAGTCTTCCGGTTTCACCCTGTTTGATCTCTACAGGGATGACCTGGTCATGAAAAGGAACCACAAAATCAACCTCCGCGGTAGATTGCAACTTCGGACGTATCCAGAAATTTATCCTTTCATGAAGAGGATCAGTGGCGGCCAGTTCCTGTCCGGTAACCTGACGGGCGATCTGACCTTTGAAGAGGGTGCGCAGGTCGTCGGAATGATAAAGGTTTTTCTGTATGCCCGAAAAGTAATTAACCATTCCTACGTCGAGCATTTGAAGTCGTGGAGATCTGGATTTGTCCATTTTCATTGGGAAGCCGGTACTTGTAACCGGGTAGACAAGTTTCAACATATGAAGTTTTTCAAGTTGACGGAAAGATTCACCCATTTCGCGGCTCTGATAGGGAGCGTTGCCGAAATCCCTGAATTTTATCCGTGTCGCCGCATACGGGAAGGCATTCTGGAGGGTGAACCGGAGAAGGTGTCTTTTTTTATTGCTTCCTGAAAGCAGATCGATCTTCTCCTGGTGATATTCCAGGATCTGTTCATAAATGGGTTTTAATACCGACAGATTCCGGTCCTGGAGATACTGTCGGATTATTTCAGGCATTCCCCCGATCAGGGAATACAAATGAAATCTGTTTGTCAGTTTTTCGCGTATCTCTGATGGAACAGGTCCTCCCTGGTAGGATTCCACCAAATTATGATCTCCAAGTGCTTCCAGGAATTCGGAGAAGGAACATGGTGACAGGAAAAGCCGGATAAATGAATCAGGTTTCTCACTTATATTTCGTTCCAGCGATGGCAGTTGACAGGAAGAGGCTGCAAGGAGATACATATCCGGATGCCTGGGTTGGATTTCTTCCATCCATCGGAGTGCGGAAAGAGATTCGCTGATTTCATCCAGGAAGATCAGGGTACGTTTAATGGATTGAGACTTGCCGGTGAGGAAAAAGAGAGCTGAAAGAATTTCTTCCGCCGGTTCCTGTTTCAGGAAAACTTTTTGCCAGGTCGCTTCCCTGAGATCGATGTGAATCAGTTGTTGGAATTTCTTTGCAAATTTCACTGCGACAAAAGTCTTGCCTGTTCCAAACGCTCCTTCGATAATCATGGGTTTCCGGGGTAAGGTACCGGCCCATTTTTCAAGGTCTGATAATATTTTTCTTGGTATCATAATATCACAGAATAAAGGATAAATTTAATAAAAAATGTAACAGAATAAAGTATAATTGAAAATAATTTAAAATTCATCCTTCATTTGTTTGGCGGATCAAAAGAAACTGATTATTTTTGCACCCCTTTTCGAGAAGAAAAGGAATTAATTATCAAGAAATTTTAGATCAATGGATACCCTAAGTTACAAAACGATAAGTTCGAAATCATCCACGGTAAAAAAGGAGTGGTTACTTATCGATGCCGAAAACCAGGTGCTGGGCCGACTGGCCAGCAAAGCTGCCCGTTTATTACGGGGCAAGCTGAAGACAAGCTTTTCTCCCCATGTTGATTGCGGCGATAATGTCATTATCATCAATGCGGATAAGGTCAGGCTGACCGGGAAAAAACTATCGGATAAGATTTATCTGTCGCATTCGGGTTATCCCGGTGGTCAGAAAGAAATCTCGCCGGTTGAACTTTTCAAGAAGAAACCTGCAGCGGTTGTTGAAAAAGCAATAAAAGGCATGCTTCCAAAAAACCGCCTTGGAGCAGATCTGTTCCGCAATTTATATGTATATGCCGGTCCTGACCATCCCCATCAGGCTCAGCAGCCAAAAACGATCTCTTTAACATCAATCAGATAATATGGAAAGAATTAATGCCCTGGGCAGGAGAAAAACTGCCGTAGCCAGGATCTATCTCCAGGAAGGAAATGGCACCATTACGGTCAATAATCGCGACTTCAAGGATTATTTTCCTTCTCCGATCTTGCAGTTCAAGGTTACGGAACCTTTTGAAGCAACAAACACAACGGGAAAATACGACCTTAAGGTTACCCTTGATGGCGGCGGTATCCGCGGACAGGCAGAAGCCCTTGCCCATGCTATCTCACGAGCTTTGTGCAAGATCAGTGAAGAACATCGCCCCGCCTTAAAAGCTAAAGGATTGATGATGCGTGATCCCCGAATGGTTGAACGCAAGAAATTCGGGCAAAAGAAAGCCCGCAAAAGATTCCAGTTTAGTAAACGTTAATATTCTCCGGATATATAAAAGTAGGTTATGCCAAGAACGAATTTTGATACTTTATTAGAAGCCGGTGTTCATTTCGGACACCTCAGAAGAAAGTGGAATCCTGCCATGGCTCCATATATTTTTATGGAAAAGAACGGGATCCATATTATTGATCTTTACAAAACGATGGCAAAGATCGATGAAGCGGCCGCTGCGTTGAAACAAATAGCAAAATCGGGGAAAAAGATCCTTTTTGTCGCCACAAAAAAGCAGGCGAAAGAGATCGTTGCCGAACAAATCAAGCATGTCAACATGCCCTATGTAACCGAGCGATGGCCCGGTGGTATGCTTACCAATTTTGCTACCATCCGCAAGGCCGTCCGTAAAATGATCTCAATCGATAAACTGATGAGCAGTCCATCCTATACGAACCTTTCGAAAAAGGAACGGCTCACCATGACCCGTGAACGTGCCAAGCTTGAGAAAAACCTTGGTTCGATCGCCGATCTGAACCGCCTGCCGGCTGCCATATTTATCGTGGATATCCTGAAAGAACATATCGCGCTTGCAGAAGCAAGGAAATTAAACATACCTACCTTCGCTATTGTCGATACTAATTCTGATCCCCGCACGGTAGACTTTCCGATCCCTGCAAACGATGATGCTTCAAAATCTATCTCTCTGATCGTTGAGACGATTGTAAAAGCAATTGAAGAAGGATTGGTTGAACGCAAGCTCGACCGTGACAAGAAAGCTACAGAAGATGACAGAAGTGAGGAGGATATTGACCATATCCAGGATTCAGGATCATTTGAAGATGGTGAAATAGAAGAAATCGAAGGAGTAAAGCTCCCGCAAAAGGATTTTGAGGAAACAAAAGTAACCAAGTTAAAGAGCATGGTCAGCAGTGAAGAAGAAAAACCAAAAACTGCACGCAAGCGTATCAATAAACCCGTTGCGAAAAGTAACAAAAAGTAATACAATTAAGAATTAAGGATATGATCAATATTACAGCAGCAGATGTTAATAAATTGCGCCAGATGAGTGGTGCTGGTATGATGGACTGTAAAAAAGCCCTCCAGGAAACGGAAGGCGACTTCGAAAAAGCAATAGACTACCTGCGTAAAAAGGGACAGAAAGTAGCCGGGAAAAGGGCTGATCGTAATGCAAGCGAAGGATATGTGGTTGCTAAAACTACGGATGACAAAAATTATGCAGCCGTTGTCATGGTCAACTGCGAAACTGATTTTGTAGGAAAAACAGAGGATTTCCAGAATTTTGCAAAGGGCATAATGGACCTTGGTATTGAACATCGCATCAAAAATACCGGAGAACTGATGTCTCTTAAAATGGGAAACCATACGGTAGAAGATAAATTGAACGAACTCTTAGGCAAGACCGGTGAAAAAATTCAGATCGCTCACTATGAATTTATTGAAGCTCCTGTCGTTTTTGCTTATAACCATTTTGGGAATCGGTTGGCTACCATTCTCGGACTCAATACCAAAGATGGAATGAATATTCCGGAACTGGGACATGAACTTGCCATGCAGGTTGCTGCAATGAATCCTGTTGCCGTTGATAAGGAAAATGTGGCAAAAGAAATCATCGACCGGGAAATTGAAATCGGGAAAGAACAAGCCCGCCAGGAGGGAAAGCCAGAAGAAATGGTTGAAAAAATTGCCCTGGGTAAGTTGAATAAATTTTTCAAGGAAAACACCCTGGTCAATCAGGAGTTTGTCAAAGATTCCAAGAAAACGGTTGGACAATATATTTCTGAGCATGGGAAAGACGTCAAAGTTACTGGATTCAGACGTCTCCAGCTGGGTGCATAAATATAAATTCATTACATGAAAGGGGATTGTCTGTATCTTTCAGACGATCCCCTTTATTTTGACCAGTATGACAGGGGAAAAAGCGACAATCCGTCAAATGTTCAATGATATTTCCGGGAAGTATGATTTTCTGAACCATTTTCTCTCCATGGGGATCGACTATTCATGGCGGAAACGTCTTGTAAGGTTGCTTGGAAAGAAAAATCCCCGGAGCATCCTTGATGTCGCAACCGGAACCGGAGATCTGGCTATCGCTCTGGCAAAAATTAAACCGGAAAGGATCGTCGGGATCGATATATCTGAGAATATGCTGGCAGTCGGCAGTACTAAAGTTGAAAAACAGGGATTTGAAAGGTTGATCACACTGAGACAGGGCGACGCCGAAAAAATTCCATATCCGGACGACTCATTTGATGCAGTTACGGTAGGATTCGGTGTCAGAAATTTCGAAAATTTAACCCTCGGACTGACAGAGATGAAAAGAGTGCTTCGTCGCGGAGGTACCATGATAATCCTTGAATTCTCTCATCCCATCGCATTCCCGTTCAGGCAGTTATATCAGGGATATTCAGCCATATTCATTCCTTTGATCGGCAGGATTGTCTCCCGGAATAATCATGCTTATCGTTACTTACCTGATTCGGTCAAGTCATTTCCCGCCGGGAATGACTTTTTAAAGATTTTGGAGAATATTGGTATGGAAAATCCACATCAGATCATTCTTACACTGGGCGTTGCATCTATCTATATTGCCAACAAATAATTTGTCATGCCGCAATTTGGTTAAAATAAAACCTTTTAGATCACGTTATTAATCACAGTATAAATACAATCAATTCGTTGAAGTTTTTTCGTTTTATTTTACCTCTTCTTCTGGGTTTAATCGTCTTATTCCCATACCAGGCCCGGAGCCAGCGGAATGTAGTACTGAACATGCCCCGGTACGATGACGAATTGTTTCATTTTGGTTTTGTTCTGGCGGTGAACCAAAGCTTTGTTACCATCCAGCCGATCTCTGATCTCCGTACCCATATTTTTGACTCAACCTATCTTCCCGATATCCTCCCAACCCCTGATTCTGCAAGGGTATTATCAATCCAGGGACGTCCGATTCCCGGTTTTACCATAAGTATTGTCAGCGATCTGCGTCTCGGTAAGCGTTTTAATCTACGGTTTGTTCCCTCTCTTTCCTTTGGAGACCGTGACCTGTTCTATACCATACAGTCTTATCATAACGGAGATACGCTGCTCCAGGATTTCACGAAAAAAGTTCCTTCCACCTACATCAATTTCCCACTTGAATTTAAATTCAGATCGGCCCGTTATAATAATTTCGGTGTTTATCTTCTCGGAGGCGTTCAGTATACACTTGATCTTGCTTCGCAGGCAAAAAAGAGGGAGGAGAAGAACCGTGAGCAGAAAATCGTAAAATTCAACCAGAATGATATATATCTTGAAGCAGGGATCGGATTTGATTTCTATAACGAATGGTTCAAAATGGGTGTTGAACTTAAAATGATGTTCGGGCTGATGGATAACCTGACCCATGAAGGAAACATCTATACCGAATCCATCGATAAGCTCCATTCGAAAATCTTCCAGCTTTCTTTCACCTTTGAATAATCAGGGTTTTCATCCCTTTTATTATCTTTGCGGGTTCATATACGATGATCATGGAAAGAGTAGCCGTTTTCCCCGGATCATTTGATCCAATTACACGAGGTCATGAATCTGTCATCCGGCGGGCTCTCCCTTTGTTTGACCGGATCATCATTGCTATCGGAAAAAACCAGGAAAAAAAGTGCTATTTTCCTCTGAAACACAGGGTTAACTGGGTTTCACAGATTTTCAAAACAATCCCCAGCATCGAAATCCAGGTCTATGATGGACTTACGGTTGATTTTTGCCACAAAACCGGTGCTAAATTTATCCTGAGAGGACTCCGGACTTCGGCTGACTTTGAATTCGAACGAAGTATCGGACAGATGAATAAAGCTATGAATCCCGAAATTGAAACCGTTTTCCTGCTCTGTTCTCCCGAATTTGCTTCCCTGAGTTCATCCATTGTCAGAGACATATTCCGGAACGGGGGAAGAGTTGATCAATTCATTCCGGAGGGAATTATAATAAAATCCGAATGAAGCATTAAATGTTCAAATAGCCATATCAAAACTACGTTATACAAAGGATGGATGATATTAGTGGAAATCCGTCTGACCATGGAAATGAAAATTATTATCAAATGAAGCAGTCTCTTTTTATTGGTGTTTTCCTTTTATTGAACGCTCTTGTTACTGCACAGCAAGCGGTTATTACCGGTACTGCCCCGGGAGCCGAGGGAAAGACAATCATATTGTGTAAGTATGGTGATCTGATTACCCTGGAGGAGAAAGTACTCGACAGCGCAACCATTGACTCTGCCGGGAATTTTCAACTCTCCTGTACTCCCGGTGAGGCGATTTATGTGGCCATTTACATTGATTTTCATAAAACCGAAATGTTTATTGAAGCATCAAAGAAATATGGACTGAAAATTGCCCCGATGGATTACAATTACCGGGAGATAAATCCACTTCTCCATTCCCAGAATCTTCCTGCTGAAATAAAGGTCGATCTTGACGATTTGAATATCCTGATCACGGAATTTAATGCCATGTACGATGATTTTATTCTTCAGAATTTTGAGGCATTATACCGGGAAAGGAATAAAACAAAACTGGATTCTTTCCGGTTACAGGTCGGGGAGCGGTTTGGCAAGAGTGATCATACGTACTTCAATGAATATGTTTTTTACAAATTGGCTTCCATTGAGCAGCTGACACAGACCCTGAATCAATCTCAGCTTTCCGGGAAATACTTTATCGATAAACCTGTTCAGTATGAAAATATTGAATATATGGACTTTTTTAATAGCTTTTTCTCGAAATATATATCGGTAACTTCCAGGACTCTTCATTCGGTTGATTATACCCCGTTGCTGAAAGGTCCCGATGCGTATTTAAAACTAATGAAAACACTGTCGCAGGATACTATTCTGAAAAATGAACAGTTAAGGGAGCTGGTTCTGTTGAAAGGACTGATGGAATTTTATAACATGACGAACTTTAACCGGGAAGAGATATTAAATGTAATCCGCAGTATTCAGTCTCAATCGAAATATCCGGGAAATGTAAAAGTCGCTGAAGATATGGTGAAGCATTTCATGAAATTAAAAGTCGGCACCCAATCCCCGGATTTCAAGCTTTTTGATTTGCAAAAGCAACCGGTGTCCCTGAAGCATTTCAGGGGGAAACCGGTCCTGCTCTGGTTCTGGACAACTTATTGCCCTACCTGCCTGTTAGAGATGGATATCATCAAAACCCTTTATGATAAATACAAGGAAAAGGTTACCTTTATTGGAATCTCAGCAGACCGGGATTTTATCATGATGAAATATTTCCTTGAGAAGAAAAAGGATTATACCTGGACTTTTCTGCACATGGGTGATCAGATCCAATTGCTGAAAGATTATGATGTGAAGTCCTTCCCCTTGTTCGTACTGATCGATGAAGAAGGGGCAATTTATAAATACCCGGCAGAATTTCCAAGTGACGGACTGGAGGCATCCCTGGAAAAAATGCTTCCGTGAGAGAGGTTAGTGAAAGTGTGGTGAAAAAACGACTGAGTTATTGCATATGTTGGATTTTATGAAAAAAATGCTGGGCAACAAGTCCCAGCGCGATATTAAAGTGATAAATCCCATAGTCGCAAAGACCCTTGTGGCTTATGAGGCAATTAAACAGCTTTCCAATGATGGACTCCGGGAGAAGACGCTGGATTTCCGGAAAAGAATAAAGGATTTCCTGTCAGATAAGGAAAAGGAAATAGAAGAGATGAAAGCCAGGATCAATTCGGAAGATATCGAGATCGATGAAAAAGAGAAATTATATACCGATCTCGACCGGCTTGAAAAGGAGAGTTACGATCTGTCGCAGGAAGTCCTTCTTGATATTTTACCGGAAGCTTTCTCGGTGGTGAAAGAGACTGCGCGCAGGTTTTTTGAGAACGAATTTGTTGAAGTTACCGCAACCCAGTTTGACCGCGATCTGGCTGCAAAGAAGCCGAGTGTGGAGATTGACGGCGAAAAAGCCCGGTACAGCAGCAGTTGGATGGCGGGCGGAAACCGGATCAGGTGGGACATGGTACATTATGACTGTCAACTTATTGGTGGTGTCGTCCTTCATCAGGGGAAGATCGCGGAAATGGCAACAGGGGAGGGAAAGACCCTGGTCGCTACCTTACCTGTTTATCTGAATGCATTGCCTGGAAAAGGAGTTCATATCGTAACGGTAAACGATTATCTGGCCAAACGCGATTCGGAATGGATGGGAACCCTGTTTGAATTTCATGGACTGAAAGTCGATTGTATCGACCGGCATGAACCAAACAGTGAAGCCCGCAGGAATGCCTATCTGGCGGATATTACCTATGGAACGAATAATGAATTCGGGTTCGATTATCTTCGTGATAATATGACGGGAAACCCGGAAGAGCTCGTTCAACGGCCCCATAATTATGCTATCGTCGATGAGGTCGATTCCGTTCTTATCGACGATGCCCGTACGCCGCTTATCATTTCCGGTCCAACCCCGAAAGGAGAGAACCAGTTGTTTGATGATCTTAAGCAAAATGTCACCAAACTGTATAATGCACAACGCAACCTGGTTACCAAGCTTTTAGCCGATGCAAAGCTCCTTTCTGAGGATCCCAATAATGCGGAGAACATGAAAAAAGCCGGGGAACAACTTCTCCGCTCTCATCATGGATTACCAAAGAACAAGGCCCTGATAAAGTTCCTCAGCGAACCGGGCATGAAGACCCTCATGCAGAAAACAGAGAATTTCTACATGGCCGATCAGTCAAAGAATATGCACATTATCAATGACCCGTTGTATTTCGTCATTGATGAAAAAAACAATACCATTGAACTTACGGATCAGGGAATCGATCTTCTTACGGAATCATACGAAGAACCCCAGTTTTATATTCTCCCGGATATTGGCGCCGAGATAGCTGAAATGGAACGGCAAAACATGTCGGACATGGAAAAGCTTGAAAAGAAGGATGCGCTGATGCGGGAATACTCCATCAAGTCGGAGCGTGTTCATACGGTCAACCAGCTCCTGAAAGCCTATGCATTGTTTGAGAAAGATGTGGAGTATGTCGTCATTGATAACAAAGTAAAGATTGTCGATGAGCAAACCGGACGTATTCTTGAAGGGAGAAGATATTCCGAGGGATTGCATCAGGCGATAGAAGCTAAAGAAAATGTAAAGATAGAGGCAGCAACCCAGACTTATGCGACCATCACCCTCCAGAACTATTTCCGGATGTATAAAAAACTGGCCGGTATGACCGGTACTGCCGAAACAGAGGCCGGCGAATTCTGGGATATCTACAAGTTGGATGTGGTAGTCATTCCCACCAACAGGACGGTCGTTCGTGATGACCGGGAGGACTTGGTTTATAAGACGAAACGTGAAAAGTTCAATGCGGTTATTGAAGAAATTGAAAAGCTGATCGAAGGCGGCAGGCCGGTATTGGTTGGTACGACTTCAGTGGAAACATCAGAACTGCTGAGCCGCATGCTGAAACGTAAAAATATCTCTCATAATGTTCTGAATGCCAAGCTTCATGCCAAGGAAGCGGAAATTGTTGCACAGGCGGGATTGGCCGGTACAGTGACCATTGCCACCAACATGGCAGGGCGTGGGACCGATATTAAGCTTGGCTCCGGAGTCAAGGAAGCAGGTGGATTGGCCATCATTGGTACCGAACGTCACGAATCCCGCCGGGTTGACCGTCAGCTTCGCGGAAGAGCCGGGCGACAGGGAGATCCCGGCAGTTCACAGTTCTTCGTTTCGCTGGAAGATGATCTCATGCGGATGTTCGGATCGGAGCGTATTGCAAAGATTATGGACCGCATGGGCATCAAGGATGGAGAAGTTATCCAGCATTCAATGATCACCCGTTCTATTGAGCGAGCCCAGAAGAAAGTAGAGGAGAACAACTTTGGCATCCGCAAGCGGTTGCTCGAGTATGACGATGTAATGAATATCCAGCGGGAAGCTATCTATAAAAAACGTCATCATGCCCTGTTCGGCGACCGGCTTGCCGTCGATATCTCGAATATGATCTATGATGTTTGTGAAACAATCGTCCTGGATCATCAGGATAACCGCGATTTTGAAGGATATAAGCTGGACCTGTTAAAGAATTTTGCCATTGAATCACCCATCAATGACAAAGATTTCCTTTCCATGAACGGAATGGAAGTAATCGAGAAGTTATATAGTCATGTCTACAAAAAATACAAGATTAAGGGTGAGTCCATTGCACAACGGACCTTCCCGGTCATCCGGGACGTTTTCGAAAACGACACCAGGTACGAAAATATTGCTATTCCGGTAACGGATGGATTAAAAGTGATGCAGGTGGTGACAAACCTTCGGAAAGCCTATGAGGACAAAGGAAAAGAAGTCATGCTTTCTATTGAGAAAGGGGTCGTCCTGTCGATGATCGACAATGCATGGAAAGAACATCTGCGCGAGATGGATGATCTGAAGCAATCGGTACAAAATGCCGCCTATGAACAGAAAGATCCGTTGCTTATTTATAAATTTGAATCGTTCGAGCTTTTTAAGAGCATGGTTCAGCGGAACAGTAAAGAGATCTGTTCCTTCCTGATCAAGGCGGATGTCCCGATACAATCCGGAAATGTCAGGGAGGCACAGGCTCCGAGACGATTGGACAGGACAAGGATGAAAGAAGAACGGTCAGACCTGTTATCACAGGCACATGCCAATACCCAGGAAAAGACAAGACCCCAGCCGGTCAAGGTAGAGAAAAAAGTGGGGCGTAATGATCCTTGTCCCTGCGGAAGCGGTAAGAAATATAAGAACTGTCATGGATCAGGACAGAGTTAAACTGTTAAAGATCTAAAGATGAGCGTCTGATTATTAATCATTGCATAAAATATCCAATCAAATGAAATATCCATCCAAACATCGTTTATGCAAACCACGGATGATAATAATGGATATTCCATGTGACCAATGAAATATAAAATTATTAACACATGAAACTGCATCGCATCCTTCTGAAATTATCCGGTGAAGCCCTGGAGGGCAAACAGGGATATGGTATTGACCCATTGCGTCTTTCGGGTTACGCGGAAGAGATCAAATCGGTGGTTGATGAAAAGGTTCAGGTTGCGATCGTCATGGGAGGGGGAAATATTTTTCGCGGTCTGCAAGGCGCCACTGAGGGAATGGACAGGGTTCAGGGCGATTATATGGGTATGCTGGCTACGGTCATCAACAGTATGGCATTGCAATCTGCGCTTGAAAAGACCGGTCTAAAGGCAAAACTTCTTTCGGGGATTGCCATCGATCCGGTTTGTGAGGCAATGAGTCGCAGGCGGGCGATCGAATACCTGAACGGGGGAACCGTCGTGATCATAGCCGGTGGCACCGGTAATCCCTACTTTACTACGGATACTGCCTCCGCTCTCCGGGCTATTGAAATCATGGCAGATGCCATCGTAAAGGGAACCAGGGTTGACGGAGTTTATACTTCCGATCCGGAAAAAGATCCGAAAGCAAAAAAATTTGACTGTTTGAGTTTCGGGGAAGCCTATGAAAGAAACCTGAAAATCATGGATCTGACTGCTTTTACGCTTTGCAAGGAGAACAACCTTCCCATCATTGTGTTCAATATGAATGAAAAAGGGAATCTGAAACGATTGATCAGGGGCGAAAAAGTAGGAACCCTAGTCAGTTAACAAAAGAAAAAACCATCAGACAATGCACGAAGATATTGAATTTTGTTTGGAGGAAGCAAAAGAAGGAATGCAGAACACAATCCTTCACCTGGAAAAGGAATTTCAGAAGATACGAGCCGGGAAAGCCAGCAGCCAGATGCTTGAAGGTGTCAGGATCGATTATTACGGTGTTATGACCCCGATCGATCAGACAGCAAATATCAGTACCCCCGACGCCCGGCAGATCATTGTACAACCCTGGGATAAAAGTGTCCTCCCACTGATCGAGAAAGCGATCATGGCAGCCAACCTGGGCTTTAACCCAAAAAATGAAGGAGAGATCCTCAGGATAGTGGTTCCAGCCCTTACTGAAGAACGGCGCAGGGAACTGGTCAAGAGGGCAAAAACAGAAGCAGAAAACGCCAAGATCAGTATCCGGAATATACGCCGCAATGCCAATGAAACAGCTAAGAAACTAAAAAAAGAGGGAGTGCCCGAGGATGAAGTCGATAAACTCGAAACCGATATCCAGAAGATTACCGACGATTATAGCGAAAAAGTTGATAAGATCCTTGAAATCAAGGAAAAAGATATCATGACCGTCTGATATGAGTATTTCGTAAGAAATTTGGGAAAAGTTACTGGACGAGTTTATACCTTTTTTTATTTTTTGAGATTTATTTTCCGCTTTCCTTTTTTTGTTTCGGAAATAAAATGATATTCGTTGGATTTTTCTTTTAAATCGAGAGAAAGAATCTCTTCAGAATGATATTTTTTTGATTTTTGGCTGTGATTAGCATAAGTTGACCAACCGATATTATAATCTTCAGCCTGATCTCCATATACATCCCAACCTTTTCTTTTACCTCTGGCAAAAATTTCTAAAAAGGGTCCATTACTACATTTCTCAATTATTTCATATAATACTTCCGGTTTTCTAGAATGTTCTTGTTTTTGAGTTCTAATTATATTTACTTGCGACCGGCCTGGATCAAGGGTCCTAATGGATCCTCTAATACCGAAAAGAACAAGCTCAGTTGTGTTCCGAAAATAGAAACCGACACCTCTTCCGTCAGGTCCACCATCTTTCCGGATTTTGTGCCAAACAATGTTAGTTTTATATTGAAATCCCCATGCTTTCATAACTTCCAATCCTTCTTGCAACAAAGCATTTGGCACCCATAAGTACAAATGACTTTTCTCACCTGCTACAAAAGAAACCGGAATTTGTTCGATTTCTTCCAGAGATAGAGTCTCATATCTTGATAATCGTTTATGTTCAGGTGCGACTTTACCTGAACGATTATCGAATCTCCAAGGTGGATCAGCTAAAATAGTCCCATAACCAACCCGAGGAACTTTCTTGATAAAATCATTCGCAATAAAATATTCGTTGGAATCAACAGAATTCATCATACAATAATTTTGTTATGCCAAAAACTAAAATTGGGCATCCCCCGCCACTTCCTCCTTGAATTCGGGTCAAAAGCTTTGACATATGAGTAGTTGACTGACCATAAGAGGAACCTCTTCCAAGTTCATTAAAAATATCCTGAAGATGGTCACATCTGGTAATAATTACTCCTACGCTTATTGCTCGCAAATCAAATAAAAGTCTGAAATTGTTTAAATCCCTATCAAAAAATGGATCCTTGTTATTCCATTCAATTTCTAAAGCAACTCTATTTTTAAAGCAATCAACTTTATGCGTTGGGGAGTCCATTACTTCACTATCCACAGTGACAGATGTTTCAAATTCCTTTTCGACCCATCCTTTATCATATAAAACTTGATCTATTGCAGCAGCAACTTTAGATTTCCGCCCACCCGGGGTAGAAATCCAGCTTTTACATAATTTGAAGTTTATTAATAATGAACAAATATCTGACCATTCATTAGGAAAATCATTTTTCAATATAGCACAAGCGTGTTTCCATTCATGTACTTCAAACCTGTCTAATATCAATTTTGGAAGCAATTCTGTTCCCATTTTTTCATTATAATAATCCAATAACAAACTTAATAAAATTTTATATTCCAGTGACAACGTTATTAAAAGAACCTCAGACTGGTTTTGGACTAATAAACGACTATCTCATCAGTGAAGATCCAGCAAGGTTGCCCGGCGCCTTCATGCCAGGATGGACATCTTCCTATATTTTTTGCTTTGATCTTAACATATCTGGCAGTGGTTCCTTCCCTGAACTGAAAATTAAACGGGCGGATAAGAACCTGTTCCGTCTGTAATGGAATTTTATTCAAAACTTCATTGATTGAATGGTATTTTTTCCTGTCGGAAGAGAGGGAATATTCTACCAGTTCCGGAAGGAATATCCAGCTTTTCTGGTTATGAAGAAAGTTCATCTGTACGGAGGTAACAAGCATCTCTTTCCCGAGATCGATGATCACCTCGAGATCATTCCCGGAAAACCCCTGCCAATAACCGTCACGGTGATAACTCGACCCGCTTCGCAATCCATCGATCAGGGTGATTTTGCCCGATGCCGGATACCGGTAACTGTACTCTGAAAGGTAGGTCACCTTTTTTCCGAGGGCATTATGAAAGATGAAAGGCATCCCGGTAAATTTTTCCTTTAATTTTCCATCGACAAAAAGTCCAGCCTTGATATAGCAGTTCCCGCTGACTTCAAATGGCCTGGTATATACAGCCGAGGTTGGTTCCGGATCATCCCCGTTTAGGGTATAAACAATCGGAATATCCGGTTGTTCCGAAGAGAGAACAACCTTCATTGTATGGGTGTTCGGGTCAAACATGGTCGACACACCGGCTTTATATGAACCTTTGCAGTAATTGACATGCAACATATCAAGTCGTGCGAATTGTTTTTTTAATCTCATTCGGAAGTCATCCCAGTTTCTTTCCTTTTTTGGAGACCAGACGACTTCAGCCAGGGCGATCATCCGGGGGATTGCCATGTACTCGGCCTGAGCGATGGAAGGGATGAATTCTGCCCAGAGGTTTCCCTGTGCGCCGATAATAAATTTCTGTTGTTCCGGTGTCAGTTCCGGTGGCGTCGGTTCAAAAGAATAGACCTTCTTCAGGGTAACCGGAGCGCCGGTTGCCCTGGGCTCAAAGTCGGGATCGGCCTGGTAATAATCAAAATAGCAGTAGGAAGTTGGAGTCATGATCACGGGATGTCCTTGTTGTGCCGCTTCAATTCCTCCGTCAACACCCCGCCACGACATTACCGTGGCTTCCGGAGCCAGCCCTCCTTCCAGGATCTCATCCCAGCCGATGAGTTTTCGTCCTTTGGATACGATGAATTTTTCAATCCTTTTAATGAAATAACTTTGTAACTCTTTCTCGTCTTTCAGACCTTCGCCGGCGATACGAGCCTGGCATTTAGGACATTTCTTCCAATTGGTCTTATCGGCTTCATCGCCTCCCACATGAATATATCGTGAGGGGAACAGATCCATGACCTCAGTCAATACATCCTGGAGAAAGGTAAAGACAGAATCGTTACCTGCACAATAGATATCGGAATTAGGCCAGTAGCTACCCGGCGGAACGGAAAACGGACCTCCGGTACAGGAGAGTTCCGGATAAGCCGCAAGTACTTCAACGGAATGAGCAGGCATTTCTATCTCTGGGATTACCTCAATGAATCTCCGGGAGGCATAATGTACGATCTCCCGGATATCATCCTGAGTATAAAACCCCCCATAGGTAGCTTTTTCACCAGGTTTCTGTGACGGACGTTTATCCCAGGGCAGGTTTTCACGGTCGACCCGCCATGCACCGACTTCGGTGAGTTTTGGGTACTTTTTGATCTCGATCCTCCATCCGTTATCATCGGTAAGATGCCAGTGAAAGGTGTTCATCTTATACATAGCGATCAGATCGATATATCTTTTGATGAACTCCTTGGGAAAAAAATGTCTGGAGACGTCCAGGTGCATTCCGCGGTAAGGATACCTCGGATAATCTTTGATCTCGAGGCAGGGGATCTCAAATTTCTTACCGGTCAGGGGTTCTGAAAATTTCAATACTTCTTCAGGAAGCAACTGTAAAAGAGATTGAATTCCATAAAACAGGCCGGAGCCACTACTGCTTTCAATAAGGATCCGGTGCTTCATTACTTTAAGATTATACCCTTCATTTGGAATCTTTGATCCAGAAGTGCAAGAGAGAACGATTGCCGGAATATTCTTATCCTCTTTTGTCAGGATCCGGATCTGGAGGAACGGGCCTCCGGAAAATTTAAGCAGTTCGGAAAAATAAACAGCGATATTCTGCAAATCGTTATCGGTGGAAGATATCAGGATTGGAGTCTGTTCGTTAATCGTAAAACTACCGGTCATCATCTTAACAGAAACCGGTTTAGGAACAATAGTGATGGGGGAAGTCTCTGCTGATCCTGCTTGTAAATTATTTATTGATGCCAGGAAAAGTAAGAGCAGTGTAAGGATAAGTGATTTCTTCATTTGCCACGTGTTTTTATTTCAGGTTTTCATTGGGCTTTTCCATGATCTACAAATTTAAGAATCTTGTCGATGTCGCACTTCGTTTTTCTTTACTTTCGCAATAATTTTCTGAGAATCAAATATCATTGACATAAGGTAAATTCCGGATATGGATACAAAAAAGCATCGAGGAACTATTTTTCATTTTCCAAGGAATTTCTGGACGGCTATCTCGATGGAGTTTTTTGAGAGGGGCTCTTATTATGGGGTAATGTCAGTTCTGTCGGTTTACCTGGTCCTCTCAAGGGATAACGGCGGACTTGGTTTCTCAAAGGAGAGTGTGGGGGTCATAAAAAGCACCATTACTCCTTTGCTGTATTTTCTTCCGATATTATCCGGAGCCATCGGCGATCGGTTCGGTTATCGTAAAGTGCTTTTCTTTGCCTGTTTCACCATGAGTATCGGATATTTATGTGCCGGATTATCCTCGGCTTACGTGACTATCTTCGGCAGCTTATTGATGATGGCCCTCGGAGCAGGATTTTTCAAACCCATGATCTCCGGAACCATTGCACGCGTCACCAATGAATCAAATTCGACCGTTGGATTTGGAATTTACTATTGGTCGATCAATCTGGGAGCTTTCTTATTTCCCCTGATCCTGGTCCCGTATCTGAAATCTTTTTCCTACAACTATATTTTCTTTATGGCTTCCATAGGTACCGGCTCACTGCTTTTACTGAATTTTTTCATTTACAGGGAACCGACCGGTGAAAGGGTTATAAAGCCGCTCGGGACAGTATTCAGGGAGATGTTCAGCGTTTTGAAGGACTTCCGTTTTATTCTGATGATCGTGCTTTATTCCGGATTCTGGATCATGTATTTTCAGGTTTATGATTCGGTATTATGGTATCTGACCGAGAAAGTCGATATGACCTCCTTTAATAAACTGATCAACGGGTTCTTATCAATTTTTGTTTCAGATCCTCAGTGGAAGTTTGAGGCAGAGCATGTCACAGCGATGAATGCAGGAGCCATCATCCTTTTTCAGCTATTGGTATCCAGTCTGGTGCGAAAGACCAAACCGCTTCCTACAATGATCCTGGGAATTTCTCTAGGGTCGGTCGGTATGGCCACCCTTGCAATTTCTCCCAACTCATGGATATTCCTTCTGTCGATGTTTATCTTTACCCTGGGAGAGATGATTGCTCATCCCAAGTTTATTGCCTATGTCGGAATGATCGCACCCGATGATAAAAAAGCGCTTTATCAGGGTTATTCATTTCTCTATGGAGTCATCGGAAGCGGGGTGGGAGGGATTCTGGGCGCTGCCCTCTATGTCAGGTTTGTCGAAAAACTAAATCAACCTTCCTTACTATGGCTTACCTTTAGCATGATCGGTGTGTTGACCATTATAGGATTATTACTCTACAATCATTTTCTCGTATCCAGGAAATCCTGAGGCCGGAAACAATATAATTTTAATCCGGAAATGCTATCTGGTCTCCTTCCCCGGGAAATAAGGTTTGATAGTGAATGAATAGCTGTACTCTTTTGCCGGCAGGGTATATTTCTCATGGGTTCGGGCGCCCCAGCTGTCATCACCTCCGACACCCATCTGCCGGTAATCAATATTCAAATCGACAAAATCCTCTCTTTCCAGGTCATTCACATGCTTACAGCATTGCTTGAACCCGTTCATCTGTTCAAAAGTATAAGGGAGGGCGCTGAAACAGATATAAGGTTCCCCTGAAAAGCGTATCCCGAGGTTTTCGTTTTCGAGTGTAATCCAGCGAACATCCGTTTTATAGCCATTCTCCTGGGGGCGGACATAGGGGGTAAATTGCTCATAAACAGTGCTTTCGTACCTTCCTACAAATGCCGAAGTATTACGGTCCCAGTAATTTTCCCATGGACCGCGACCATACCAGGCGACTTTCTGAAAATCAGCACGGATCTGCATATTTAACCCGAATCTTGGCATATCGGGTATCTTTTCTCCGGCAGGTATGATCGTTGAGGTTATCCGGATCTCTCCCGAAGGGCTCACCTGGTAAATGACCTTTTCCGTGATATCTGATCCAGGGAAGCCGAAATTTACGACGATTTGGGTGTCCTCTCTTTTTGATTTGATATCGACGGAAGATACCGTGCGGTTCTCGCTGGCATCAAACCAGATCTTGCTCCGTTTGTACATCTTGCTGCCGATATCGTTATCGGTCAGAGCTCTCCGGAAGTTTGGCAGGGGTCCCCGGGTAAAGATCTCGGTTCCTGAAAATTCGTAGGAGTGGATTGTACCGGTCGACTTGTCAAACCGGAGGGAAAAATCTTTTCCCGTCAATTCGATCATTTCATTATTAGTTGTCAACTTCAGTGGTGGCTGATCCTCTTTAAATTCCTCTTCGGAAAGCCGGGTCCAGGGTAAAGAAAATTGTTCGGAAGCGAGAATATGACCTGATTCCAATAATCCCACCGTTGAGGTGGTTTTAAGATATACATTCAGGAAATACTCATTGTAAGGTAATATCTCCAGGTACTGTATGGGAAGTGAAATCAATCTTTTACCTTTAGGATCAATCGTAAAGCCGGGAATTTTTCCGGTGGAAACTTGTTTTCCATTGGCTGTGACCTCCCATTCGACCTCCGTCCCGTTGAGATCATAAAAATCATATTTGTTTATAATTTCCAGGGAAGGGATGGAAAGATCGCCCGGGACGAATTTTACAGACTGGTAAACTTTTTTTACCTCCCAATATGCAGGATGAGGTTTCCGGTCAGGCCAAACTATGCCGTTGCACATGAAATTCCCGTCGCTCGGCACATTGGCAGGACCATAATCACCGCCAAAGGCCCAGTACTCCCTTCCGGTTGAGTCTTGGGCATAAAGTCCCTGGTCTACCCAGTCCCAGATACAGCCGCCCTGTAACTGCGGATATTTCTCAATCATATCCCAATAATCCTGGAAGTTTCCTGTACTATTTCCCATTGAATGAGCGTATTCGCATAGGATCAACGGCCGGAATTGCCGGGTATATCCATAAAATCCGAGGTCCCATATGCCCCAGTACATCGGACAGAATATATCGGTGTTATAAGCCTGTTCGGCGCGTTCGTACTGTACAGGTCTTGACCGGTCACTCTTTTTTAACCATTCATAGGTCGATACAAAATTGCATCCATTTCCGGCCTCATTCCCAAGCGACCAGATCATCACCGACGGATGATTCTTATCCCGTCCGAACATCCTGGCTGTACGGTCAAGGTGTGCCTTCAGCCATTCCGGGTTATTCCCCAACGTCTTATCTGGATCATAACCCATTCCATGCGATTCTATGTTGGCTTCGTCGATCACATAAAGACCGTACTCATCACAGAGTTCATACCAGTAGGGATCATCAGGATAATGACAGGTTCGTACTGTATTGATGTTAGCTTCCTTCATCATTTTAATATCCTGGATCATCCTTTCTTCAGAGATCCAGTGACCCGTAACCGGGTCACTCTCGTGGCGGTTTACCCCTTTAAGTCTTACAGGGATCCCGTTTACCAGAAATAATCCATCTTTAACTTCCGAAGTCCGGAATCCGATCCGGCATCCGGTAGATTCAATCAGGTTCCCTTTTTTATCTTTCAGTGCGATCACCAGGTGGTAAAGGTTGGGCAGTTCCGCACTCCACTTCCGCGGATCCTGAATTTTTCTAGCATAGGTGAAAGTATCCTCGGTGGCGATTCCGACAGTTATCGGGATATTCTCCGTGAATAATGGATCTTTTGAATCCTTCGATTCATACAGTGATACGGATAATTTTCCGGTAAAGGCCCCAGATTTGTCATAGTTCTTTACAATAGTTGTCAATTTGAATAGTCCATTTTTATAATTATCCGTCAGGTCTCCGATGGCAAAGAAATCCCTGATACTGGTCTCCGGTGCTGCATAGAGATAAACATCGCGGTTAATACCGCTCATTCGCCACATATCCTGGCATTCGAGGTACGTTCCGTCGCACCATCGGTACACTTCTACACCCAGGGTATTTATTCCATCCCTGATGTATTGCGTAACGTTGAATTCAACCGGCGTCTTCCCGTCTTTTCCCATCCCGATCCTCTGATCATTCAGATAGACATACATAAATGACTTAACTGCTTCGAACCGCAAAAAGACCTGTTTTCCTTCCCATAGGTCCGGAAGGGTAAAATCTGTTCTGTAAGATGCAACAGGATTGTAATCTTGTGGCACATAAGGTGGATCGGGTTTCATAAGATGTTCAAACTCATATCCCGAGTTGGTATAGACCGGATATCCGTATCCCTGGATCTCAATGGTTGAGGGGACCTTAATATCCTTCCATCCGCTGACATCGAATGAATTAAGATAAAATTCTTCCGGTTTTTTTCCTGGATTTTCTGACCAATAGAACTTCCAGATCCCGTTCAGCATAAGAATATCGGATGATGAGATCCAATCATTTTTCAATGCTGCCTCTTCTGAATTATAGGGAAAAAATGTTGCACGGGGAGGTTCGTTATTAATACCGGTAAGCAGTGGATTTTCCCAGTCGGGTGGCGTCTGGGAGGAGGTGATCGTTGAGGAAATAAGTATTAATAAGATCAGGAGATGGGAAAATACTGAGGAATTTGAAACCTTGTTCATGGCACAAATGATTTGAAGATTACTTAATTAATCCGGTTATTTTACGGATCCGTTCCGCATCAGTCACCGTGATTGAATATTCCGGCCGGTCTGATTTCCCCATGGTGACGGCGGGTTGTAAAAACTGCATCCGGCTTTGTTCTTGTTTTTCAAGGTGGACATGAACCTCCGTCACACCCGTCTCCTTGATCAGTTCTGCAATATTATGTTCTTTAATTCCGCCACCCGGCATGATGATTATTCGGCCCGAAGCGCGTTCTCTCAGTGACCGGATAAGAGCAACCCCTTCCATCGCACTATTCTGTTGTCCGGAGGTAAGGATACGATCTACTCCCAGGGTGACCAGTTCTTCCAGGGCAAAAAATGGATCGGCGGTCATGTCGAAGGCACGATGACAGGTAATTTTCATAGGGTGGGAAAGGTCAGTCAACAGTTTCATACGTTCCTTATCGATGGTTCCGTCCGGTCGTAAGATACCGAAAACGACCCCATCGGCTCCCAGGGTCTTCGCGATCAGGATATCCTGTTTCATGATCTCAAATTCCATATCGGAATAAAGAAAATCGGCTCCCCGGGGACGGATCATGACGAATAGACCGATATGAAGATATTTTCGTGCTTGCTGAATGGTTCCTGCACTCGGTGTACAACCGCCTTCCGGAAGGTTTTCACAGAGTTCAACCCGGTCGGCACCCCCTTTCTGCGCTTCAATTGCAGAGACAGCCGAATTAACACAGGCTTCAAGTTTCATATTGGAATAATATCACATACATTCATAGATGGAGATCTCTATAACGAAAGTCCATTACTTCAATCGCAATCGGAGACCTTCAGAACAATTTTGACAAATATCGATTTTTTCGCGTTCATACAGGATCTGTTTTCGAAAAAGGTCGGTCATTTTACTTTTCCAAATAGTAGAAAGAGGATCTGCCGTCATTTCGCCCAACTGGTGATGTGCATCTTTATCATAACAACAGGGAACGACTTTTCCGTCCCAGGTGATGACACAACTACTCCACATTCTGAAACAATGACGGGGCAAGGTATTTTTAATCCGGTACCTGACAGAGGAACCGGAAACATCAGGAATTCTCCGATACCTCGAATACTTATCCACTTCAGGCATCAACGGATTTCCATCCTGGTAACGGTAAAATTGAGCGGATTTGAACTCAACTTTATCAACGCCAAGTTTTTTCCCAAGCTTTTTAATTTCATCCATCTGATGCTGATTGGTTTTTAGAACTAAAAACTGGATGACCAGATATGGTTTGGATGAATGTAATTCTCTTTTCGCTTTGACCAATTTGGCTATTCCATTGACTACCGTATTGAATGATCCTCCTGCACGGTAGGACTCATAGGCTTTCTGATCCGTCCCGTCGAGGGAAATAATAAGTTTGTTCAAACCCGACTTCACGGTTTCGGAAGCAGTTTCATCAGAAAGATAGTGTCCGTTCGTTGAGGAGATCACATACATTTTTTTAGACCGGGCATATTTAATAAAGTCAAAAAGCCGGGGATTCAGGTAAGGCTCTCCCTGGAAGTATAAATTAAGATAACCGGTGAATGGCGAAAGCTGGTCGATGACAGAATAAAACAGTTGTTCCTCCATGAAACCACGCGGACGGGTCAGAACTTCCTGGCCGGAAGGGCATTCAGGACAATGAAGATTACACCTGTTGGCAGGCTCTATGCTGGTAGCCAGCGGATATCCCCAATGAAAAACAGTGCTTATAAGGCGTGAAATATAATATCCGGAAATAATCTTTAAAAGATTGATGAACCGGGTCAGAAATATTGTCAGAGGGCGTTTGATTTTGTTTGATTCTCCCTGGTCACTTCTTGTTCAGAAGGGATCGCTTGCTTACAGGCTTTCTCTTTCTTTTTCTTCTTTCTCTTTTCGAAGAGAGATTTACCGGCGGAGATTGCTTTTGAAATGAGATCAGAGCGGGTCGAAAACTCCTGTATCAGACTGCTGGTCATATTACGGAATGTCAGCCTGTTGATAAGATGCCTGTAACCGGAACGAATGGACTCTTCCGTTCTCATGATCTCGACATCCAGTTTTGCCTTGGCCAGTTCAATATCACGAAGCGACCGTATACGTTTTAATGGCAGCCGATTACTATTATTGCTCTTCATTTTTTTCATCCATTAAAACTTTGGTTATTTGACGGATTATGGGGTTTGTGATGAACTGAGTACGAAAGATAACAATAATCAAACCTGCCAGGAAATAGATGCCGCCAATAATCAATGCCCCGGCGTACATAGGACCGACTGTGGCGCCATACCAATAAATGAACGAGAAGGAGAGGAATAATATAAAGAACATGAGTAGAATGAAAAGGATCACGCTGAACAGAATAAGAGATGCTATTTTAGCAATTTTCTCCGTGAGGATCAGCTTAAGCATATCGATCCTCAGGTTAACATATTTTTTGACATTTTCCGTCAGTTCGGAAAAATTGTCAGAGAGTTTATTCCCGGATTCCATTTGTTTCTTTTCGGATTTTGGTTTAATTGGTTTGGTTGTCCGGAGTGCTTTCCACGGCCGGTTCTGAATCACAGGGCCGGAACTTGTCAGAAAATTCTTTCTCCATCGACTCTGCCAGATGAATTACTTTCTTTCTGATCCGTTGCCTTGTTTTTGAACCCTTTGCAGGAGCGATCAGCATCCCGATCCCAATCCCGGCTGCCAGGCCAAGAGCGATTGCGATGAGAAATCTTGAATTTGATTTTGCCATAATGATTGTAAAATTACGTTTTTTCTGTCATTTTCCTGACAAGACGGAAATTACTTAAAAACTCTGATGCCAGAATGCGAAGAAATGCATATCCCGGTACAGCGACGATCATGGCCGGTATTCCTCCGATACTCCCGGCCGAAATGATAACAAGAAATATTTCCACCGGATGCGCTTTCACACTTTTACCCTGGATCAGTGGCGCATATAAGACATTGTCGAGTATAATGACAAGAAGCATCCCAAACAGGATCTTCAGGGCAATGGACAGGATCGCTCCATAAAGACCCGCACTGATGACACCGGTTACCCCAAGCAGGATTCCCGTGATCACCGCGATGATCGGACCAATATACGGAATGATGTTGACGATTCCTCCAAAAAAGGCGATCACCAGGGCTCCGTGAACTCCGAAAATCGATAAGACAATGGCATAGGAAGCAATCATAGCTAACACATTAATGATCAATCCGATGAAATACCTCGAAAGCAGGATTTTACTCTTTTGCATCACATTTTTTGCATGATCGCCATATTTCTCAGGAATCAAAAGTAACAATACACGCGGAAGCATCTTCACATCATAGAGGAAGAAAAACGAAAGAAAAAGTACGGAAAATAAATAGAAGAAAAAATTTCCTGTAAAAGTAATCAGAGAGCCGAGGACATTGGAGAAAATCCCGATATTCAGCATCCCGGTAACATTTTCCTTCAAAATGGTCTCGATAGTCGATCCTCTCGACATAATGCCGAAGCTGACCAGCGACTCTTCAAGCCAGTTGATCTCCGCCTGATAATAGGTCATGAGTTTACTTCCATCGATGGTTGAGATCATGGCCGCTTCCTGAACCACCAGGGGGATGAAGAAACTGATCAGGCCAAGGAAGAGGGCGAGGATCAGTATCAGGGTTAAGGCAACACTCAAGGCATGGGGAAATTTCAGTTTTTTTATCCGTATCTTATCAAAAAGCTCAACCAGCGGGTATCCGGTGATTGAAATGACACCGGCGATCACGATCACGATGATGATTTCGGAAAAATACCAGACCAGAAATCCGACGGTAAGGGAGATCAGGATAAGAAAGAATAGTTTATAACGCTGATACAACTCAGACATAGGATATATTTTATCTGACAAACCTAAGATATTTTAGCATAAAAGTCAAGGAAAATGCTATCCTGATCCATATTGATCCATTCCGCGACAGGTCAGGATGTAGTGAAGCTAGTCCAGATCGGAAAGAGGGAAGAAGACCGATACTTTATAGGCAAAGTTGTTGCCTGCATCATCAAAAGAGTAAGGTCCCCAACGATAAAAAGCACCGATTCCGACCTTGAATAGCTTTAAATTGACCAGGTTATTGATCAGTAATCCGGATTCGTAGTATCCGAGATTCATCTCACGGATACCATCAAGACTGGAATATCTCTCCTTATGGGCAAGCCAGCCAATTCCGAAATTCTGTGCCAGGGCGAATTCCGGATGAAACCATTTTCTGGATTTTATCAGGAGAGAACCAAAATCGTGATACAGGTACAATGCAAGATAGGAATTCGACAGGAATTCATTCATCCTCATGGTGGCAAAGCTGTACGGGGCAAAAAAGGTGACGAGACGGTAGCTGGCATTTCCGTAATAGAGATTGCATGCCGGAATGGGTACGTCAATATATCCGGCATTAAACTGGAATGACAGTTTCCCAAGGAACTTGATATTGAAAGTCTTTCTGATCTTAAGGTCAAAACGGTTATAGTCATATTCTCCTTTCAGAAAGTTTTTGATACCCCGGGTATATTGGAACCAAACAGTAGGATATTGTGTACCGAGGGAGATCCTTGCCTTGGTGGTCTGTACAAATTTTTCACCATAGGCCCACTTTAGTCCGGCGGTAATTTCGGTAAAATGAAATTGATCCTGCAGGATGATGGTATTGTCTACCCGGGTGATGAAATCGTAGGTTCCGGTCTTTTTATTGTTATTGTTGAGACCCAGGTTGAACAGTACATATTTCAGGGCCCGGAAGGTAAAAGAAATTTTATAGGTCTCGGTCAGGTCCATCCGTTTGATGAGCAATGACCTGAAATTTCCATCCAGCAGGGACTCGTAATTATTAGGAAAACGGACCCCACCCGACTCAATCAGGTCCATACTATAAGCAGCTTCAATACGGAAGTCGTGCAGGCGGCTAACCAGGAAACTAACATCTCCCCCGAATTTCGAAGTAAAGCTTCCCAAAGCGTATTGATAAAAACCTCCGATCTTGAACCATGTTGAAAGACGATCGTTGGTGTGCAATCCGATCCCGAGCACAAGGCCTTCATAGGCTGAATATCCAACCAGACGGGCGATATCGATATCGATAGGGCCAAGCGGCAGCCGGCCTGAGATAAGGGTAAGGAGGGTCTTCGAGATTTTATCGAAATTGATGACTTTACCGACACTGTCAATAACTTTGTAAGTCTGGCGGTCTTTCGGGGTCAGGGTATCGACACGGTACTGGTTCCAGAAAGCTTCATTGCGAGAAGTGGCATCGATGTCGACATCGATGTCAAGATTACTGAATTCCCGCCTTACAAGGTCAGGATTCAACCTGATATCGCGTATATAACTCCTTCCGCTTCCGACGAGTAAATACTTCCCCATGCGTAAATTATTAAAAGAGATATCGGTGTTCAGCTGAACGGGGAACCATTGTTGTTCGTCAATAAACTCGTACAACTGGTTGATCCGGATGACCATTCCGTTTTCGGTGCGAGAGGGCCTTGCCGAAACATTCTGAATGGCCCACCGGTTCGTGTTGATGGCAATTGTTCCGGTCAGTCCTTGAAAATTGGTTCCTCTTTTTGGCCTGAAGGAAAGGATATAAACCGTATCCCGCCCGGAATAGGTAGTATCTTCCAGTTTAAAGAAATATTTCCCAAGACTTCCGGTGCCGATCGGGTTAACGTATTCTTTCTGGAAAATGGTAATAAATGGCCGGTAAAATGAAAATGACTGGATCTGAGTGGTCAGAAATACCATCAGAGGATCTTTAAATCCTGACATCTTGGTAGCGATCACCCGGTTGTAGTTCTTATCCGGATAAAGAAACTTTCGTTTGGTGACGTTTTCCATCAGGAAAAGATATTGAGATCCGACCAGGTTTTCAATCAATATTTTAGCTGAATCAATCCTGGCCGAATCCAGCTTCAGGGAGTCGGCTGCTACAGGGATGTCCATCTCTGCGATCTTGATCTGCCTCATCATCGAAGTGTCGATCAGTACCGAGAAATCTTCTTTCACCGAGGTGTCGGAATCCAGGGTAAAAATAGTCTTGTCGTAGGAAGTGTAAGAAAATGATTTTATCTTTTCAGGATCGTTGATTTCACGGTTCTCGATCACATTACGGATGATGCGGTGCGCGGGATTTATTCCGGGTAAAATCTCCACCTCCCGCAGATCGATCTCTTTCTGGGTCATCTGCAGCAACAGGTTCGACGTTTTACTTTCCACCTGATACGTGAGCTTCTGATAACCGACATAGGAACAGTCGAGTGTCCTGACTTTCTGATTTGATCGGAGTTTAAATTTTCCGTCGATGTCGGTCGTCCCCCCCGAATTGCTGTTGTTGATGATGATGTTTACAAAAGCCATGGGTGCGCGCGACCTGGCATCGATGATCTTTCCGGATACATAGTATAGGTCCTGGCACAATCCGCGAAAGAACGAAAATGAGATGAGTAAGGTCAGGAGGATCGTCCGGCGATTCATTCATTTAAACCTTTCGTCAAAGATAAGAATCCTGTATAAGGTGTAAAAAAATTCCTTAATTTCCCCATCAAATTCTTATACTTGAATAAATCCGATCCACGCGATTATCTTGCAAAAACCATTTCCGGTCTGGAGCCGGCTCTGGCCACGGAGTTGGAAGAACTTGGCGCCGCTGAAGTTAAAATCCTGAAGAGGGCAGTATCCTTTAAAGGAGACGACCGCCTTCTTTACCGTGTCAATTACTCCTGCCGCACGGCCTTAAGGATACTGGTTCCGCTACTGATATTTGAAATCAAGGAACAGAAGGACTTCTATGATCACCTTCATGCATTCCCCTGGGAGGATTTCCTTGATCCGTCACAAACACTGGCAGTCGATGCCGTCATCTCCTATACCTACTTTACCAATTCACAATATGTCGCACAGAAATCCAAGGACGCTATCGTCGACCGGCTGAGGGAAAAACTGGGAAAGCGGCCTTCGGTCGATCTTGATGATCCCGATTTAAGAGTCAGCGTCCACTTATATAAGGACTTGTGCACGGTCTCCCTCGACAGTTCCGGATCGACCCTGAATAAACGTGGTTATCGTAAATCCACAGGTCTGGCGCCAATCAACGAAGTGCTTGCGGCAGGGTTACTGAGATTATCGGATTGGGATAAAGTCACGCCTCTTACAGATCCCATGTGCGGATCAGGTACTTTTCTCATTGAGGCGGTCATGGCTTCCCGGAACATTCCTTCCGGTCATTGCCGTTCCGGCTATGGATTTATGAAGTGGAGGGATTTTGATCAGGAATTGTGGAAATCGGTCAAAGAAGAAGCCGACCGGGGTATTTTGCCGGCAGGCGCTCCGGTCGCCGGCATGGATCGCAACAGCCGGGCGATTGCTTCGGCGATGGAAAATATCCGGGCTGCCGGCCTGGAGAGTGATATCCGGCTTGAGCAAATCTCATTTGAGGATTCGCCGATCCCTTCTTCCGGAGGATTTATCATAATGAATCCACCTTATGATGAACGGTTAAAACTGGAGGATAACATCGCTTTCTATAAAATGATCGGAAACGTACTAAAGCGCAATTACAGCGGATTTCATGCCTGGCTTATCTCAGCCGATCTGGACGCCATCAAATTCATCGGGTTGAGGCCATTTAAAAAAGTCATCGTTTTCAATGGTCCGCTGGAGTGCAGGTTTGTCGGATATGACCTTTATGAAGGGAAAAAGGTTATCAACAGTACTCCATAGGCTGATTTAATAATCTTTAATTTTACTGAATTATCAATTTCAAAAGATATGCCAAAAATTCAAAAAATCGGAGTTGTTACTTCCGGTGGTGATTCGCCGGGTATGAATGCCGCCATTCGCGCCGTTGTCCGGACAAGTATTTTCTACGGTCTGGATGTCTTCGGAATTTACCGCGGCTATCAGGGGTTGATAGAGGGGGAGATTGAGCCGATGTTCAGCCATTCGGTCAGTAATATCATCCAACGGGGAGGGACCATCCTGAAGACGGCGAGAAGCGAACAGTTTCTGACTTATGAAGGGAGATCGAAGGCATATCAGAACCTGAAGGATAATAAGATTGATGCCCTGGTGGTCATCGGCGGAAACGGCACCTTTACCGGAGCTTCAATCTTTGAGAAGGAGTTCGGTTTCCCCATCATCGGATTGCCGGGAACCATCGACAACGATCTCTTCGGAACCGATGCGACCATTGGTTATGATACGGCAATAAATACGGTTGTTGAAGCTGCCGACAAGATCCGTGATACCGCGACCTCACATAACCGGCTTTTTTTCATTGAAGTGATGGGCCGTGATGCGGGTTTCATCGCCCTCAGAAGCGGGATCGCCTGCGGAGCGGAATTCATCCTTGTTCCGGAAACCACGACCTATATCGATAACCTTGCCCGGCTGCTGAAGCATGGCTGGCGCAGAAACAAGACCTCCGGGATCGTGGTTGTGGCAGAAGGGGATGATGAAGGAGGCGCTTACGAGATCGCCCGGAAGGTAAAGGAAAAACTACCCGAACTCGATACCCGGGTGACCGTACTCGGTCATATCCAGCGGGGAGGATCTCCCAGTGCTTTCGACCGTGTGTTGGCCAGTACTCTCGGACATGTCGCCGTGAAAGCGCTGCTGGATGGGCAGTACGGAGTCATGGTCGGGATCTTAGACAAAAAAGAGATCTTTACTCCGTTTGAAAAAGCCATCAAACACCACAAGGATATCAACCACGAACTGCTTGAGATGTCGCGGATTCTTGCGCTTTAACCCAATTATCCCTTTTTTCCTTTGGAACGGATAACCCTTTTCGCCGATATTTTGCTGCCGTTACCCGTCGCGGGGACATTTACCTATGAGGTTCCGCAGGAATTTCATGACCGGATCGTAACCGGGATCCGGGTCGTGGTTCAGTTCGGTTCAAGGAAGATATACACGGGACTGGTTTGCAGGATCCATCAGAATCGGCCGGAAAACTATATTGCAAAAAATATTCTTTCCGTTCTGGATGAACATCCGGTCGTCGTTCCCGGACAGATAGAATTCTGGGAATGGATAGCATCATATTATCTCTGTACCACCGGAGAGGTCATGAATGCAGCCCTCCCGTCGGCTTTCAAGCTTGCAAGCGAGACAAAGATCATACGGCATCCGGCCTTTACGGGAGATTTCTCGAATATGAACGAAAAAGAGATCATGCTCTTCGAAGCGCTGCATAACAGAAGAATCATTGAGATCAACGATGTAGCAAAGATCATCGGGCAGCAAAAGATCATTCCCGTCATCAAGACAATGATCGAAAAAGGGATCGTCATGCTGGAAGAAGAGCTGAAAGACCGTTACAAACCCAAAAAAGAGACCTTTGTCAGGCTGACCTCTCCATACCTGCAGGAAGAAGAAAAACTGAAAGAGTTGTTCGATTTGCTGGAAAGGAAAGCAAAAAAACAACTGGAAATGTTGATGACCTGGGTTCACCTGTCTGATTACGGATCGGATAAGATGAAAGAGGTTACCCGCCCGGAGCTCCTGAAGAGATCAGCGGGGACACCTTCTGTGATAGATGGCCTTATCCGTAAAAAGGTGTTTGAGATCTATGAAAAAGTCGTCAGCAGGATCGATACTTTCAAGGATGCCGTTTCTTCAGATACTATTGCGTTGACGGCGGTGCAACAAACCGTTCTGGAACGCATTAAAGAATCATTTAAATCGAAGGAAGTCGTGTTGCTCCACGGGGTCACCTCCAGCGGGAAGACCGAGATTTATATCAAACTGATCCGGGAGACGATAGATCAGGGCAAACAGGTACTTTATCTCCTTCCGGAGATTGCGCTGACTACCCAGATCATCAACAGGCTTCGTAAATATTTCGGCGACCGCGTGGGGGTCTATCATTCGCGGTTCAATGAAAATGAACGGGCAGAGATCTGGAATAAAGTGATGTTCACACCCTCTGACCCGTCCGGCAAAGATCGTTATGATATCATTCTTGGCGCCCGGTCGGGAGTGTTCCTTCCCTTTTCCAGACTCGGACTGGTCATTGTGGACGAAGAGCACGACTCCTCCTTTAAACAGATCGATCCGGCTCCCCGTTACCAGGGCAAGGATGTGGCGCTATACCTTGCACATCTGCACAGAGCCAGGGTAGTACTCGGCTCGGCAACCCCATCCATTGAAAGCTATTTCAACGCCCGGCAGGGAAAATTTGCGCTGGTCGAAATCATGGAGAGATACGGGGAAATGGAGCTGCCGGGGATACAGGTAGTGGATGTCAGACAGGAAACCCGCCGGAAGACGATGCGGTCACATTTTTCTTCCGTCTTATTAGCTCAACTGGAATACGCATTGGCAAATAAAGAGCAGTCCATTCTCTTTCAGAACAGAAGAGGTTTCTCGCTAAGGCTGGAATGTGAGACCTGCAACTGGATGCCGACCTGCAGGAACTGTGATGTTACGCTGGTTTATCATAAAAAACTAAACCAATTACGCTGTCATTACTGCGGATTCGTTGCCCAGGTTCCGGAGAAATGTCCGGAATGTCAGGGGATTCAGATCAAGATGCGTGGATTCGGAACCGAAAAGATCGAGGAGGAATTAGGCATTCTCTTCCCGAAAGCCAGGATCACGAGGATGGATCTTGATACCACCCGTTCGCGGCATTCGTATCATCAGATCATAACCGATTTCGAAGAGCAGAAGATCGATATCCTGGTCGGGACCCAGATGGTGACCAAGGGACTGGACTTCGATAATGTCAGTACCGTCTGTATCCTGAATGCGGATAACATGCTGAACTTCCCCGATTTCCGAGCCGCGGAACGCGGTTTTCAGCTTATGGCCCAGGTCAGCGGACGGTCAGGCAGAAAGAACAAGCAGGGAACGGTCATCATCCAGACATTCAATCCCGCTCACCCAATCATCAGGGATGTCGTCAATCATGATTATACATCCATGTATAAGCAACAGCTTTATGACAGGCAAAAATTCAATTATCCTCCATTCTCCAGGCTGATACTTATCAGGTTGAAACATAAAGACCCGAAGATCCTTAACCATGCTTCCGACGCCCTGGCGGTCAACCTGCGCAAGACTTTCGGGAAAAGAATTCTCGGACCCGAATTCCCGGTGGTTTCAAAAATAATGAACCAGTATATCAAACATATCCTGATCAAGATCGAAAGGGATGCCTCTCTTTCAGCGATGAAGCATAAGATCATGGAGGAGATCGAAAACTTCCGGAAGCAAAAGCTCTATGCGCAGCTCAGAATAATCACCGATGTTGATCCGCAGTAGTATCCAGTACAAGAAACAGATCTTCCTTGTCTTTTTTCATGAGGTATTTCTCCCTGGCAAACCGCTCCAGCCGGGCGCTGTCGGTCATCAGTTGTTTTAAAAGGGTTGAATCATTCCGGATCTCCTTAAGGAAAAAGTCTTTCTCCTGGTTGAGTTCATTCAACTTCTGCTGCATCCGTTGGCGGGTCAGGATATTGTTACTGTCGAAGAATATCATCCACGCAGCAAAGATAAGGATGGTGATGAAGTATTTGTTGATGAAAATTCTCAATATTTTTTTCAAGACGGAATTCATCCTGGACGGAAATTTTCAGTGATAAAAATACAAAATAATATCATGGGAGCAGATAGATTCTTTGTAAACTTTCATAGAAAACTCATTTTGATCTCTTGAGACGAATTTCTTCTTTTTCTGAATTTCCCGCCAAGGATTAGTGCAACAGGAATGGAAGTCCATTTATTATTCAATCTTTAATATGATTTTAAAAAACTTGCTTTTTAATTATTTATGTTATATATTTGAGAGGTTCGAATTTAAAAAAAATATCCACTGTCTTCATTCAGATAAACCCTGAATGATAATAATTGATATTCCGTGTAACAATTGAATTTAAAATTATTACCATATGAAAACAAGTAGAAACAAAAAATTAGTAAAAACGTTCAGCACGTTTTTAATTATGATGTTCTTTCTTTTGACCGGAATGCCGACGTTTTCACAAATTGTAAACAGTTGGGATGGCGATTGGATGTCTCCTCATGGTCAGTACCGGTTTCTAAATTTATTTGTGAATATCATTTATAATGAAGGTACCGATCTTCAACCAGCGGTTGCAGAATGGCCCCTGGCAACTGTTGAAGGAATCAATAACGACGCTATCCCAACTTATCTTAGCGATTCCCATCCTGATATTCTCGATCCTGAATTCATTAATCCGTCTTCAGTCCACGGAAGCATGACCAGAAAATATTACGAAGCCTCATTAGGCCCCTCTGTTGGTGAACTAGTGCTGTTAGGGGACTATGTTGTTGTAAATATATTGCAATCTCACATCACTCCGGGTAGTTTTGATGATCATTTTGGAGCAGGAGATTTAATAGAAGCCTGCATTACGTTAATAAATAACCAGGGAGGATTATCAACTTTATTTGGTCACAATAGTATTTTACATTATGATTCACCAAATGATCCTAATAATCGCGATGGATTTATCGATTTTGTGCAGGTCTGTGTCCGAAATGGAACACATGATTATGGCGATTTTGAGCCGGGGGGAGGTACTTCATCCAACTCATCAAATTTGGAGATAACAATGCTGGATTATGAAGAAGACGATTATAATGATTACCAGATGAAGAACTGGTCTTATAATTGTATTGGTTCAAGCGATTATTCCAAAAATTATAACGGGGTTACATATCATGAATTTTCGCACCAACTTTTTGGTGGAAATAATTTCCACACTTCTGGCGGAAGCACGGGTAGCGATGGGGGAATTACGTTTCTTGGCAATCAGGGAGGTTATGGACTCATGGGCGGGGGAAATACAGGACTTATTTCCTGTAACGGATTCGAACGATGGAGAATGTATTGGAAAAGTGAAACCTATAACACTACAGGTGAATATATTGCTGCAAATAACCAGGTCAGTGATATATCAAGGTCGGATGGCTCAAAAACATTCCTGCTCAGGGATTTTTTAACAACTGGAGATGCAATCAGAATAAAATTACCTTATAAAGATGCTGCCGGATTGAATCAATATATCTGGCTAGAGAACCATAAGTCAGAAACCAATGGCAAGCTGGATTTTTTAATCTGGTATAAGCCTTCTGGTTGCAGACCACATGGGAAATCGGGAATTTATGCCTATTATCAAGTTGGTAAAGATATTCTTTCAGGCCTGCTTAACGAAGTATACCCTCCTACAGGTCAGGCGGATAATCTTAAAATCATCAGCGCTGAAGGAAATTTCGATTGTATCCGTGATAATGATTATAATACTAATTGTGTCGGAACGGGTGTTTATACTTCACATGATGGTCAACCTAATCCGTTTCTGGGTTATAATGATGTCATGCGACATGCCAATGAATCAGGTCAGGTAAATCCCGATATACTCCAGACTAGAGATTTTTATTTAATTTGGGCAAAATACTATGGAACTCCACCGATATTATACGATAGTGTTCAACATTTAATGGGTGATCGAAATCCATTCCGGGGTAATGGAGTAATAAACCTTTGTTCAAACCCTGCTTCGGTCAATACCTATACCTATCATAATTATCATTCAGGTTTTGATATTATGCCTTTTGTTCCTAACATTAGTACCCGAAGCATTTATTTGTCGGGACTCTCAATTTCTTATACCCGGCAGGGTAATGATGATTATGAGGTCCATATCAGTTGGAATGATTATGAGGTAAACAATGAGGTCAGGTGGTGTGGAAAGATAATTCATAACGAGAAATTATATCTTGTTGAATCGGCAGGAATTACACTGGATCAAAGCAAGACACCCGAACAAAAGGACCGGGATCTTGTCTCGGGTGAATTTGCATTGCCTACTGAGTTTACCTGTAACGCGGGATCACAACTTTCAATGAAGGATGACAGCCGGATAGAGCTGACAGCGCAGAGTAAAATGCTGTTGAAATCAGGCAGTATCGTTAAAGTCGCCGACAATGCTTCCATTACGGTTGAAAGCGGGTGTACTTTTGAAATTGAATCCTGCGCAACCCTTGTTATCAAAGATGCAGGACAACTGATCATTAAACCCGGAGGTACCATATGCATGCATCAGGGTGCGCTGGTTTATATCA